>Ga0164305_10000039_pt1 | contig 35323 bp, 20 predicted proteins | sample Whisoiple_237_MG_FD_110215 | JGI IMG/M metagenome (GOLD analysis project Ga0164305, IMG submission 110215) | Soil microbial communities amended with pyrogenic organic matter from upstate New York, USA - Whitman soil sample_237_MG | ecosystem: Environmental > Terrestrial > Soil > Agricultural...
AATTTTGCGATCGACTGTATCGTAAATTCAGTTAAACAGAGATGTTGCACCATTCTCAATAAGGTTTTTATGGGCGGGCAGGATGCCCACCCCACAAGAAATTAATTCTTTGTGGAACAGGCCCGAAAGCCTGTTCTGCAGAATGGTGCAAGATGTCAGGTTAAACCAAAGTTTAGCGTAATTATTGCAACACTTAGATACGCTCGATCGCCTTTTCCCTGCTTCACCTTTTTTTCAATCCCACAACCGCCTACCTGTTTTACCGCCGAGTCGCTGGTGAGTATCTTTGAGCAAGGTTGGGATGTCTAACTCTTCGGGACACCGGGGCAAACATTCGCCACAATCGGTGCAGCGGTTGCCTTTGCTGCCGGGAAACCAGTGTCCGGCATTTTCAAACATGGCGTAGCGGTATTTGCCAAAGTCAGTCATGTCGCACCCGACGGCGAGATTGCGGAGTCGCAATACTTCGGGAATGTTGATGTTTTCCGGGCAAGGCAAACAGGCATAGCACTGACTGCATTTGTCGGTTTTCAAAGTGGCTGCAATAACCGATTCTAGCCGATCGAACGCAGCGATTTCGGCGTTGGTGAGGGGAAAGTCGCGATCGCAATATTTCAGAGGTTGCTCTAATTCGGTCGCATTTGCAGCCCCCACACTCAGAGTCCCAATCCTAGTATCGCTGAGTAAAAACCGATAGTTCAACTCTAAAGGCGAGAAAGGCGAGCACAATTGTGCGAGAGTTTCCGGGGGCGTGTAGAGTTGCCCTCCTTTATCGGCTGGGGAAATGATGAAAACGCCCATATCTTTGTCTTTGGCGAGTTCAATTGCCGGGGCGTTGCGCTGAAAAAAATAGTAATAATGCAGATTGACAAATTCAAACAAATCTGTATTTATTGCAGCCAAAATCAGATCCAGAGGCCCGTGAGTCGAAAAGCCGACGTGCCGAATGCGACCATCAGCCAGGGCTTTGCGTACAGATTCCATGCAGCCTGTGGGCGATCGCACAATCGCCAAATGTTCCCAAGTATTCAAACCGTGAATTGCCAGACAGTCTATATAGTCTAAATTCAGGCGTTTGAGGGATGCGTCGATGCAGCGTTCCATGGCTGCTGCATCCTCGGTTGGGGAAATTTTTGTAGTGAGGTGGAGGCGCGATCGATCGACAGACAAACCAGCCGAAAGGGCCGCGCCAAGATATTCCTCGCTGCAACCGTAACCCGCCGCCGTTTCCAGGTGATTGATTCCCTGAGACACCGCCTGTTGTACAGTCTGACAGGCAGTTTCCTCAGAAGCCAAATAGCGCATGGTTCCCAAGGAAAATACAGACAGGTGCAACTCCGTTTTGCCAAAGCGTCGATAGCGCATAAAGTTTAGGAAGTTTCGCCCGGGCCCAAGCCGCTTCTCTTAATCAAATCCTCTGGACGGAGGTTTGAGATAAATTCCCGGAAGGCCCGGCGTTCTGCCTCATCAGCATCTCGATCGACCGGTATCGAAGCATCGGCGACAACTTCTTCCATCACCCAGATGGGGCAGTTCGTTCGCAAGGCCAGGGCGATCGCGTCGCTAGGTCGGGCATCGATCTCTTTTTTAACTTCTCCCTGACGGACGATCAGGACGGCATAGAACGTGTTATCTTGCAGCGAGTGAATAACTATGCGCTCCAAGGTAAGACTCCATGCCTCTAAGAAATTGACCATCAGATCGTGAGTTAAGGGTCGAGGAGGCTTGTGGCCTTCGATCGCGCTAATAATAGCTTTTGCTTGCTCCTGACCGATATAAATAGGCAAAGCCCGTCGCTCAGTAGCATCTCTCAATAGGACAATAGGACTGCGCGTGGCTGCATCTAAGGCAATTCCAGCGACTTTCATTTCAATCATTCGATCGGCCTCATAGAATTAAGAAACTGTAAGGCAGTAGAGAACTTGGACATATAGATCACCTAAATCCAGTATGACTCGATCTTCGCCTGAATCTGCAAGAGATCTGGGACTATCGATTTTAGATTTTAGATTTTAGATTTTCGATTGACTCGGGGGGAGAGGGGACAGCAAAAGCTGCTGTGTCTGGTTTGTGCCTGTGGTTTCATGTAAATAAACGATCAACTACGGATCGGGGACTGTCGATTTTAGATTTTCGATTTTAGATTTTCGATTGACTTGGGGGGAGAGGGAACGGCAAAACCTCCTGTCTCTGGTTTGTCTCTATGGTTTCATGTAAATAAGCGATCGACTACGGAAAAATACTTATGTTTACAGGACTAATTCAATCTCTCGGAAAGCTGAAGTCGCTAGGCAACGATTATTTCCAAATTTCCTGCACATCAAGCAACTCCTACCAGATTTTACAAGATTTAGCCATTGGGGACAGCGTAGCCGTGGATGGAGTCTGTTTAACGGTAGTCGAAGTTCTGCCGCAAGGTTTTGTCGCCGTCGCTTCCCCAGAAACCCTCCGCCGCACAACTCTGGGATCATTCCCCGATGCTTGGGTAAACTTAGAAACCTCCCTGCGGGCCGGTAGCAAATTGGGGGGACATTTTGTGACGGGGCACGTAGATGCGATCGGCACTTTAGCGACATCCACCCAAACCGCCAACGCTTGGGAGATGCGGTTTACTGCCCCACCAGCAGCCAATTCGGGATGGCAACGTCAAATCGCACCTTACATCGTTTCCAAGGGCAGCATCGCCGTCAACGGCATCAGCTTAACAGTGGCAGATTGCGATGCTGACGGCAATTGGTTTGAAGTTGCTGTCATTCCCCACAGTTTTGGTGAGACAAACCTCAGCTATTTGCAACCAGGAAGTTTAGTAAATTTAGAAGCAGATATTCTGGGCAAATATGTCGCCAAATTTCTCCGCAGCGGCTCAAAATCCCATCCCGAACCGTGGGAAGAAACCCCGGCAATTAACAGTTTGGGAACAATTACACCTGAATTCTTAGCAGAACACGGATTTATTTAATCTTCGGGTGCGCGCGACGCACCTTGCTAAGATTAAACTCGGCGGTTGAAAGCTACAACACAAACGAACTCCTAATTGCAAGCTCATGAAAATTCCATCATGGCCCGCGTGGTTTCCTCATCCTATCTCATGTTTGAGGACGATCGCACTAACCGTAACCTATGGCAGTACCTCGAATTTTTTAGCGAAGTTAATGCCGATATCAGGCGGAGGAATTGTTTTTTGGTTACTTGCAAGCTGGGCAGGTTCAGCAGCGTGGATGACCGTTTACCATCACTGTCTCACAGGAATTTCCTTTTGGGCAGCGCCTCGGTATCCTCAATCTTTTCTGGGTCATCAAGAGTTACACCGAAAACTTGCCACTACCAAGCCAGTTAAGGCATGGAACAAACCAAACTGGGACTCTTTGAGAGAAGGAATCAACGCCCTTATTGCTTCTCTGGTTGCAGCAATAATTACTCTAACTTGCCTGGTTTTCCTTTTCTATGCGGCGGCCCCAGAGGGAATTGAAAAAAGCCAAATAGATAACGCCGTAACTTATCAAGTTTTAAATACGGTCACAGCGCTTATTAGTGCTGCCATGACTGGCGCAAAGTTTAATCAACCGATAACCGAGGTATTGTCTCAAGGTTTTGAACCACTGGTAAATGCTTGGTTTATTGTCTTTTGGCTGTGGGTTGCTTCAGTGCTTCTACTTTATCAATATGATCTTTGGGCGCGTCGGCGACGGGCGGCAAAGCAAGAAAGGCGATCACAGAATTCCACCGCACCTGCTGCAAAGCAAAAAAGGCGATCGCCTGCTGCCACAAACTTACCCGCTCCAAATCCAATAGAACAAGAACTCAATCAACTGAGTGCCGATGCTGGAGCAACTCGGATGCGACCTGCGAGACTAGCAGCCCCCGAAGTTGCTAACTGGTACGTGTTCCGCTCTGGTAAAGCCGAGGGGCCGTATACCGCATTGCAACTTTGGGAGATTCAGAAAATTACGGCTCGCACAAAAGTCAGGCGAGGAGAGGGTGACTGGCAACGCGCTGGTGAAGTTTCAGAACTGACCAAATATCTTACACAACAATAGACCTCTTGCACAATAATCTTGTGCTATTAAGAAAAGTTTAGCCAATTTTATAATCTAGCAGGCTGGGCAAGTTTAAGGAGATGCCAATCAACCCAATAATTCAAAGTTTGACTTAAACTTGAGCCTAATTTTAAGGATAACACATATTTTTTTTGCAAGAGGTCTAAAGAATAAACTTGTAGTTGTAGGGTGCGTAATCCGCGAATTATTTTATCAATAATTGACGGCTCAAAGCTGACGCACCTACTAACTCTTAATTCTCTCTCTGCGTTCTCTGCGTTCTCTGCGGTTCAATAATCAAACTCTATTCCTCAACAAAATGGTTTTTCTCCCAAAACAATCCCGCAGCAATTCCCGCCTGAGAAACTAAAAACAATGCAGCAATTAATAGCTTTTGAAAGCCCGGTGCGTGGAAAAATGGATAAGCTAGCAAATTCAGATAAAATGACGGATGTTGTAGTTTCCCATTAGCCCCGCGTTTCGAGATAATTTGCTGAAACAAAAAAGCACCTCTACCATAATTGAATTGCTGTTTCCAAAATTTGCCAAGAGTTAGTGCATGGGAGTGATAAACTATAACTTCGGGAGCGTAAATTGCGGCATTGCCCGAATGCAACCACCGATCGCAAAATTCCCGGTCTTCTCCAGCCGCTAGAGAAAAATTCGTGTCAAAGCCGCCGATTTTTTGGAAAGCCTCAGCGGGAAGGGCAAAATTGTTAGAAGTGAAAAATTGCGCGCGATCGCCAATAGCATTATAGTAACTGTAAAGGTAATCGATCAGTTGCTGGCTGGCAGTAGAATAAATGTTATCCGGCAGCGCGTTTACAGTGCGACCTCCGATTAAGCAATCTGGTGTTTCCACAAATCGCTTTTCCAGAGTTTGCAGCCAATCTACCCCCACAGTACAGTCATCGTCTGTAAACACTAAAAATTTTCCTTCTGCGGCAAAAGAGCCAGTATTTCGCGCCCTTGCCGGGCCGGAGTTGGGTTGTGTCAGAAGGGTGATATTTAGCTGATTTTGAAAAGGGGAAATTGTATTTTCTACAGAGATTTCGGTGCTGTCGTTGACGACGATAACTTGAAATTTATCGCGCGGATATTCAATTTCAACAAAAGACTGAAGACACGCCGCTAATTTATCGGGGCGATTGTAAGTCGGAACAATAATTGAAAATAGAGTTTTAGCTTGGTTCATCATAACTAATAACTTTTAATTTTTCAAGCGATACAGCACCGACTCATTATTAAAATCTTTCCCGAAAACTGGTTGCAGCGGGCCCTGGGCACTTGTCAGCCAAGATAAAGCTTTTCTGGTAGCTGCGTTTGTCTCAGTCAGGGGTCCGAATCCTACAGTCGTAATTTTATTTTGCCGCAGGTTGTCAATCCATGCCGAAAGTCGATCGGCTCTAAACGGTACATATAAAACTTGTCTGTCCAAATTCCTCCCGTAAAACAGGTAGCTGCGCGAACTTAAAAAGAAGCCTATTCTTTCATTTGGTACTGTATTTTTATCAATATATTCGTAAATACCGCGATACAGTTTGGTGCGTGCAAAATCTCGATTTTCCCTCCAATGACCAATTACTATCAATCCTATACAGACACCAATTATCACTATGTAAATTGATTTTTTGCGGGTGGGAAATAGATGATTCAGCCATCCTAAGCCAGGATTGATTTTCAAAAATATCGCAGCCAGCGTCACTGACACAAGATAAAATAGCGGATATCTTAATATATCTTGCCAACTGGGGCCTAATATTTTGCTGATAGTATTAATAGCTTCTATTGGGTTAGACTTCAAATTGTCAATCAACAAACTCCCCCAAACAATACTATCTCCTGTGAAAGAAGCATTTTTAATATAATCAAAAATTGTGTTGCTAGTAATTCCGAACAAACCACTAAAGAAAACCACTACCAGAACAACTAGATTTGGAGTTTTCAAGAGAGTTGCTGTAGCTGCGGCGGCAATGGCGAGTACGCTTAAAAAGGGAAATCCGTATCTGAGGTTAAAACCGAGTATAGGGCTGAGTTTACCGATCGTCTCTCCGACAGTACCGGACGTGTAAGGTGTAATTAGATACAGAATTCCTGTGCTGGCGAGAAGTATAATTAAAATAATATTATTTTGATTAATTATTCTAGTTTTACCCTGGATAAAAGCCAGGGGTGCTGCCAATACCTGAAGCGCGATCGCCAGAAAAGGCAGTTGCAATCTAATGATAATTTGTAAGCCGACAGTTTGCCAGTGGGAAATATTGCTGGGATTAAATTGAGCGGCTAAAGTGCTTTGCCAAATCTTTAGAAGTGGCGAAGCGGGCGGCTGCTGTACCGGAGGTGTTGGAGACGGTAAAGTAACAGGCTCTAAGGGAATTTTAATATCGCCGACTTCGCCGATAGGATAATTGATTTGCAGCAAGTTTCTCGCATACCAAAAACATCCTAAAAGCAAGCAACAAGCTATACCACACAGTAAAACAGGTTTGAGAAAGTGGCGAATTCTCAAATTAGCTGGTGTGGATTTTTTATTAACTGCGAATCTTTTAAGTTCTAATATTGCTAATCCTCCTAAAAGTGAGGCAGCATAGACTATTCCCGTGATTTTTATTCCGGCTAGCATTCCTGTGGCTGCCAAAAATAGGGAAAGTTCGGATTGCGATCGGCTGCTATGATAGGATAAACCCAGATACAAACCCACTGTAAATATTGCAGCTAGCGGTAAGTCTGGCTGAATGGTGTTAACTTGGTTGAGCATCATCGGTACTGTCAATACTAAAGATGCTGCTGCTATACCGTGAATTCGGGTTGATCCAAATTTTACGCTTAATAGATAGACGGCAATTCCCTCAATTACCCACGCAATTAGCAGGGGAAAAGCTGCCAGAAAATCTTCTCCGAAGGGAAGCACACACAAAGCAGATAAAACGTGCCAATTGTAGGGATATACTCGTGCTTGTTCTTGTTCAAAAATCCAATTCCCCGCAGCATCTAATAATGTAAATGAATGGGTTTGATACCATCGGGCGATCGCAGGCAGGTGAAACCACAATGAGTCATAATTGGTTGTGGGTTTGCTTGCGAGAGTTTCCAACAGCAAAAATCCTGCAACAGCGGCGGCAACAATAATTAGCGATTCTGCTTTGCCCAAAGGTTGCTTGAGTTGGGGAATCGGCCACTGCGAGAAGGTAAAAGTTTTGTGGTTTTTGGCATAGAGCGGGATTAAGCCGATCGCACAAATCAGAATTTCTGCTATAATCACCGCAGCAATATTTAGTCGAGCGGCACTTCCTAAAATTAAGCCGATACAAACTTGTGCAATGCTCCATCCCGTCAGGAACACGAGGAGAAAATGGGGAAATGAATAGTTATTGTTTTCTTTCTGATTCTCGAAGGCAAGAGACAAGCTTAATGGAATCGGGCCGACTAGAATAATCAGAAATAAAATTAATTCCCACAAATGCTGCGCTATTAGCATAAGCTGCAAGTTACCATTTTTTATCAGTTTTTCCTCGTTACCCGAAAAAGCCCGGTAACGAGGAAAAGCAACGAGTTCGCGTGTTGGTTGCACAAAACATAAATTTTCTTGTGGGGTGGACTTTTCGACCGTTCCACAAGAAAATTAATCTAGGCAATCCCCAATTTTTACCTGCTAGCTTGCTTCTGAGTTTTGGGTTTGACTGCTTCGGCATCTTTGGGCTTAGAAGTGTCCGCTTTTAAGAGTTCCGGGAATGGCGGCTGGAGGTTGTGAACTTCGATGTCCATTCCCAGCGGCAGAGGGGGAAGCTGGGGCAGATCGTTTTCCAAATCTTTGAGTCCGCTAGCGGTTTGTATTTCCACCATTTTTGGCATTTGGGGTACTTTGGCGGTTTCCAAAGTGCCGATCATTTTTGCCAGAGCGAATTCTAGCTGAGAGCCCGGGTCGATCGCCACCCAACCCTGGTCAGTCATTTGCCGAACCTCGAAGTGGAGGTGAGGCCCTGTAGACATTCCCGTACTGCCGACGCGGCCGATGGTCTCTCCCTGTTTCACCCACTCTCCCGGTTTCACAAACAGTTCCGAAAGGTGGCCGTAGAGAGTTTCCTGAGACTTTTTGCTGTGGTCGAGAACCACAGTCAAACCGTAGCCGCCCAACCAATCTGCGATCGCCACTTGACCCGCATAGGCTGCCAGTACGGGCGTTCCCATGGGGGCCCCCAAGTCCGTTCCGGTGTGAAACCTGCCGTAACCCATAACCGGATGAGTCCGCCACCCAAACGGCGAAGTAATTTCCGCAGCAATAGATAGCGGAAACAGCAAGCTGGTGTTGCCATTTCCGGGCAGGCCTGCAGGACGCGGCGTGAGATTGTAGTAAGCAAAACCGGTATTGCTGCCGCTGCTGACACTAACCGCACCGACTTGAACGGGCCCGAGTCCCATGCTGGGCGCTGGAGCGCTGCCACCGTAAGAGCCAGATCCGGCATAATACCCAGCGTCTGCGGAGTAGCTGATGTTAGCTGAGTAGCCGGTGTCTGCGGAGTATCCAGCGTTAGCCGAGTAGCGCGGGGCTACGTAAGCAGATTCCGGTGGGTTTGAATCCCTCCAAACCTGGCTTCCTATTTGTTGAACGGCTTGACCGAGTTTACTCACAGGATTCCCGCTACTATTTCCCGCAACAGTTTCTCGAACATCGCCCGGAAGGCTTTCTGGCCGATTTCGAGGAGGAGGGGCTGCAATATAACGGTCGTCTGCGATCGGAGTTTCCTGTCTGTAGTTGGGTTGTCCGGCATCTGCTGTCACCGGATCGGAAACAGGAGGCGGCGCGCACAAACCGCCTTCTCCTTTGCAGCCGTTCGATCGTTCTGCAAACTCTATTCTGGTTGGCGCTTCGTACTCGCTGGTAGCGCCAACGCTGTAGTCTGTGTGGTCGATTTCAGCGTGCGCTGGGTTAACTGGCGCTTCAAAAGGCGGCTCCTGGGCCGTCGCTTCGGGCAGGGGAATCAGCGCGGGTTCCGGCAGATAGTATTTGGTCGGAGGTGGTTCGCTGGCGTACTCGGGCTCTGACGGCGGTTTGGCATCGAAAGGCTCGGACTGCGGAACTTCTGCCTGCGGTGCAGGGTCTGGTTCTGGCGACCCTTGGCTGTATGAGGGTTCTGGGGGCGGGAGAGGAGCTTCAAATAATGGCTGGAGGTCTGCTGCGCCGGGGACGGCTTGTTCTGCTGGCGGAGTTTCGGCTTGAGCCCAAACTACGCCTTTGCTGAGCAGTCCCAGACTGGCAAGGCAACCCAGTCCCACCAGCAGTGAGCGATCGGACAAAAGGCGCGATCGAGTCGGGACGCCTGTAGGGTTCTTTTTTTGCTGTTTGGTGTTCAAAGGGGCTGTTATTTGCTTGTCTGGAACTGGTTTCACGATTTTTTTTCCCAACTCAACAGGGGGCACAAGGATCTCGAATTGACAACTCCTCGGCCCGAAGGCACGAGGATTCTTGGTTCATTGGGACTACTCATGTAGCTAGCCCTCCCCAAAATTCACTGCGATTTGCCCAACCGCTGTATATCCGCGCTGCAACACCACTTGCGCGGCTGCCACATCTCGATTCGTTTCATAGCCACAGGTTTGACATCTATGTACCCGTTCGGATAGTTCTTTTTTGCCTGTATGAGTTTGACATCTGGGACAAGTTTGACTTGTTCCGTTTGGGTCTACTTTTGCAAAGTATGCACCTCGCTGAAAGCAAACATGACCCAAGATATTCAGGAACTGACCAAACCCGGAATCAAGCGTGTGCTTGCTCATCATTCCGGCTGACATTGCTTTGAGGTTTAAGTCCTCAGCAAATATTGTTTGGGCCCAGGTACATAAATGATGTGCGGTTTTGAAATGAAAGTCTTTGCGGCTGTTCGAGATGTATTCGTGGTGCAAGGCTATTTGGTGTTGAATTTGACGAAACTTCCTAGAACCTTTTTTCTTGCGCTTGAGTTGACGTTGCAGCAATTTCAGCTTGCGTTGTCCATCCACAAAAAATCTAGGTCTATCAATCAATTCACCATCAGAAGTTGCCAAAAAATGTTTTAACCCTAAATCAATCCCTAATCCATGCCCTGAAGGTGAGGCTTGAGGCACTGCGACATCACATTGCAAACTGAGCATGGCTACGTAACCAGAAGCCCTCTTAACAACGCGAATTTGCTTGACATCAAAGCCTTGAGGGATTGGACGCGACAGGTGCATTTTTACCGGGCCTATCTTGGGCAGGTTGACCCAATCGGCACCATCAAATCGTTTAACGGATTCTAGATTCAATTGAGGGAACACAAATGAGCGCATCCGTTGTTTGAATCTAGGGAAACCGTGTCCTCGTTCCCACATCGCCACAAACGCTGCCTCTAGTTGGCGCAACGCCTGCTGCAAGACATGGGTGTGAGGCAATTTCAACTCAGGAATTAACTTCTTTGCGGATGCTAATGATTTGCATTGGCGGGCAAAGGTTGGACGCGGTGCATCATCCGGGATAATGTATTCCTGCTTAATGCTGCACGAGTTGATATCACACTTACGAGAATTAACCCAATCTTTCCGTTCTCGCAATGCAAAATTATAGACCTTGCGGCAAATATTGAGCCACTGGTCGAAAGTTTGGCGTTGCGTATCGGTAGGAATGAGCTTGTACTCGTAAGTTAGATTTAACATACAATCATTGTAGAGCCAACCTGAATAAATGCGGTGCTGTTTATTCAAAAACCTTGCTTGAGAGATTCCGAACCGAAAGTCCCCCTAGAAGGGGGAGGTTTGTATCCCATTTTTTTGGTCAGGCCTTTTCGGAGGGAGTGGCACAGCAGTGCCACCAAAGCAGTGCAAAGATTCTACAGATACTACAGCGTGCAGAGTGAATACCCTAGTTATCTGGGATGATGTGGTAACACCCATCACTCTAACGTTTAAAAAAAATTGCGAGGCGAATGACATGGAGGCCGATCGAATTCTGAGGCAATATGCGGCCGGAGAAAGAAATTTTCGAGAAATTAACCTCGCGGGGGCCGACTTAAAAGGGGTCAACCTCAGCGAGGCTAACTTTACCAGAGCGAATTTCCAAGACGCAAACCTCAAAGGCGCTAACCTGACAGGAGCGAACTTGCGCGAGGTGAAATTGGCAGGGGTGGACTTGACGGAAGCCAACCTCAGCGAAGCAAATCTCATCGGTACCGATTTGAGCCGTGCCAATCTCAGCGGGGCTAACCTGATGGGAGCAAACCTGCGCGGCTCAATGGCGAGAGAAGTCAACATGACCAAAGCTAATTTGACCGAAGCTAATTTGACCGAAGCCAACTTTACCGAAGCGAATTTGTTTGCGGCTAACTTAACCGACGCTAGCATGATTCGCATTAATTTGATGAAAGCAAATTTGAGTTGGTCAACTCTCAAAGCGGTAAACCTGACAAATGCCATCCTCAGCGAGTCGCTTTTAGAAAGAGCTAATCTGACTCAGGCAATTCTTAGCGGGGCGATGGTGAGCGGGGCAAACCTGACTGGTGCAGACTTGCGCCAAGTAACTATGGTTGGAGCTAATCTCACCGAAGCTAATCTGAGCAATGCTAATTTGAGAGTTGCTAATGTGAGTTGGTCAACGCTGGCAAGAGCTAATTTGAGCGGTGCTAATTTGTACCGGGCAAAGCTGTGCTGGTCTAATTTTAGCGGCGCTGTTTTGGTGGAAGCGGTTTTGATTGATGCTAATCTCAATCGAACTAACTTCCGCGATGCAGATTTGAGGCGGGCAATTATGCCGGACGGCACAACTAATGATTCTTAAAATTTGACTGTTGACTGTTAACTGTTAACTGTGGACTGTTAACTGTTGACTGTTGACTGTGGACTGTTAACTGTTGACTAATGACTAATGACTAATGACTATCAGTGAATTATTGATGTTGGGTGCGGCGGGAATTTTTGCCGGAATTCTAGCTGGATTGTTGGGTATCGGTGGCGGTACGGCGATCGTGCCTTTGTTGGTGGCTCTCAAGTACGCTCCGGTGCAAGCGGTTGCTACTAGCGGTTTGTCGATCGTCATTACAGCTATTTCTGGCAGCATCCAGAATTGGCGCATGGGCTACCTCAGCTTGAGCCAAGTCGCAGGCATCGGATTTCCCGCCGTCATCACAGCACAAATCGGTGCTTATTTGGCGGGAATATTTCCGCCTTACTTGCTGTTACTTTCTTTTGGGCTGTTGCTGTGGATGAATATTTATTTAATTGAAGTTCGCAAGCACCTGACAGCTAAGCAGAAAGCGGAACTAGAACAAGGGGAACTGGGAGGACAAGCGGGACAAGGAGAAAAGGCTCAATTACCAATTACCAATCACGAATTACTCAATAATTCAAATATTATATTCCATCCAACTTTTGCTAAAATTGCTACCGGCAGTGTGGCGGGTTTATTAGCTGGTTTGTTCGGCGTAGGCGGCGGCGTGATTATGGTTCCCCTGCAAATTTTGCTGTTAGGAGAAAGCATTAAAACTGCGATTCAAACCAGCTTGGGCGTCATCGTCATCACGGCAATTTCGGCGACGGCGGGACACGCGGCGCGCGGAAATGTTGTGTGGGTTGCGGGGTTAATTCTGGGCGGCGGCGGTTTGTTGGGCGCGCAGGTGAGCACGCGGTTTTTGCCGAGATTGCCCGATCGTATTGTTAGTTTAGCTTTTCGATCGTTCTTGGCAGTGTTATCGATTTATGTTTTCTGGCAAGCTTGGCAAAAATTTAGTAACGGGTAATTGGTAATTGGTAATTGGTAATTGAGAATTGGTAAAGGTAATTGAGAATTGGTAATTGAGGCAGAGCCTCCGGGTATGTATTCCCAGGCTCTGCCTGGGAACAAGGTTATGGCTACAATGACAGTTGACAGTTGGCTACTGACTGCTGACTGCTGACTGCTGACTAAGTTTTTTCACGGCGCGAGTCAGACGCTGCAAATAAGGCTTGAAAATTTCTTGATTTTGCCTCTGCAACTCGGAGACTTGCTGCTGCAAATTCTGAATCTCGGTTTGCAGCATCCCTGTGTCTATTGTGGGTCGATCGAGCAAGTCCTGCAATTGCTCGATCGACCCTTGGATTGTATCCAAGTCTACTTCGTTCGATCGCTCCTGTAACTGAGCCGTAATAGTTTTAACTTCAGTTAACTTTTCGCCCATCAATAAAAATCTGACGTTGACATTTTCCCAATCATGCTCTCTGAGGGCGCTAGTTTCCAAAATGCGGAGTTTTTGCTGCAAATCGGACAGTTGCGTGTATAGTTCCTGAGAGTCGGCCGGCAGCGCCTGGGCTTGGCGTTCTAGGGAGGCTACGGCAGCTTGTACCTCGGCGATGGCCCCGGATTCCAAGCCGCTTAGTTTCTGCTGCAAGTCGGAGACGGCGGTGTAGAGTTCCGCAGGTTCTCCAGGTAGTATCTGAACTTGCTGCGAGCGACGTTCTACTGCGGCCTGTACGTCCGCGAGCGCAGAATTTGCCTTTTGTTGCATTTGTTGCTCGAAACGCTGGCGATTGGCAAGATTTAGCGAGAGTGCTGCGGTTAAGGGGGCGGCAGCGTAGACAATTTGGCCCGACAATCCTGCAGCAATCGTGCCAATCGCTGAACCAGCAACAGAGGCGTATTCTACCAATTCTAGCCAGTCCGGCTGGTTCGGGGCACTTCTCAAAGCTGGGAATGATGCTTTTTCAATCTTCTGCATAGCCTTTTAGTCGTAGTCGGATAGATGGCGATACCGACATGATAAAAGCGATCGGCAAATAAATCAGGGCTATTTGTCAAATTTTCCTGATTGTGGTATTTTTATTGACCGAAAGCATCCAGGATACAAGCCCCCGGATTCATCCGTCCACAAATAAAAAACCTGTATCCGATCAAGGAGCCCCCGAATTTATCCGTGGGGTCAATCCTTCAATTCTTTAATCTAAAATCTCAAATCTCAAATCTCAAATCGATTGACCTCCTGCCGAATACGTTCTGCCTTCAAAACAGTCAATCTCAGGTAAAATTCAGGATTAAGTCGATCGCTCAACAGTTAACCAATAAGCGTTCACCGCCGTCTGTCAGGAGTATACAGAAAATGGGTCTCAAGATTATTGAAAGCTACGATAGCAGTTTTGTCCTCGAACCCGATGCTAAAACTGCACTGTTCGGTTTATTAACCGGTGAAAGCTTTCTCCAACAAGTAGCGCTACAATTGCAATGCTCGCGCATTGAGTTTGCCGAGTTACTTTTTCAGCCAGTCCCTTACAGCAGCGAGACGCCGAAGGGAATGCCTGCGGAATTTGAAAAGTATCATGAATCGAGCGATTTTGCGATCGTCAACGTCCCGCCTAATTTCATGTTCCAAGCCAAAATATTTAAACCCAGCCGCCTCTGTGCAATTTATCGAGTTTTCAAGAGTTAGGTAAAGGCTGGTTAATCTGTGCTTTAATCTAAAATCTAAAATCTAAAATCTAAAATCGGATGACAGAAGACATTCAATCTCTCGCCAGCTTAGAATTCATTCCATACATAGACTCCGAGGGTAAATTGCCCGATTTTGTCCAAGGAAAAATCGGCGTTTACGCGATTTTTGACAGCGAGAAAGTCCTGCAATTTGTCGGCTATTCTCGCGACATTTACCTCAGCCTCAAACAGCATTTGGTACGCCAAACCCAATATTGCTACTGGCTGAAAGTCCAAACTATCGAGAAACCCAGCCGCACTATTCTAGAAAGCATCCGATCGAGTTGGATTGCCGAAAACGGTTCCCAACCCCAAGGCAATGGTGTCGATGCTGCCAAGTGGAACGATCCCATAGATACCAAAACTGTAATGACTGCCGAAGAAACGGCAAATTATGAAGGCATCTTCGCCGATGAAATTGCCAAAGATAAATTGTTGAAAAATGTCGCGCGGCGCGTGGAAAATGAAATTTTCGCGCTGCTGAAAGCTCGCGGCGTAACTGAAGAAATCCGGTTTAATCCCAAGCTTAAAACTAGCGGATTGCTGGATTTAAAGTAAATACGCTCGGGAGCATCTCATATTTGTAAAAACACTTCTTCTGGCTCCTTCCTTCTTCCTCTTTTCTCCTGCCTCCTGCCTCCTGCCTCCTGCCTCCTGCCTCCTGCCTCAAAACTCCAATTTGTAGCTTGGCTGCTTTCATTGAGATGCTCCCATACGCTCTCTGGTCAATTCCCACAATCAGCCCCTGTTTTTAATGAGGACTGCTATCAAATCCAGTAGCATCGGAATTAATATTACCCACAGCTTTCGAGACGGCGCCGTGTCCATTGGTCTCAACTTAAGCCTTTAGTCCGCCAGTCCCCCCCCTCACCAGGCACACCGCCAGGGAATGAATTCCCTGTCTAATAGCGAAAGTCCTCGCTTCCGAGGACTGAATAATTTATTAGTCCTCGGAAGCGAGGACTTTCGCTTTGAGGCAGGGGTTTCAACCCCTGACGGACTGACGGAATATCGGTTTTACCTTAAGTGGACACCAATAGCCCTTGCCCTGTCCATAATCCCCACGCCGGAAACGGCAATGCCGTTTCTCTACAGATGCTCGCGTACAATCTATCTGATATATCCTGTGGGTCGGTTAAATTTTAAAATGTTGAAATTTATTGAAATTTATTGAAATTTAACAGATATCGGAATCTGCACAATTAACTTGGTTCCTCGGCCCGGAGCAGAAATACAACTGATTTGACCTCGATGTTTTTCCACTACAATATCGTGACTGATTGCCAACCCTAATCCAATACCGCGGCCTACAGGCTTCGTAGTAAAAAATGGGTCAAATATCTGGTGGCGCACTTCCTCGCTCATCCCACAACCGTTATCGGCAATGTGAATAACAACGGATTTAGAGTTGTGAGTGGCTAATTTTGAATCTTGATTGTGCAGTGCCGATTCTGACTCACAACTTAGTGAAGTGCTGATGGTAATTTTTCGGGGAGATGGTTGAGTTTCCAGGGCATCAATAGCATTACTTAGCAGGTTCATGAACACCTGATTTAATTCACTGGCGTAACAGGTGACTCTTGGCAATTGGCTGTAGTGTTTAATGACTTCTATCTCACCAGCTTTGTTTGTTCCCTTCAGCCGGTGCTGCAAAATAACTAAAGTATTGTCAATGCTTTCATGAATATCCACTGGCTTGTACTTTTGTTCGCCAAGGCGGGTGAATTTCCGCAAAGACATCACAATTTCGGTAATCCGAGAAGCACCCTCTCTCATCGAATTCAGCAGTTTTGGATAATCCTCTGCGATGAATTCGGGTTGAATCTCGTTCAATTCGCCGATAATTTCTGCAACGGGGTGGGGGTAGTAATGTCGGTACAATTCGAGGAGGCGAAGCAAATCTCGTGCATAGTCCGCCGCTAGAGCAATATTACCGTAGATAAAGCTGACGGGATTGTTGATTTCGTGAGCAATTCCTGCCGCTAGCTGACCTAAAGAAGCCATTTTTTCCTTCTGTATTAACTGAGCTTGAGTTTTCTTTAGTTCAGTTACGGTTTGTTCGAGTTGCTGGGCATAGGATTGTGTTTGCTGGAACAACTGGCGCTGCACGAGTTGATTTGAGACGCGGGCGAGAACTTCTTGTTCGTGAAACGGTTTTGTGATATAATCTACACCACCAACTTCAAAGGCTTTGACTTTATCTAATACTTCATTCAAAGCGCTGATAAAAATAATTGGAATGTCCTTGGTTGTGGGAGAAGCTTTCAAGGCTTGGCAGACTTTGTAGCCGTCCATACCGGGCATCATGATGTCGAGCAAAATCAAGTCAGGAGGAGTTAATTCGATCGACCGCAGCGCTAGTTGGCCGTCGGGTGCGGTGCGTGTTTTGTACCCTTGCTGCGAGAGTATTTGAGCTAAAAGTTGCAAATTAGCCGGAATATCATCAACAATTAAAATATTCCCTTTTAAGACGGGAGTTGGTTCGTAATTCATATCTAGTTCTGTAAAATAACCTTTATAGGTTCGTAGTGAGTACGATCGTCCTAGCGGGTTTGATGAGGACGGTCGTAGTCACTACGAACCGGGTATAATATGATTTCTATTTCGTTTCGGGATGGATCAGAGCTAGTATTTGATTGAACTGAAACTCGTTAGCCAATACAGCTAGAGCGCTAGCTAAAGCGTCATTGCGATCGCGAATGTGCTCAATTTGAATCAGAATTAACTCTAAATCGCACTCAATTGTGGCTTTCTCTAAAGCTGCCAGCCAATCTGCGGGTAAAGCTGCCAGAGTCTCTGGATTCGGAGCCTCGATTTGAGTTGACTCGGGAACACTCTCCGGTTCACCGTAAATGTAACGCACTCCCAGATGTTTGTGCAGGGTGGCAAAAATTTCTGTATCTCGAAAGGGTTTGTGGATAAAGTCATCGCAATCATCTGAGACAGTAACGGTTTGCGCTTCCTCGGCGTTATCGGCACTCACGGCAATAATTGCGGTAGCTTGACCTTTAACGGTGGCTTTAATGCGTTTGGTTGCTTCATGTCCATCCATCACGGGCATCCACATGTCCATAAAAATTAAGTGTGGCTCAAAACTCGACCACATTTCAATAGCTTCTATGCCGTTGCTGGCTTCTTGGAGTTCAAAGTTAAAGGCAGCGAGGAGTTCGATCAGGAGTTGGCGGTTGTCCGATCGATCGTCCACAATCAAAATACGATAGCGCGGCTGATTGCGTTCGATCCCTATCACCCGACGCGGTGGCTGTACGGGTTGAGTCGCGGGGGCATCAACGGCGCTGACGGGGATATCAAACGCGAAGGTTGTGCCGCGTCCTACTTCACTGCGTACAGTAATCACGCCGCCCATCAGCTTGACAAACTGTTGGCTGATAGCCAGCCCCAAGCCTGTTCCTTGCTGAGATTTTGTTCCTGTTGTGGTTTGCACAAAGGCTTGAAAAAGCTTATCTAACTCATCAGCAGCTATGCCGGCACCCGTGTCTTCTATTTCAAAATGTAATTGGTAATTACTGATGGGTAATTGCTGATTTTCACCCTCCCTCACCGCACTTACTATTACCGCAATACCTCCTTCTTTCGTAAACTTAAGGGCGTTAGAAAGCAGATTAATTAAAACTTGGCGCAGCTTAAGTTGATCGGTTTGCACGTATTCGGGAATATCCCTAGAGCAGTCAAATATTAACTGCAATTGTTGCTCCCGTGCCTGGAGTTGAAACATCTCTTCCACCTCGTTCAGCAGGCTGCTTAATTTAAAGTCTGTTGGGTTAAGGGTAATGCGTCCGGTCTCTATTTTGGCTAAATCTAATATTTGATTGATCAGAGCTAGCAAGTGTTCTCCGCTGCGGTTGATGATGCGGATATTTTCCTGTTGTTCGCGAGTGAGGTTGGTAGAGCGCTGCATCAATTGGGAGAATCCCAGAATTGCGTTTAGCGGGGTGCGGAGTTCGTGGCTCATATTTGCCAGGAAAGTGCTTTTGGCAAGGTTGGCGGCTTCTGCGGCCCAGGCGGCTTGTTGAAGCTGTACTGCTTGCTGTTGAGTGGCTTCGAGCAATTGAGCTTGTTGTAAGGCGACGCCTAGTTGAGTGCTAATTTGCAGCCCAATATTGATTTCTGCTTCGCGCCAAGTGCGGGGTGCAGAATTTTGATAGCTGGCGAGCAAACCCCAAAGTTGACTGCCGCAAAAGATGGGAAAAATAACGTAGGCTCTAGCTTGAAATTGTTTTAAAAGTTCTAGGTAACAAGGACTCAACCCAGCGCTGTATATGTCTTCAATTATGCGGTAAGGAACGCCTCTAGCATACATACCGCCTTGATTTCTTTGTAGATAGGTATCCTGCACTGGTTCACCGGAGGCTTGCATAGTTTTCACGGTACAGCGAGAGTCTTCGACGAGAGTGTTTGGTCTATTAAAATCGTCGGGTTGTGGCATCAGAGATATCCAGCCCGGAGCCATTGACTCGGCAACAAATTCGCCACTCCAATCAGGATTAAAGCGATAGATACCGACACGATCGCATTTTAGAGTTTGTCGCAGTTCAGAGGTTGTGGTTTTGAATATTGTGTCAATATCTAAGGATTGACGGATGCGATCGATCGATCGGGCGATGGCTTGTTCTCCCTGGGCGCTTTCTCGCAAAGCTGACTCGGCTTCTTTGCGCTCGCTAATATCCAAGACAGTGCCGAACAAACGAATCAACTGCCCTTGTTCATCATAAACAGGTTTCCCTCGGACTTCAATGTAACTGAGCGAGCCATCTCTTCGGATCAGCCGCAGATCGATTTCAAAGCTTTGCCCCGACATAGCTCGATCGCGCACCATTGCCAGATAGCGCGATCGATCTTCTGGATGAAAACGCTCGATTAATTGTTCAGTTGGCAGCGGTTTTCGAGTCGGATCGAGCTGATAAATGCGATAAAGTTCTTCACTCCAAGTGGTTGTTGCTGTGGCGATATCGTATTCCCAACTGCCAATACGGGCAATTTTTTGGGCTTCCAGCAGTCGGGATTCCGCCAACTGGCGAGCGCTAATGTCGCGCGCTACCCAAACCGCAGAGCTATCCGACAGCGGCGAAATTTTAGCAGCAAACCAAACTTCTTGGTTATTAATCGGCAGACTGTAATCAAAACTTATAGTTTGTTGGGTTTCCAATGCCTGTCGAACTTGAGCGAAATAAATCTCCTCCCTTGGCTCCTGAAAAAATTGTTCGATGATGGAGTCGATCTGATTTGTCTGATAGTTGTATTGAAAAATTCCCTTAGTGGGTATAATTTGGATGGTTTCTTCTTGAACATCAAAAATCAATACAATATCTGTAATCGAATCAAATATTTTTACAATTTGCTCGGTAGAACTGTAAAGTTTTTGTTCGAGCAATTTGCGCTCGGTAATTTCTGATTGTAATAGTTCGTTAGCACGAGCTAAGGCGCCGGTACGTTCGGCAACTTCGGCTGCTAAAGTGCGATTGTAGTCAGTTAATATTTTTTCAGATTGTTTGCGCTCTGCGATGTTATAAAAAGCATTGATGGCATAAATAATATTTCCGCATTCGTCGAAAATGGGTGTGGCGCGCACCTCAAAAGGAATAAATTTCCCATCTCGATGAAGTTCTACATCTTCAAGGCATACTGTTTCGCCGCGCAGTGCTCGGAATGCAGGCAGTTCTTCAATAGGATACGGCTGGTTTTGGCGGTAGATTTGATAAACTTCTACTGCTTCTTCTAAAGTCGAATCGGGGATAGTTTCTACGGCGAGCCAATGCTTGGCAGTTTGGTTGAAGTACACGACTTTACCGGAGGCATCGTGGATAGATACTCCCGCAGGTATGGCTTCGATAAATTGCTTGAGTTGGCTCTCTCTTTGCGCTAAAGCTTCATTTAAAGATTTTTGGTCTGCAAAAGCCTGTTGCAGTTGCGCTGCCATAAAATTGAAGGAATTGGCGAGTTGTCCGACTTCATCCCAGCGTCTAATTTCTAAAGGTCGATCCCATTTTCCTGTGGCAACATTTTTGGCAGCGGTATTCAAACGCATAATTGGCTTTGTTACCCAACGGGAAGTCAAAAATCCGATCGCGATCGCCAGCGGCAGTGTACCGGTCAATAACCACCATGTATTGCGCGTATTTGCTTGAATGCGAGCCGTGAAATCAGACTCTGGCACCGCCACCACAATCAACCAATCCAAACCGCGGAAATCTCGATAGGGAGTGACGCGGACAAACTGCCGTAGCACGGGCGAGGGCGGGACGCCATCGCGGTTGCTCGCCAGGGTCAATTTCTGGGTTGTTTGCAGCGCGCGGAAGTTGCCAAATCGGTTGGCGAGTTGTCGAGCAATATCTCGCGTGCGGGCATCCTTGCTGTTGGTGGCTAGCAATGGCGCCGGTTGCTTTTTTGTTGGCGTCACCAAGGGTGTTTCTAGTGTGGATGTGGCAATCAGATTGCCCGATCGATCCATAATAAAAGTTTGTCCTGACGCCGAGAATTGCAGCCTAGGCAGAAAGGTATTGATTGCCGAGGGCCCATTATTATCCGTGAGGCGATCGCTAATCCGTTCTCCTACTTGTTCGATTAGCTGATGCGCCACATCCTCGACTGATTCCTGACTACTTTTGAAAGAAAGATAGCCCACTAGCCCAACTACACTTACCGTTTGCAAAACAAACGGAACAATCAGAACCGTTCGCAGCGGCAGCTTGCTAAAAAAATTCGCGGTTAGGCGGTTGAAGTTATCGAGGGGCATGGGTGTGAACCAATTGCGCTGATAATTTTATATCTTATTTTAACTGCTGTAGCGTGCCTTTCCCGGCAATTGGCGCGCCCTAAAAACTGTGAAATTTTCCGCCCGGTTCAATATAGCCAACTAAGGTTCATTTAAAACTATTTATTTCTCGGAGATCCCCCTCGCATCCCCCTGGTTGTTGGGGGACGCAAGAGTGCTTCCGGTTCCCCCCCTTTGTAGGGGCGGTGCCCCCGTGCCCGCCCTTGGTTAGGGGGGGATCGAGCTTAACCCAAGCGTATTGCAATATAGCCAACTACTAGGGAAGATTGGACGCAGATGCGAAAATTTGCTTCTGTCAGTTCTGTTTTTAGCTGTTTGTCATTTGATTCATTTTTACTTACGAAAACTGTGATAAATTTTCTAATTTCTTTGTGTGTATCGGCAATTATGTCGTTAATGAAAAGCCAGCGGGGGCGGGTTTATGAGATTGTAGGTTATGGGCAATTATTATTGGTGAACCCGCCCTTATAAGATTTAACATCATACAAATCGGAATCAAACGGAAATGATATTATTTGTTATTATTTGTGGGTTCATCGAACCCGATCGCCCTCATGCAAATTTGTTAACCGGGCTAAAACTGTGGCGAAGAGAGCGGGTTCGATCGGCTTTGTTAAGTGTTCGTCGTAACCAGTGGCGATCGCCCGATCGCGGTCTTCTTCGCTAGCATAAGCTGTCAGCGCCACGGCCGGCAAGCGCTTGATTTTGTCGGATGCGGACGATCGCACTTTGCGGATCAGCGAGTAGCCGTCCTCAACGGGCATACCGATATCGCTGACTAAAATATCCGGCGGCGACTGCTGTAAAAGGTCGATCGCCTCTGCAGCCGTTGCAGCAGCAGTAGCAGTCGCCCCCCACTGTTTGAGGGCAACCATCAAAAACTCGCGGTTGTCTGGTTCGTCGTCAACTACCAACACCTTTAAACCAGCCAACATACCCGGAGGCCTCGGATTGGATTTCCTTTCTCCTCTCAACTGCCGCTGCTTACTCCGAGGCTGTTTGAGTGGCAGTGTCACCGTAAATGTCGCACCCTGGTCTTTACCGGGACTTTCCGCAGTCACAGTGCCCCCGTGGAGTTCGACCAAGTGCTGGACGATCGCCAATCCCAGTCCCAAACCGCTGTCAGCCCTAGTTCTCGAGGCGTCTGCTTGTCGGAAGCGATCGAACACGTAGGGCAGAAACTCAGCAGGAATGCCCTTTCCGGTATCGCTGACAGTAATTTGCAGGTAATTGGGTGATGAGGAATCGCTAACAGCCACCGCAGACAAGCGCAGTTGCACAGTTCCCCCCGAAGGCGTAAACTTCACGGCGTTAGTCAGCAAATTCCAGACTACCTGCTGCAACCTCTGGGCGTCGCCCCACATCAAGCCGACTGCGGGGTCAAGTTCTAACGAAACGGTGACAGACTTGACCTCGGCTGCCGAACGAACGGAATTATGAGCCGCCTCGATCGTCCTTACCATGTAGAACCAGCCGGGTTTCAGGACCAGCTTGCCTTGAATAATCCGGGAAACGTCGAGCAAATCTTCCACTAGCTGGATCTGCACCTTCGACTGACGATCGATGGCTTCCAAACCCGAAGCTAATTTATCTTCGTTGTAGGGGTGGGCGCGCAGGATCTGTGCCCACCCCTGAATCACATTTAAAGGCGTTCGCAATTCGTGGGAAAGAGAGTCTAGAAACTCGTCTTTCCGGCGGCTGATAGCTTCTGCTTCCGCCCGCGCGGCTTGTTCGCGCTCGAGCAACTGAGCGCGTTGGGCCTCGACTTGCTTGCGATCGCTGATGTCGGCGACGATCGACATACAGTTGATGTTGCCGTTGCTGTCGCGGACTGGAGTTGCCCACAAACTGATCTCGATCGGGCTGCCGTCTTTCCTTTGGCGCTGGGTTTCCATGCCGGCGATCGCCTTTCCTTCGCGAATTTTTTTCAAATTAGCCGTGAATTCCTCCAGCTTGTCTGCGGGAACGCAGGGCACGAATTGACCTAGCGCTTCTGATTCATGCCAGCCAAAAATCCTCTCTGCTGCTGGGTTCCACATTTTCACAGTGCCGTCGTCGCAGTCCAAAACGGTAATTCCTAGGGGACAAGCCTGAATCAAGGCTTCTAAAGTTTGATTGATGTGCGATCGCGCTGCTTCTGCTTGTTTGCGATCGGTGATATCGACGTTCACCCCGATCGTCCGCAAAGGCAAACCCCGATCGTCCTGAAATACCTTAGCCCTGCAAGCAATCCAGCCCACGCTTTTGTCCGGGCGGCAGATGCGGAACTCTATGTTTAATTCCTCCCCGGACGCCCCCGCAGCTTTTACCTGCTGTTCGGTAACAGCGCGATCGTCTGGATGCAGCATTTGGGCCCAACTTTGATAGCTGTCTAAAGCGCCGGCGGGCAGCCCGTACAAAGCCTCTAACTCCGGCGTACAGGCTAGCTCGCCGGTTTGGACGTTCCATTCAAAAGTTCCGATTTTGCCTGCTTGCTGAGCGATTTGCAGCCGTTCTTGATTGTTTTTGAGTTCTGCTTCTACCCGCGAGATTTCGGTCAAGTCGATGTAGAATGCGACGATCGTCTCTGGTTCGCGATCGTCCGGGGACAGAATCGTTCCGCCCATCAGAACCGGCACGCGGCTGCCATCTTTGCGGATGTACTCTTTCTTGAAAGGAGTTGCGACTCCCTTAGCCCGCAGTTCTTGGGCCGCTAAGGCGTCGAGGAGCAGGTATTCGGGGGGGGTCATCCTGTCCCACCGCATTTGACCGGAGAGCAAGTCTGAGCGGGTGTAGCCGACCATGTTGAGCAGGGATTGGTTGGCGTAGGCGATGCGGCCGCTAAAATCGCCGATCGCAACTCCGAAAATATTTGACTCGAACAGCCGCCGGAATATGGCTTCGCTTTGCTGCATTACCCGTTTTGCTTGTTTGCGATCGGTGATTTCGGCAATCACAGTGCTGACTCCCAGCAGTGTTCCGGATTCATCGTTCACGGGGTAAAAGCTGATTTGCCAATCCCGCAAAACTCCTGGCTGTTGCTTGGTTTCGGCCTTAATTTCCCAGTCGAGCACGGGGGTTTGCGTCGCCAGCACTTGGCGGTAAATCCGCTCTACCATATCGGCCATTTCGGGAATTACTTCTCTAACGGTGCGCCCGAGGTGCTCTGCGATCGATCGGCCGTTGATCGCAGCGAGGCATTCGTTGATGCGGATGTAGCGCAAATTGGTATCGAGAAAGCACAGCCCGACTGGTGTGGTGTTGTAAACTAAGTCTAGTTCTGCTAGTTGGCGGCGAATGCGTATTTCGTTTTCTCGTAGCTGGTTTTGGGCTTGTTTGCGATCGGTGATATCGAGTACGAAGAATGCTCCTTTGTCTGTGCATCCTTGGAAGTTTCCGCCGCCGACTAAAACTGGGAAGCGCGTGCCGTCTTTGCGGAGATATTCTTTTTCAAAAGGCGCGCAACTTCCTTCGGCTTCGACTTGCGCGACGGCGATGCGATCTAGTTCTAGATATTCCGGCGCCGTGAGCTCTGGCCAGCGGATCTGTCCCGAAACTAAGTCTTCCCTAGTATATCCGATCATTTCCAGCAAGGCGTCGTTAGCGTCCGTAACTTCGCCGGTGACATCCCAGAAACCGATGCCGATCATGTTAGATTCTACCACGCTGCGGAAGCGCATTTCGCTTTCCCGCAAAGCTAATTCTGTTTGTTTAGCTGCGGTAATATCTGTGATAATTAGGCCGACTCCGATTATTTCTCCCCTTTCATTTTTCACTGGGTAGTAGTTGGCGAGCCAGTAGCCTAAAGTTTGTGGTTTTCCCGGAGGTTCGCCGCTCATTTCTAAGTTTAAAAAAGGCTGGCCGGTTTCTAAAACTTGTTGAATTATCGGCGCAAATTTGGCAGCAGATTTTGGCAACAATTGCCGGAAGTCTTGGCCGAGATGCTGTTCTATCGGCAAACCGTTGAGTTCTGCTAATATTTGATTGATACGGATGAAGCGCATTTCGCGATCGAGAAAGCCAATCGCTAGGGGAGATGCTTCTAACAGCGAGTCAATTAAGGCAAAGGATTGCGATGTTTGAGATAGTGCTTGCTGCGCTTCTGCATAAAGTCTGGCGTTGTCGAGGGCGATCGCGACGCGATATGCTAGGTCTTCTAGCATTGCCATGTCTTCTGCACTGTAGCGGCGGCCGAACTTTGAGGTAAAGCAAGTGATGGAACCCATTACCCGCCCGCGAGCCCTCAGCGGTACGCAAGCGTGAGATCCGATATGGAGGGATTCCCTACGGGATAGCTTCGCTTCACGCAATATTTCCATTTCTGCTGCATTTTCGGCTCCTGCTGCTAAAATTTCCTCATCCACTTCGGCAATTAGTTGGGATTTTCCGGTGCGGATTACCAGCGGATAGCCGTTAACAGCATTCTCGGCGATCGAACTGCGGATGCTGAAGTTATTAATAGTATCAACCGTGGAGGGGTCTGCGTGAGCCACAGCGACTAGACGGACTTTTGACTCGGTTTCGAGCAAATGAATGGAGCACCCGTCGGCGATCGAATTTATTGCTAATTCTGCTACCTTTTGCAGAAGCGTTTCCCCGTCAAACGCAGCAGCCAGCATTTTGCTGACTTCTGCTAAAAATGCCGAGCGCTGCTGTTCTATTTCCGCTTTTTCTCTCGCTGTTTGCTCGATTGTTAACTGCAATCTTTGAGTTTCCGCAAGTTTTATTTCTGTGATATCGCGGGCGACAATTAAGGCCGATTCTGGTACGCCATTTTTGTCAAATTCCGGAACTACGCGGGATTGATAACTTCGGAGGCCGTTGATGGAAAAAGCCTGAAATTCGATAATTTCTTCTTGACCTGTTTCTAACACTTTGTGCAGGGCTTCCTCCCATATCTGGCACACTTCCGGCGGCATTCCTATTTCTTGACTGGTTTTACCCAGGAAGAATGAAATTGGTTTTCCTTGGCTTCTTTCAACTGCTTGATTGACATAAATAAAACGCAGTTCTTTGTCCGTGCGGATAATTATATCTGGCGTATGTTCTAGCAGCGTTCTCAGTTGCTGTTCGCTGCTTGCTAATGCTGCTTGCCCTTGTTGTCTTTCGGTGACATCTCTCACCGTGCCCACGTATCCGATGAGTTCGCCGGAGTCGGAGAACATCGGCGAGGAACAAACGTTAATCCAGCGCACAATCCCTTCTGGTGTTTGCAGGCGATATTCGATCGCATATTCCCCACCTTGCCGAGTATAATCTAGCCATCGGGCCAATACGCGATCGCTGTCTTCCGGGTGAATGCAATTCTCCCAACCATCTCCTAAAAGTTCTGTCAAACTCAAGCCGCAAATAGCCTGACAGCGAGGGTTTGCATAGGTGTAGCGCCCCTCACAATCTGCGATAAAAATGCCGACAGGCGAACAGGAACTTAAACAGCGAAATCGTTCTTCTTGAGCTTGCAGCGCTTCTTTAGCTAGTGTCAGTTCTTCTGTCCGCTGTTGGACGCGGCTTTCTAGGTTGGTGTAGGATACAGCCAGGGCTATTTCTGCTTTTTGCCGCTCGGTAATATCGATACCAGTTCCTATCACATATTCGACCAAACCCTCGCCATCTAGGGTCACAGTATTCGACCAATAAATTAAGCGTTTATCGCCGTTTTTAGTGCGCCAATAGTTTTGATATTCGCTGTTAAAATGTTCGACTTTTAGCTGGGTAAAAACTGTTTTAACAGGTTCTATTTCTTCGGGAATTAAGAACAAATCCCAAAGATGTTTATTGATGACTTCTGCTGTCGAGTAGCCTGTTGTTTTTTCGCAAGCTTGGTTAAACCGGACAATCCGTCCTTGGCTGTCGAGAACTACAATCAAGCAAGCTGTCGTGTCAATTACTTTTGAAATAATATTACGTTCTATTTCTAGTTCTTTTTCTGCGGACTTTAAGCCAGCATACCAAGCGCTAGCCATTGCAGCGGTCAAAAGTAAGATTGCAGGAGCTGCCTGGAAGGAAAACAGTAACAGAGTTGTCAGCAGTAAAGCAGTGCCGGCACTAAATGTAGCAATACTGTAAGATTTAAGTGATAAGGGCAAGACCTGAAACCGAGTCATTTTTGTTGACCTGTAGCGATGGCGCGATCGTACTATTGCTGATGTCGATGAAACAACCTTGTTAAAACTTAATTAAAACTAAGTGTTTATTTTTTCTATACAAAACCACATTTGTCGGCTCTGTGCCATCTTCCCAGAGACAGATTGACTGCGGGATTGGTGCTGAATCAACTGCTATCATAGATCCAGGGACAAATTAGATTATCTAATTTCTGGGAGCAATAAGCGAGTGAATCACAAGCTGGCCAAAATTATCGGATTATTTTTCGCAGCCGCCACCATCTTTGGATTCGTCGGTTACGCACTTCAAAATCCCTACTTAGCCAGCAACTGTGCGATGTCGATCGGTTCGCCCAATCTTACCATCGCGGCCGTCGGCGCGATCGACAACAAAGGATCCCAAATTTATATCAACGGAACTTGGCAATTTGTCCCCGCAGTTGGCAACCCCCAAAACCCCCCCGTCTCCCCAAATTGGGGTTCCATCTCGGTGCCGGGAGACTGGCAAAAAGAAAACAATGAATCCGTACCCGGAATCATCACTCGCGGCAGCGGCAAAGATTGGGAAAACTTCAACAGTAAACAACTATCAAAAGCTTGGTATCAGAGAAATATAGACATTCCCGGCGACTGGACAAACCGCCGCATCTTTATCGACTTAGCCAGAGTCAGCACCGATGCAGTCATCTTTGTCAACGGCATTAACTGCGGTCAAATCCCCTGGCCCTACGGCACTATTGAAATTACCAAAGCAGCAAAACCAGGTCAAAACACCATATCTATCTTAGTGGTGGCAGTATCCGATGAAAAGGAAAAAGCCGTCATCATGGGCCCCACAGAAATCTACACAGAAAAATCCAACTTGCAATCGCGGGGAATCATCGGTGAAGTAAGGCTTCTGAGCCTTCCCCCAGGCCCGCTAATTAGCGACGTATTCGTCCAAACTTCCACCAGAAAAAAGCAAGTTAAATTAGATGTAGAACTCAAAGACGTTGCCCAAAGCGGTCAAGTAGAATTAATCGCGCAAATGCTCGACGAAAAAGGCAAAGTACAACAACAATTCACCGCAAATGCCAGCGTTCAAGCTAAACCAATTCAAACCTTACAAGTCCAGTGGAATTGGCCAAATCCCCGTCTTTGGGATGTCGGGCAACCAAACCTTTACACCCTGCAATTAGCAGTAAAAGGCAGCGGCATTAATACGCAATACCACCAACCTTTTGGCTTCCGCGAATTTTGGATAGAAGGGCGCAAATTTTTCTTAAACGGAACAGAATTTCGGCTGCGACCAATCTTGCACTTCGATTCTTGGCAAGGCGGCATACTAGAAGTTTCTGACCGCCTAATTGATGGCTACGTAAAAGCCGGTTTTAACATAACAGAAATGTGGCCTTGGAATCACGACGAACGGGGTAGATGGCACTTCCGAGAGTTATTTTCGGAAAGAGCAGACCTCAAAGGTTTTCCAATTATGGCTCCCGCTTTAGATATTAGTCCTATCGCTTGGAACGGCAAGTGGAAAAACCCTTACTGGAAAAACCGCTGGAAAGCCCGAATGGTGACTGAAATGCGTCGCTACCGCAATCATCCATCAGTATTAATGTGGGCAACAAGTCCTAATTTTTTCGGCAACGCTGATGACCTAAATCCCCGTCGCATCGGCAAAAGAAAAGTAGAAGGAACTCTCAGTCGCTCGGAAAACGAGCGTTTGCAGGTCAACACTCCCCTAGGAAATGACGCTATAGCTGCGATTAAATCTGCCGACCCAACCAGACCTGTGATGGTACACCAAGGCGCAAACTTCGGCGATGTTTATGCGCTAAATTCTTATTTAAATATGATTCCCTTGCAAGAACGGGAAGAGTGGATTTCTGAGTGGAGTAAAACCGGGGAAATGCCCTACATGGCAGTCGAGTTTGGGACTCCTCTGCACGCAACAATGATGCGGGCCCGCAAAGGTTTTGGTCAGGCGATTCTCAGCGAACCTTGGATGACTGAGTTTACGGCTATTTATTTTGGTAAGCAGGCTTACGAGTTGGAAACTGCCGCTTATAAATCTAAAATTCGCGAGCAGTTTTTCAGGGGTCAGGAGTATCAAAGCTGGCATTTAAAAAAAGAGTTGGATTTTGCCCCAGCATTTCAAAAATTGCAGCAGTTATTCAGTACAAATACTTGGCGGAGTTGGCGGACTTTTAGAATCTCTGGGGGGATGATTCCTTGGAATGAGGGGCACGGTTGGGAAGTTTCCGAAGCGGGCAAAAAAAAGGTGGATATTGGGGCATTTCAACCTGGTGGCCGGGGAGTTTATTTGAAGCAAGTCTCAAATAATCTTTTGAATTATTTGCAGCCCGAAGCTTATATTGTTCATCCTGGGGGCGAGGCAATTATGAATAATAATAGCTCTACTTTGGCTTGGATTGCTGGTGCTAGTCCGGTTTTTACTGCGAAAGATCACAATTTGTTTGTGGGCGGAAAACTGGCTAAGCAAGTAGTGTTAATTAACGATACGCGGGCGCCACAAGAATTTTCGTTTCAGTGGCGATTTTTGGTGGGTGGGAAAGAAGTAAAAAAAGGCGAGGAAAAAGGGACGATTGAGTCGGCAGGCACGCTATTTTTCCCAATAGAGGTAAATTTGCCAAATACCATTTCTAGCAAGGCTGACGGCGAAATTCGCTTGACTGCGCGGGTGGGCGAGCGATCGCATTCTGATACATTTGCTTTCCGGGTTTTTCCCAATCAAGCCAAAAGCAAGGATACGCTGACAATCTTCGATCCAGCGGGCAAAACATCGGCCATGTTAAAACAGTTAGGTCATCAGCTTGTACCGTGGAATGGTTCGCAACTTGCATCGCTATTAATTATCGGTAGGGAAGCATTTTCTAGCGGGGAAAATTTGCCGGGAAGTTTAGAAAGTTTTGTGCGAAACGGCGGCAAAGTAATTGTGTTTCCTCAGCGCAGGGAATGGCTGAAAAATACGGGTTTCCGGGTTGCTGCCCACGTCAGCCGCCGCGCTTATCCAGTTGACAGCAACCATCCCGCAATTAGCGGTTTAGACAGTGAAGATTTGCGGGATTGGGCGGGGGAAAGCACGCTGCTTGAAGCTTATCCAAATACGATCCAAACTGGCCCTAATTTGAGTCCGGCAAATAAACCTTGGTACGGCTGGCATTGGGGAAATCGCGGCGGTGTCAGTAGCGCTTCTATTGAGAAGCCGCACCGCAGCGGTTGGCGCCCAATGTTGGAATCTGAATTTGATTTAGCTTATTCGCCGCTGATGGAATTAGATTACGGAAAAGGGCGGCTGATTTTAAACGAGTTGGATTTGGAAGACCATTATTCTGTAGATGCTGGGGCGGCGCAGTTAGTGCAACAAATTGTGAGTTACGGCATGAATTCTCCGGTACTTGGAAAGCCGGATAAAGTGGTTTTAATAGGGGGAGATGAAGATGCCCAAAAGTTGGACAGTTTGGGGGTAATTTATCAGCGCGCTAGTTCGCTTTCTAATGATGTTGGTTTGGTGATTGTGGGGAGAGAAGCGAATCTGAAAGATGCAGATTTGCGCGGTTATTTGAATGTTGGCGGGAAGGCGTTTTTCTTGCCGCGTCAAGTACCTGTGGCGGGTTTGGGCGTGGGTTTGCAGCAAGCGCAGGATTTTGGGGGTTCGCTGGCGGTTCCGAGTTGGGATGAGGTGAATGGGGTTAGCGCTTCAGATTTGCGATCGCGCTCTTTTTATGATACTTGGTTGATTAAGTCTGGGGGAGAAATCGGTGCGGACGGTTTGTTAAGTCGGGTAAAAGTTGGCAAGGGTGTGGCGATTTTTTCTCAGATTGAACCCGACAGTTTGAATGCTGATACTAAGACTTATTTGCGTTTTACTCGCTGGCGGCAAACCAGGGCAAATGCTCAGATTTTGGCTAATTTAGGGGCGAGTTTTAATGCGGATGGATCTGTGTTTAACGGTTCGAGTCGGGAGTTTTATCACTGGGATTACAGAACGGATTTTGAGTATGGGGATGATCCTTATCGGTATTATCGATGGTAGGATTTTTTAACCGCAGAGGGCACAGAGGACGCAGAGGAAGAGAAGAGAGAGATGAATAATGCTGATTTTATTATACTGTTAAATATCACAGGTCAAAGTGACGACGGAAGCGGGGGTCTAGTTTGTCGGTTTTCTTTTGGTTGCAGGTGCCGCAGAGGGTTTGCAAGTTGCTGATGTCGTTGCTGCCGCCGCGCGCTAGGGGGATGATATGATCGATCGACAGTTGGGTTTCTAGTTTGGTTTGACCGCAGCTTTGGCACTGGTATTTATTGCGAGTAAATACGTATTTTCTGACTTCGGGGGGAATGGGAATTCTGGGGGTTTTAGACATGATGATTTTTAACCGCAGATGAACGCGAATTAAGGCGGATGTTTGATGGATTAGCTGGGTGAGTTTTCTTGATTGAGAAGTTGGCGGCGCAAATCGTCAAGGGGAGATTCTGGTTTGCTAGTTTCTGATTCGTTGTTTTCTGGTTTTTCTTCCATTTCTGGTTCGTCGGGGCAAAATTCTACAATGACTCTGATTTTAACTTTACCTTTTTGCCAGCCTTTAGCCCCTATTTTTAAGGTTTCACAGTCTATACCGCTACCAAGCCATTTTTGTTGAACTCTACACCTTAACTGCGTATCATATTTAGTGGTATTGATTTGTAATCCTTGAGTTTTGAATGCCTCCTCAAGTGCAGATTCTAGCTGAAGAGAAATTGCTGAGTTCATTACTTGCCTAAGCCTAGCTACTTTGAACATCGTAGAGTCAAAGGAACAAACATCATCATCTTTGTAATTTTCTAGAAAAATATGTTGTTGCATATTTATGGTTGATGTTTTCAAAATACTCTATTAACGATTATCGGGTATTGCCTCATTTTTGACAAGAATCCCGGCGAATAGAATTCGCGGCTATACAAACGATGTCCGCCTCCGCGGACTAAGAATGTCTTCAACCCGCGTCGGCGGGTTTTGTCTGTGTAGCCGCGATTTCCGATCGCCAAAATTGCAATCATTCACCATCCACCGACACGCTATCATTTTGTCCAATTACAGGCAACAAATGCTCGTGCAACTTCATCGCCTGCAAACAGCTATTAATACCCGAAACTGCCCGATCGTATTCTTGAATCTTTTGCTCATTCTCAGCTTGCCGCCGCAGATTCCCAGCAATCTTTTCCTCCGCCTCCTGTGCCAAAGTTTGCTCCAAATAATCGCGGGCTTGATTGTATTTCTGCAAAATATCATCAGCTTGCTTTTGGGCCAGCGGCAACAAATGCTCTTTCAGGGTTTGGTTGACAGTTTGGCGGAAAGTTTGCCGAATAGTTCTAGATACTTTTGGCTCAAAATCTAGCCGCAATAATTGTCGAATTGCCGGTTGGGCATCCACCATATTTTCGCAGTCGAAACCTTGGGAAGTTTGTTGCAATGTTTCCCGGAATTGATAAATTGAAAATGTGCCTTCGTCGTAAAAACGGGGACTTTCTCGCACGTAGCGATCGCACTCAACGCCCGCCGCATTTACCAAAGCATCAGAAACCCGCTTTGATAACTCCTCTAGCTGCTGTTCAATTCCCCCATCGTTCCCCAACAACCGATAAAGCAATCGATAGTATTCCGACTTGCGAACGCTGTCTTTCAAATACTGGAAATAATTATCAACCAGTGACTTAGTAGCCTCTACTAAAATATCTTCCAACTGATTCGCTAAATAATAAAGCGCTTCAACTAAAACAGCAATTAAAGGTGCTGTGGCATTGCGGGGATGATTCCGCAAAGTGCGTCCGTAAGCCGCCTCAACAGAAAATCCGTCTAACAATTCATCCAAGCGGCGGATCATCCGAGATTGCAGTTGCCGAAAGTCTATATCGAAAATATCGCATCTGTTCATAATCATTTCATTGACTTCTTCGGCGATATGTTCCCGAAAATCCTGTGCGACTTGCTGCAATTCTTGATTTAAGCGTAAAAGTTCCTGTGCTTTCATCGCCTCAATTTCGCGGGGCTGGCTGTCCAAATTCCGCTGAATTGTTTGGTAGTGTTTCCGCAGTTGAATGCACAAGTCTTCTAAGTCGTCAGCGAGATTTTTGAACAGTTGCGGGCGCTTTTCTTCTGTGAGGTAACGGGTGATGGCTGTGCGAAAATCTTCGATCCCGCTATCTTGAATTAATTGAGCAATTAATGGTTGTCCTTGTTCTGCAAGAATCCGCACGTAGTTTTCATTGGGTGTTTCGTAGCTGTTAACTGAAATGCGAAATCTGCTTGGAGATAGCTTGCCGGAATTCGCGCAGTAGCGATTAAATTCACTAACAAATTGCGGAGTTTCTTCACTATTACCGAGAAACTCTGAATCTAATTTATCGTCTCCAAAAACTCGCCCTTTACTGGTGGCAAATATTGTATTTAAACCAAAGCGATCGCGCCCTGTTGTCCCTCGAATCAAACTCCCGTAAAATCCCAACAATCCGCTAGTTTTGTAAACTCTGGCAGTATCGCGAAAGTCGGAATTAATCAGATTTTCTAAGCGCTGTCGCAGTTGCGTGTTGTACCAAGTTTCGTCAATGCGGTTGAAAATGTAAAACAGTCGATCGCGAATTCCCGGATTTTCCCGTGTTTTTTCCATCAACTCGGTTTCCTCCGTCGTCATTTCCCCAGACGAAGCCGCTTTCAAAACGCAGACAACTGCCGAAGTATCGGGGCTTTCAATCTTATCATAAGTCAATTCTGCATCCCGCTGCACCGGCGCATCAATTCCCGGCGTATCGATAATAATATTGCCATCTTGCAGCAAGGGATGATAACAGTAATATTCCACTCGCTTGAGTACAGCACTGTTGCTACCGCGACGGGCATAACTAGCAGCTTCCTTGAGATTGGAAAAGTTAAACTGTTCCATCGAGTAGGTAGCGTTTTCGAGAGTTTGGATGCGATCGCGATTTGCCTCAAAACCTTCTAACAGCAGCATCAAAGCCTTAGCTTTTTTGGCTACCTCGGATTTATTTTCGCCGCCTTCCGTTTCAATAATTATATTACATCCCTGAGACAACAGCGATACTACATCTGTTTGATTAATATTAAGTTCAGTAGCTAAACCTAACTGATGGCAAAGCACAGAAGCTTGCTGGCTAATCTCAAACTCGCTCAAAAAAGTGAGAACCACGCGCTCTTTTTCCGGCTCAGCAAAGGCGATATAACATTCCGTACCTGTCGCGTGTCCTTCTGCACTGTAGAGCAATTCCCGCTCCAGCAAAGCATTAATTAACATAGATTTTCCCGCACTGAAAGCGCCGGCAAACACAATTTCAAACTCAGGAGAAATTGCCTTTTTCAGAGAAGCTTGTACCGCCGTGATATCTTGTTGTCGCAAAGACGATTCCTGACGCAGCAGTTGCAGTAAAGAGTCAACTTGCTCTTGCAGATTGTTGCATTGAGGGGGCATTTGAGTCATCGCGGCAGACTGCTCCTGATTGTGGGAAAATTACCTTATTTTTAATTCTCTGCTAGTTCAGGAATAATCACAACAGTAATTGTACTTATGCGATCCAGGATTGCTGAAAGTGCGATCCTCTTCGAGGGCTGCGCTAACGGCTATTCTGGCGACAAATCTTATCGTTTACGGTTGTTTGGGAATTATTAAACCGCAGAGGCCGCAGAGGGCGCACAGAAAGAGAAGAGAGAGATGAATAATTGCTATACCCACGGATTTGTTAAGCTGGCGTGCATCTAATTTGTATAGTAATTTTTATTAAAAGTCTTGTGGGGTGGGCGTCCCGCCCGCCCTAAAAATCTAATTTAGATGCGCGACAGCTTATCATCTATTTAGGGTTTGCTGAATAATTGATCGCAAACTAAGAACAGGAGCGATCGATATATTCAAACTCAACTAAAGATAGGTTTTTCTGTATCGATTCCACCCAATTATAATTGTAGATTATC
>Ga0164305_10000040_pt1 | contig 35291 bp, 67 predicted proteins | sample Whisoiple_237_MG_FD_110215 | JGI IMG/M metagenome (GOLD analysis project Ga0164305, IMG submission 110215) | Soil microbial communities amended with pyrogenic organic matter from upstate New York, USA - Whitman soil sample_237_MG | ecosystem: Environmental > Terrestrial > Soil > Agricultural...
CTGCCTTTGGGCTACATTCAGATAATGCGCGTTCCGCCTTTCCTTAATGAAATCTACTGACATTCAGGGGTTGTGGGGTTGGCGCAGTCCTTTACGCGGGGTTTTTGCAAATATAAACCTTTTAGGGAAATAAAAAAGGTTTTGTTTAATTATTTTTAAGAATTGTTAAACAGTTTCTTTTTCCGACAAGATTAATTCGCCATTGTTAATCATTGTCACTAGGTCTACCAATAACCTTGTAGACCAATAATTAGTTTGAAATGTTTCGTTTTGGTTCCTAGGAAAACAGCAATCAATCCTGTTTCTGTGAAGCCAATCGTTTAACAACGCCCTGTCTTTTTCGTTGTCGATCATTGCCGTCAGCCTATGGTAATCATCTATCGCCGGACGTATTTGTTGTTCCGCTTCCCGAAAATGTGTCAGCACAGCATTACCTATCTCCTGGGCGTCTTTAGTTTCTTTCCCGTCAATAAAAACGTTTCCGTATTTAATTTCTAGTTTCATCTTATTTCAGTTTTGTTCGTCGTCAACCAGATGGAGCAGTTCGCGGTAATTGTTATGTTTATAATCACTCAAACATATAAACTCAGGTTCGCTAAGCGTCCAGCCACAATCATCGCAAAGGTATAGTTCCGGCCAATTCATCAGTCCGCACGCTTCACAATGTCGCATTTAGGTTAACTCGCTATTTCACTTATCGCATTTCATCGCTTACGGTTTAATGGTTAGTTCTTCGCCTGTCAATGCGAAATACAGGTTTTGTAGTTGGTGGACGTAGCTCAATGGTTTTCCTATTGCCCTTTCGTAATTTTCCCAGCCAGCCGCGCCAGACACAATCACATCAAAACTTTTAGGCTCAATGCTAAAATCGAAGTCCCCGCCATAATTACCGTCGTAATTCTTTTTTAACCCGAGCTTCAACAACCATTCTTCGGTTAGCGGTATGCCCGAGAAATTGGCAGAATTTTTAACTATTTCGCTGATGTTTTCTGCGGTTACAATAATGTCGGCATCGTTGCTTTCGTCGCGAGTAGCGTTATCGTAGCGGTCGCGGCTTAACGTAATTGTTGCTTCCTGATGGATAATGTTATTGATCCGTATTTCGTTTGCCTCCATAATCAATGTTTGTCTTTTTCCAACTTACAATTTTTATCCCTTTTGAACTTTACCAAACCCACCGGATCGTATTCGCAACCACAAGGGTATTTAATCGGCATGGAATCTAATAATCGATTCGGTTTTAATTCAGGGAACGCTATTCTGTTCCTTAACATTGAATCGAAAGCCTCGTCAACCTTTTGAATTGATTCGAAGTGATTTGTCAATTCGGGACTTATATTAACACCAATGCGCTTATCAATTTCATCGTCGACATGTTCCGACAATAACTTAGCAGACTTTCGCGGCACGTAATCCGACCTAAAAGGAATCAATGCGTTTTCAACCGCTTTAACCGCTTCATCGAATTTATTCTTAGGCAACCGGAAACCTTTTGAAACCGATCCGCCCTCATATATTTCTTTTCGTCCTGGTTTTTTCGGTTTATCCATAGCCGAAAGATACGGATTTATTTCGTGCACAAAATAATTAAGTGCACTTTATTTAATCCCACTCAACCTCTATTTCCTGTCGCTCAAATATGAAATACCACATTCCCATAATCAGCATATCCAGATAATCGGGCGAATTCCCTAATCGTTTTTTCATCTCGTCTTTGGACATTATCTTTTTCTTTGCCGCGTCATTGTCCAGATTCTCGCGCTTGAGACACACGGTCAGTTCCGCTATGATACTGTCTTTCTGCTGGTCACTGCAGATAACCTTCAATTCGTGGTTGTTTATCTTCTCGGCCAGCTTGAAGGCGCACTGCGATTTGAGGTTGAAAAACTCGTCGTCAGATGCTTTCTGACCACCATGAAAGGTGACGATATTTTCAATATAACTTTCAAGGTAAGCACCCAGACCGTCACTGTCGGCGATGATGTTTGTATTTGCAACGCCGCGCCTTATCTTGAGTTCCTTCAAATCATTCTCAATATCTTTACCCGAGCTTTTGCGCTTGTCGATTTCAACACGGCAAACATTACCGTCCCAATATCCGGCTACGAACCTGTCGCGTCCCTGCATAGCCAAATCCGCACTGATTCTCTTGCTACCCGTCACCGCGTGGTCGTTGGTGAACAGGTTGAGGATGTTATTGTAACCACACAAAGCCGCCGGATCGTCGTCATAATCGAAATTTCCGTAGACCTGACGCTGTATCGTGGTTTCGTCGGAGGTCTTGATCATATCATCAATCCATTCTTGTACGGATGGATGCGGGTTGTCTGAGGGGAGCGCAACGATGAACTTCATGTGCTCCGGTTCCCTATTTTCTTTGAACGGGGTGTAGAACCTGAAATATACGTGGTTCTTTGCCGGGTTAAAGCACTCAAACAGCTTTCTCTTGAGGTTGTATTTGTCGTTGAGCCGCCATCCGGTACGCTCGAACAGTTTCTCCACCACTGCACGCTCGGTCTCGTTGCTTTCGTCGATGGCGCACCTTGTAAGCTCAAATCCACCGAATCGTGTCAGTAACGGATCTGACGGCTGGTATGCCGTGTCTATCAAAAATACCTCGCTGCCGTTGGTAAACGTTATTTTGTTTAACTGCTGGTTGTAGTTGTAATCCTTGTCCTTTTCAAGCCCGTAGAATGTAAGTTGCTTGAACAGTGTAAGCAGGACGGTTCGCTTCAATGTAGTCAGCTCCTTTCGTGCCAGTCCCCAGGCTATGCCGGGATATGCGAAACAATCAAGAATGACGGCTGTACATTCTATCGCAGACTTCCCTGACCTTGCCGATCCGCCATAGCCTATGCCAGTAGTCACGTCGTCAGCAATCAGCTCGAGCGTCCTGATTTGTTTTTGGGTGCAGAAGAAGTATTTGCCGTCCGCGTATTCGCCAATTGGAATTTGAGGGAATTCGCCACGCTTGTAAAGCTCGACGTAAATGTCAAATTCATGCCTTTCCATTAATCTCTCGCAATGCTGCGGCGCGTTGCATAAGTTCCTCGGTGCTAAGGATAGATGTGTCGAAAATAACCGTCTTTTTCTGGAAATTATCTTTTTCGTAGCCGCCCAAGTGTTTCATAAGCTTTTCGACGGCATCCATCTTGGCGATGTATTTCAGTTTTTTGGTGTGCCCTATAACTTCTCGATGCCCGTCAATGGTAACGAACAATTCGTCGGTCTGCATTTCCTGGATCATCTGCCTTGTAGCTAAGGGCATTTGATGGATAGGCAGCAGTTTTCCATCTTCGTCGTAAAGCGTCGCGGGGTCAAATCTCGCCATTCCAGCCAACTCCTGAACAAGTTCGTCAATGGTAATCTTGTTCCGCTCATAGGCTTCTTTCTGCAAAGCGCGGATTCTTAGCGTTACATTAGCGTCTGAATGAACCCTACAGGCGGCGACGGCGACCGAATTGGCATTCATATCCTCGGCATCATAAGCCTCGCGGTAAGCCGTGCTTTGGTTCCCGCAAATCACATAGGCTTGACAGTATTTTTCCTGCTTGTCTGTTAATGCCATTTATTTATTTCTTTTCCCGTTTGTCCCCGAATCCCGAAGCGACCTGCCTTCAAAGAACCCTACCAGAAGCACAAGCATCAATGCCAATGACGCTATGGCCAGTACCGTCTCAATGAATAATTGGAAGTATTGTTGTAGGTGTGCCGGCGGATTGGGGAGGCGATACGGCATTTTGTTTAACCATTTAATCAAAAACGTTAAACAAAAATAAGAAAATATTCTTAACTATCAGGTTTTTAGTGTAAATATTTCTTCTATTCGGGAAATGGGATCTTTTGGATTTCAAGAAGTATTTTATCCAGCAGCTCTTTTGACTCGGGGTTTTCAGCCTTATAGTGTTCAATGATTGCCTTTGCGTCTTTCTTGAACTGATCGTGAAATCGCTCGAATATCCCGTCAAACAGCGGTATGTCTCCTTTCCAGAAGATTTTACTGTCGTCGATTGGCCGGTAATGTCCCTTGAAATACCAAAGGCCGAATCCGCCGTACCATGCGACTTCTCCCGCGCCATCCATCTGGACGAAGTAAAACCCGGACTTCCTTTCTGCCATAGGATAAAATTAGTCTTTTTCTAAATATCAGCACATTAAATGAAAATAATCTGAATATTGGTTAATTATTTTCTGATAGTGCGGATTAGGTTTTACTTCTCGGGCAATCTTCATCACAATACATCTGAACTTTCTTTTCCCGATATTCGGCTAACGGAATTGTCTTGACTTGCAGATCAAAAGCCATTACCTCTTTTGCAAAGGCATTTTTATCGGCGCGTGTCATACAATGTTCCACTGCGACTAGTGACGGGTTGCCGCACTCAGGGCAGCAGGCCATTTTTACTTTTACATCTTCTTCAGCGATTTCTGTTTTCATTTTTTACTATGGTTTTTAATTGGTTATTCAAAAGTGATTTGTAATAATTCAGTTGAGGCGAATCGTTTTGCATCGCTGTCCAAACCAAATGCTCAAGGCGATATAGTTTTCTCATCGTTTTTTCCTTCTATCTTGTTTTTACTTCAACTTCATTTAAGGCTCTGTAAGCGCATAACTTTTAGCTGGATATACATTGACGCCTCAAGCGGCTGTTTCGCGCTGTAATAGCTTTATTTTGTCGTTATAATAGCTTCTGATGGCTTCAAGCTCGGCGCGATTCCACTTTTGAACCGTTTTCTTTTCCTTTTCGGCGATTTCGTCAAGACTGTCAAGGTGAGCTTTTCCGTACCTTCTGAGCAGTCCGATTCGATATGCGCTTTCGTTGCCTTCAAGCCTTATGTTGCATTCGATACACTGGCCGTTTATATTCCTTTCGTCGAAGCGCAAGAGGCTGAATAGTTCAGACTTGAAAAGATGCCCTGCCTGAAAGTCCGGGTGCCATTCGGTATTGCAGCTTGCACATGGCTTATACTTGTCCCGAAGCCTGATATATCTGTGGCATGTGTCTTTCGTACTTTTTAGGAGGTTGCCAATCTTGTTGCGGTCTTTCTTTTCGGTTGCCGCCTTTTCCAATTCCAGGCGCGGCTTTGTTACTTTGATTATAGCCTTTTGAAGTTTGACCTTGCCAGCGTCCGATGTGTACAGCCATGATCCGTAGCAGCACATCTTACCCAGTCCGTAAACTCGATGGGCGGTCATCTTTCCGCAGCCGTAGCCTTTTGCCTGGCCGATGCCCTTACACTTCTTTTCCTTTGGCTTTGTCACGGGTTTTATTTGAGGTTGGCGATGTGAAACTCCCTAGCAATTTGGAGCCTTAGTTTTGCGGAGGCAGCATGAACTTCTATATCTCCTGACTTGCTGGCTTCCTTTTGAAATTCATCAACAAAAGATGATATTCTTTCCTCCATCGTAAACAGCCTTTCTTTGGATGCAATACCGAATTTATATCCAGCCTTGAAAACATCATGTTTCGTATATGAATCTTGAGAATCAAACCATAGTTCAGCCGCTTGCTCCACCGTTTCCGCTTCCCCTTGCTCTTGGGAATTGAATTTTTTACAGTTTTCGCAATTCAAATGTTCAGGGCATGGCGTATCACATGGTATGTTCGCGACAGTCGTGTCGTTGACATCGCTCCCTTGCTCTTGGAGATTGGGTTTGCGATTTGAAATGTGCGTCCTGTCGAAAGAATGATGCCCGCACACCTTGCAGATTTCAGGCTGTTCGTTGGTTATTTCTTTGCAGTCTAAGCAGATAAATGGGCGGTCTTCTTTCTCTGGTGTTGTAGCCTTTATTTGGGATGCCATTTCTTCTCTGTAATAATACAGTATGCAAGTGTCGTTGTCATTTGAAAAACCGTGCCTGCTTCTCACTTGAAGTCGCTCACGCATATCTAATGCGCACCACCATTCTTTAGCCTGTTCAACAGTATACTCTTGCTGTGTTGGTTCTTTCGACTCTGGGTTTTCACGTTGATACATATCAATTACCTGATAATCTTCCCAACGTTCATATCCGTATTTTGCGCGAAGATTATACATATCTTCATCGCTAAGGGTCGATTCCCAATTTTTAGCCGTCAATAGTGTTTCGGGCATTGCAGTAATCCCGTCAACTATTAAATCGGGATTGTCGGTTTCGGTGATTTTAGGATTTTTATCCCATTTGATTAATTTCATGCTTTTTTCGCATTCTGCCTTTACGTAAACGCCTGTCTTGATGTTTAGCGTGTAATCACCGATTTTAATTTCCGCTTCGCTATCTACGACATACGAATAAGGGGATAGGTGTATTGTGGTTTTCATTTCTTTGGATTTACGCGGTTAAGATAATTTTCGGCAACTTCAACGACTTCACTTTCGGTCTGGTAGCCGCCAAAGGATTCGAGGTCAACTCCGTTCTTTTCGATGTATAAATTAAATTCATCGTTGAACAATTGCAGGTTAAAATCATAGATTTTGCCCCAGTCTTTTTTTAATGATTGTAATGTCTTTTTCATTTGATTGGTTTATTTGGTTATTGGAGATTGAGGTAGGTTGTGGATGTCGCGGGTAATTGCTTCTTCGAGTTCGTCCATGTTGTGAATAATGGCATTGTCAAAATGATTTTTCACTACATCAATAGCCGCATACCTTGTCGCTTTGTGCTGCTCGGCAAGGGAGGTTCGGGTGATCGGGGTTTCGTCGATTTCGTCGAAAACGTCTGTTGTGCAAAAATTCTCGTCGCCTATTGTATACCATGTTTTGCCAACCATAAATTTTGCGACAATCCACCGGTCTTTAATTTTCACCCAATAATATCCTGTCTTTCTCATCGTTTTTGTTCTGTTTTAAAGTATTAAATATAAGCATTTTACGCTGGACTGCCAAGTAAAAACCCAGTAAAATCAAGGGGTTTCGGTGGTTTTTTAGTTTTAAGAATGACGTATTTAGCTTCGGGGTTTAGTCCGTTGGATTCGATGAGTGTTGTAAAAGAGTATTTCGCAGTAAAACTTAAAACTTCTTTGTTTCCGTAATGCTTAAAACATCTTAGACTACCACGTGTTACGCCATCGGCGATTACTTCCTCAACGAACGGCTCAACATCAAAGTCAGCTTCATTGTTAAAGAATGTGCCGAGGATTTCAAAATTTTGATTTGACTTGCTGCCGCCGCCTTCTGAGGTGTTAAAAAATTCCCACCCTTTATTGCTTTCCGAAAGAGCATAATTACTATTTGGTAAATCAAAATAATCTTTGCCGTTAGGCACTTCAACCGCATACAGTTCACTTCCTTTCAATTGTATCATGGTGTAAATTTTAAAATATCTTTAACTGATTCATTCCAACTACATAAAATAGCGTCTTGGCAGTTTTCATCGTCACAACCTCCCATAACACTTTCTAAACGATAAAATGAACCTAATGCTTCGTGACTTGTGGGGTCAAATCCGCAAATGCATTCTGCCCATATCTCGCAACCATCAATAGCCACTTGTTCGCTTTGAACCGTAAACTCTGTATTGTTGTTGCATTTCGGGCAACGCTCGATAACGTGGTTCTCTTTATATTTTACTTTTCTTTGGCTCATGGTGTAGTGGGGTTTAGCGCTTCGTAATTCAATGAATCTTTCGAGTTAAGGAATTTTACTATTTCTATATCGCAAAATGCTTTGGCGGCTTTCTTTGAGGTATGGCGGTTATTCCATTGTTCCTCGCCGTCAATGAAAAAGAATACGAACCAATCCGTATCACTTGCATCGGCAATTACCCATCGATGTTTGTTCCATACAAATTCAGAAATTCTTTCAAGAGTTGCGCTGTTGCCAAACATCAAATGCCTCGCCCCTATACTGCCTGTCGGATGAAATTCAATAAGTCTGTCCAACGCCTCTTTATACCTTTCCCCGTTTGCTATTTCAATTGCGCGGGATAAAGCAAGCTCTTTTGTGTCTGCGCACGCGAAAGCATAAAACTCATCGTCTTTCAGTACAGTACATTCGTATTTATATGCAATTGTCCGATTGTTTCTGACAGGCTCGCCGATTTTAAATTTGTTTTCCATAGTGTTTGATTATTCGGTTGGGTTTAAAAGTGCATTTCTTTCAGCCTGCAATTCAAGCATCAGATCATAGGTCTTTCCGGTGATTCTGTCTTTAGGCGCTGTAGGCCACCAATTGCCGTTGTCTTCAATCAGCATAGCTTCAAAATCAACGTAACGTTTTAAAAGCTCCTTCATTTGCTCCAGTCGTAAAATGTCTTTGCCGCGGGTGACGGCCTCTTCGTGAGAGTTTCCATACACCATACAATACAAAGCGCCTGTGTCGGCCATTTTGATTTTACAAACAGAACTTGCCATGTCGCTCAATTGAATTTGAGTTCTCATCGCTTTTTCTAATAAATACTTTTCCATCTTGTTTTCGTTTAAGGTTTATTAAAAGTTATTGTTTTGTCTTTGGGCGTTGGAGGCGGCGGTACTAGTCTGCAATTTGATAGTCGTTACATATGCTGTCAAAGTCATTTATGCAAGCATCAAGTATTTCAAATTTTTCGTAGTTCTTCGGGAACGTTCCTAACGTCAGATATTCTACCGCGAGTTCGTGGTCTGTTGGGTCAAAATTCGGGTGAGCCATTAATCTGGCTTTTTCTTCGGTCAACGCAGCCGATAATCTTGTCTTTCTGTTCATCTCTCTAATTTTAAGTTGTGTTAATCCGAAATAATTATTGTTATCGTAAACGATTTTATACATAAACCAGAACCCCACTCTGGTTCGTCCCAATTACCGTTTCTAACACCTTCATATTCCGAATCGAAATAGTCAATAAAATAACTTTTAGGGACAACCTCTAAAGCATCAACGCCGTAGATTTCACCTTTCTTAAATTCATATACAGTTCTCTTGGTTGCCATAAATTTTTAGTTTAATAGTTGTGTTATTGTTGTTTGATTCGCCAGCATCCACGCCAGCCTAGTTTTTTATTTTCCTCTATAAGTTCTTTATCTTCATATACTGCCTCGGCATAATCAACCTGAACAAATTCGTCTTTGAACGTTGTGTTTGAAATTAAAAGGCAATTAGCTTCTGAATCAATTTCCTCATCAAAGTCAAATGGGCTCGACACAACAGTCGGCAATAACAATTTCAACTCTGCGCTATTATCATTCATAATTTTTGTTTTGAATATTGCTATTGTTGTTTGATTGGGGTGGGTTAAGCGCGTCACAGATATTTTGAAGCGTGTGAACCATCGTATATCCGTCGTAATCGAAATTTCTTATGCACACCAAATCGTCAATCGTTTTATCGTCGGTTGCATTTACCTCGCATAACCAGATCATTTCGTTTGGCGTTCCAACATTACCTATTGATATAATTCTATTGCGGCCAATCTTCTTAATCAATGAGTTTGTAATGGTTTGATGCGGTAACTTTTCAAATCCTAATTTCAGCGCCCAATCATCGGTGAGCGCTATCGGCTCAAAGTTTTTATGATTATCATTAGCAAAGTCTTTAGCCTCGACTTGATATTCATATTTTTTACCTTCGGCTTCCCAATGATAAAAATTACCGATACGCATTTCTCTTGCTTCCATGCTTTCTGTTTATTAGGTTGTTGAATTAAAGGGGGTTAGTTTATTCGCTTAAACAAGTGGGGGTATTTATCAAAAAAGTTTAAAATATATTCCCGTTTGCCCTGACAGTCTTCTACGTAATGAACCCAGTGATATTTGTTCCAAGGTGAAAACTTTATTATTTTACCTTTCGGGAAATCTTTGTTGTCTGGATATTCGGCTATAACCTCGTAGATTGGCTTGATTAAAATATCTGTCTCAACTTTCGGAACCGATTTGTTGTTCAACTCTGGATTGTCGGTACCCGAAATACCTGCAATATTCTTGATGAATGTCGCTGCGATTGATTTCGATTCGACAAATCTGAAGGTTGAGCCGAAGTAATCCTTTATATTCACATTGATTATTTCCACTATGTTATTGTGATAAATGTCATATTTGAACATCTCAAGGTTTGCTTTTGAGGTTTCGTATGTGTATGCCCCAATTATTGATTTATTTATCATCTTGTGCCTTGCTGTTTGTTTTCGGCTGACGACTCTGAAAAAACCATAGAGGCTATTTCAGCCAATTCTGAAAATTTAAAATCTGCGCCCTTATCCAAAATCATAACTGCTACGCGATAATATATTTTTGCGTTATCATTGGTTATCTGTATTCCTAAAGAACGCATCGCCATTTGAAATGAACTTTCTTCTTTGGACATAGTGCTGAATCTTTTCTTTGCCATTTCTATTTTCTTATTTAGTTATTAAAAGTTGGTTTGGGCGTTACCTTGTAGTTGTCTATTTTGTTTTTCAAGGCGTTTAGCCGAATATCTTTCAGTTTTTCTTTGAGCGATTCGATGTAAGGTTTTGTAGGTTCGCCCATGTGAACGTATTTTCCGCAATTCCAAAATCCTTGTTGGTCTTTAGTCGGCATCGTTTATGATTTAATTTTGTCGATTTCATCAGCACATAACCTAATCCATTTCGAGCAGTCCTGTCCCGTAAGGTCTTGGTGAGCCATGTACAAAGCCCCTGCTTTTTCAAGCTCCCGTACCCTATTGTCTGGCGATGGTTTCCACCATTCCGACGACCAAGGCCATCCTTCGGGCGAATAATCCGCTCCGTTGTTTATTGCTCTCGACCTTTCGGCAGCGTAATAGCAGGATGCGGCATGAAATAGTTCGGCCTTGTGATACTGTTTGTCTCGCTCTGGCGTCCATTCTTCGACTTCAATCTGTCTTTTGCGCTCTGCTTTGATTAAATCAATGCCTTTGGCATCGTGTTCTAAAACTCTGTTTTTTAAACTTCTCATGTTTAATTGGTTTTCAATTTTGGTTTACGTTGTACAATTCTTTCATTATATCAAAGGCGGTGTCTAACTGGCTAAACGAAGTTCTTTTACGTTTTCAGAGAATTGTTTTGCCATAGCGATATAAATCCCGTCGGTCTCAATCCGGTTATGGTACATTGCAAGTGCGTTGAAACCTGAAATCTCCTGCATACCCAAAGATCCTGTTATGTCCGCCATCGGGCTTTTTGAGTACGTGTGCATATACTTGATGAAGATATGTCTGGCCGCTGTAGACTTGATGTCTTTTGACCTTCGTTCTATTTTTACGTCGAAAAGACCGTTGATAAACTTGATTGTGTTTTGGATATCAAATGCGGAGAAGTGCTTCTTGATTACTCCAACCGGCTCAATGTTTTGTTCAGTCCGAGTTGGCTTCATTGTTACGGCTATCGTTTGCTCCTTTGGCGAAATGTCGTCCTGCGATTCGTAATGAAGGATTACCGATGAGATTGATTTTGCGACAGTCAAAAGACGTTCGCGTTCTGTTTTCAGTGATTGCAATAATTCTGGATTCATAATTTTGTTTTTAGGGTTTATTAATTCTATTTCTATTTAAAAGTTATCAATCAAATACGGCAGGCTGTCCTTTAAATCCAATCCTCCGTAATTTTTCCTGTTTCGTGTGGCAGCCAAAAATCGTTGACCTCAAGTTTGAACGGGGTGAACTTCTTTGATCCGCGAACCCTGCTGCAACGCACCTCTGAATATTGGCCCTGGTCTTTGATGATTACAACCGTTTCGCATTTCTGCTGCAGGATTGTTCCAAGGTGGCCGCGTCCTTTCTCCTGTCCTGGATTCACGTGCAGGATTCCTGTGATGTGTGCTTTTGATGCCGCGCTGAACTTCATCAGGTCTTGCGTAAATTCCGAGCTTTCCGACTGGCTGTTGAAGTCCATAAGCATATCAACATATCCGTCTATCGCCACAAGACCCAGCTTTGACCTGTAATCACTTTCCATAAAAAGCCATTGCAGGTATTGTCTGCGCTCTTTCGGGTTTTCCTCACGCAGGTTTACCGCGATATAGTTTTCAGGGTAAAATGGCATATGCGGCTTTCCAACCATTTCAGGAATCCTGTTTGCCGCCATCCAGTTATCATATTCGCCCTGTTCTGTATCGATGTCAACAATGTATTTATCCTGCAGGTCGTGGCCTTTGATGTCGTTGGAATAGATATTTGAATTGCCACCGATAGCACACGCAATGATCAACGACTTCAAAAACGACTTGCGGCTTTTTTCCTCGCCCTTAATCATCGATATGTTGCCGTAGGTTGCGAAGCGAAGCGGATAGTGGACGCCTTTGTACTCTCTGTCATCCAAGCCGATTGATATGGCCAGTGGCGGACGTTCCGGTTTTACCCGAAGGTTTATCGTGCGCTTTGCGTGAAGCTCCGCGAAATTGATCTCCGAAGGGATTTCCAATAATGATTTCGGCAATTCTATCTTTGGCTCCATTACGCTTTCTTGTTGTGTTTCTGAATAATCGTTGATACATTGGCATATACTGCGCGTTCAACGGTATCGTAATCGTATGCCGACATAGCCATCAACAGGTCTTTGCCTTTGCCGTCTTTATTGGCTTTTTCGATTATTTCGCGGTTCTTGATTTTTGCCGCAGGAATCTCATTGATGTTCTTGACTTCATCTTTCCATTCAGGCACCACGCCCAAATTGTCAAAAAATGCATTTGTCTCCGCGTGGTTAAGTTCGGTCTGCAGCATCTGCACCCTTGCCGACAACGAATAGTCGGAAATTGAGCTGTTTAACATATCGGTCGCTGTCATTATATCGCGGTATTTGAACACAAACTCACGAAGCATGATCGCGTACAGCTTCGCGAAAGCATCATTTTCCTTTGTGGTTTTCTGCTGCAGGGCGAAAATCGTTTCCGTGAGCATATTAAGCGCGTCAACGTCCGTTTGGTTTGGCTGAAACGCCTTGCCTTGGGTGAAACGCCACTGCAGTCTCTTGCCGGCTTCTTTGACTGTTTTAATCTCGCTCATTGTGTTTTGGCTTTTAGTTCTTTGCGTTTCTTTACCCAGTTGACGAAATGTGATTTATAGTCTTTCAGCGAAAGTTTGATTTCTGATTGCTGCGTCAGGTGAATATTGTAATCTGTCAGAGCTGGTTTAATCGTTGACGGATTAAGCACATTCTTCATGAACAGGCTTTCTTGCCATTCCTGATCCGAAAGGCTTTGCGTCTTAAATGATTCGTGATAATTTTTAGGCGCTGCTACTGCAGGATTTAAATCTTCAATTGAAGTGTGCAAATCAATTTCGGCAACATCAATTTCCTCTGTTGTTGTTTTGGGGTTTTGGGGTTTTATTATATCTACAGTGCTTTGGACGTGGTTTTGCCTTGCTTTGTCAAGTGCTTTTGACTTTGCTTTTGTATTTTTTACAATGGCAATTATGTTTGTAGAGAACTGATTTTTGCTTTTTTGAATCAGTTTTATAAATCCCCAATCAATTAAATCGTTAAACGTCTTGGCAAACGTTCGGTAATTAGATATGCCAATAGCCTGCTTTGTCATTTCAGTTGGCAATCCAACCTTTGCCGGCCAGCCTAAACGATTGCTGTGATCTATTATAAAAAAATACATAGCCGTATGGTTAGGAGAAACTTTTTCGGGATTCTCGTAACACCAGTCAAACCAGTTTCGTGAAAGTTCGTAGCTATTCATTACTCTTCTAGGTGTTGAATTTCGCCTTCAAGATTTTTAAGAAAAGCTTCGGCAGTGTCTTTGCAAAGACAAATAAATGACGATTCGTATTCGTCCATTTTTATCTCGATGAACAACTCGCCTTTATCATTTGCGTAACACACAAGTTCATGAACTGATGTTCCGCTTTTTTCTGTTCCTTGAAAAACTAATTTGATATTTGCCATTGTCTTAAATATTAAAATCAAAATGGCCAACAAATTCACCGCGCTTCACTTCGGTTGCATTATTAGCCATTGATAACTTTGTTAGTAGAGTATAATGTGAAGCGTCTACTGTACCGCTAAAATAGTACATTCCCTTTAGTGTACCAAATAAACGGTACATTATTTTTAAATTATTTTCTATTACTTTTGCATCAATGACCGCAAAGGAATTTTTCGAGACAGAAGAAACGCTGAATCTTTCGGCAATAGCGCGGCTTATGTGGCCTACGAACAAAGATCCGTATGCGTACATGAGAAAGAAACTCAAGGGCGCAGATGGCCGTAAATGGACGGATGCCGATGAAACCAATGCGAAGGCCGTCTTGAAAGACCTCGGCCATCGAATCCAAAAGCTGTGATCCGTCCCCGCGTTAGCGATTGCAGCGGCATCCTTTTTCGCAGAAAAAGATATAGCGTAAAGCGCGGGGCGAAGCCAACGCCGTAATAATACTTTCATAATCTTACTTTTTTTTAATCCGTAGTAGGTACTACGTGGTTACTGGGGCTAAATCAGGAACTTTACTATTGTCCTGATCGCATCCTTGCTTTTCTCGAACTGCTCCGATGTAGCCCATGCGTTCGCGGTGGTTCTTTTCTGGAACAGTGTTGCCATTTCTGATTTCTCCGCCTTGTCGCATTTTGCCTTCAGGCTTTTGGCGTTCCTTGTCTCCTGATTAAGTATGTCGATTATTTCAGACTGCGACATATTGGAGAGAATTGATTTAAGTTTTTCGCTATCCATAGGGATTGATTTAATTGATTATTCACATCAGGCCCTGTTCCTTGCAGAACCTGTAATAAGCGTCAAGGACTACCTTCTTGTCTTTAGATCGCCTGTAAAACACCTTTCCGAAGATGCTTCTCTTACCGCGCCAGCTTCCCGATTTTGAGTCAAAGATGATGTACCTGTGTTCGGCCTTCTCGTTCACCTCCAGCCTTGCAAGCTCACCGGCGAATCTTATCACCGCATCTGCCTCCCTTTGCGTAGGGTTGTGCTTTATGGAATTGAGCTTGTTTATGACTGCCTGGATTCCGGTACCGTTAAAAAGCTCGGCATCGGAGAAGTGATTTAATGCACTTTCTAGCATAGCGCCTCCTTTACCAAATCCGTATTGCCGTTCTCGGGTTCGTCGTTTACGCTTCCGGTGACTATTGTTTCGTCAATTACAACAATCTCATTTACCAACGGATCGTTGATTAAAAGGTTCTCTTGTCCAATCGGGTTTGTTTCTTCAAATAGCCGATTCATTCTTTCTAAATTCATTCTAAGGGATTTTAAAGTTTTTGTTTCGTTTCGTGGTTTTGTAGGCAGACAGTAGGATGTTTGATGGGAAATGCGTAACTTTACACTAGCTCATAGTCAAGAATTATCCGCTTAATTTCCTTAGCAACGCTCTGGACTTTATCGTTAATTTGGAAACCTTTAGGTGGGGTGTAAAGACCATCAGTAACGAACGGAACGCCAAGCACCTTGCTTGTTTCTGTTTTAAATCCACATTCCTCGACTATCCAAATAGAGCCTTGCGAACATGAAACCGTGTGATAGTCTTTTTCATCCATTACAAGTGTTGCGCCTATTGGGATATAATGCTCAATGATGTTTACTAAAGTTTCACGTAGGTATTTTAAACCTGCACCGCCGTTTAATGGACTGTGGTATTCAAATTCTGACAACTCGGAAACGCCGTGAGTTTGTGAAGGTGCTTTGTAAGCTACGTGATGCAGAACCTGACCTTTGATAACGGTTAAGCGAATTGGGTAACGGTGCGTGTGCATCTGAACCTCATAAGGAAGTATCGGATTATCAGCTATGAAAACCCGCGTAAGGTTTCCGAACTTAGTCCCGCCGATTACCAAAGAAAATAATCCTTTATGGTGTACATCGTTCATTGAAAGATTAAGGCTTTCCTGTTTAGGATTTTTAAGCAGACCATGAATGTATTTTAGAAACTCAATTTTTGTTTTCATAATTTTTTATTTGTTGTAGGATGTTAGGGGTAAAAGGGTGTTATGAAACTCGGTGGTTTGATGAGTATAAATTAAATCTCAGGATATAGGTAGTTGTCTAAAAAATGCTCTTGTATGCTTTCGGCTAGCTGCCTGTCGCAATGCTCACACATTGTGCAGTCCGTAAACTTATTATACGAGCCGGGTAAGCCGCAGTCGCACATTGGTTTTTCTGTATTTGCTTTTTTCTTTTCCATGTTTATTCGAATTTTAGTTTTGAAATTATCTCTGACAGCACGTTTACCACTATTGAATTTCCAGCTTGCTTGTAGGCTTGTGAATCTGAAACAGGCCAGGTGAAAGCGTCGGGAAAGTCCATCAACCGGAAACATTCCCTTGGCGTCAATCTTCGGATTTGGCTATCCATATTCACACCTTGCTTTACCTTACAGTCGATTGTATTAGCGTAGCCTGTGGAAAAGGTTACCCCAAACTCTGCAGATTTTCCGTAGCAAAACGCATCTTCATGTTTTATTTCCACTTCTTTGTTTCTGCGCTTATCATACATAATAACCCCCTGATTGCAAGCCGTGTCAAGCGTCTGCGCCACTCCTTTGCCTACACGACCGCACCTTGTTTCTGAATTTGGTACCGAGAAATTTATACTATCGTTTTCGGTAGCGACTTCGTAACCTGAAAGGGTTGCCGATTTGACTTGTATATAAGGGTCTTGCCTCCCCATTTTTGCATATCTCGCAGTTACCGCTTGACTTACCTTTTCTTCGTCACAACATTTGGCCGGCTCAAAACAACCATCTTTGCCACTTGATGAATGAAAAAGAGTTTGAATAATTTTATCACTCAAAAAATATTTCGCCATATAAGCTTTAAATTCTTCCTGAGTTTCAAAACGGCTGGTTTCAAAAGTTTCCAAAACATCTTTCAATCTTTTTACAAGCGGAACAGTTTTAGGGAAGCTAAAGTCGTTGTCTTTATCGTCTCGGACCCCGATTATGAAAATACGTTCGCGGTTCTGCGGAACTCCGTAATGCTTCGCGTTCAATACCTGATAATAAACGTGGTACGGTACGCTGTCCTCGTGAGGGAAAATAACCGGGTTCCCATTGACCGTTTTTCCTGCCAGATAGTCAATCCACCTTTGGAAAGTTTTCCCGCCGTCATCTGAAAGCAGACCTTTGACGTTCTCGAAAATGAAATATCTCGGATTATTTACCTTTATGAACTCGTGTGAATTGTAGAACAATACGCCGCGTTTATCTTCTTCGCCTTTTCGTTTACCGGCCAAGCTGAATGCCTGGCAAGGTGGCGAAGTCATGTAGATGTCGAGTGATTCGGTCGGGATTGCCCTGTCATATACATTTTCCGGATAGTAGAAAGGCTCTCCGTAATTATGGATATAGGTCTGCCTTGCGTACTTGTCCATATCACAGGCAAACTTCTTGTCCTGCACATAACCCAATCTTGCCAATGCCTGATCGAATGCACCAACACCCGAAAAGTCTGAACCTGTTTTTATCTTCATGCGAAAGCCTTGATTTGACCATTTGACTGCCATACCCCGATGTAACGGCTGCGCGCCTTAGGAAGTTTGGCTTTATCGTGCCGGATGTAGGTAAGCCGTCCGTTCTTTGCCAGGCTGTTGATCACCGCTCCGTAGACGTTCTGCTGACGGATAGGCTCGTGGTTCTTCAAAAAGTCAACCTTCAAGTCCTCGGCGGTAAATTCCGAAGTCTTTGTCCTGATCCAGTCTTTTGCGAAACCGAATATCCGGTTGTAGTCAGATAGGTTATTTTGAATAACCTGGGCAATGCCTTCATCTTTAGTTTTTGTTCCCATCTTGTTTTGTTTTAGGTTTTATTCCCCAATGGAAATAATCGATGTCGTTTTGAAGTTTCGTTATTCTTTCATCGTAAGCGTCTGTTTTCTCAACCGATCGCTTTATCGTCAGTTCGTGAAGCTCAATAGCCTTTGGGTGCGATTCTGCTTTCTTGGCCATTCAGCTCTTTTATCTTGTCGGTTATATCGGGTGGCTTGGGTTTAGCCTTGGGCATAACTAAACTTCTTCGAAACTTCTCGTATGTCAATTTGCCCATTGAAAATTTTAGTTGCCATTTTTATCGACATTTCTGGATTTAAAACCTCACAAACGAATCCACAACTTGGCACAATAGGTTTTGGCGTTCGTCCAGCTTTTGGTTTCAATTCATCTAGAAATGTTCCGTTGATACAACTATGACCAGCAACACGTTCAGCTTTTGCCATCTTTAAAAAATGTTCTGGAAAATCAATTCTTATTTTGTTCCAATATCCCATGCCACCTTTCACGCATCCGATGCAATTATTGTTGTTGTATCCGAGCAAGTACATGGCAGGTAATTCGATTCCAGCATCGAGTAAAATTTGAGCGCAGTTTTCCTTTGTTAATTTCTCCTCAATCAACGGGAAAATTGGGTTTGTGTAGCTGTAATCGAGTATGTAATCAATGGCGCGCTGAATTTCATTTATCTTAAACTCATATCCGTGAACTTGGTTGGTGTATTGTGGTTTGTCTGGCTCGAACAAATCTGCCTTGAAACTTTCTTCTAAATCAAAGCGCACTTGCTTTTTTAATTCCTTAGTACATCGTGCGCCGTCTGGCCCGTTTACATATCCTGTTTTTTCGATTACTTGAAATTGGTCTCTAAACTTTCGGCTACGAATGCGATTAATTTTCTGTCCATACCATCTTTCCAAGTCAGCAATAAACCGTTCATTGTCGGGGTGTGCGGAGTCTATTTCCATATAATAAAACTCTACATTGCCGTATCGCTCCAATGCTTTTTTGCCAGCAACCGCCGAAGTAATACCACAAGACACCCAACCGACAACGAATGGTTCACTTGGAAAGTCTCGATAAACAGTATTATGAAGCATAATTTCGATTTAATTAAAGTGATTCATTTCTGCCTTTGCCTTGCTGATTACATCTAGTTGTTGAAGATTTTTAGAAATACTGCAACACGTTTTCAATAATATCTTCGCGGTCAAAGTGGAAGTTCTTTACGATTGAATCGATTACTTTTGAATACAATTCGTTGAACTCGATTTCATCCATGTTTGCGAACGATATGCTTTTTGCTTCGTGGATTTCAACGCCGTAGAGATTATACCTTGTGTCGTAATATCCTGCGTCAATAAGCAAGTCCTTCCTCAGGTGATCGGCGCTTGAATACCTTTCCTGATTCTCGAAAACCATATTAACCAGCGCAAAGAATTTTTTATGAAACTTGTAGTTTCGTGGTTTCTTGAACTCAAACTCGTAAGGCTCATCCAGTTTTATTTTTTTGGCGTTCTCGTAATCCGAATTGTACGCCGGTTTGAATGAGCCGTTAAGAGTTTTGATTAATGTGATTTTCATTTTAGAACGGCAGGTCGTCGCCTTCTGGAATATCAGAACTACCAGCCTCAAGTGCTACCGGCTCTTTAAATTCACTTTCTTTCAAATTGCCGAAGTAGAACTTATCTTCTTTGGGCGCTTCCTTGTAAGACGCTTGAATTGAAGCATCATTGCCGTACTGGTCTTTCTGGTCATTTACCCAAACATTCAAGTTCATGTAGATTTTACCGTTTTCCGCTTTGCTGAACGCTTTGTGTCCGGCCTTCGCTTGTTCCAGTAGTTTTGAGAAGTCGATGCTTCCGTAATAAAGTTTTGACATAGTTTTAAAATTTATTGTTAATGGTTTTTCTTCGTTGTTCGCGCAGAAAGTGCGTGTGATTGGTCAATTCCTTCGAGGCTGTTTTCTTTGCTTTATACAGCTTTCGATAATGTTCGTCCTTCATCAGTTCGTCGAAGTCGTTGTCCTCCTGCTGGTAAACCTTGTCCGCCAAATGCGCCTGCCTTACTCCGTCAGGGATTTGCATAAAATCCTGTTCAGACATTTTCAGGAATAATGTTGAGTTGCCGGACATCACGAAACCTTTTTAAGTTTCTTTTCTTCAGCGGCCTCAAGTTTTTCCTTGAGTTCGGTAGTGAGCTTTTTGAACCTAATTTGATTCTCGTGGGACAAAGCCTTGTAAGCCTCTCCAAGAGCCTCAACCGTTTTGGCTTGTACTAGCGGCTCGGCCGGATCGATTCCAAGTTCGCACCATTCCAAAAGCATTTTGCCGGTTTCTTCGCTTGGCACAAATTCAGGCTTGTCTATAAACAGTCCCGTCCTGTCTTTTGATGATGTTGCATTGTGGCGCGTGTCGAGTTCCAGGTTTACCGTAAGTTCATATTCAAAACCGTCACGGGTAACTTCCTTCAAACCGATTTTCTGCGGCACAAGCTTGCCTTGTGAATTGGTTGTCATTTCGTAGTCCTGCTTACGTCTGACAGTAGTAATCATGTGGCAATTTGATTGCAGGATAGCGGCAATAAATGCGTTGTGTCGCGGCGTGATTTTTGCCCAATTGGTGTAGCTGTTGCCGGTCATTGAATTGGAGATTTCCAACACGCCACCTTTACCGTCCCATTCGTGAGTGATGCTGTCGATTATAATAACTTCCATTCCTGCTGCCTCGCATTGGTGGATAGCGTCGATGTATCTTTCAGGAGTAAAAGGTGCTTCAAGTGTCAGCACGTTGTAATCCCCAAGATTGGCATACAGGTCGCCAGATCCGTTTTCCGTGTCGATAAGCGCAACCTTTGTTAAGTCGCCTTTCGCCAAGCCTTTTGCAATAAGTAATGACGAATACGTTTTACCGCCTCCGCTTACCGCTGACAGTCCCAAGCGGATTTTCGCTTTCTGTCTGGTTGCTTTTCTTAATTTTGTTGTTTCCATTGTTTATTGTTGTGGTTGGTTGAACTTTATTTAGTGAGTAATTAGGAAATCTTCTCCAGTTCGATTATCTCGATGCTCCAGCCATTTGTGCTGTCAACGAACGGTAATCCAAACGACACGAACTTTAGGACGCATTCCGCGCCGACATAGGCAACAGAGGGGTAGTTGTTCGACCCGCCACCGCGACGGCTAAGGTTTCCAGAAATGTACTCGACGTGCTTATTCAATTTAAAGTCCTCGAACTTGTCCGTTCGGTAAACAAGATTCTGCCCGTTAGCCTCAATATTTTCGCCGTTATACCCGAGGTATTTAAATCTCGCGGTTACGATGTAGTCAGATAACACCAACTCTTTTAGTTGAACCATCATAGGCACGTGCTGATTTGTTTGGATTAAATACCCGATTGAAAAGTCTTTATTAAAGACTTCTTCCTTAGTTAATCTTCTGTGCCATTTTTTATTTGGTGCGTATGTTTCCATAATCAATTATTTATTAAGTTCTTATCCTACGATTACTATTTTAGCACTCAACCATTTTTCCGCTTTCCACTTTGTAGAATGTGTCGGCTTTGATTTTCTTTCCGTCAACTTTCTTGGATAGTATTGTAAGTATTTCTTCCTCGTCGTTTCTCTCCGCAATTACGAGCCAGGCCCCGATATTTCCTTTGGCTTTGTTTGCGTATCCGACCGCAACTGCAACGCTTTTTTCCGCATTTGTTTCTGCCGAAGACCAACTCGCTATCGTAAATGCCGCACCGCTGTCACCTGAATTGGATGCCGCACCGCTGTAACCTGAATTGGATGCCGCACCTCTGTCACCTGAATTGGATGCCGCACCGCTGTAACCTGAATTGGATGCCGCACCGCTGTCACCTGAATTGGATGCCGCACCGCTGTAACCTGAATTGGATGCCGCACCTCTGTCACCTGAATTGGATGCCTGTAATTTTTCTTTAGTGTTGGTTGATTCGGAAGTAAGTGTAGTTCTCTCGAAAATGAATTTTATCCCTTTTTCAATGATTTGCTGCAGCCCTAACTCAACGCCTATCTTTATTTTAGAAACAGAAACCTTCGTATCGCTGCCGTTTGTTTCTTTGCTGATTTCGCCAGAACCTTCAACCGTCGCAAATCTGCTTTCTCCTGTCGGATAGTAGTTGAAAATGTCTAGTGGATTTTCGCAGAAATGGAAGCCTTTATTACATATTACTGCCGTCGGTTCTTCGTATTCCTTACCTAATTCATATTGGAAATCACGGCACTTTAAGTCCTTGTCGAATCCCTTGAACCCGATAATTGTTTCTTCTGTTGTTGATTTTTTCATGTTTTGGTTTTGTTTTTAAGTTCTTATAAGGTCTTAAAGGGTTAGGTCAGCTTCATGTTTTTTACCGTTTCCGTGGCTGCTTTCTCGAACTCCTTCTTCTTGTCTTTTTTGGAAAGCCGGGCAGATTTGGGCTGCCCGACATCCTCACCGAAGATTTCTCTAAGGATTTCAAAAGCCTTACGAGCTTTTATCAGTTGCTGCGGTGTCAGGGGTTTCATGCCGCCAGGTATTTTGTAATCACCCTTTGGTGGCGGGTTTTGAATCTGTTAGTTTGAGGTAGGATTCCAAACTTTCTCCATATTGTTGAGGCAAGTTGATATGCTGATGCGGCATTTTCGCTACTTAAGAACATACCTAAGTGGTAGTCTTTGCCATTAATTCTTACGCGGGCAGCGAAACGGTTATTTATTAATATTACTCCTGCGTAAAGCCCATTGATTCTGACTTTAGACAAATTGATGGGTCCGCGCCTAATCACGCCATCTTTATGTTTTTCTGAATAATATTCGCCATTTTCCTTTTTGGTGCAATACCGAAGGTTTTCTAGTCTATTGTCATTTTTAACAGCATTAATGTGATCTACGTCAAGATTGGAACACCCTACGAAAGCAAGCATAACCAGACGATGATGAAGACATTTTTTAACCACGCCGTCTTTCGTCAAGCCAGAGGCGTGATAACCCTTTACCTTGCTAGGCTTCAATACACGGCCTCTTATTAATATTTTGCCTCCAACGTGATTTTTAAGCCGGTCAAGTGACCGAACTTGTCCCATGTCGCTTACTTGATAAAGCCCTTCATATCCGGGTATATCTTTCCAGATTTCATTTTCCATTACTGCAGTAGTTTTTTGATTTCCCTCCTTGCCGGAGCGGTCTTTTTTTCTAGGTGGCGCACCAATTCAATGATGCAGTCCTGATTTCTCTCGAGAATGCTTCGGTTGCCCCTCGCCAATGCCTTGATGGTTTCCGATGATCGTTTTATCTTCCGGCCTACTTCCACAAAATCGGGCTGACGTGCAATTTGCAGGTACTCAACCATTGCGGGGCTTAGTGGCTTTCCGTAGTCTTGTTGTGTAAACATCTGTGCGGTTTTAGTGTTTGATTTGGAATGCTATGAATGCTATTGAAAGCATTGCTAGGATTGTCATTACTCCGTAGCGGATCAATTTTTCGGTTGGCGTTTCTGGCTGCATCATCATCCTGCTTTTTGAAGTTTCAGATATCCAATTCGCATTTCGTCGTCGGCCTTCTGACGGGCCATCGCAGCCGCTAAAGCTTCTCCATCTGCTATTCGTTCTTTAATTGATTCGCTCAACGTCACCTGAAGCTTGGCTAAGTCTGTCTGCCTGTCGGCTTCGTTGGAAAACTCGTTGTAGTAGGTCGATGTCCTCGTTACGTCGATTTCATCCTCTACGATTGATACATTGCGGCAAGCCGCTTGATACGTTATAATTGCTGATAGTACTTCCATGATTATGCTGATTTTTTTGGATTGTGTAATAGGATTTGGAAACCCGAAGCGCCTTTAGACGCCATTAGGTAATTATGCTCATAGCTGGCTAGGTGTCTTTCCATGCGCGCCTCAATTGCGGCGTTTGCGGCCGGTGCAACTTCTTTGGCGTCACGAACAAGCACGTTCATCCAGAACTCCATAACCGCACGTTTGGCAGGGCATTTCTCACGGTAAGCACCGTACAATTTCCTGTTTAGGATTCCGTAAGATGAAACCAGTCCGTTGTGGATGTGTTCCGCGTAAACCGTTTCCCAATTTTGTTTCGTTGCTTCCATAATCTGTAATTCGTCGGTTTTATTCTTGTTTTGGCTGAAACCGAAATTGTTTTACTATACTTTTATTACCTTTATCGGTTCAGCCCCTCAAAGTCCAGCGTTTTGCTTATCTTTGTTTGTAACTATGGTACAAATATATAGTATAATATTTTACTAAACAAACAATAGGTAAATTATTTTAATATTAATAATCTATTATTTTACTAGTGATGTATCAGGAAAATTTATTGGCATTGGATACCAGCACTTTAGGCAAGCGATTGTCTTCAATTTTAGAGGAAAAAGGGATAACAGTTTACCGTTTGGCGACTGACGCCAAGCTGGATAAGATGACATTGTCCAATTATGTAAACGATAAGGTCAAGCGCCCCAATGACCTAATAATAGATGCAATCAGTAAATATTTAGACGTAAGCAAAGAATGGCTTAAAAGCGGAACTGGCGAGCGCGAACGAAGTAAATCCGATGTATTAGGCGAAAAGCCGCAACGATACCCTGAAGCGATACCGGTAAATTTTAAGGAGATGAACGTGCAGTACGCACCGCTGGTTTCCTATTATGCATATGGCGGATATATGAGCGGATTCGGTGATCCCGAATATCTGGAAAGCCTGCCCAAGTTGCCTTTCGCCGGTGAAGTGGAGTATAAAGGCGAGTATATGTGGTTTGAAGTCAAAGGTGATTCTATGGAAGCCTTTGTTATAGAAGATATGCGCGACGCCATTTTTGAACGAGACATGGTTCTGGGCCGTAACATAAGAAAGGACTTATGGCACAGCCGACTTCATATGCATAAATGGAAAAACTTTGTGATTGTCCACAACACAGACGGCATCATTGTAAAGCAGATTGTATCGCACGATGTAGCGAACGGAACGATAACGATACACTCCCTCAATCCAATGTATAAAGATAGGGAAATCGACCTGCGCGATGTTGCCCAGATATTCAACGTTGTGGAGATTAGGCGCAGGTAAAAAAGTACGACCTGAAACAACGACCTGACACCGCCCAAAAGGTAAAAAAGCAAAAAGTCAAAGCGTTGATTTACAGCCAAGTAAAAAATCAAAAACGACCTTCAGAGAATCCCATCCTCTCTGCTGAATCGTTCTTACTGCAATAGTGGCGCGGGTTTGTCAAAAACAACGACCCGAAACAACGACCTGCAGGCTGTTAAAATTTCAATGCCTTACGAGCTTTAATAACCTTAAAAATTATTAAATGCAATGAGATTCACACAGCCCATTATCGTAAAGGCCGCCAAAGGGTGGCACATCAAGTATTCCATTGACGGGAAGGTCTACCGGAAGTACTTCAAGGAACTGCGCCTTAACCGGATCAAGGATTTGGACGAACGCGAGACCGCTTTCCGTTTCGTGCTTGAACAACTGAAGGCAAAGCTGGCGCAGGAGCTTGCCAACAAAAACACCGTGCAGCCTTCTTATGTGCTGGACAATTCACTTGGCGACGAATGGACGCTGTCGCAGGCGCTTGACTTCGCCCTTGAGAAGAAAAAGGAAAAGATTTCCCGAAAGACCTACCACGACTATAAGGGAACGGTAAAATTCGTCAAGTCTGCCATCGTATCGCTCGGCTACCAGAAACTGCCCGTAAAGGAAACCACGCGCAAGCATATCAAGTTCATTATGGAGCAGGCGCGAAAGGAGCGCAAATGGTCTGATTTCGCCTATAACAAGAACCTGGGCTATCTTCAGGGCGTCATGTCGGCACTTGTCAAGTGGTTTGTCATAGAGAACAATCCCGCACACGACCAGGAGACCTATAAGGTTGAAAAGAAGATAACCGAAACCGCCACGCCGGAGCAGCACAAACAGATAGCGAAATGCCTCAAGGAAAGGAATTACGATTTTTTCCGGTACGTGCTTACGCTTTTCCATACAGGCATAAGGCCGGAGGAGCTTGTCGATCTGAAACTTTCCGACATAGACCTAAAACGCCGCGAAATAACATTAAAAGCCGAATTTACAAAGACCGACAAAGACAGGGTTGTTGCAATCTCGCCCGAGCTGTACGATTACCTTATTGATATGGAGATTGAGAACTGTCCTAAATCGTTCTATCTGTTCGGCACGTTCAAATCGCCGGGCGAAAGGTATCTGGCGCATTTCAAGAATTACGTCCCAGCGCCCTATCGTATGCCGCGCAGCCATCCTACAAGGTTGTGGAAGATTTACGTCAAGGACGGGCTTAAAATCGACGTTGGGTTGTACTCCAACAAACACGCAGGGGCCAACATGATGCGAAAGCTGGGAGTAAGCCGCGATGCTATAAAAAGGAACTTCGGTCACGCAAGTCTTGACATGACCGATATTTATATCACTGAAGAAGTTTTGCTCGAGGAAATCAAGAAAAGCGATATCAGATTTGAGGATTGACCTATTGGTTAAAACACGCTTCATTCGTACTTTCGCGCAATGGAGCAAACCGAATTTGAGAAACTGCGCCGGGAGAATTTCAGACTTGCAAAAGATTTGGGATTGAAGCTATTTGGAAGGAGCGGCCAGATAATGTATGTAAGGGTGTATGAAGGCTCTAAAGAGGTGTTCTATTATTGGACTTCGCACAACGACTATTCGGCAAGGGTTCTTATACACGGCAACCTGAACAGGTTTCTTAGGGGTTATGGGAAAGTGTAGTTTCTTTCCATAGGAGTAAAAACTCAAAATAGTGCGCCTACTCCGATTCGAACAGAGAATGTAAGGGTCGTAACCTTAAGGTTTATCCAATTAGCCTATAAGCGCGTTTGTACGGATAGCAGGAATCGAACCTGCAAAGACTGGTTTCTAAGACCAGCGCGTCTACCTATTTCGCCATATCCGCGTTTGGGTGTTATATCGGATTCGAACCGATATAAGCAGATTCACAGTCTGCCTGCCTTGCCATTAAGCACAATAACACCATGTCGTTGAAGTACAAGGATTCGAACCTTGAAAGCGGCAGTCAAAGTGCCGTATGTTGCCAGTTACATCATACTTCAATGTTTAATTCTACGCAGCGACTCTATACGCCCTATGAATTAATAACAGTCTCTCTCGTCTAAGGGGCGGGATTCGAACCCGCGTGCTCCGCATTCCAAGTGCGGCTAGATAAACCTGACTCCTATACCCCTAGAAATAAAAAAGCCTCCCGAATTGGAAGGCTTGCTATCTTGTAAATAAAATCTATCCTGACTTTACACCATAGTACCACCTTCCGAATGATTTTCGGGTTGTTGGAGGCGCGGTGTATGTGTGAAATTAGTTTTCATTGCGGCAATATTAAGAAATTAAATTGTAACTACCAAATAATCAGGAATAAAAAACCGCCCATTACAGGCGGCTTAACCAAAACAAAAACAAATCAATCTGAAAAAACTATTGTTGAACCTTCGGGCATTCCTTGCAGATCCCCGTAAGCTTACATTGGCTTGGCTTGTGGTCGATGCAGTTTGAAGGCATTTCGTATTCCTCGATTTCCTTCAACCTTCGCAGATGTTCTTTTTCTTTCTTTGCATCGAAATAGGCTTTCAATGACAGGTAGGTTGTGTGCATACAATCTTCGTTGTCAGCTTCGTTGAAATAAAATTCGGTAGCGCCTGACAATATCTTTTTATTGGCCGGACAGCTTATGCGCGATTTAACCTGCGACCGCCTGAATAAAGTAGCCGCTTTTCTGATAAATTCGATTGGGTAAACTTTCATAACTTATATTTTTAGTTAGAACAAATGCTCGTTTATAGACTTGTCTGTATGTTCGTGATAATTGAAAAACATAAACCCGCTTATGCTGTCCTCAAAATTTGTCTGCACCCAATTACTTGGCGGCGAGAATGCGGGGTAATTACAATATCTAAACCATCTGCTTGTTGACCAGTCGAATATCAACTGGTGCGAATCGCCTTTGGAAAATTCAACCACATATTCTTTTTTCAGTAGATCATTAGCCTTTATATAGCTAATAATCCTGGATTCCTGCGTCTTATCCAAAATTGGCTTAAAGCCGTGTTTCAGATTCTTTCCGTCCTTGCCGTGCGTCAGGATAAAAACATATTTGCCGACGTTGTAATGGTCTATGAACTTCCTTTGATTAACCACTTCAACCACACCCGGGTATTTCATTTCTACGTAAACCTTGAAAGCAGAATTGACAATGTATGTGAAGCTGCCGCCGTGATTGTCGTCTGTTATATTGTGGCATACAATCCTATCGTAATGGTTCACCAGCGCATCAATCATCCTTATCTTGAACTTCAGGCCAACGTCAAACGCCTTTTGGTTGTCCATGTTCTGCGGCAGCGAGTGTCCCTGCCTTACGGTCTGCCCGTCGTAGCCATCCATCAAGTCGCCCAAATCATCGATATAAAGAACGTTCGCCTTTTGATTGGCAATTACCTTGTTGACCATAGTTTCAAGCCGCCTGTTCAGTTCTTGTTCATCCCATTTGCCGCCGTACAGACTGTACCCGTCCTTGTTTACGTCCATCCCGATATGTACATCGGTATAAACCAACCTGTCAAAAAAACCGTCACAATTATCCGATACTTTTGTGACAACAACCGGATCAATCTTGCCTGCGAATATTGACAGGAAATCTATTTCCTTAATCTCGGCTTGTTTCGGATCAACGAAGTCACGGTTTATAAACCGGAACGAACCCTTCTTGTGCTTCAGCCATCCATCCTTTACGTCGGATAAATCGATGTCAAGGACTTCGGCATGGTCGCGCACGCCTTCGTACTGGTCAAGGAATCTTTTCTTGTTTTTCCTGATGTAATCCGCAAACCTTTCAATGTCAATCCTGCTGCGTCCCGTTCCTGAAAGAATGGCCTCGGCAGCCTTCATCCATTGTTCGCCGTACTCCGGGAGTATCTCGAATATTGAATTATCGTAAGCACTCCAGACTGACTTCACAAAACCTTTGTTGATTTAACATAGCGGTACATCAGATACAAAGCCAATGCGCCGAGTATCGTAAGTCCACCTATTATGTATATCAAGAACGTGCCGTCAAACTTCTCGGTCTTTTCTTTTGCTTTGTCCTTTTCGGTCTGCTCAAGCTCGGTGCGCCTTTTCTCATACAGCTCAATTGCGGAACTTATGCAGTCGATATCGGATACTTTGCCCTGCGAATCGTAAACGGTCTTTAAAGTCGTTCCCTGACGTGAATACGTGTATATGACCGTATCTTTCAAAGTGACATTTGGAACTTCGTAATGAACAGTGTCGCCTTTGCGGAAAGTCTTTGTCTCGGTTTCCTCGGTCAATTGGGTGTCGGTCTTTGACTTCTGCGAAACCTTGTGGATGTCGCAGGAAACAAAGAGCAATGCGCCGAGAAAAAAAGTCATTATAGGGATAGACTTATTCATATTTTTTGTAAATTTGCTTATGAAATCTAACGGGAGTGCAATCCTGATTTTAGCTAACGCCCTTCTTTATTGATTGGCGTTTTTTAATAGTCCGATTGCAACCATTGACATCCCGACAAATATTACTGAAAGCGCAACGCTTAAATCGATTAGGTTATGCCTTAATAATACAGCGGGAAAAATAGCAATCGGCCAACCTAAAACATATATTGCCGTCCAGTTTATCTTTGTTTTCATGGATTCACCGATTTAAATTACCGTTCCTTAATTTGTAAAAGTATCAGAGCCCGCATTGCCTGTATAATAAACGTAAGGCTGTAGCGGATTCGGATAATTTGGAAAAGGCTCTGATTGAATCCAAGGCGCTGGATAAACTGGTTGAAACGGCTGTAACTGATATTCCAAGTCAAAAGAATAATCAGGATATTCCGCTGCCAGTTTTATTAAATCTTCGGCTTTGTATTCCGCTCCTTGAAGCAGCGTAATCTTTTTTAGTAATGTGTTTACTGTATACTTCATAATTTGATTGCTTTTAAATTACCGTTCAAATCCTTTACAAATCTGAATCTTGAATTATTCTTGTATTTATCATATAGAAGCCTGTTCCAGTTGTTGAGTGGTTTTCCAAGTATCTTCTCTACGATGTATTCGGGTGTCATAAATCGATGTATTTGTAATCAAGCCCGAAGATTGTCTCAACCGTGAATTTGCCCTCTACAATCCTTTCGCGCATCTTTGATACCGATAGCCCGAATGTCTTTTGCAAGTGCGGATAATCCTTGAAAGACGTCCAGTCGCCGCCCCATTCCCAACCTTTGGATTTGAAGTATTTGACGACCTCCATCCAATCGGCGGTAAGGTCTTTATCGTAGTCGGCTTTCATATCCCAGCTGACGGTCTCAAACGATCCGTTGCCGTCTTTGTCGAGCAGCAGCACGATGTCGAGTGCAAGCCCGTAATTGTGGACGGACTGCCAGGCCTTTGCGTTGGTCACTTTCTTTCCCGGTGTCGTCCTGCCCTGCGCGTAAAGCCTGTCCTGTTCCGTCGTTGTCCTGAATGTATAGGCAAAACGAAGCCTTACACCTTTCCCCAACAGCTTTTCGTTGATGTGGCAATAGATGTCCAATACCTCGCGCCGTACCTTCGGATGCAGCGTCTCTATTCGTTTGAGTGTAAGTTCGTCCAGCATTGTCAGTCGTTTTCGGTTTTGTTTTTGCTTTGTTCAAGAAGCCACCAACGTCTGGCGTGATAGCCTGCATAAATCAGAAAGCCAAGTATCTTGATGCCCCAGTCAACGGTTGTTCCGGCAGAAGGAAGCAGCATAAATACCAGACAGGCTACGGATGATTTCAAGTCGATTAGATGTTGTGGATTCATAGGGATTTTAATAAAAAGCCGCCCTAGTAGGTTCAGGCGGCCAGTTCTTTACTTCTTTAACTTTCCGGCCTTTACCAATAGTTTCGAGGCTTTCTGCGTAGGCAGCTGCAGCTTCAGGATAACGAAGCCCACGATTACCGCCGTCAGACGGATTGCAGCCACCCATTTATTCGGGATGTTAAGCTCGACCGCGAATTGCGTTGTGAAATCCATTGCGATGTCGAGGATGCCCGCGAGTGACAAAAGGATAGGCAGAAGCCAGTTTTTAATTGCGTCCATTTATTCTAGGTTTTAAATGATTACTTTTATCAATGCACCAATCAAAGCGGCAGCGATTACCCCGCCGTATGTACCGAACCTCACGTCCCGATAGCTGAAGGGAACGATGTTTTCAACCTCACCGTCAACTGTCCACGTGCCGCCCTTCTTTTGCAGAAAAGCCTCGCGCAGCCAGTTGACGATCCACGCGGCAAACCCGCCGAAAAATAGATAAGTCCAATAAGGCGAGGTCGTTATCTGCAAGGGGTATTTCAACTCAAGCAGCACCGCGCCGATGAACAGTCCCGAGATGATCAGGATTGAAAAGAACGCGTGGCGGTCGTGGCGCTCCCTTTTTATCGTGGCGTAATCGGTGAACAGAAGGACAAAATCCTTTAAGACTGTCACCGGCCACAGCTCCCCTTTGAATAGTGATGCTTTCATTTTCTTTATTTTATTGGTTCAATAATTCATACAGCCTTGCCGGATATGTGTCTCCTGTTGCGGTTCCCGCGCCTGAAAGATTCTCGCCTCTTGTGATGCTGTCTCCAACACATACTACCGACATATTATCCAATCCGTTGGCAACCATGTAGGTATACACTTTTTCGGCTATTTCATCCGCTCCGAGCGCCGTAGGGTGAACCCCGTCGACGTGTCCCACATTCAATAGGTTTTGCACGTAAGAACCTGACGTATATTGCGGCTCCCCATCGGCTACCCATTCCGCATTTATGTCAACGAAATGCGTACTTTCCGAAATAACCACCTCATTTATCTTGTCCCTGAAAGCGTCGCCAGTCGCGTTCACATCACAACCCGAAGGCTGGCTGTAGAAAGGGCATACGTAGTCGCTTTCTTCTTCCAGTATTGGCGGGAAGCTCAACAGCATTACCTCGCTGCCTGCCGTTTTCAATGACTGCACTATCGTTATCAGGTTCGTTTTGAACGCTGCCGGAGTCCGTCTCTTTGAAGAGCTTGGATGCCTCCAATCGTTCGTACCTATCATTACGATAGCCAAATCCGCGTTTACGCTGTTGATGTTGCTTAACCTTGCGATAACATCACTCGTATTATTTCCTCCTACGCCCTTATTTGTCACGGCGATCGATGAAGGACCTGCTGGAGGCGCACCCTCCGTGTTTGCACTTCAAGCCTTTTTGAGCGTCGCCCGCCCGACCCTGATACTGTCCCCTGAATTTGACAGGGTTCCGGTTATGATAAAATATTGGGCGACCGTCGGATTAAACGTGGCGGTCGTGTTGGCTACGTTTGAAACCCCTTCAGCCGCCGCGCTGAAAGCAGATGTAACGCCCTCAATCACATTTCCGGTCTGGATATTGAACACCCTTGACATAGGGTATACAATCCTTGCCGCTGTACTTTCAAGATACTGCGCGATAAGCTGCGGGGTTCCGGTTAAATTGTTGACCGTGTTGACATACCACTTGATATTGGCCGTTCCTGCCGTACCGACCTTCTTATAAAGCGTATTCACGTCGAGCTGGTTTCCTACGGCAAATTCGTTGGCGGCAAATGCGAATGAATCGATGATTGTCTCTGTCGTGTTTCCTGTATGGGCCGTTCCGTCTGATGCTCTTTTGCCGACAACCTTGATATAGCCAGAAAGCGAACTGTTGATTGTTGCAAGCGCCGTAGCCACAGCCGTATCGATGGCCGAGGTGACAGCATCCGCATCCGGGGCTTTGCCTGTTCCGCTGGTCATCGCGGATTGTACCGCAGCCGACCTCGCGTTGGAATCGGTGTAGTTTGTCGCTCCTGTCGCAATACCTGACAGTTTTGTTTTTTCCGTTGCCGTAAACGCTTTGTTTGTCGTGCCGTCAACAATGGTATCGGCTGACTGCGTACCCGTGTGGGTAGACCTGTCCCTTAAATTCGCATCGGTGGCGTTTGCCGTAGCCCCGGATGATATTCCTGCAAGCTTGGTCTTTTCCGTTGCCGAGTATTGTTTGTTGGTTGTACCATCAGGCACGTCATCTTGCGTGAGTTCGACATCGCCCGTATCTCCGTTTACGGAACTGACCGCGCCGCCTCCGCCCCCCGCCGCTTCGGGGCTATACTTTCCCGTGTTTGTACGTATCCAAGTGACGAATGCCGATTCGCTAACATAAGGCGTACCGCTGGTATCTGACACCAGATCGTCAAAGTCAAGCCCTCCAATTATTGTCGCATTGGTTGTGGTGTCGCGGAAATAATAAAGAGCGTCAGTTTTTTTGGTCACGGATATGTTTTTTGCCGGTTCCGCTTTTGGGAGGCCTACAGTAGTTGTTCCGTCATTTTGCGTTTCCTGGATTACCAGATAGTTTTCGTCGAGATAGACTTGATACTTTGCCATTTTTTTATAGTTGTTAGTTTGCCACGAAATAGTGTGCGTTTACCGAGAAATCATTTTGGGTGCTGACGCTAGCCGACAGCTTCAGATTGCCATCCGCATCAAAGCACATCTGGAAATCATTTCCGCTGCCGTCGATTGCCGTATAGTATTGGTCTGCAAGCGGCGCGAAATCTCCTGTCAGGCCCGATGCGATGTTCTGCGCCGAAAGTGTTCCGAAGGTTGCGTTCCTGATCACGCCCGTAACATAAGCCACGCGCCCTTGCTTGACGAAGTACAGCGAGTAGTTGAAATTGCTGCCCGCCGGAGTAAGTACCGAGCCCGCGCCCGATTGCGTGTTGGCCGTGGGGGTTGTGGCGTAAACCTCGTCGTTGATCGCGGTGTTATAGGTATTCACTCGCGCCTTGGTGACGAGCCCTGTTGTTGTAAGTGCCGCTGCCGCTGCCGTAACCTGTGATTTTGTCATTATTGTAGGTTTTTATGTTCTAAATTCTTTGGGTTCAAATTCATCTATTCTAAATTCCGATTGCGGCGGGTTCGTGCCTCCGTCCCCGATTGCCGATTGCGTCTTTGCTGTTTCCATTATGCGTCTGTAAAAAATTCGGTTGGTTCAAAATCCGCGCTGTCAAAATCCGCGTCCTGTATTACAATGCGCCACTGCCCAATAGCGTAGCCGCCCCATTCGCTGCCGAATTCGTCATACAGCGATTGAACCACCACGTCGTAAATACCGTTGTTGGGAAGGCTTGTGCCGACATTGTAGAAAATCTGGTCGTCGAAATTTATCTGCATCAGGTTGTCGGAGAAATTTATCTCGCTGATGCCGTCCGAGGCTATGCCCGGATATGGCACGTTCAAAAACAGTCCTCCGTTCTTGAACAGTTTTACGCTGTAAACAGGCGGTATATTGGCGATGTCCCTGTTGAACTCAAGTGTCATAAGGTTGCACCCCGCGCCGGTGAAATTGAATCCCGTGTAAGTCCCTGGATCGGGGAATCTCGCAACGACCTCGAACGGATCGAGCATCTGCGGTCTCCATATCTTCGTTTCGGAAAGGTCAAGGCAGCAGTCAAATTCGTTTTCCTTCAGGTTGCTTGCCGCAATCCTTTCTCCGGCTTTCTGCGCGGGTTTGTTGGATACCCGAAAAACAGTTGGCAGGTATTCGCCCCAACCGATATAGATGACATCGGCGGACAACACCTTTGAGAGCCATAAAAGGTCAAATGGTTTTGAATATTCTATCTTGAAATTGAAAAAAGACGTGTCCAGCGCCTTGCTTGTGACCTCCTGTCCGGTGGACATCTGCGTATAGCCCTTGTCTTCGCGCTTGGTCTGTATGTCGTTGTAGTGGGCCCGTATGCCGATTGTCTGGGATTTGCCGAGCAGCGGTTCTTCGGAGAAATCAATCCCAAGCTCGAAAGACATCCCGTAATAGCCGTATTCGAGCCTTACGTATTGATGGTTGTACTTGTTGGAAATGTTGCACGGGGCAGACCAGAAAGTATAGGTGTCGGTGACTATCTTGATAAAGACGGTCTTTTGGTAGAATTCTATGTCAAGGAATCCGACCTCGTAGGCCAGTTGCTGCACTCCATCCGAATCGGTCAATATGTCGAATGTTGCCTGCGCGGTCACGTCCGCCAATTGCGTGTCGCTGCAATCAACGATATACATTGCGGTCGCCTCGGTGAAACCGTAGTTCGTGTCGAAATTGCTTACCTGATAATACGCCTCGTTTGGACGCAAAAGGATTTGGTTGAGGCGGTCGGCTTCAGAGTTCTGCGGGTTGAAAACCTGCTTGGCGAGTGCCAATGACGTCCGTAGGCGTAACGGGGAAAAGTCGTAGGCCATTTGATTGCTGCGTGCATCTTCACACGCGTGCGGTAAATGTAATAAAAAAATCTTACATCATATTAAAATAATCTAATCTTTTTCGATTAAAGTGTAAAATAATCAAACAGTTAAGATTATAATAGACTATTAAAATTCAGTCCGGCAACTGATTTAAAATAGAATTCTTTATATTCGTTGTATAAACGATGAAACATGAAACAAGTATGGTTATTATTTTTGATGCTGACATCAATTATAAAGGCGCAGGAATGCAAACCAACATACCTTACCACAAAAGACTTCAAGATTGAGCAAGGGAACGTTTTCGCAGACCGTAAAATTTTAATTCGTGATGCCTCTGACGAATGCAAATCCGTTCATTTCGGCTTCAGCGCAACCTACGAAG
>Ga0164305_10000041_pt1 | contig 35258 bp, 35 predicted proteins | sample Whisoiple_237_MG_FD_110215 | JGI IMG/M metagenome (GOLD analysis project Ga0164305, IMG submission 110215) | Soil microbial communities amended with pyrogenic organic matter from upstate New York, USA - Whitman soil sample_237_MG | ecosystem: Environmental > Terrestrial > Soil > Agricultural...
GCAGGCCGAACCCGCCTATCTGGATTTGATCACCGACGAGCCCGACGGCGACGGCGACAACGGCTATGACGAAGGCGGCGGCGGAGGCTCGGGCGACGACTTGTATGACCGCGCCGTCGCCGTGGTCACCCGCGACCGCAAGGCCTCGACCAGCTACATCCAGCGCCGCCTGCAGATCGGCTACAACCGCGCCGCCTCCCTGATCGAGCGGATGGAGCAGGAGGGCGTCGTCAGCCCGGCCAACCACGCCGGCAAGCGCGACATCCTGGCCGGCCCGCCGCCGATGGGGTGACCGGATGACCGGATCTCCGTCCCTTCCGGTCTGGAGGTCCGCAGGTCTCGTGGCGGCGACGCTCGCTTCCCCCTTCATCCTGTTCGCCGCCGACCGGGGCCTGCTGGCCCTCGTCGCCGGAACCGCGCCGTTCCTTGTCGACCCTGTGCTGGCCCGCCCCGCCTCCTTCATCGTGTGCGGCCTGCTGTTCCTGTGGCTGGTCGGCTCCCGCTCGCTGCTGCCGGTCCAGCCGGGGAGCCGGGCGTGGCGGCCGACGCTCTGCGTCTGCCTCGTCGGGGCCGCCGTCGCGGCTGGCGGCGTCGCGCTGGGAGCCACCGGGCCCGTCCTGCCGGGAGCGGCCCTGATCGGCTTCCTCGCGCTGGGGCTGATGGCCGAGGAGTGGCTGTTCCGGGGCGTGGTCTTCGAGACCTTGCTGCGCTTGGCGCCATGGGGAACGGCCGGCGCCGTCTGGGGATCGGCCATCCTCTTCGCCGTCAGCCATTTCGGCTACCACAGCTTCCAGCCTGCGCCGGCAGCGTGGGCGCAGGTCGCCTTCACCTTCCCCATGGGGCTCGCCCTCGGCTGGCTGAGGCTGAGGTCGGGACGGATTATTCCCGGCGCGCTCGCGCATTGCTGCATCAACGCGGCCGGTCTGCTCGTCGCGGCGTTTCTCGCCTGAGGCTGTTCCCGGATGCTTCAGACGTCGACCGGTCCGGGGATCACCGCCGTCGAATAGGGCGAATGCAGGAGCCATCCGAGGCGTTCGTAGAGCGCCCGGCCTTCCGCCGTGGCGACCATAACCCCGTCGCGACCGCCAGCCTCGCGCATCAGCCGCTCCAGGCGGCGCATGATCCGGCTGGCCAGACCCCGGCGACGCCAGTCGGGCGAAGTGGCGATCCGGTCGAAGACCGTCAGCCCATCGATGACCACGGCCCGGCCTCGCGCCGCCTCGACGTCGTCGCCGTCCAGAAGCCGGCAGAACGTCACCGGCCCCCCTGTCCCGATTTCGAACCGAAGGCCCTCGGGCGCCGGGGCGTCGCCGCCCATCTCTCCGGCGAGGGTCATCATGAAGCCGGGCGGGCGCATCTCCCACATCGGCGGCAGCAGCGACCGGACCGCCGTTTCGTGAGCGCAGACCTTGAGAAAGGTCCACGGGCGATCGATGCGTTCGGCGCGGTCCCTGACCGCCGGTCCGACGTCGGCGAAAACGTAGCGGGCGAACTGATCGGGCTGGCCGACGTCGATCCGCCAGGCCGCTCCGTCGCGAACCGGCGCGGGCGCCCCGCGGGTCGCCGCCCATCCACGCGTCCAGAGGGCCAGCAGGTCGGGGTCCGCGCTCATCCGGGCCACTCTGCCGACCGCGCGACTCCCATGCAACGGAGGGCACGGCCCCGCGTTTCCAGCCCTCGAACCGCCGTCGGCCATGAACAGGGCTTCATCGCAGCGCCGGAATATGGTCAGGCTCGGGCCATGCCCCTGCCTTTCGCATTCCGCATGACGGCATGATCCACAACCATCCCGAACGGGAGAAGACCCCTATGACCGTCTCGCGCCGCGCCTTCGCCTTTGGAACCGCCGCCATTGCGGCCTTCGCCGCCCTTCCGGCCGCCGCCCAGACCGGCCTGTCAGCCGAGGACCGCGCCGTCGTGGCCCAGGCCCAGGCTTATCTGCAGCGTCTGACCGCGGCCCAGGGCAATTTCGTCGAGACCTCGGGCGCCCAGCGCCGCGAGGGTCGCTTCTGGATCCAGCGCCCCGGCAAGATGCGCTTCGAATACACCAACCCGGCCGGCCTGCTGGTCGTGTCGGACGGCTCGAACGTCAAACGCTACGACCCGCGCCTGAACGTCTTCCGTCAGGTGCCGCTGGGCTCGACCCCCCTGTCGGTCTTCCTCGCGCGCACCGTGCGCCTCGACCAGGGCGTGCGCATCGACCGCGTGACCCGCATGGACTCTGGCGCCTTCGCCATCACCGCCCGAGACAACCGCCGCCCCAACGACGGCTCGGTCATCCTGTCCTTCGCCGGCAGCCCCCTGCGCCTGCACGAATGGACCATCACGGACGCCCAAGGCGCCCGGACCCGCACTCAGCTGACCTCGCTGCAGCCCGCTTCCGGCCTCGCCGCCAGCCTGTTCCAGCTCAACGATCCGACCCGCCGCCCGCGCCGCGGATGATTCCCGCTTTTGGCGAGTTGACTTTTTTCGTCGCCCGTGGCACTTTCGCAACAGGTCGGCGGGAGCCGGCCTGACCGCCACGGATTTCATCCCCTTCCCGGCGGCGAGAGACGAACCTCCCAGCGCCCGATCCCCCCGATCGGGCGCTTTTTTGTGTGCTAGAGCCCGCCCATGCTTCGCATCGCCACCTGGAACATCAACTCCGTCCGCCTGCGCGTCGATCAGGTCGCCCGCTTCGTCGAGGAAAGCGGTACCGACGTCCTGTGCCTGCAGGAGATCAAATGCCTCGAGGACCAGTTCCCCCGCGGGGCCTTCGAGGCCATGGGCATGCCGCACCTGAAGATCGGCGGCCAGAAGGGCTGGCACGGCGTCGCTATCGCCAGCCGCAAGCCGCTCACGGCGGCCCCGAAGCTGGATGTCTGCCGTGAGGGCCACGCCCGCTGCGTCGGGGTGATGGTCGACGGCGTCGAGGTGCAGAATTTCTACATCCCCGCCGGCGGCGACATCGCCGACCGGGCGGTGAACCCGAAATTCGATCACAAGATGGATTTCTACGAGCGCCTCACCGCCGAGATGGCGGGGCGCGACAAGCAGCGGCCGCTGGTGCTGGCCGGCGACTTCAACATCGCGCCGGGCGAGAACGACGTCTGGAACCACCGCTATATGTCGAAGATCGTCAGCCACACGCCGCTGGAGGTCGAGACCCTGCGCCGGCTGCAGGAGGCGGGCGGTTTCGCCGACGTGGTCCGCGACCAGATCCCCGAACCGCAGAAGCTGGCCAGCTGGTGGAGCTACCGCGCCGCCGACTTCCGCAAGTCCAACCGCGGCCTGCGCCTCGACCACATCTGGACCTCGCCCGGCCTGACTCCGGCTGTGACGACCGGCACGGCCCGCATCCACGACACCGTCCGCGAATGGACCCAGCCCAGCGACCACGCCCCGGTGACGGTGGATCTGAACCTCTAGGGCTGCAGCCGGTACCCGCCCGCGTCGGTCAGCAGCAACCGCGCCTGACCCGGCTCGGGCTCTATCTTCTGGCGCAGGCGGTAGATGTGGGTTTCCAGCGTGTGGGTCGTGACCCCGGCGTTGTAGCCCCAGACCTCGGTCAACAGCTCCTCGCGCGACACGGCCTTGGCCCCGGCGCGATAGAGGTATTTGAGGATGCTGGTTTCCTTCTCGGTCAGCCGCACCTTGCGCGCCTTGTCGTCGACCAGGACCTTGGCGGCGGGCCGGAACTCATAGGGGCCGATGCGGAAGACGGCGTCCTCGGACTGCTCGTGACTGCGCAGATGGGCCCGGATCCGGGCCAGCAGCACGGCGAAGCGGAAGGGCTTGGTGACATAGTCGTTGGCCCCCGACTCCAGCCCCAGCACGGTGTCGGAATCCGACGACTGGCCGGTCAGCATGATGATCGGGGTCGAGACGCCGTCCTTGCGCAGCAGACGGCAGGCCTCGCGCCCGTCCATGTCGGGCAGGTCGACGTCCAGCAGGATCAGGTCGGCCCGCACCTCGCGCCCCATGCGGACGCCTTCCGTGGCGGTCGAGGCCTGCACCGGCCGGAAGGCCTCGTGCAGCGCCAGCTGTTCGGCCAGCGCTTCGCGCAGGTCGTCGTCGTCGTCGATGATCAGGATGGTCTTGGGCGTGGGCATGACTACCAGAATGGCGAGCGTTGCCCGTTCCGCCAAGGGCAGGAGCCCAAGCGGAGCGGTTTTCAGTCGATAGAGGCCGTTTGGAGGGTATTTCGTTCCCCGAACAACGCCGATCCGACACGAACATGGGTCGCCCCGAAGCGGATCGCGGTCTCGTAATCGCCGCTCATCCCCATCGACAGGACCTCCAGCCCGTTCCGTCGGGCGATCTTGCGCAGCAGGGCGAAGTGGATGCCCGGCGCCTCGTCGGCGGGCGGAATGCACATCAGACCCTCGACCATCAGCTCCAGAGACCGGGCGTGGGCGATCAGTGCGTCAGCCTCTTCGGGCAGGACGCCGGCCTTCTGCGGCTCGGCCCCGGTGTTGACCTGAACCAGCACCCGCAAGGGTTTTCCAGCCTTGTCAGCGGCCGCAGCGAGAGCGTCGGCCAGCTTTGGCCGGTCCAACGTCTCGATGACGTCGAACAGGGCGACGGCGTCGGCGGCCTTGTTGGTCTGCAGCGGCCCGATCAGGCGCAGCTCCAGATCGGCAAGGGCCGCGCGGCGGTCGGACCAGCGACCCTGCGCCTCCTGCACCCGGTTCTCGCCGAACACCCGCTGCCCCGCCGCCAGTATGGCGTCCACGGCCTCGGGCGGCTGGGTCTTGGTCACGGCGGTCACGACGACCTCATCAGACACCCGCCCGACCTCGCGGCACGTCCGCGCGATCCGCCCCCGCACCGCCTCGAGGCGATCCGCGACGCTGGACGCATCGGCCTGATCAGGGGAAGAGGAAGCCATGAACCGCTCGGATGCCGAAACCCTGTGGGAAGTCGCCCGTGTCCTCGCACGCGACGCCGCCAAAGTCAGCCAGGGACCTGCCCTGCCGCCCCTGCTGTGCTTCACCGACCCCGCCCGCACGCCCCGCCCGTGGGAGACGGCGGCGCGTCTGCCGGCCGGCGCGGCGGTGGTCTTCCGTCATTTCGGCCTGCCGGACGCCCGCGCAACCGCGCTGCGTCTGCGCGAGGTCACGGCGAAGCGGGGCGTACGGCTGCTGATCGGCCTCGACGCCGATCTGGCCGAGTCGGTCGGCGCCGACGGCCTGCATCTGCCAGAGCGGGCGCTGGATCAGGCACGAGCCCTGTCGGAGACGCATCCGGACTGGCTGATCACCGGCGCGGCCCATGCGGGCTCCGCGCTGGACGCCCCCTTCCTTCACGCCCGGATCCTGTCGCCGGTGTTCCCGGCGGGCGGCCCCTCCTCGGCCACGCCCCCTCTGGGTCTGGCGGCGTTTCAGACGCTGGCCGCTTCAGCCGCCTGTCCCGTTTACGCCCTGGGCGGAATCGACGCGAAAAACGCCCTTAGCCTTGTCGGCTCGGGCGCTTGCGGCATTGCAGGGGTGGCGGCGATCCGGTCGGCGTTCGACGCCTGACGGGGATCAGAAGCGGAAGATCGATTCCAGCCGGAAGCGCGGCGCCGTGCGGCGTTCCGTCTGCGGTCCGGTGGCCGGATCGGTGTCGGTCTCGGCCAGGCCGGCGGCGGCGCCGACGCGCAGGCGCGGGTTGACGCGGTAATAGGCCCCGGCCTCGACGTCGCCGACGTTGCGGTCGCGGGTTTCCGGCTCGCTGAGGTTCAGGTCGAGACCCCAGCGGCCCCGTTCCGTGAAGCGCAGACGCGACGTACCGGTGGCGGCGCGGGCGGTCTGGGCCTCGGTCAGGGAAACGGCGGGCGCGCGCGTGCGGGCAGCGGTCTGGGCCGACGCGACGTCGGCCACGGCGAGGAGCGTGAGCCCCGCGGCCAGTCCAGCTATGACGGCGCTTCTGTTGCGCATGTCCTGCCCTTTACGCCACGACGGGGATCCCGTCATGGTCACTTCCAGCAAGTAGACACTGCTGGTCAGCCCGGTCAACGAAACGGCGTAGCTGTGACCGGGTTCCTTGCGACTCTGGGGACTCCTGTGGCGCGAGCGTCACGGCCCGGCGGTTCCCGCGCCGCGCGAATGCCCCAATGCGGGACAGATCGTTGTAACCCGGACGCGTCTTCGCCTTGTCATCGCCCCTTTTCGCCGTGTTATAGAGCCTCGCTGCGGCTGCGACCCATGTTCGGGCGCGCCAGCGCGTAGGCGGAGCCGGTCCGCCGTACGTTTCGATCGAATGGAGTTTCTCGATGGTGGCGGTACGCAGTGCGACATTCGCCCTCATTGCATCGGGCGTCGTGCTCAGCGGCTGACCGTCCGATCGTCCGTTCGGACCCACCGTCGGCGACGTGATGGGCATGGACAGCGCCACAAAGGCCGCCGCCGCCGCCCAGACCGGCATCGGCGTCAACGCCTTCCTGTGGCGCGCCACCCTCGACACCATGGCCTTCATGCCCCTCGCCAGCGCCGATCCCTGGGGCGGGGTCATCAACTACGACTGGTACACCGACGCCTCGAATCCGAACGAGCGCTTCAAGGCCACCGTCTTCATCCTCGACACCCGACTTCGCGCCGATGCGCTGAACGTCACGGTGACCAAGGAAGTCCGTGACGCCACCGGCGCCTGGGTCGGCGCCCGCGTGGCGGCCCAGACCGAGACCGATCTGGAAAACGCCATCCTGACCAAGGCGCGCCAGCTCAACCTCCAGAACGCCGGCTAACCCTCCCCGATCAACACCGCCTCCTTCTGGCCCCGCCTTCAGGAGCGACCCTGAAGGATTCCCGTGGCCCGATACGAGCCCAAGACCGCCGAACCCCGCCAGCAGGCCCGCTGGGCGGCCGCCGACGCTTTCCGCACGCCGACCGAAGGCACGGGCAAGCCCAAATACTATGTGCTCGAGATGTTCCCCTATCCGTCGGGGGCCATCCACATGGGCCACGCCCGCAACTACGTCATGGGCGACGTGGTGGCGCGGTCGAAGCGGGCGCAGGGCTTCGACGTCCTGCACCCCATGGGCTGGGACGCCTTCGGTCTGCCGGCCGAGAACGCCGCCATCGAGCGCGGCGTCCATCCCGGCGACTGGACCTGGTCCAACATCGCCGCCATGCGCGAGCAGCTGAAGCTGCTGGGCCTGTCGCTGGACTGGTCGCGCGAATTCGCCACCTGCGACCCGGCCTATTACGGCAAGCAACAGGCCTGGTTCCTGGAGCTGTTCCGGCGCGGCCTCGTCTATCGCAAGGACTCGGTCGTCAACTGGGATCCGGTCGACAACACCGTCCTGGCCAATGAGCAGGTCGTCGACGGCCGCGGCTGGCGTTCGGGCGCCATCGTCGAGAAGCGCAAGCTGAACCAGTGGTTCCTGCGCATCACCGCCTACGCCGACGACCTGATCGAGGGGCTGAAGGAGCTGGAAGGCCGCTGGCCCGACAAGGTCCGCCTGATGCAGGAGAACTGGATCGGCCGGTCCAAGGGCCTGCAGATGACGTGGAAATGGGCCGGAGACGCGCCCGCCGCCGCGCCGGACGGTCTGGAGATCTACACCACCCGCCCCGACACCCTGTTCGGCGCCAGCTTCATGGGCGTGGCGCCCGACCACCCCATCGCCCGCGCCATCGCAGAGTCCGACCCCGCCGCCGCCGCCTTCGTCGCCGAATGCCGCAAGGGCGGCTCGACCCAGGCCGAGATCGAACAGGCTGAGAAAATCGGCTTCGACACCGGCCTCAAGGTCATCCATCCGTTCGACGGCCGCGAGGTCAGCGTCTGGATCGCCAACTTCATTCTGTCGGAATACGGCACCGGCGCCATCTTCGGCTGCCCGGCCCACGACCAGCGCGATCTCGACTTCGCTCGCAAATACGCCCTGCCCGTCATCCCGGTGGTGAAACCCGACGGCGCGGGCGACGATTTCGAGGTGGGCTCCGAGGCCTACGTCGGCCCCGGCCGCCTGTTCCACTCGGACTTCATGGACGGGATGGAGATCGAGCCGGCCAAGGCTGCGGCCATCGCCCGCATCGAGGCCGCCGGCCAAGGTCAGGGCGCGACCATCTATCGCCTGCGCGACTGGGGCGTCAGCCGCCAACGGTACTGGGGATGTCCCATCCCTGTGATCCACTGCGCTGAATGCGGCCCGGTGGGCGTGCCGACCGACCAGCTGCCCGTCGAACTGCCCAGGGACGTGACCTTCGACACGCCCGGCAATCCGCTGGACCGGCACCCGACCTGGAAGCACGTTTCCTGCCCGACCTGCGGCGGCGAGGCGGTGCGCGAGACCGACACCCTCGACACCTTCGTGGACTCCAGCTGGTATTTCGCCCGCTTCACCGATCCGACGGCGTCCGAGCCGATCTCGAAGGCCGCCGCCGACAAATGGCTGCCGGTCGACCAGTATATCGGCGGCGTCGAGCACGCCGTCCTGCACCTTCTCTACGCCCGCTTCATCAGCCGCGCCCTCAGCGACGCCGGCCTGATGTCGGTCAAGGAGCCGTTCGCCGGCCTGTTCACCCAAGGCATGGTGGTCCACGAGACCTACCGCCGCGCCGACGGCGCATGGGTCGAGCCGACCGACGTCGAACTGACCAATGACGCCGGCAAACGCTCGGCCCGCCAGCTCTCAACCGGCGAGGCCCTGACCATCGGCGACATCGAAAAGATGTCGAAGTCGAAGAAGAACGTCGTCGCCCCGCAGGAGATCGTCGAGGGCTATGGCGTCGACGCCGGCCGTCTGTTCGTCCTGTCGGACAGCCCGCCCGAACGCGACGTGCAATGGACCCCCGGCGGCGTCGAGGGCGCCGGCCGGTTCGTCCAGCGCGTCTGGGCCGAGGTCGACGGCTTCGATCCGAACGCCGCGGGCGAGCCCGAGGCCGACGCCTTCCTGATCCGCGAAACGCACAAGGCCATCAAGGCGGTGTCCGAGGGCGTCTCGGCCTTCCGCTTCAACTCGGCCATCGCCAAGCTGTACGGCTTCATCGCCACGGTGCGCGACACGTCCAAAGCGGGGGGCGCGGCGCGGCGCGAGGCACTGTCGGCCCTGACCCGGCTGATCGCCCCCTTCACCCCCCACCTGGCGGAGGAATGCTGGACGCGCCTCGGCGAACAGGGGATGGTGCTGGACGCGCCCTGGCCGGTGTTCGATCCTGCCCTGGCGGCCGACGACGAGGTGGTCCTGCCGATCCAGGTCAACGGCAAGCGCCGCGGCGAAATCCGCGTCGCCCGGGGTCTGGAGCCGGCCGAGGTCGAGGCGATCGTCATGGCCGACGCCGATGTACAGGCGCGGCTGGAGGGTCAGACGGTGAGGAAGATCGTGGTGGTCAAGGATCGCATCGTCAATCTGGTGGTCGGCTGATGCGTCGCCTTTCGGTGGCGTTTGTCTCTATGGTGGGACTGTCCGCCTGCGGCTTCACGCCGCTGTACGGCGAGGCGAACATGAGCGCCCTGTCGCGGGTCGCCGTGACCACCCAGGACGACCGCCTCGGCTACCGCGTGCGCGAACAACTGGAGGACGCCCTCGGCCGCGACGGCTCGCAGCAACCCCTGTGGCGGCTGCAGACCGATCTGAAGCAGTCTCGCCGTTCGCTGGGGCGCCGGATCGACGACACCGCCACCCGCTATGAACTGACCGTGCGCGGGGCCTGGACCCTGACCCCCGTCTCCGGCGGCGAACCCCTCGGCGGGGTCGAGACGGTCACCACCACCTACGCCGCCGCCGACCAGCCCTACGCCGCCATCGCCGCCCAGCAGGACGGCGAGGAACGCGCCGCCGCCGAACTGGCGCGCCTGATCCGGCTGGACATCATGCGGGCGCTGTCGGCCCAACCTTGAGGATCGCCCGATGATCCTCACCAAACGCCCCGAGGTCGACCGCTACCTGTCCTCGCCCGACCGCGGCGTCCGCGCCGCCGTCATTCACGGCAAGGACCGTTCGGGCGTCGGCGAGCGCGCCGAAATCCTGTGCAAGGCGATCACCCCCGACCTGAACGACCCCTTCAACGTCACCGTCCTGACCGATAGCGACATCGACGGCGACGAGGCGCGGCTGGAAGAGGCCCTGACAGCCCTGAGCATGATCGGCGGCCGCCGGCTGGTGCGCGTCCGGCTGGGCTCCGAGAAGGCCTCGATCGACAAGATGCTGGCCGCCGCGGTCAAGCGCCACGCCGAGGGGGCCTACAATCCCGACGCCATGCTGGTCATCGAGGCCGGGGCGCTGGGTCGGGATTCCGCGCTCCGCAAGGCCGCGGAGGGGGCGAAAGAGGCCGTCGGCATCGCCTGCTACGAGGATGAGACGGGCGACGTCGCCCGTATGACGCGCGAGGCCCTGGCCGCCGACAAGGTCGGGCTGACCGGCGATGCGCTGGACCGGTTCGTCAGCCGCCTGCCCCGCGAACGCGGCCTGATGCGGCAGGAGATCGAGCGGCTGGCCCTCTATATCGGCCCCGGGTCGGGCAAGACCATCGATGTCGCCGAACTGGAACAGCATCTGGGGGTCGAGGCCGACGCCTCCCTGCAGGACGCCGCGCTCCAGGCCTTCGGCGGTCGCCCCGCCCCCGCCCAGTCCGGCCTGCGCCGGGCGTTCGCGGAAGGCGAGTCGCCTGTCATGGCGGTGAGACAGGCCTCGATCCATCTGGGCCGCCTGCGCCGCATCAACGTGCTTCAGGCCAATGGCTCGGGCGCCAAGGAGGCGGCCAAGGCGGCCGGGGTGTTCTGGAAACAGGAGGCCGAAATGCTGCGTCAGGCGCGCAGCTGGAGGCTGGACGACCTCGACCGCGTTCTGGACAGCATCAACGCCGCCGACGTCGCCACCAAGACCACGGGCTCGCCCGACCAGCTGATCGCCGAACGGCTGCTGCTGGAGATCTCGGCGAGGGCGCGACGGCTGGGGCTCTAGGCCCCGGCGGGGTCAACCCCGCTTCGACGCCTTGCGGAAGGCGGGTTTGGCCAGGGCCGCACTGCGCGCCTGCTGCGCCTTTTCCTCGGCCCGGGCCGAGCCCTGCAGACCCGTATATCCGGGTCCGCCCCCCGCCTTCTTGGCGGCGAGGGCGCGTTTCATGGCTTCGGCGGTCGGATTGCTGGGCTTGTCGGTCATGCGATCAGCCTAGCACAGGTTGGCGTCAGCCCCGCATCAACCGGCGGCACAGGTCGTCCAGCTGTTCCAGCGACCCGTAGCGGATGGTGATCTCGCCCTTGCCGCCCTTGTCCGCCAGCTGGACCTTCAGGCCCAGGGCGTCGGCCAGATCCTGTTCCAGCGCCGCCACATCGGCAGAGCTCTCGCCCGAGGCCGACGGATTCGCCCGCGCCTTGCCGGCTTTCGGACCTTCAGCGGCGCGGCGCGCCAGCGCCTCGGCCTGTCGGACGTTCAGCCCCTCGTCGACGATCTTCTGGGCCAGCACGGCAGGGTTCGGAGCGGTGATCAGCGCCCGGGCGTGGCCGGCGCTCATCTTGTCGTTCCGCACGAACCACAGCACCTCTTCCGGCAGCTGCAGCAGGCGCAGGGTGTTGGCCACATGGCTGCGGCTCTTGCCGACGACGCCGGCGACGGCGTCCTGGGTGCGGCCGAACCGCTCCATCAGCATACGGTAGGCGTCGGCCTCTTCCAGCGGATTGAGGTCGGCCCGCTGGACGTTCTCGACGATGGCGACCTCGAACACCTCGACGTCGTCCATCTCGCGGACCACGACCGGCACCTCGGTCAGGCGGGCCAGCTGGGCGGCGCGCCAGCGACGTTCGCCGGCGATAATCTGCCAGACGCCGTCCTGCCCCGGCTGCGACCGCACGAGGATCGGCTGAAGCACGCCCTTGTCGCGGATCGAGGCAGACAGCTCGGCCAGATCGTCGTTGTTGAAGATCTTGCGGGGCTGCTCCGGATTGGGCTTCAGGCTCTCGATCGGCGCCATGCGCACGCCGGCGGGCGCGGGCGCGCCGTCGACCGGGGCGCTCTCGGCCACCTGTTCACCCAGAAGGGCGGAAAGACCCCGCCCGAGGCCGCGCTGACGTTCGCTCAAGACACTGATTCCGTTCTTCTAATCGTTCTTACGCGGCCTGGAGCCGACGGGATTTCTCGCGCGCCACCACCTCGCGGGCGAGGCGCAGATAGGCCTGGCTGCCGGCGCATTTCAGGTCGTAGATCAGGGCCGGCTTGCCGAACGACGGCGCCTCGGCCACCCGCACATTCCGCGGGATCACCGATTCATAAACCTTGTCGCCGAAGTGGTTGCGCACGTCGTTGGCGACCTGTCCCGACAGGGCGCTGCGGCGGTCGTACATGGTCAGGACCAAGCCCTGGATCTCCAGCGTGGGGTTCAGGCTCTGGCGCACCATTTCGATGGTCTTCATCAGCTGGGTCAGGCCCTCGAGCGCGAAGAATTCGCACTGCAACGGCACCAGCACGGCGTCGGCCGCGGCCATGGCGTTCAGGGTCAGCAGGTTCAGCGATGGCGGGCAGTCGATCAGCACATAGTCGTACCGTGTCTGACCCTCGGCGCCCTGCCCCGCCAGCGCGTCGCGCAGGCGGAAAGAGCGGCGATCGGCCTGGCTCAGCTCGATCTCGACGCCCGACATATCGGCATCGGCGGGAAGAATGTGCAGGCCGGGCACGGACGTCTGCACGGCGGAATCGTCCACGGAGCGGCCGTCGACGATCACGTCATAGATGGTCACGCGACGTGTTTCACGTGGAACACCCAGACCCGTTGACGCATTGCCCTGCGGGTCCATGTCGACGATCAGCACCTTCTCGCCGATCGCAGCCAATGCTGTGCCGAGATTGATCGCCGTCGTGGTCTTGCCCACGCCGCCTTTCTGGTTCGAGACAGCGAGGACGCGGGTCTTACCGGTTGGGGACACGTCGAAGGCTCCGGACGGAAACGATACGGCCGCGCGGGTCACTGCGCGAGACGGAGAGGTCGCTATCGAACTGCCAGACCTTGCGGGCTTCGATCAACTCAACCTCGGCCTTTTCCCCCTTGAGAAACAGCCCCTGTGCGCCGCGCTGTAGATAAGGCTGTGCATAGGCCAGAAGCTTCTCCATCGGAGCCACGGCGCGGGCGGTGACGATGTCGACCTTGACCCTCTGCTCCTCGGCCCGGCCGTTGATGACCGTGGCCCGCAGCGACAGGGCGTCGACCACCTCCTGCAGGAAGCGGCAGCGTTTGCCGAGGCTGTCGATCAGCCAGACGTGGCTGTCGGAACGGTCCTTCAGCAGGATGGCGAGCACCACCCCGGGGAAGCCCGCGCCGGCGCCGAGATCGGCCCAGGTCTTCGCGTTCCGCTCCATCTCAAGCAGCTGGGCGGAATCCCATATGTGGCGGTTCCAGACGTCGGGCAGGCTGTCGGGCCCGACGAGGTTCATCACCGCGTTCGCCTCGGTCAGGCGGACGATGAAGCGCTCAAGGTCAGCCATCTGCGCCGGGGTGGCGTGGGTATGGGCCTGAAACGCGGCCGCGTCGGTCAGGCTCACGCGGCCACCCGCGTCCGTTTGACGTGGGACAGAAGCGCCGTCAGGGCGCCGGGGGTCATGCCCTCAATGCGTCCGGCCTGACCCAAGGTCCGCGGCTGGACGAGGGTCAGCTTCTCCCGGACCTCGTTCGACAGACTGCCGATGGCCGCATAGTCGAGGTCGACCGGAATGGCGAGCGCCTCCTCGCGCCGCAGGGCCTCGGCGTCGGAAGCCTGACGGTCCAGATAGCCGGCGTAGCCCGCATCGATCTCGACCTGCTGACGGACCTGCGCGGACCAGTCGCCAATCTCCGGCCGGGTCGAAAGGAAGGTCTCGAGAGTCACACCGGGGAAGGCCAGCAGGTCGCGGATCGATCGGCGCTGGCCGTCAGCGTTGACGTGGATTCCGAGAGCGGCGGCCTCCTTGGGCGTGAACACTGTTTCACGTGAAACCGCCGCCGCGTGCGCCAGTTGGTCTGCCTTGGCCCGGAAGCCCTCGCTGCGATGCGGTGAGACGATCCCCGCCTCCATCGCCAGCGGGGTCAACCGTTGATCGGCATTGTCGGCTCTCAGCGTCAACCTGTACTCGGCCCGGCTGGTGAACATCCGGTAGGGCTCGGTCACGCCGCGTGTGACCAGATCGTCGATCATGACGCCGATATAGGCCTGATCCCGGCCGAGGATGATCGGGTCCGACCCGGCCGCGGCTCGGGCAGCGTTGAGACCGGCGATCAGGCCCTGGGCCCCCGCCTCCTCATAACCGGTGGTGCCGTTGATCTGGCCGGCCAGATACAGGCCGGGCCGCTTCTTGACCTCCAGCGCCGGGGTCAGTTCGCGCGGGTCGACGTAGTCGTATTCGATGGCGTAGCCGAAGCGGAACACCTCGACGGCCTCGAGCCCCGGAATGGTGCGCAGGAAGGCCGACTGGGTCGCGTCGGATACCGAGGTCGAGATGCCGTTGGGATAGACGGTCGGGTCGTCCAGGCCTTCGGGTTCGAGGAAGATCTGATGCGAGGTCTTGTCGGCGAAGCGGACGACCTTGTCCTCGATCGAGGGGCAATAGCGGGGGCCGCGGCCGGACAGGTGACCGCCGTAAACCGCGCTTTCACCGAGGTTGTCGGCGATGATGCGGTGCGTCTCGGCCGTGGTGTGGGTCACGCCGCAGGCGATCTGGGGCACGTCGATCCGGTCGGTCAGGAAGCTGAAGGGCACGGGCTCAGCGTCGGCCTGCTGCATCTCCAGGTGGTCCCAGGCGATGGTGCGGCCGTCGAGCCGGGCGGGCGTGCCAGTCTTGAGCCGGCCCATCTGCAGGCCCGCGCCATAGAGGTCGGCGGCCAGACCCGTCGAAGGGGCCTCGCCGTGGCGGCCGGCGGGAATGCGCTGGTCGCCCTTGTGGATGACGCCGTTCAGGAAGGTGCCCGTGGTCAGGACCACGGCGCCGGCCCGGACCTCGGTCCCCTCGCCCGTGATCACGCCGACCACGCGACCGCCGTCGAGGACCAGGCTCTCGGCCGTGCCGGCCATGAGGGTCAGGTTCGGCGTCTGGGCCAGTTCGGCCTGCATGGCCTCGCGGTACAGGCGGCGATCGATCTGGCTGCGCGGCCCCTGCACCGCCGCGCCCTTGGAGCGGTTGAGCAGTCGGAACTGGATGCCGGAGACGTCGCCCAGTCGGCCCATGACGCCGTCCATGGCGTCGATCTCGCGCACCAGATGGCCCTTGCCCAGACCGCCGATGGCCGGGTTGCACGACATTTCGCCGATCGTCTCAAGCTTCTGGGTCAGCAGCACCGTGCGCGCGCCGGCGCGCGCGGACGCGGCCGCGGCCTCGCAGCCGGCGTGCCCGCCGCCGATGACGATGACGTCGAAGGATTTCATGGCCGGGGACATAGGGGAAAACCGCCCGAAACGCCACCGGCGCTGTGGCGGTGTTTCACGTGAAACACATCACTTCCCGATGCAGAAGGTCGAGAAAACCTCGCCGAGGATGTCCTCGACGCCGATCGCCCCGGTCACCCGACCCAAGGTTTCGGCGGCGCGGCGCAGGTCGTCGCCCGCCATTTCCGGGGTGTGATCCAGCGCCCGGCGTGCGGCCTCGACATCGACCAGGGCCTCGGCCAGCCGACGCCGGTGACGCTCGCGGGTCACCGCCGGGAAGTCGGCACCTGACAGGTCGCGGGCCAGACGCGCGGCGATCCAGTCATGCAGTTGGGCGAGCCCCTCCCCGGTAGCTGTGCTGACCACGAGATCTTCCAGCCCATCGACAGCGTCGGTATGCCCAAGGTCGGACTTGTTGCGAATGAGCAGGTCGCCGGGCTGGATATAGTCAGCCGCCACGCCCGCGGCATCACCCGGCCCCCGCACCCACAGCCGCAGCTCGGCCGCCTCGGCCCGCGCCCGGGCCCGGCGCACGCCCTCCGCCTCGACCACGTCCTCGCTCTCCCGCAGACCGGCCGTATCCGACAGGGTCACAGCATAGCCGCCGATAATCAGGTCGGCGTCCAGAACGTCCCGGGTCGTGCCGGCGATGGGGGTGACGATGGCGGCTTCACGGGCGACCAGAGCGTTGAACAGCGACGACTTGCCGGCGTTGGTCTCGCCGATCAGGACGATGCGGTAGCCCTCGCGCAGCCGCTCGCCGCGCCGGGCGTCGGCCAGGGCCGCGCGCAAATCCTCGATCAGTTGGTCCAGAACAGGCCCGGCGGTCCGCGCCAGATTGTCCGGGATTTCCTCGTCGGGGAAATCGATCTCCGCCTCGACGAGCGCCATGGCCTTGAGCAGGTCGCGGCGGAAGCCCGTGTAGGTCCGCGACAGGGCGCCGTCCAGCTGACCCAGAGCTTGGGACGCCTGCGCCGTCGTCTCGGCGTCGATCAGGTCCGCCACGGCCTCGGCCTGGGCCAGATCCATCCGGCCGTTCTCGAAGGCGCGGCGCGTGAATTCTCCGGGTTCGGCGGGTCGCAGACCGAGGGCGATCAGGGCCTGACTGGCCGCCTCGACCACCGCGCGGCCGCCATGGAGGTGTAGCTCGGCGCAGTCCTCGCCGGTGTAGCTGTTCGGCGCAGGGAACCGCAGGGCGAGGGCCTGATCGATCGGTCGGCCGTCGTGGGTCAGGTTGCGCAGGGAGGCGAGGCGCGGCTTCAGGCCGCCGGCGCCGAGGGCGGTCAGGGCGGCGTCGGTCGCAGGACCGGAGAGGCGCAGGATGGCGATAGCCCCCCGTCCCGGCGGGGTGGCGAGGGCGAAGATGGTGTCTGGGCTCATCCGGTCACGGCTTCGTCGCTCCGCCGACCGCGGTCTCCATCAGCTTGCGGAACTGGTCCTGGGCCTGAAGGCCGAAGCTGGTCCAGGTCTTCATCAGCTCCTCGGGCTGCATGGCGGTGATGTTCTCGTCCATCCGCCGCTTCATCTCCGAGACCAGATGCTCGTTGAGCGGCGCCACGTCGGGCAACCCCATGAAGGCGCGCGCCTCGGCGGGGGTGCAGTCGACCTCGACATTGATTTTCATGGGATCGCTCCGATCTGAACAGGACAGTCTTAGGCCAATCCGGCCGCGTAAAGGAACCCGCTCATGGCGTTGCCCTCGACCCAGGTCGTCGTCCGCTTCGAGCGTCACGGGGGGCCGGAGGTTCTGGACCTGGTCGAGGCGCCCGTTCTCTCGCCCGGCCCGGGCGAAATCCTGATCCGCCATGCGGCCGTCGGCCTGAACTTCATCGACATCTATCAGCGCACCGGCCTCTACCCGCTGCCCCTCCCCTCCGGGCTCGGCAAGGAGGCGGCGGGGACGGTCGAGGCGATCGGCGCAGGCGTGACCCGCTTCGCGGTGGGCGACCGGGTCGCGACCGCCACCGCACCGGCAGGCGCGTACAGCCAGTTTCACGTCATGCCGGAGACGGCCGCCGTGGCCGTGCCCGACGGCATCAGTCTGGAGACCGCAGCCGCCGTCATGCTCAAGGGCATGACCGCCGAGTTTCTAACCCGCCGGGCGTTTCACGTGAAACAGAGCGACGAGATCTTGCTCCACGCCGCTGCCGGTGGCGTCGGGTTGATCCTCGGTCAGTGGGCCAGATCGCTTGGAGCCACCGTGATCGGTACGGTCGGTTCGGAAGCCAAGGCCGACCTGGCCCACGACCACAGCGCCGACCACGTCATCCTCTACGACCGTGAGGATGTCGCCGCGCGCGTAAAGGATCTGACGGAAGGCCGGGGGGTGTCCGTCGCCTATGACTCGGTCGGCCAGGCCACCTTCGAGTCCTCACTCGCCAGCCTGAAGCGGCGCGGGATGCTGGTGTTGTTCGGAAACGCCTCGGGGCCCGTGCCGCCGTTCGATCCGCTGCGCCTGTCGCGGGCCGGCTCGCTCTATGTCACCCGCCCGACCCTGTTCGACTATGTCGCCACCGTCGAGGAGCTGGACGCCAGCGCCGCCGCCCTGTTCGCGGTCATCCGTTCGGGCGCCGTCAAGGTCGAGATCGGGCAGACCTTCCCGCTGACGAATGTCCGGGACGCGCATGAGGCGCTGGCCGGCCGGCGGACCACGGGTTCGACCCTGCTGATCCCCTGACAAAAGAAAAAAGGCGGGCCCTGCGGCCCGCCCCCTTCCCATATCCGTCCGGCGACTGCCGGCGATCAGGTGTTCATCGACTGGAAGAAGTCGGCGTTGTTCTTGGACTGGCGCAGCTTGTCGATCAGGAATTCGATCGCGTCCTGCGGGCCCATCGGGTTCAGGATGCGGCGCAGGACATAGGTCTTGGCCAGCTGATCCTTGGGCGTGGTCAGTTCTTCCTTGCGGGTGCCGGACTTCAGCACGTCGATAGCGGGGAAGATGCGCTTGTCGGCGACCTTGCGGTCCAGAACGATTTCCGAGTTACCGGTGCCCTTGAACTCTTCGAAGATCACCTCGTCCATCCGCGATCCGGTGTCGATCAGGGCGGTGGCGATGATGGTCAGCGAGCCCCCCTGCTCCACGTTCCGCGCGGCGCCGAAGAAGCGCTTCGGTCGCTGCAGGGCGTTGGCGTCGACGCCGCCGGTCAGGACCTTGCCCGACGACGGGACGGTGGCGTTGTAGGCCCGGCCGAGGCGGGTGATGGAGTCGAGCAGGATGACGACATCCTTCTTGTGCTCGACCAGGCGTTTGGCCTTTTCGATCACCATTTCGGCGACGGCGACGTGGCGGGTGGCCGGCTCGTCGAAGGTGGAGGCGATGACCTCGCCCTTCACCGTGCGCTGCATGTCGGTGACTTCCTCGGGGCGCTCGTCGATCAGAAGGACCATCAGGGTCACTTCGGGGTGGTTGCGCTCGATCGACTTCGCGATGTTCTGCAGCATCACCGTCTTGCCGACGCGCGGCGGGGCGACGATCAGGCAGCGCTGGCCCTTGCCGAGCGGGGCGACGATGTCGATGACCCGGCCCGAGCGGTCCTTCAGCGTCGGGTCCTGAATTTCCATATGCAGCCGCTCTTCGGGATAGAGCGGGGTCAGGTTGTCGAACAGGACCTTGGTCTTGACCGTTTCCGGGTCCTCGAAATTGATCGTGTCGACCTTGAGCAGGGCGAAGTAGCGCTCACCCTCGCGCGGGCCGCGGACGGCGCCGTGGACGGTGTCGCCCGAGCGCAGGCCGAAGCGGCGGATCTGCGACGGAGACACGTAAACATCGTCCGGACCCGGAAGATAATTGACGTCCGGGCTGCGCAGGAAGCCGAAGCCGTCGGGCAGGATTTCCAGCGTCCCCGAGGCGATGATCTCGACTTCTTCGTCGGCGAGGGTCTTCAGGATGGCGAACAGCAGGTCCTGTTTGCGCAGGTTGCCGGCGTTCTCGATCTCGAGGCTCTCGGCGAAGGCGACCAGTTCTTCCGGCGTCTTGTCGTTGAGCTCCTGCAGGGTGATGCGGCCGTTGGGGACGATCGGCTCGCCGTCATCCTCATCGTCGCCCTGCTCCTGATCGACCATGGGCAGGTCGGCGGCGGCCACTTCCGTGGACGGCAGGTCGCCGTCGAAGGTTTCGGCTTCGGGGGCGGTGGGATCGGTGTCGCGGACGTCGGTCATGGGAAGCTTCTTGAACATGCGCGGCCGGGCGCTCGCGAAAACAGCGAGGTCGGGCGGGCTGACGATGTCTGGCCTTGCGGCCGGCAGGGAGAACGACGGGCTCCGAAGGGAGAGATCCGATCGGCGTCGCTGGAAGAGAGGGACCGCCCGGCGCTGCCAGGAACGGTTCGGGATCAGCGAAACCACGCCTCGGGGGGTCAGGTCAAGCGTCGGGGCGCCCGAAGGTCCACTGGGTCGTGACCGACAGCACCATGATGATGGCGATCAGGAAGGGAATTTCATTGGTCATGCGCCAGAATTTCCCGGTGCGGACCGAGGTCCCGGCATGGATGAGGCGCAGCTCCTTCGACAGGAAGCCGTGCCATCCGCTGAGGGCGATCACGCCGACCAGCTTGGCGATCATCCACGGCTGGGCCAGGAAGCCCCAGCCCTCGCCGAATCCGTAGATATGGATGGCGATCATCCAGACGCCGAACACCCAGGCCAGGGTCATGGCCGGATTGATGATGATCTTCAGCAGCCGCTGCTGCCATGTCCGCAGCAGGCCCCGCATCTCCGAACGCAGGGGCTCGGCCTTGTCGGCCTGTTCGGCGTCATAGGCGTAGAGGCGCGGCAGGAAGAGCATGCCGGCCATCCAGGCGATGACCGCGAGGATGTGCAGGCCCCGGACAACCTCGAACGTACCGATACCCAGCATCAGGCCGCCTTCCTTGCGCATTGGGCCGGGCAGGCCTTCCAGACGGCCCGGCAGCCCTGACCGTAGGGCCCGACGCCCTCGCGCGGCAAGGCCTCGAGGACGGCGTCCGAAAGGGTCTGGATGAAGGCGGCGGCCACGCCGACGGCGGGGGTGCGCAGATACGGGGCGACGCCCAGCCCGTGAGCCAGTTCGGCGTATTCTATGTCGAGCTCGACGAGCGTCTCGATGTGTTCGGAAACGAAGGCGACCGGGGTCACGATGACGCCCAGCCCGTGATCAGCGGCCTCCTGAATGGCTTCAGGCGTCGACGGGCCCAGCCATTTCATCGGCCCGACCCGGCTCTGGTAGCAGATGGTCCAGTCGCTCTCGCGTTCAACCAGACCGGCGGCCGCTGCGATGGCTGCGCAGGTGGCCTCGACCTGCTCCTGATAGGGGTCGCCCTTCTTCGCGATCAGGCTTTCCGGGATGCCGTGGGCGGAGAACAGGACGCGGACGGGGCGGTCGCCGGCTTCGGCGAGCTTCGCCCGTACGGCCTCGGCCTGGGCCGCGATCCATCCCGGGGCCTGCGGGTAACAGCAGACGGTCCGGCTCGCGCCCGGCCCCACGTAGGCTTCGCGCCATGCCTTGAGCGAGGACTCGGTGGTGGTGGTCGAGAACTGCGGATAGAGCGGCAGCAGGACGATCTCGTCCGGCGCAAAGGCCTCGACCTCGGCGGCGGTCTGTTCGGTCAGCGGCGACCAGTAGCGCATGGCGATGAAGGCGCGGACCTCGTCGCCGGGCAGCCGGTCGCCCACCGATTGCTCCAGCGCCGCCGCCTGTTTGCGGGTTTCGGCCAGCAGGGGCGAACCGCCGCCCATCAGGGCGTAGTTGGCCTGTGCGCTGGTCTCGCGCCGGCTCGAGATCAGGCCCGCCAGCCATGTCCGGAAGGGATCGGGCAGGCCGATGATGGCCGGGTCGCGGAACAGGTTGAACAGGAAGGGCCGCACGCTGGCCTGATCGTCCGGCCCGCCGAGATTGAACAGGACGACGGCGATGCGGCGTCCGGACCCGGTCATTGGGCGCCGATCCGCTTCAGCACCTGTTCGACATGGGCGATCGGCACGTCGGGCAGGATGCCGTGGCCGAGGTTGAAGATCCACGGTCCCTGCCCCCAGGCCTCGAGCAACTGATCGACGCGGCGATCCAGCATGGGTCCGCCGGCGCGCAGCAGCAGGGGATCCAGCGCGCCCTGGATCGGCTTGATCGCCTGGACGCGTCGGCCGATCTCCAGCGGGCAGGCGGTGTCCAGCGCCACGGCCTGAACGTCGACCTCGGCCGCATAGCGTTCCGCCAACGCCGCCGAGCCCCTCGGGAAGCCGATCAGGGGCACGGTGACGCCCAGTTCGCGCGTGCGGCGCACCAGCTGTTGGTGGGGACGCAGGACGAGGGATTCGAACAGGTCTTCCGGCAGGCCCTCGGCCCAGCTCTCGAAGATCTTCAGCACCTGGGCGCCGGCGTCAGCCTGCATCTTCAGATAATGGGCGGTGGCCTCGACCAGAACGTCCAGCAGGGCCGCGACCTTCTCCGGCTCGGCGTAGGCGTAGGTCCGGGCCTGGGCGCGTTCACCCTTGCCGATCGTCCGTGCCTCGCCGTCCAGCATATAGGTGGCGACGGTCCATGGCGCGCCGGCGAAACCGATCAGGGCGCGTTCGGGCTCCAGTTCGGCTCGCACGATCGACAGGGTCTGACCGACCTGTTTGAGCGCCTCGCCCGCCCCTGAGGTCAGCTCCCGCATGGCCTCGACCGGCGGCAGGGCGCCCAGCCGCGGCCCCTCGCCGGCCTCGAACCAGACGTCCTGGCCGAGGGCCCGCGGGATCAGCAGGATGTCGGCGAACACGATGGCGGCGTCAAAGCCGAACCGCCGCATCGGCTGCAACGTCGCCTCGGCCGCCTTCTCGGGGTTCAGACAGAAGGAGATGAAGTCCGGGGTCGTCGCCCTGAGCGCCCGGTACTCCGGCAGGTAGCGCCCGGCCTGCCGCATGAACCAGACCGGCGGGCGCGACGGCGTCTCTCCGGCGAGAACCTTGAGAAGCAATGGGGTGGGGGGTGAAGCGATCATCTGACCCCGGTCCTACCGGCGGCCCGGTTCAGGCTCAACCCCGGCCCGTGTCGCACCCCTTCAATCCTTATCAAGAAAGATTCGAAGAATGGGAGGTAGAAGGCAGGGCGGGGGATGACGGGGATAAGCCGGGTCTTTCGGGCGCAGACGGACGGGTTTTCCGCAAACGGTCACAGATTGCGCACCGGGATGCACCGGGCTGGTGAAAGCGGGGATAAATCCTAACGAGGCCTTAAGAGCGGGGTTTCAGGCCCACGCGGCGTTCGGGAGGCTGGGCGCCATTAACGTCTCATTAAGGATCTCCACAGGCGAACCTGGGGCCGGCGCCGGCCTCGGGATGAACCGGCCGGACTGTGGGCGCGCCGTCCACCCCTATCCCCGCTCGCCGCCCTCGCCGGGCCCGGCTATAGGAAAAGGCTGACAGCCCCGGGCCAACGGCGCCCCGCCCCGTCCACAGGAGTCTCGCACATATGGACAGCCGCCGATGACGACCGGTGCGACAGGAACGGGCCGCGCGGCGGGCCCTGTGCGGCTGGCGACCTATTTCCACGTCCATCTGGTGTCGGACTCCACCGGCGAGACGCTGAACGCCATGGCCAAGGCCGTGGTGGCCCGCTTCGACGGGGTCATTCCGATCGAGCACATCTACGCCCTCGTGCGGAACGACAAGCAGATGGACCGGGTGCTGGAGGAGATCGCCTCCTCGCCGGGCGTGGTGCTGCATACCCTCGTCGACCGCGAACTGCGCGAACAGCTGGAGGCGGGGTGCCGCCGCCTGGATATGCCGCAGATCGCGGCGCTGGATCCGCTGGTCGGGGCCCTGTCGCGCTATCTGGGCGCGGCCCTGTCGACGCGGGTCGGGGCGCAGCACGCGCTGGACACCGACTATTTCAACCGGATCGCGGCGCTGGACTTCGCCATGGCCCACGACGACGGCCAGGGCACGACGGCCCAGCTCGAGGGCGCAGACGTGGTGCTGTGCGGAGTCAGCCGGACGTCCAAGACGCCGACCTGCATCTATCTGGCCCACCGCGGGATCCGGGCGGCGAACGTGCCGCTGGTGCCGGGACAGGAGGACGGGGAGCGGCTGGTCGGGCTGAAGAACCCGTTGATCATCGGCCTGACGGTGTCGCCGGACCGGCTGGTGCAGATCCGCAAGAACCGGCTGGACGGGCTGAACGCCACCCGGGCCTCGTCCTATGTCGACCATGACGCCGTGCGCGACGAGACGGTCAAGGCGAGGCGGGCCTTCGAGCGGCGCGGCTGGCCCGTCATCGATGTGACGCGGCGGTCGGTGGAAGAGACGGCGGCGGCGATCATCAATGTGCTGAACGAGCGGCGCACCCGCCGGCTGGGAGCGACCTGGTGAGCGGGGAGCGTCTTATACTGGCGTCAAAGAGCGCCGCCCGGCGGGCCATGCTCGAGGGTGCCGGCGTGCCGTTCGCGGTTCAGGTCGCCGACGTCGACGAGGACGCGGTCAAGGCGACGCACGATCCCGCGGACGCGGCCGGGCTGGCGGTCGAGCTGGCGCGGGTCAAGGCGCTGGCGGTGTCGCGCCATGACGCCGACGCCTGGGTGCTGGGCGCCGACCAGACCCTGGCCTTCGAGGGCGGGCTGGTGTCGAAGGCGGGTTCGCTGGAGGCGGCGCGGGAGCGGCTTAAGGCGATGCGGGGCAAGCCGCATCAGCTGCATTCCGGCGCGGCTCTGGCGCGGAACGGTCAGGTGGTCTGGTCGGGCGTCGACACGGCGACGATGCGGGTGCGGAATTTCTCGGACGCCTTTCTGGACGCCTATCTGAAGGCTGAGGGCGACAGCCTGCTGGCCTGCGTCGGCTCCTACCGGCTGGAGGGGATGGGGTCGCAGCTGTTCGAGGCGGTGGAGGGCGACTATTTCACCGTCCTCGGCCTGCATCTCTGGCCGGTGCTGGAAGAATTGCGGCGCGCCGGGGTGCTGCGGTCATGACGATGATTGCGGGCGTCGCCGGGCAGCCGATCGCCCATTCGCTGAGCCCGGTCATTCACGGGGCGTGGATCGCAGCAGCGGGGCTGGACGCCGTCTATGAGCGCTTCGGGCCGGCGGACGCGGCGGGGTTCGCGGAACTGGTCGATCAGGGGCGGGCCGGAGCCCTTCGCGGACTGAATGTGACCTCCCCGTTCAAGGAACAGGCGCTGGCTCTGGCGGATGAGGCCAGTGAGACGGCGCGTGCCTGCGGCGCGGCCAATCTTCTGGTGTTCGAGAATGGCGGGGTGCGGGCCGACAGCACCGACGGTCTGGGTTTGATGGCCGCGCTGGCGGAACAGGCGCCGGCGCTCGATGTGCGCGGCCGGCCGGTGGTTGTGCTGGGGGCCGGGGGCGCGGCGCGGGCCGCGGCGGCGGCGTTGAAGGCGGCGGGGGCCAAGGTCGGGGTGCTGAACCGGACGGTAGAACGGGCGCTGGCGCTGGCGCACGATCTCGGCGTGACGATGGTTGACGTCGGCGCGCTGGGCGAGGCGGCGCTGGTGGTCAATGCATTGAGCGTTCCGCCAACGATCGATCTGGCCGTGCTGCGGGCCGACGCCGTGTTGATGGACATGACCTACAAGCCGCTGCTCACGCCGTTTCTGGCTGGCGGCCGGGCGCGGGGCCTGACGACCGTGGACGGACTGGCCATGCTGATCGGCCAGGCGGGGCCGTCGTTCAGGGCCCTGTTCGGGATCGCTCCGCCGGATCTCGATGTGCGGGCTATGACGCTGGCGGCTCTGGGAGAGACGGCGTGATCGTTCTGGGTCTGACCGGCTCCATCGGCATGGGCAAGTCGACGACGACGGCGATGTTCGCCGACGCCGGGGCCCTGGTCTGGAATGCGGACGAGGCCGTGCATCGACTCTATGCCAAGGGCGGCGCCGCGGTCGGGCCGGTGGGCGAGGCCTTTCCTGGCGTGGTCGTGGACGGGGCCGTGGACCGGGCGAAACTGGCTGAGGCGCTCGGACGCGACGATCAGGCCTTCCGCCGGCTGGAGGCGATCGTCCATCCGCTGGTCGTGACCCATCGTCTTGAGGATCTGGCGGCGGCCGAGGCGCGGGGCGTCAGGCTGGCGGTGCTGGACATTCCGCTGCTGTTCGAAACCGGCGGAGACGCCGCGGTCGATGCCGTGGTGGTCGTGACAGCCCCGGCCGAGGTGCAGGCGGCCCGGGTGCTGGCCCGGCCCGGCATGACCCGCGAGCGGTTCGAGGCCATACTGTCGCGGCAACTGCCCGACGCCGAAAAGCGCCGCCGGGCGGACTTCGTCGTCGACACCGGCGAGGGGCTGGAGGCGGCGCGGGCCCGGGTCGAGGAAATCGTGGGGATGGTTCTGGCCGAGGGGTGGTCTTCCCCCCGGCGCGGCCTTTCGGAAACGCCCGAACCGCCCCATTAAGGGGACATGTCCCGCGAAATTGTACTCGACACCGAAACCACCGGCTTCGACCCCCGCACGGGCGACCGGATGATCGAGGTCGGCTGTATCGAGATCGAGGACCTGCTGCCCACCGGCCGGACCTTCCACCGGCTGATCCATCCCGAGCGGCTGATCCCGCCGGACGCGATCCGGGTGCACGGCATCACCGACGACAAGGTGAAGGATGCGCCGAAATTCGCCGAGATCGTCATCGACCTGTGCGACTTCATCGGCGACGCGCCGATCATCGCCCACAACGCCCAGTTCGACCGGAACTTCATCGACCACGAGTTCGGCCGCTGCGGCCGGGCCCTGTTCCCCGAAGATCGCTGGATCGACACGCTGAAGCTGGCCCAGACGCGGTTTCCGGGCATGCCCAACTCCCTGGACGCCCTGTGCAAGCGCTACAAGATCAGCCTGGTCGAGCGCAGCCTGCACGGCGCCCTGATCGACGCCCGCCTGCTGGCCGAGGTCTATCTGGAGCTCAAGGGCGGCAAGGAACGTCGGCTGGACCTGTCGGCCTCGCGCACAGTAACAGCTGCGGCGGCCGCTCATGCGGCGGCGGGCTACCCGCCCCGGCCACGTCCGCTGGAGCCGCGCGGCAGCGAGGCCGAGCATGCGGCGCACGAAGCCTTCCTGCAGGCGACGCTCAAGGATCTGTCTCTGTGGAAGGGCTATGGCCTGGACATGGAAAAGGCGTCCGCCGCCTGACGGACGCCAATTCTTTTTGACCTATCGCTCGCCCCGCGGGGGCGAGCTGCTTGAGGTTCAGGCCTTGCCCTGATCGGCGGGGCCGCGGGCGATGGATTGCTGGCGGGCGACGTAGATGCCCGCGAAGTCGATCGGGTCCAGCATGAAGGGCGGGTAGAAGCCCCCGTCCGAGGTGGCGCGGGCGATGATCTCGCGGGCGAACGGGAACAGGTAGCGCGGGCATTCGATCAGCAGCAGCGGCTCGATGTCCTGCTCGGCCACGCCCTGAAGCGCGAACAGACCGCCGTACAGCAGTTCGACGTTGAAGACGGTCATGGCGTCGGTGGTCGCCTTGATGGTCAGGCGCAGGTCGACCTCGAACAGGCCGTCGGGACGGCCCTGGGCGTTCATCTCGACGCCCATGTCGATGGCGGGCTTGCCGTCGACGCGCAGGCTGTCGGGAGCCTTGGGGTTCTCGAAGGACAGGTCCTTGACGTACTGCGCGACGATGCGGAAGCCGGGACCCTGAGGCGCGCCCTGTTGAGCGTTGTCGGCGGGCGCGGCCGTGTTGGCGTCAGCGGGAGGGGCGGCGTCGGTCATCGGTCGGGTCTGTCTGAATAGGGTGAACGGCGTCGTTTCAGACGCCCCGGAAGGGGCGGCGACTAGCACGAGGCCGGGGGTGCGGCAACGACGCTCGCCTCGTATCAGGGGCGGTACCGGTTGCGCGCCCCTATATCAGTCCCTAATCGTCAGTCGTCGCGGCCGCCGTTTCGCGGACGCCAGTCAAGGATTGCCAGTGCCGCCGGTCCAGATCCAGATCGTCATCTTCGCCGTGATCGCCGCTATCGTCCTGTTCCAGCTGTACAATGTGCTGGGCAAGAAGGTGGGGCGCCAGCCGGAAGAGGATGCGCGCGCCAAGCCCGCCGCCCCGCCTTCGGGCGCCAGGATCGAGCCGGCCGGCAGCCGTCCGGGCGTTCTGGACGCCGTCACCGCCGCCTCGATCGCCGGTCTGAAGGCCCGCGATCCCAATTTCGACCCCGTCCGTTTCCTCGAAGGGGCGCGTCAGGCGCACGAGACCATCGTGCGGGCCTATGCCGCTGGCGACCGCGAGACGCTGAAGCCGCTGCTGACCCCGACCGTCATGGCCTCCTTCGAGGCCGGCATCGCCGCGCGCGAGGCCCGGGCCGAGACCGAGGTCGCCGAGTTCCTTCACCCGGCCCGCGCCGATCTGGAACTCGCCGCGGCCGAGGACAACCGCGCCACCGCCAAGGTCCGCTTCCTCGCCGAGCTGCGCAATACGGTGACTTCGGCCGACGCCGCCGCCGAACCGCAGATCGAGGAACGCCGGGTCGCCGAACTGTGGACCTTTGAACGGACCCTGGGCGCCAGCGATCCGAACTGGGTCCTGGCCCGCACCGAACCCGCCGCGGCCTGATGCGGGGCGGCGCGTCGGGCCGGTCGAGCCTGCGGGCCGCCGCGTGGGGTCTGATCCTTCTCGCCGCGGGATGTGCGACGACGCCCGCCACCGCGCCGACCCGCCCGGCCGCCGGGCCGCCGCCTTCCACCGCGCCCGTCCCGGCTGCGCCCGCGGCGCGGAGCCCGACGACCCTCCCCGGCTGGTCCGGCGAGGACCATCTGGCGGCGTTCGAGGCCTATGCGACCGGATGCACCGCCTCACGCGAACCGGCGGCGCGGGTCCAGTGCGCCCGGGCCATGCAGATCAAACAGACCTCGAAGCCGGTGACGCAGGCGGCGGCGCGCGCCTTCTTCGAAACGGGCTTCACCGTGGTGGAGGCGGAGACGGCGGACGGCCGGCCGGGCCTGCTGACGTCGTATTTCGCCCCTGAGTATTCCGCGCGCAGCACGCCGAGCGCCGAGTTCGACGCGCCGGTTCTGGCCCGCCCGGCCGGCTGGACGCGCGGCCAGACCCTGCCCGGCCGGTCCGAGATCGAGGCGAACCCGCAGGCGGTGTCCGGCGCGCCGCTGGCGTGGATGCGGGCCGAGGACCTGTTCTTTATGCAGATCCAGGGCTCGGGCTATCTGACGCTGGAGGACGGCTCGCGCGTCCGCGCCGCCTACGCCGCCGACAACGGCCAGCCCTTCACCGGCATCGCTCGGCCAATGGCCGAGCAGGGCCTGCTGCCGAGGAACGGGACGTCCGGCGACGCCATCCGCGCCTGGCTGGCCGCGCATCGCGGACCCGAGGCGCGGGCGGTGATGGCGCTGAACCCCCGCTACATCTTCTTCAAACTGGACCCCGACGACGGGGGCGATCCGGCCGGCGCGGCGGGAATCCCCCTGCCCGCCCGACGCGCCATCGCGGTCGACCCGGCCAGCTGGCGCTATGGCGATCCGGTGTGGATCTCGGCCGACGGCGGCAATCTGACCGGGGCGCGGGGGAGCTATCAGGGGCTGGTCATGGCGCTGGACACCGGCTCGGCCATCCGGGGACCGGTGCGGGCCGACCTATACATGGGCCGCGGCGAGGCCGCCGGCGCCGAGGCGGGCGCCGTGCGGCATCCGCTCAGGATGTGGCGGCTGGTTCCTAAAGGGTAGCGCACGCTTGGGCGTGCGTCAGTCGGCCCATTCAGCGATCGCTTCTTCGCAGAAGAACCATGCGTCCGGGAGGGCGACAAACCATCGCGCTTCGGCTCGCCCCTTGCCGCCGTGCGTGGTGTGGGCGACCGCCTGCCGTTCGAGCTCCGCCGTGAGAACATCGTGGAGCTGTTCCGGCCCGGTCGCGAGGAGGAAGGGTGGCGACGACGAGAAGGACAGGAATCTGGAAAGGTCGTGAGCTCCGTTCAGAATTTCGCCGAGTTCGCGCCGGGCTCCGGTTTCAGCGATGTATCGCTCAACCAACGCATGGATCTTCAGCGGTTCGGGGATGGGTTGGCTGCAATAGATGCTGAACCGTTCCGGGCTGGCCCAGTGCAGACTGGCCGTCGGTACGATTTCCAGCTCAAGGAACTCGTCCTCGTCTTCGCCGGCCAGCAAGGCGGTGATGTTTGTCTGACCGCCCGAGACGCCCTTGAAGGTTAGCGTCAAAAGACCCCGATCGGTCCAGGCTCCGCCGATCCACCAAGGATAGCCGCTGATTTCGAGGCGGATCGAGCCCTCACGAAACGTGGCGGATGACAGGGTCGTCGGGTGGACGATCTCACGCTTCGAAAGAAGCTCGAAAAGGTCGATCCTCACCGCCGCTTCAGCCCGCCCAGCAAACCGCGCAGCAGCTCCCGCGTCAGGGTCGATCCCGCCGTCCGGAGCACAGACTTGGTGGCCGCCTCGATCGGGGTCTCGCGGGTCGAGCGGCGGGGGGCCGCGCGGGGACGGGCGGCTTCGCGGTCGTAGCGGGCCTGTTCGCGGGCCTGTTCCCGATCCCTGACGACGGCGGCCTTTTCGGCGTCCTTCGCGGCGGCGGCCTCTGCCTTGGCCCGGGCCTCGGCCAGTTTCGCGTCGGCGGCGGCCTGATCCTGCTGGCCGCGGCGGGCGTTCAGGATTTCCTCGGCGGATTCGCGGTCGACCATGGTGTCATAGAGGCCGCGCACCGGGCTGGCGGCCATGACGGCGGCGCGTTCGGCGTCGGTGGCGGGACCCAGGCGGCTGTCGGGCGGGCGGATGGCGGTGCGTGCGACGACCCGGGGCGCGCCCTTTTCGTCGAGCGTCGAGACCAGCGCCTCGCCGACGCCCAGTCCCTGAATGGCCTCGGCGGTGTCGAAGGCGGGGTTGGCGCGGAAGCTTTCCGAGGCCGCCTTCAGACCGCGCTGTTCGGCCGGGGTGTAGGCGCGCAGGGCGTGCTGGATGCGGTTGCCCAGCTGGGCCAGGACGCTGTCGGGAATGTCGGCCGGGTTCTGGGTGACGAAATAGACGCCGACGCCCTTGGAGCGGATCAGGCGGACGACCTGTTCGACCTTTTCGCGCAGCGCGTCGGGGGTGTCGTTGAACAGCAGGTGGGCCTCGTCGAAGAAGAAGACGAGGCGCGGTTTTTCGGGGTCGCCGACCTCGGGCAGCTGTTCGAACAGTTCCGACAGCAGCCACAGCAGGAAGGCGGCGTACAGGCGCGGGCTGGCCATCAGCCTGGTGGCGTCCAGCACGTTGACCTGCCCGCGCCCGTCCAGACCGGTGCGCATCATGTCCTCCAGCCGCAGGGCCGGTTCGCCGAAGAAGGCCGCGCCGCCCTGCTGTTCCAGCTGGAGGATGGCGCGCTGGATCGAGGCGATTGAGGCGGGTGCGACATTGCCGACCTCACGGCCGATGCGCTCGGCGTTCTCGCCGACATAGACCAGCATGGCGCGCAGATCGTCGAGGTCGAGCAGCAGCAGTTTCTCGACGTCGGCGACGTGGAAGAGGACGGACAGGACCCCCTCCTGCACCTCATTGAGGTTCAGCATCCGGGCCAGAAGCACGGGGCCGATCTCGCTGACCGTGGTGCGGATCGGGTGCCCCTTGAGTCCGTACAGGTCCCAGAAGACGACCGGCGCGGCCTTGGGCTGCAGCGTCAGCCCCATGGAAGCGGCGCGGGCCAGCAGTTTCTCGTTGGGCGAGCCGGGGACGCAGATGCCCGACAGATCGCCCTTCACATCGGCGCAGAACACCGGGACGCCGGCGTCGGAAAAGCCTTGTGCCATGATCTGCAGGGTGACGGTCTTGCCCGTCCCGGTCGCGCCGGCGACCACGCCGTGGCGGTTGGCGCGATTGAGCAGCAGGGTCTCGGCCAGACCGGGCGTACCGTCGAGGGACTGGCCAAGGAAGATGCCGGGGGCGTCGGTCATGGGGAGCTCCTGAATGGGGTTCACCCTGTCGCGCCCGGCGACGGGCTTCAAGGCGCCTTGTCGAGATCATTGACCGAACCCGCGACGCCGCAGACGATGCGGGCATGAAATCCCCCATCGCCCTGCCCGCCTCGACCGTCGCGCGCAACGCCCTCGTCACGATCGCCGTGGTGGCGTCCGGGGCGGCGCTCTACTGGCTCAGGGGGATACTAACGCCTCTGGCCATGGCCATCTTCCTGATGATCATGGTCGACGGGGTGAAGCGGTCGATCGAGGCCCGCACGCCTATTCCAAGGCGCTGGGCTGGAGCCGCGGCTCTGACCCTGGTCGTACTGGGCTTCCTCGCCTCCATCGCCATCATCGTGAACGGCGCGGCGGGCTTCTTCGATGAGGCGACCGGCATCACGGGCAAGGTCGGACCGCGGATCGATCAGATACTGATAGACGGCGGACAGATGTTCGGCGTGGAGACCGCGCCAACGGCGGCCGACCTGCTGAGCGGGCTGGACGTGCGCAGCTATCTGACGACGGCGGCCATGCAGGCGCAGGGCGTGCTGTCCGGCGCCTTCTTCGTCATGGTCTATCTGGCCTTCCTGCTGGCGTCCCAGGCGGGGTTCCGACGTAAGCTGGTGGGCCTGTTCCCCGGCCGCGAAGCCCGCGCCGAGGCGCTGGAAGTGTTTGAGCGGGTGCGCGGCGGGGTCGAGGGCTATCTATGGGTCCAGACCGTGACAGGAGCCATGATCTGCGCCGCCGCCTGGGTGCTGATGCGGGCGGTGGGGCTACAGAACGCGGAGTTCTGGACCTTCGTCATCTTCATCGTCGGCTTCATCCCGGTGCTGGGCGGGGCGGTTGCGGGTCTGGCGCCGCCGCTGTTCGCCCTGGTGCAGTTCGAGAGCTACTGGCCGGCGGCGATCCTGCTGATCGGACTGCAGGCCATCCTGTTCATCAGCGGCAACATGATCCAGCCGCGAATGCAGGGCGACAACCAGAACATCGACCCGGTGGTGGTGCTGTTGTCGCTGGCGCTGTGGGGCCAGCTGTGGGGCGTGATCGGCATGTTCCTGTCGACGCCGCTGGCGGTCATGGCCATGGCCGTGCTGGCCGAGTTCAAGGGTTCGCGCTGGATGGCCATACTGCTGTCCGGCGACGGCGAGCCCTATGCCGAGGACGAGGATCCGAAGCCGGCCGGGACCAAGCGGGGCCGCGTCAACCCGCCGCAGGTTCCGGCCGATTGAGGGCGCTTCGCCGCCCTTGATTGGTCACAAGCGGCGCCTATCTCATCCCTGTCGCCGCGGCCCTCCCCTCCCCCAAGCCGCGGTTGAACAGATCGGCGCCAACCCTCCCCCTCCCGGGCGCCGATCCGAAGCAGGCCGCCGAACGCAAGTTCGGCGGCCTTGTCGTATCCGGAACCCGGCGAACCGCGGCAAAGAGACCCGAACGGGCGTTTTGGGGGTTCCCCGGACGGGCCGGCTGGCCTAGTCAGGCGGCCGTCGGACAGCCCTTGCCCCATTGGCGAAGCGGCCTAGTCTGAGCCCCCATCCGGCGGCCGATGCAGAGGCCGCGTCTGCAAGAGACCTGCCCATGTCCGGCGTACCGGCTTCGAAGCTTCCTCAGGCGATCACGCTGGAGGCGCTGGAGAAGCGGTTCCGCAAGGCGCTGACCGGCAAGCCCGACGCCCGCGCCATCGACTTCCTGACCCAGGCCTTCGAGGACTATGCGGCGGACGAAACGCCCGAATTGAGCGGCGACGATCTCGCCGTGCTGCTGGCCGGCGTCTGGAAGGCCGCCGAGGGGCGCGCCCATGGCGAACCGGCGCGGATCACCGTCTCGCCGGTGACGCGCGCCGACGGCCACCCGGCCGGCTATGACCTGCTGACCGTTATCCAGGACGACCGGCCCTTCCTGGTCGACAGCGTAATGGGCGAACTGGCCGAGGCCGGGGTGACCGTGCGCTCGCTCTATCACCCCGTCTCGGACGAGGACGGCGGGCGCGAATCCATCATCGTGGTGGTCATCGATCCCCTGCCGCAGGAGCGCCGCGACGCCCTCGGCGAGGAGATGGCGGCGACCCTGGCTGATGTGGCCGGGGCCGTGAACGACCATGGGGCGATGGCGGGCCTGATGGCGCGCTCGATCGAGCATCTGGAGGGCGGGCCCAAGGGCGTGGCGCCCGAGGTGCTGGCCGAGAATCTGGAATTCCTGCGCTGGCTGCAGCACGACCATTTCGTCTTCCTGGGCGCGCGCGACTACGACTATCCGCGATCGAAGGACGGCGGCTACGAGGCCGAGGCGCCGTTGTCGCAGTCGGGCAAGGGTCTGGGCCTGCTGGCCGATCCGAAACGGACCGTGCTGCGCCGCGCCAACGAACCAGCGGTGCTGACCAAATCCATGAAGAAACAGCTGGACCTGTCCGAACCGGTCACGGTGGCCAAGGCCAACGTCCGGTCGCGGGTCCATCGCCGGGCCTATATGGACTATGTCGGGGTCAAGCGGTTCGGGCCGGACGGCCGTCCGTCGGGCGAGACCCGCTTCGTCGGCCTGTTTACGGCCGAGGCCTATGACCGCGCCGCCGCCGAGGTGCCGCTGATCCGGCGCAAGGTCGCCGGCGCCCTGGCCCGCGGCGGCAAGATCGAGGGCAGCCACAGCCACAAGCGGCTGAAGAACATTCTCGAAAACTACCCGCGCGACGAACTCTTCCAGATCAGCGAGGACGAGCTGCTGGAGATCTCGCTCGGCATCCTGCATCTGCATGACCGGCCGCGGATCAAGATCTTCACCCGCAAGGACCCGTTCGACCGGTTCGTCTCGGTGCTGGCCTTCATCCCGCGCGAGCGATTCGACGCCTCGGTCCGCGAACGGATCGGCCGCCTTCTCGCCAAGGCCTGGGGCGGCCGTCTGTCGGCCTGGTATCCGCAGCTGTCGGACCAGCCGCTGGTGCGCATCCACTATATCATCGGCGTGACGCCCGGCGATCATCCGTGCCCGGATCAAACCGAACTCGAGGCCCATGTGGCCGAGGCCGGCCGCAGCTGGATCGACCGGTTCGAAGGCGCCCTGCGCGCCGCCGACGTGGACGATGTGGCCGTCGGACCGTTGAGCGTGCGTTGGGCCGAGGCCTTCGGCGCAGGCTACCGCGACCGCTACGACGCCGACGAGGCCGTGCGCGACCTGCAGGCGATCGACGGGCTGAACGCCTCGGGCCAGATCGGCACGGGCGAGCCGGTGTCGGTCCGCGCCTTCCGCACGGCCGCGGACGGGCCGCTGAATTTCCGCTTCAAACTCTATCGCCGGGGCTCGGCCGTTCCGCTGTCGGACGTGCTGCCGATCCTGGCCGATATGGGTCTGAAGACGCTGGAGGAGTGGGGCCACGCCCTGCATCCGACGGGCGGCGAAGACATCCATGTGCACGAGTTCCTGCTCGAGGACCCGCGCGGCGGGGACCTGAAGTTCGAGGATGTGAAGGGCCCGTTCGAAGAGGCCTTCTCGGCCGTCTGGACCGGACTGACCGAAAGCGACGGCTTCAACCGTCTGGTGCTGGAGCTGGGCGTCGACTGGCGCGAGGCGGCGCTGGTGCGCACCCTCGCCCGCTATCGCCAGCAGACCGGCCTCGATCCGTCGCAGGCCGTGCAGGAAGAGGCGCTGCGCGACTATCCCGCCGTGGCCCGCGCCATCCTCGAGCTGTTCGAGACCAAGTTCGACATCAGCAAGGGCGGCGACGGGGCCAGCCGCGAGGGCGCGGTGGCCAAGGTGGTCGCTCGCATCAACGCCCTGCTGCAGGACGTGAAGAGCCTGGACCATGACCGCGCGCTGCGCCGCATGGCCCTGCTGGTCGAGGCGATCAAGCGCACAAACTACTACCAGACCGGCCCGGACGGCCGGCCCAAACCGCATATCTCGATCAAGATCGCCTCGCGCGAACTGGCCGACCTGCCCCTGCCCAAGCCGTTCCGCGAGATCTTCGTCTGGGCGCCGCATATCGAGGGCGTGCACCTGCGCTTCGGCCCGGTGGCGCGCGGCGGCCTGCGCTGGTCCGACCGCCGCGACGACTTCCGCACCGAGGTGCTGGGTCTGGTCAAGGCGCAGCAGGTCAAGAACGCCGTCATCGTGCCGGTCGGCGCCAAAGGCGGCTTCGTGCCCAAACGC
>Ga0164305_10000042_pt1 | contig 35238 bp, 21 predicted proteins | sample Whisoiple_237_MG_FD_110215 | JGI IMG/M metagenome (GOLD analysis project Ga0164305, IMG submission 110215) | Soil microbial communities amended with pyrogenic organic matter from upstate New York, USA - Whitman soil sample_237_MG | ecosystem: Environmental > Terrestrial > Soil > Agricultural...
TCATACGGGTAAACCCTAATTCAATGTTTTGTAGTTACTCAATAATTCTTCTCCAATATACCAGATTATGTTAACATGAAATTTAGATGCGTTCGCCCTGCAAGTAAGTCCAATTTCTGCATCAGTGTTAGCAACAAGAGCAATATCAACATCAAGTCCCTTGTCATGAGAGCTATGGCCTGGAGTTGGCCCTTCTGCTGTACTGATGTCTCCGATGCCAATGCGGGGTCTAGGATATTTTTTGACCCACTCATTACAGACATATTGGAGAGCCTGAATCACTTCGGGACGACCATAGCAATTCTCTCCGTAACATTCATAGCCATCTCCATTGGCAGGAATTTGTTCAAAAAAACCTCGCGTTCCCCAACTGAACTGCTCAAGTTCTTCTTCTGTGAAACCAATATTTGCAGTGCAGTGGGTATGGTTATGCTGCAAGGTTTCAGAGCGTAAGTTGCGATTAATTTCTAATACCATTGTTTATTGCCTTTTTAGAGTGTGTTTTTGTGTTGCAAGATCGGTTTTTAGGAAGGCGATCTTCGCCAATGCCAATGGCAAGGTAACGGAATGGTTAACATAATGACTCCTGAGTAACAGCCGATCGCAACCACTAGATCCCCGAAAACTAAATTCAGCTTTGTCGATCGTGCAAATACCTGACCCATTTCACGAATCCTTGAGAATTGCTATAGTTCGAGCGCCCAAAAACTAGCGATTTTCCCAGCAGGCTGATAATTGCGATCGGCCAAAGTGCGAACAGGCTTACCCTCCGCCACATCCCAGAGTCCGATCGTCCGATCCCAGCTTCCAGAAGCTAGGATTTTACCGTCAGGGCTAAAGGCGACACTCTCTACCCAGTCCTGATGGCCGATCAAAGTTTGAATCGGTTTACCCGTCTCCATATCCCAGAGTCTGATCGTGTTGTCAAAACTCCCAGAAGCCAAAGTTTTGCCATCAGGACTGAAGGCGATACTCAAAACCCCTTGGTGATGACCCCTCAAGCTTGCAAAAATTTGACCCGCAGCCAAATCCCACAGTATGATTTTGTTGTCAAAACTGCCAACAGCCAGAGTTTTACCATTAGGACTAAAAGCAATACTCAAAACACAATTCTTGCCATCTGTCAAAGCGCGAATCAGTTTACCCGTAACCACATCCCAAAGTTTAATAGTTTTGTCGCTACTCCCAGAAGCCAGAGTTTTACCATCGGGACTAAAGGTAAAACTCTCAACCCAACTCTGATGGCCGGTCAAGGTGTGAATGAGTTTACCAGTAGCCACATCCCAGAGTTTGATAGTTTTGTCGCTACTCGCAGAAGCAAGGGTTTTACCATCTGGACTAAAAGCAATCCTCAAAACCCAATTTTTATGACCCGTTAACCTGTCAATAGATTTACCAGTAGCCATGTCCCAGAGTTCGATCGTGTTGTCAAAACTTGCAGAAGCGAGGGTTTTGCCATCAGAACTAAAAGCAATACTCAAAGCTCCTTTTTGAGCGCCTCTGAAAGTTTTAATAACTGTGCCGGTAGCCACATCCCAAAATTTGATACTTTGGTCGAAACTCCCAGTAGCGAGGGTTTTACCATCGGGACTAAAAGCGACACTCCAAACAGAACGCTGTTGCTCTGCCGAGGGATCGATCTGCTGGATCTGTGCCACATCCTGAACTTGAATAATTCTGTAAGACCCCAATCTTGTTTTTTGATTAAAAAGTAAATTTGCATCAATACTACGCATCTTAATTGTCGCTTTTTCTACCGCTCGCCATTGCCACCCTGTCAAGCAATAGGCTAAGATCAATGCTAAACTACAAAACCCAGTCAATTTTATGAAAATCTTGTGGTATTTTTGTTTGCGAAATATCGGCTTAAATTCCATAGCTAATTGCCTCCCTTAACCCTGAATAATATTTAGATGCTTCTACTTTGACCATCTAAGAGCCGCGATTTATGCGATCGCACACATGGCGGTCTTCTTTACTAAGATTGACATTAGGATTATTGAAATAATCGCGCATCCAAAAGCAACCATGCTTTAATAAAGTATCGAGTTCTAATCCCTCCAAATTCCACAAAATCATCGTCGTATCATCGCTACCCGATGCCAAAGTCTTACCATCAGGGCTGAAACTAAGACTGCGAACTGCCGCAGTATGCCCCGGCAGAGTAGCGATCCCAGTGCCATCCGGTTTCCAGAATTTCACCGTCTTATCGTCACCCGTCGAAGCTAATATTTTGCCATCCGGGCTAAAACTGATACTATTAGCTGCCACCCTGTGCCCCGTCCAGCTTTTGAGCAAAGTGCCATCTGTTTTCCAAACTTTAAGCGTGCCATCATTGCTAGCCGAGGCAAGAGTCTCACCATTTGGACTGAAACTAACGCCATAAACCTGAGCCTCATGCTTCATACTATTTAGCAAAGTTCCATCCATTTTCCACAGTTTGACGGTCTTATCAAGGCTTGCTGAAGCAATAGTTTTACTATCAGGACTAAAACTAACACTCAAAACTGAACCGCTATGTTTAGAAAGAGTATTGAGCAAGGTACCATCTGGCTTCCAAAGCTTCACTGTGGTGTCATAACTTCCAGAGGCGATCTTTTGACCGTTTGGACTAAAACTAACGCTATAAACTGGAGCTTTATGTCCAGAAAGGGTTTTAAGCTTTGTGCCATCTGTTTTCCAGAGATTCACTGTGCTGTCCCAACTACCAGAGGCAATCATTTGACCGTCGGGGCTAAAACCGACGCTATAAACCAGAGCTTGATGTCCGCGAAGAGTTTTAACCAAAGTGCCATCCCGCTTCCAAAGTTGAGCCAACTTGTCAGCACTCGCAGAAGCCAACATCTCTCCTTTGGGGCTGAAATTAACACCCGCAACCCCATCCGCCGGCCCCGTCAGAGTTTGGCGCAGGGGATTATTCCATTTCCACAGTTCAATGGCATTGTTAAGACCGGCAAAGGCAAGAATTTGACCGTCTGGGCTAAAATTCGCCATACGTCCCGTTAGGGTTTTCAGCAAAGTGCCATCACTTTTCCAGACTTTAACAATATTGTCAGCACTCGACGAGGCGAGCATCTGACTGTTGGCGCTAAAACTCACCCTAAAGACAGAAGCGTTATGCTCGAGGGTTTTAAGTAAAGTGCCATCGGGTTTCCAAAGCTTGACCGTTTTATCATCACTTGATGAGGCTATAAACTTACCGTCTGGGCTAAAACTGACAGTCATAACCCGCGCTTTATGGCCGGGAAAACTTTTCAGTAAACTGCCATTGAGTTTCCAAAGCTTAACCGTTCCATCCGCACTGCCAGAAGCAATAGTCTGCCCGTCTGGGCTAAAACTGACGCTACTCACCGGCCCTTTATCCTGAATGGTTTTGAGCAAAGTCCCATCGGGTTTCCAAAGCTTAATCGTTCCATCACCGCTAGCCGAAGCAAGAATCTGACCGTCTGGACTAAAACTAACGCTACTAACTAGATCCTTATGCTCAGTTAAGGTTTTGAACAAAGTACCATCTGGTTTCCAAAGTTTAATCGTATTGTCCGCACTAGCAGAGGCAATAATTTTACCGTCAGGGCTGAAACTAATGTTAATAACCTCGTTGGTATGTCCCGAAAGAATCCTGAGCAAAGTGCCATCCGGTTTCCACATTTTAATCGTATTGTCCGCACTAGCAGAGGCAATGATTTGACTGTCATGACTAAAGCTAATGCTATGAATAGCAGCTTTGTGACCTTTGAAGCGATTGGATTCTCGGATGCGATAAATAACAGATTGCAGGGCTGACACAACCTCCTCCTGCGTGTTTGAAGAAACCCAAACTGCTTGTTTCATTATTTTTCGGGCTTTGAAAGCTTCTATCAAAGCATCTAATTCTCGCTCGGAGCTAAAAAGTTGTTCAGCCGATAGCGCTAAGCTTCTGCTTTGGGCTTGTAGATTTTGATTCCATTGATAAAATAGAAATCCTAATGTCACAGCAAAGGCTGTAGCAATCAGGCTAATTTTGCGGCGGAGGTTGTTGCGCCGGCGCCGGAGGCTGCGCTGTAAAAATTCAGCCTCTACTTTGTTAAACCAATTTTCATCGTATGTGAGATGTTCGTCTAATACTTTCAGATAAGGGTTGGTATCCCAGAGAAATTCTTCTTGTTTTTCTTGGCGTTTTTGGAGGCTGGGTTTGCGCTTCCAGACTTTAATGACAGTTGCATTAATCTGGTCAAGAACGTTTTGACAAGAGAGGAGGCTGCTGTCTATAAAATTAACAATTGGTTCTATTTTTTCTTGAAAATTCCGTGGTTTTTCTTTGCTTTTCCACTCTATAGCTGCTGGGGTGAGCCGCCGTTGCAAAATTAAATTTTCCTGATGTTCTCGTTCCCAAACTATTAGCTTTTGCCATCCCCGCATCAAGACATCGTGGGCCGGTTCAACATAACCTTTGCCTTCGGTATCTCGCCCTTTTACTAATAGACGTGCGGCACAAAATTGCTCGATGGCTGTTTGGACTCGCTGATTTTCCGGTTCGGGATAAATTAATTCTTCATCTAATACCCGCCGGCGAGCCAATTCACCACCCCCTACAGCTACCATTCGCAGCATGATGTGGCGGATGGTTTTTGCATAAGCACGATCGCTTTTAACTAATTCCTCATATTCCGAGTCGGCTCTTTGGGTGAGACTGCGTGTAACTCCGCCCAATTCTTCATAGTCTTCTTGAGTAATTGCCCGATTATTTCTTTTCCCTTCTCTGACGTTTTTAATATAGTTAAAATAAAGTTCACTCAGAGTGAAAGAAAGTAAAGGTAGTGCTCCGGGCATTTGTGCGACTTCATCAATTAATTGCTCTACCAAGGTGGCCGGTTCAAAATACATTACCTTAGCAGCAGCAGGAGCGACAATCGCTTGGCGTAATTCTTCCCGTGTCATCGCGGGAACAACAAATCGTGATGTTTTCCAATAGGGCTTTAATGCTGTATCTCTAAATTGAGGTTCAAAATCTGAACGTAAAGTTATGACTATTCGCAACCAATCAGGGAGAGTTTCTAAGGATTTTTCTAACCACTTTAAAAAATTTTCTTGTTCTTGGTAATCTTGGCTGAGAGTCACTAATTCTTCAAATTGATCGATGACTAACAGCAATTTTGTGTGAGAATTAAAGTTTTTCCATGCACTGAGTTTGTATAACAAGCTTAGCCAAGTTTGTCCTGCTTCCAAACTGGGAGCTCTCGTGCTAGTTTCTGATAAGTCTTTGTCAGAAACAAGATCGTTAGATATAAGTAATTCTGGTAAATTTTCGTTTTCTATGGCAGAGTTTAAAGCACTGAAAGGAGACTCACCCGGACGAATAGGAGAGAGTATGCGCCAGTTGGGTTGAGTTTTTTTCAATTGGGGAAGTAATCCAGCTTTGACTAAGCTAGATTTCCCTGAACCTGATGCGCCTAGAACCACAGTTAAGGGATGTTCTGTGACGAATTCAACAAATTTTTTAGTTAAAGCCTGTCTGCCAAAGAATTTGTCGCTATCTGCTTCTTCAAATGATTGTAATCCTTTGTAGGGATTGGTATTTTCATTTAGTTTAGGAGCGGGCGGCAATTGATTAACGTCAAAACCAGGAAGGATAAAAATATATTCGCCCTTATCATGGTGTTTTAACTGTGCAAAACCAGGGGTTTGTTTAGCTGATATTTTGCCGAATTCTGATTGTAAATAGGCATAGAGTTCTGTTGCGGTAATTACGCCATCTTTGGTAAGGTCTGCTTCTCCCTCAAGGGCCTTGAGTAAAAGTTCTGCAAAGGGAGAGTGATTGGAACTTTCGCTTCGCTGTCCAAACCGATACAGGGAGTCGGCCGCTTTTTCATCATGCGCTGCTGAGGTAATGACTTGCTGGGCACAGCCTGATGTGTAGCGAGCGTACCGTTCGCGATATACTTTTTGCGATCGCACCGCCTCCCGATGAACTGCCGCCCAGCGAAAAGTCCCAGCAAAGCAGCAATCCAGGATAATTAACGAATGGCGGCAGGGCAGTTGGATTAAGCTATCGTGCAATCGCTGCATCGACAGCCAAGTGTCGCTATTATCTCGTTCACCATCTTGAGGAATCAAATAGCCAGCCGGGCCTTCTGCATAGTCGAGTCCGTCCAAGGCGATGCCATGTCCGGCAAAGTAGAACAAAATGCGATCGTCCGCTGCAACTTGCACTTTATTGCCATCTGGAAAAAGCAGTATTTTCTCGGCAAAGCCTGCCAAGAGATCGCTGATATTAGACAGAGTGGCATCTGTATCTAACAGCAACAAAACTTGGTATTGATACTTTTCCTCGATCAGATTGGCAAGTTGTTTAGCATCATTGGCTGCTGTTTGCAAGGGGGGAATGTTATTAACATAGCGATCGATACCAATCACCACTGCCAGACTGCGTTTAATCTCCGACATTCTTTAATCCCCCCGACTAAGTTATTTCAAATTTCAGTTTAATGCTGGCAAAATTGTCAACCAAAAACTAATTGCTAGTTTTTTTAAACTGATAGAGTGCCTGTTCATTTGACTGACTCGTTGATTTTTGATTCGCTGGTTGTTGCACGGGAGAACGAGGCCAGAGACCAATTAAGCCAATAGCGGCTGCGATTAAAAACCCAACTAGCCCAATTACTAAACCCGTTATCCTGGAATTATTTTGTGTTTGAACGTTTAGCGTATCCGAGCCAACTGGATGTGAACTGGTGAGACTGTTAGAGGCTGGAGAGGGACTTTCTACGGGAGTTTTGGCAAGCTGTTCTGCAACAGGTAAAGGGTTGACTGTATTTTTAACCGCAAGCTGAGAATTCATACTCTCTGGCTCATCCTCTACTATTGCCGCCGCCAAAGGCTTTACTAATAACTGGCTATTGCCATTTGGACTTGGGAAAAGAGCCGCTGCCAGAGCATCTAACCCAGCCTGATGTGTAAAGTAGCTAAGATGGTCGCACGCAGTATCCGGTAATAGGATTTTGGGCGCAGGAGAGCGATTAGCACTGACATTTTTGATGCTAGTTAAAGCAACGGCAATATCATTAGGTTGACTGAAAAATGCCAGTTCTACAACTCTGTCTTTAGTTTGACCAAAAAGGTTGCTCAATAACCGCTGTAAGGGATTTGATTCCTTGTCTGGTTGAAATTCTAGAGCTTTTGAAACAATTGAGCGATCGCCAGCAATAATTGTGTAGGGAACCCCTGGGTCGGGATTTTCGGCAAGTTTTTTCAGAAAAGGAGAATCCGGTCGCATTTGCTCTAGCGAGTAATCATTTGCTTCTAAAAACTCCAGTAATTGAGCAACAATTTTGGTCGGCCAAATATTTTGTGAAAGTTGATTCAACCCTATCCCAAGCGCTGTGAAAACCCAATCCTGGATTGTAGGCCAAGGAGAACCCGCATTAGGTGTCCCTAACATCACCAAGTGCTGGACAACCTGATTCCCCCCTTCTCGCTCGATAAACCACCGAGAAACCAAACCCCCCATTGAGTGAGCCACAATATGCAACTGCTTGCCGTGATTTCCTCCCAAACCAACTGCTTGCAATCTTTGGCCTAATAGGCGGCTATTTTCCTCTATGGTTGTTTGGATATTCTCGTAGTCAAACGTCAAAACTAAGTCATAAATTTCTGCAATCGGTCGCTGTTGTCCGTCCACTTCTACTAACGTCTGTCTGACACTAGGAACCATACTTTGCGTGTCCCCTATAATCCCGTGAATGTAGAGAATGATTCGCTGGGCTTTGGCAACTCGATCTTTAACTTGCTCTAGATTTTTTTCGTAGCTGACATCACCTTTTTCGCTGACCTCTGCTACAGCTAAAATAGGATATTCATAAGGTCTTCCCAATTTTTGATGGGCGACTTTTTCAAAGAAAATTCGGATTGACCCGTGAAGGCTGCGACTGCTAACTGTGGGTTTGGGTAAGCGTTCTAGCGTAATCTCTGTTTTGCCATCTTCAGTTCTCGCTCCTCTTCCTAATGGCAAGAAAAATTCCCCATCATAAGCAAAAGGTAAGATATGCTCGTTCTCAGCTAATTCTTGATTGACCAACAAGTTGAGAGGGGTTGTTGGCGTCACCGCTTGATAACCTTCTACATCGCTTAACTCCAAAGCACTTAACCCTGGATCTGTGCCTCGGCTGGTTGTAAATTGGAAAGATTCACTGACGCGATTTTGTTGCCGCAAAATAGCAGGTAAAATCAAATTCCCTAAATCTCGACTCGCTTGGGGTACAGTGGTGAGATTCACTTTCGCTTTTAAAGTTGGATGAGCTTGAACTTCGACGGCACCCTGTTGTAAAGCAGTGCTGCGATTAGCGTTAATGGGTTGAGCATCTTGAGGTCGGACAATTGTAATCGTGACTTCCTTTGTCATCCAATCATCATAATTTCCCTTGGCTCTCACGGCTTCGCGAGTATTAACTTGTGCCATCAAGCTATTCAGAGTTCCCTCTGTTTCTCCAAGAGAACGAGTCAGTTTAGGGGGCGCTAGTCCATCTTGTTTTAGCAAGCTAGCATCAAATTCTGTGGTACATACAATTAGCTTTAGAATATCCTTGTACTCAGTAATTCCTTGTTCAAAATATTCGTCAGGCACTTGAAATATAATATCATCAAAGCTGGTAAAACAAGAGGGATTTTCTGAATTTTGGGGTGGGAGCAATATGCTGCTATCTCTATCGAAAAATGGAGTGTCTACAGCAAAACTTTCAGAAAGATCTATAACATTGCAATACAATTTTTTGTCGCTTTTATTTGTCAGTTTTATTTGGATGTTTGGCGCTTGCCACTCGCCATTGTCATACTCGTAATCGACACGCATCTCAGATGACGAGATGTTTCCGTCTCTATCCCCTGGCGAAGATTCTTGCTGACCGCAAAGCAGAATTATTTCCATTTCCACCTCGTCGGTTTTAATGCGGCTGGTCGCCGGAGTGGATAGTTGTAAAATGTTATTCCAACGGGCAATATGTTCTAAACGATAAATCACCTGTAAAGCAATTTCCTCTGTGTATCCCGGCTGATTTGGTTCTTCGGGAATCGGAGCAACTAAAGGGCGATTATTATCAGGCTGTAAAATCCAATACTGACCCTGACTGACTAACAGATGGTAATCGGCATCTTTAGCTTCATTTACCTGCTGCACATACAAAGAAGGTTTGTTGCCAATTGCTGCTTTTGACAGTGCTTCTTGCAGATTTTTGATGCCTTGGAATTCACTTTCATCGCCCTTAATGTAAATTTTCAACGCTGGCAACGGCAAACTTGTCACTACTGCCCAATAGCTCTCAGTTTCTGATAAGCTGTCTTGACCGTTAATAATTTCTACTTGGCTGCGTTGTGGCAATACCTGAGTTACTCGTGCTTCGCCTAAAGCTTCTGAAAGTTGGCGCAACTTTTCGGGACTGCTGCCATAGGGGAAAAATGCTAATCGAGTATCTCCCCCATTAGAGGGTTTAGGAATTCCGTGAATAGACCCTCCATCAATTACCCAATTCCGAAGGTTTTGACTGTGAGTTAAGGTGAAGTAGTGAGGCCGTTCTTTAATAGCACCGCCCAAGAAAGGTTGGTCTAAATCCTGCCTGTCGGTTGCTTCTACTTGCGGCGACTGTTCTTTGACTTTGCCAGTCACGAGAGCATTCATATTTCTCGCTAAATCTCGATAGGTTATGTTGCCATTGGTTCGCTGTAGTGTTTGCAGCAAAAAGTAAGAGAAAGCTCCTCTAGTTTCTCCATCCTCAGTTTTGTATTCTTTCGCCAGTTCGTAGTCTCTACAGGCAGAAAACAAAATGTGTTTTCCTTTGGGCAAAATGACACCGGTTGTCTTTTTTTTTGATTCTTTAGCAGTGCTTAGTATTTCCTGAATTGCTGGTGCGTCTTCGGCAAAAATAAACGTGCTTAGGGGTCGCTCCCGCGAGTCTACTAAGGCGCGGCGCACTGTTGTTTCTGCGGGTAAGTCTCTGGTTCCCGAACCGGAGTGGCAGCAGTCAAGAATGACAACAATGCGGGGTTCTTTTAGGGCTATTTTGGATATGAGGTAGGCTAGTTCTTTATCAGCTAAGTCCCGACCATTTTCTGCACGGCTGTCATAGCACACTAAAGTTTCATCTAAGCGGTCTGCCTCTAATTCCCAAAATTCCTCTGGTGATTTCTCTTGAGCGCCATGACCGGAATAGTAAAATAAGACAACATCTTCGCTGTCAGCGTTGCACAAATGCTGCTGGAAACCGCTGATAATTGCCTGACGAGTGGCATCTTGATTGAGCAGTATCCAAGGTTGATCTGTAGGCTCTATCAGTTTCCATTCGCTATCTTGAGTAATTCGCTCTCCCAGATAAGCTTCTATTGCTTTAATATCGTTAACACAACCTTTTAAGGGAGGGACGAGAGGATTAGATGCTGGAGAATAGTTGTCAATACCAACTAACAGCGCGTAAATGTTTTTTGCCATAACTGCCTTGTTTCATTAAAAAAAGTGTTTAAATTGGTTTTAATCGTTAAGAGCTAATATTTTATATCTATTAACGATTCTAGAAAATGGAGAAATGACACCAACTCTCACGAGCGGGAAATAAAATGTACCCAAAAGCTTCCATCGGGGGGGATGCAGGTATCTTTAATCATTCCGTAGGAGTAATGCAGGAATTTACCCTTTTCATCGTTTCCGTCTGGCTCATTGCGATCGTATCCATCTATGAACCATTCCCCATAAGGATCGTGAACAATGAAGCCGGCGCTGTCATATCCAACTAATGCGATAATGTGACCAGTTTGAGTAAAGTAACCGTGTACAACTGCTGGGTTTCCACTCGCTAACCAATCTTTAACTTGTTCAATGGTTGCTGTTTCACTGTAATTATCTTTCGCTCCATAGTCGCGAACAATTTGAGCAAGATCGTAACCACTGTGCCGACTTAATCCTCGATCTAAGGCATAGTTGTAAAGCTCATCCTCAAACTGCCCCTCACTGTGCCGACGAGGAATCTTTAGATACTCCAAACACATCGCTATTGAAGTAACATTGCAGGAACCATCAGGGTTGATTTCATTATCTCTCTGAGATTTGTAAGGAACCGGCAATTTAATTTCATCGCGTTTTGGATAAATTCTGGTAGTGCCTTCAAAAACTTCGGCGTGTTCTCCAAAAATATATCCAGTCCAAGTATTCTCAACTGGAGTATCAGCTAAGGTAATTTTTAAATGACCGCGCTCAACTTCAAATGAGGCGACTCTGAGGGTGACGCCGGCTTTGAGATTGTGTTTTTCTGTAGGCAACAAAGCATCGGATTGCAACGGTTTATTTTTAAGGAGAGTATCTAGGATAATTTGAACCTGAATTGAGGGAACCCCTTCCGCTCCTCGCGTTGCTACTTTATCAACTTCGAGGAGTTCGGTAGCTGTTCGTTTTCCCAAAAATCCTGGTTCATAGCAGCGATTTAGTTTTTGGAATCGTTTTAAAACTGCAATAGAAACAGGGCCAAAGATATCTTCTACTGTGGGGGAGAGTAGCCCTTGAGCTATCAGAATCTCTTGGATTTCCAAGCTTAACTCTTGCTCGGCTACTATTTTGCTGACATCGTATTTGATATTTGTCTCGACAAAATCTTGGAGATGCATTTTTTCTGCCCCTTTATGCCTCGGGTTTCCTTGTTGCATAGACCGAAACAGATTTGGATTGGGAGAAACTTTTTGCTTAATCCTAAAAATCTGTGACAGCGTAGGTTCAATAGTAGGAAAATAATCCCCAAAAAGTTCCTAGCTTTTAGTTCAGTCTTAAATTAGCCAAAAGGCCAGCTCCCAACTGACCCTAAGTACAGGACAGAACCTGTACTTTTGGCCAGGTGTAGTGCCAAACTACACGCTGGCAAGGCTTTTCGGAGGGCCAGAGATTGCGCGATTTTAGATTTTAAATTTTAGATTTTAGAATTGCTCTCACGGGCTGTAGCGATCGCAGGTGATGAGTAAGCTACGCTTTTTTCAAGGGTTCACGGCCTGTACCGGGGGGGTGTGAGCAAATTGCTTTCGGTCAGCATAAAAAATCAAATACAGATAAACCCGGTTGCTTTCGTCTACTCCAAAAAGCTGATTAAAAATGGTACAAAATATCAATTTTAATAAATTTTCACTATTTAGATAGATGCCGTATTTTTAGTTTTTTATATACGCTGATTGTATCGAGTTATTAATAGAATTGCCGTGATTTTTCCCAACCCTACTCCATTTCCAGGCCCGCAGATTCCCAGCACCGAACCGGGGCTGCCGACTATACCCGCATCGCCACCAGTGCCGGGCCCCGTACCCGAACCGATTCCCGGGATAGTACCGGAACCGGTACCTGCGCCAATTCCGCAGCCAATTCCCGAACCGGTGCCGGAAACTGTACCCTTTCCAATTCCTCAGACAGTGCCGGAACCTATTCCTCAGACAATCCCTGAACCTGTTTAAATTATGTTTTAGTCGATCGCGAAATTTAAGATTGTTTGTCAGGTCGATCGCAAAAACCGGTTTCTCCAAAGTCCCCAATCTTTTTGATGAATATCAGACTTGAAAAAACTCGGTTTTTGCCTAAATTATCAATTAATTGAAGTTGAGCGCAGTCTCTTTACAAAGGTCAACAGCATCCAAATCAGTGGATTTGCCGTCAGAGTATTCGGCCCTGACATCGAAAACACAGCCCGCATCCGAGCCGCCGTAGTCAGCTTGATTCCACTCAAAATCTGCCTTTTCCCGATCGGCAATCGGGGCGTCTAGCTCGTTTTCTCCCCAAGTATCCTTATCGGGAGGAGACATATAAACGGCTGTCATCGTCTTGCCGCTGTTGTTAATCACCGAAATTTTGACCACCTCAGCGAAAACGCTAGCTGCTGTCAGCGCTAACAGGGGCAGCGACAGCCCCGCAGCTATCGTTACTTTGCTTAACCACTTGTTAACCATTGAGCCATCTACCTCAAGTTAGATATTTATTCAAGCTTAGCTGTAGAAGTTAGAAGGGACAATTCAGATATATTGCTATTGCTTATGATATTTTGAAACAGTGATATGTTTCTAAATACCTATGCTTACTGCCGGAATTGTCGGACTGCCTAATGTTGGCAAATCTACCTTGTTTAATGCTCTGGTTGCTAATGCCAAGGCGACTGCTGCTAATTTTCCTTTCTGTACGATCGAGCCAAATACGGGTATCGTGGCAGTGCCAGACGAACGGTTGAAGGTGCTGAGCAATATTTCCAATTCCGCGCAAACTGTGCCGACGCGGATGGAGTTTGTGGATATTGCGGGTTTGGTGAAGGGGGCGAGTCAGGGAGAAGGATTGGGAAATCAGTTTTTGTCTCACATTCGCGCCGTGGATGCGATCGTCCATGTTGTCCGCTGTTTTGAAAATGACGATATCATTCACGTTGCGGGTTCTGTCGATCCGATCCGAGATATTGACATTATCAATCTCGAATTAATTTTAGCAGATTTAGCTCAAATTGAACGCAGGCTCGATCGCACTCGCAAGCTGGCCCGCAACAACAAGGAAGCTCAGGCTGAAGTGGATGTACTCGAAAAATTGGTCGCGGTTTTGAATGCCGGGAAACCAGCGCGGCAGTACAATTTCACAGATGAAGAAGCTGAATTAGTTAAAGGTTTGGAATTACTGACCAACAAACCAATTATCTATGCTGCCAACGTATCTGAGGACGATTTAGCAACTGGAAATAGCTATGTCGAACAAGTGCGGGAAGTAGCAGCTAAAGAAAATGCTAAGGTTGTCATAGTTTCGGCGCAAGTTGAGTCAGAATTGGTGGAGTTATCCGAGGAAGAACGAACGGATTTCCTAGAATCTCTGGGGGTCAAAGAAGGTGGCTTAAAATCTTTGATTCGAGCTACTTACGAATTATTGGGTTTGCGGACTTATTTTACTAGCGGGCCGAAGGAAACTCGCGCTTGGACGATTATCGCGGGAATGCTAGCACCGCAAGCTGCGGGGGTGATTCACTCGGACTTTGAACGGGGTTTCATCCGGGCCGAAACTGTAGCTTATGAAGATTTGGTTGCTACGGGCGCGATGAATGCAGCTAAGGAAAAAGGCTTAGTTCGCAGTGAAGGAAAAGAGTATATTGTACAAGAGGGGGATGTGCTGTTGTTCCGATTTAATGTTTAGCTTCTTTAAGGAGATTGGCACATGGATATCGTTTCGCTGGTAATTGCTTGGCTGGTTACTTCTGTGAGCTTTTTTATCATTTCCAAGTTGCCCATCGGGGTGGACATTGACACTTTTGGAAAAGCGATGATTTCGGCGGCGGTTTTTGGATTGCTGAATGCTTTGGTGCGGCCGCTTTTTGTCGTTTTGGGTTTTCCATTGGTGTTGGTAACTTTTGGTTTGTGGATAATTGTTATCAACGCGATTATCTTTGGATTGGCTGCTTGGCTAGTCGAAGGATTTCGGTTGCGCTGGGGAATTTGGAGTGCTTTGCTGGGGGCTATCGCCCTCGGTTTTATTAACTCTCTTCTCTATCAGGTGTTGAGTACGCTGCCTAGGGTAAGGTAGATCGAGGTAACGCGGTAGAGGCGGGTTTATCTATCTTGTTAGCTATAGCAAATATCTCTAGTTAACTGCTTCCTAGGCTCTGCCTAGGAATCAATTTCCAGAGGCTCTGCCTCGCTTTCGGAGCAGGCAAATAGGAGGCAGAGCCTCCGGATCTGTGTTACCAGGCAGAGCCTAGTAACGAGTAGAATCCGCCCCTAATGAGTAATCACTAATGACTAATTATCAGCAGCAAAAGACTCTCGACGGCGACTGGTGTCAACGGGCCAGTCTGTATTTTCCCCGCCAATAATGAGTTTTTCAATTGTTACGAATTCTTTGCTGAGTTGCTGGAAAACATTAATCAAAACATCGAGGCCAATTGCATCGCTAGTTCCCAAATCAAACCAGCAGCGAGCCCAAGAACCTTGATACTCCATTTCTCCCATATTGTGCATCAAAGCCATCATACTTTGGTCGGCTAGATTAACATCGTAATTCATCTGACTGATGTCTAAGCCTTCATCTTGAACTTGCAAATTTTCCGCATTAAATCCTCCCAGTTTTCCCAAGAAAAACCAAGAGTCAAACACTTCTTCAACATACTGTTTTTCACCGTTTGAAGGCACGTTGCTGAACTTCAGCCAAATCCAGAGGTCAAAGGGGTTAAACTCGCGAAACTCTACTTGCATCAATTTTATCAAAGAAAGGGAATGGAATTGCAGGAATTGGATTGCAGAAGAGAGGAAAAGTGGGAGAGAGGGAGACAGGAAAAATTTTCCTCCTGACTCCTGACTTCTGACTTCCCCTCTGACTCTTGTTATAGTGGTGGTAAGGCCGCCGGCCCCCAGACTCCATCTGCATCTCTGATTTTATCGCGCATCGGGTCGCAGTCGCGAGATTTGCTGTCGAGACGGTTCCGGGTTCTGCACTGCTCAAAGAAGATTTCGGCTACTAAACTGCGCGGCAGTTGGTCGGGTTTTGCTAAGGCTGCGTCGAAGTTTTTTCGGGCTTCCTCAAGTAAGGTTTTGTTGCCGTCTTTCCCCTGGGATTGAGAGAACAAAATTTGTGCTTTTAGATAAAGAATTTCTGGATTATTTGGCGTTTCTGCTAGGGATTTGTTAGCAAACTCTAAAGCGCGATCGTACTTTTTCAAGTCTCGATAGCCTACTGCCATGCCGCGATAAGCTAAGTAGCGAGGAGAGGCTTTTTGTTCGAGTCTTTGAATTGCTTCGTTGGGGTTGGAAAAGGGCAGGTTTGTGGCTAGCATTAAGTCCATGTAGCCTTTTAGCAGGTTGAGTTCGGGGTCGTTGGGCGCTATTTTATCGGCGGCATCTAGGTATTGAAATACTACTCGCAGTTTGTTGAGTGCTTGGGGCGCGCCTTTGGCTGTTCCTTCTTTGGCTATAATGTTCGCCCCTTCTAGAAAGTGACCTGCTGCTGTGTAGATGTTGCCGCGCAATGGATTAGTTTTTGCCAATTTTTCGCCGACTTCGCGGGTTTTTTGCGCGTAGGAATTCATCGAGTTTAAGTCCTGCTCGATGTATGAGAGAGAGGCTGCCATTGCATAGGCTAGCGGCTCGTTTGGTTCGGCTGATAGTGCTTGTTGAATTTGAGTTTTTGCTTGTTTGTAGTTTCCTTGCTGAAACATTGTTTTGAAAGCGGTTTCGGTGTTGGGTCCGATCGCCTGCGGGTTGCTGCTGCGAAAGGGATCGCCCGCTACTGCCGAGTTAATGCAGATGGTGACGGCGATCGCCAGTGCAGCAGCGATCGCCCGCACTGTCTGTTTAGAACTTAACATTTGCTTGCCCAGCGATGCTAAAGGGGTTTTCGTCATCGTCAATTCTCTCAATGGAATATACTGTAAACTAGAAACAAGAGAGTTAAATTTTCAGACTCTCGGGCCGCGACCAAAAAAAGAGTGAAATTTGCTTGATTTTTTGTGGTTGTTGAGGTATATTTTAATAATGGGAGTGTGGATTGTAATATATTAAAGGACAGATTTCCATTATTAGAATATACCATGAAAAAACAGAAAAATCAAACGCCCATCCTGAAAAAAAGGAAATTTTTGTTAAGATTTATGTAAAAGAATTGTGTGCGATCGACCCAGCCAAAAACAGCCTTAACTATCAATAGCACAACCAGAAGTTCCCCGCTCCAACAATAACTATTTTTCTGATTGTTGACTGTTGAGTGTTAACAACTGCCAACTGCCAACTGCCAACTAACAACTGCCAACTAACAACTGCCGTTAATGCTTTATCTAAAAAACTTAGTATATCATCCTACAGCCTGTCCGAATGCTATTCTGAAAAATATTAACTTAGAACTTCCCTCGCAGCAAATGGGGCTGATTGTGGGTCGCAGCGGTTCTGGCAAAAGTACGCTATTAGAAATATTAGCAGGTTTAGCGGAAAAAACTAGCGGCGACATCCGTTGGCGGGAACAAGAATTAACACCCGAACACTTGCAACAGTTAGGAGGTTTAGTGTTCCAGTTTCCAGAAAGGCATTTTTGCGGAGGCACAATTTTAGAAGAATTGCGACTGGGACATCCTGAATTGGGACAAGAACAAATTAACTCAGCAATGGCAGAAGTGGGACTCGGACATTTGCCGCTGCGGGCTTCCCCCCACGCTTTGAGCGGCGGACAACAGCGCAGGGTTGCCCTGGCGGTGCAGCTAATTCGGCAGCCGCATTTGCTACTTTTGGACGAACCGACGGCGGGTTTAGATTGGTCGATGCGGCGGCAGTTGGTAAGCTTGTTGAGCAAGTTGAAAAGTCACTGGACTTTGTTGATTGTTACTCACGATGCTAGCGATTTGCTGAGCGTTGCCGATCGCTTTTGGACTTTAGACCACGGGGATTTGCAGGAGGTCGATCGGGCTAAATTAGAAGCTAAGGAAACGAGTTTTGTTAGTCATTAGTCAGTAGTCAGTAGTCATTAGTCAGTAGTCATTAGTCAGTAGTCATTAGTCATTAGTCATTAGTTAGTGCGGGCGGGTCTATCGCATTATGAAGCATTTTTAAGTGCAGAAAATTTGCAAAGCTTACAAAAGAGTGGGAATAGAAGATGAATCAGATGACAATGCCTGTGTTGCCCCAGATGAACGAGTTGTGGCAAAAAACGCTAAATTGGCAGCCGGATGAGTCGCAGCAACAACAATTTCAGCGGCTTTATGAGTTAATTGTCGAGGGAAATCGCTCCTTAAATTTAACTCGAATTACTGAGCCGATGGAGTTTTGGGAAAAACATTTGTGGGATTCTCTGCGGGGAATTGCCAGACTGCTGCCAGCTAATCACAATTCGGAAAATCCAGAATTCGCCGCCGAGTCGGTGCAGAAAGCGATCGACATTGGGACAGGTGGGGGTTTTCCGGGGTTGCCGATCGCGCTCGCCCTGCCGCATTTATCAGTTACGTTGCTCGATTCTACGCGCAAAAAAATTACTTTTTTGGAAACAGTTGTGCCGTCTTTAGGGATAGAAAATGCGGCGACTTTGTTGGGCAGATCCGATGAAATTGCCCGAGTGCCGCAGCACAAACAAGCTTACGATTTAGCAGTTCTCCGAGCAGTGGGAGCCGCTCCTCTCTGCGCTAAATGCGCGCTGCCCCTGCTAAAAAATGGCGGTTTGGCGGTACTTTACCGTGGGAATTGGACGGTGGAGGAAGAGACGGAGTTGCAAAGGGCGATCGAGCATTTGGGCGGTAAAGTTGAGTCAGTCGAAGCATTCACAACGCCGACGAGTCAGGGGGCGCGGCACTGCGTTTACTTGCGGAAAGTTGTACAGCAGTTCGAGCGTCCCGTGCGCTAGCTAGTAGGGACACGGCACTACCGTGTCCTGTATTTCATCTGCCCTGTCCTGTATTTCATCTAATCGAAAACTACCCGATCGCCTTTTCGTAGCGCTTGTTAATTTCCGCCCAATTAACCACATTCCACCAAGCTTTTAAGTAGTCGGCGCGCAGGTTTTGATATTTGAGATAATAAGCGTGTTCCCAAACATCGTTACCCATAATTGGATAGTTGCCCTCCATGAAAGGAGTGTCTTGATTTGCCGTAGTTGTAATCTCAAGTTTGCCAGCTTTATTGCGGACTAGCCACACCCAACCGCTGCCAAAACGCTTGGCGCCGGCATCGTTAAATTTTGCTTTAAAATCGTCAACACTGCCGAAAGTTTGCTTAATTGCTGTTGCAATTGCCCCTGTCGGTTCGCCGCCGCCTTTGGGACTCATGATTTCCCAAAACATACTGTGATTTAGGTGTCCCCCGCCATTGTTACGAACTGCTGTGCGAATATCTTCCGGCACTTTGCTCAAATCTCGCAGCATATTTTCCGCAGTGATATTTTTGAGTTGCGGGTATTTACTGACAGCATCGTTGAGGTTTTTAACGTAGGCGGCGTGGTGTTTGTCGTGGTGAAATTGCATTGTCCGCGCATCGATATGCGGTTCTAAAGCATTGTATTCGTAAGGCAGAGGCGGAAGTGTAAAAAGCCCCGGAGTTTGGGCTATTTTTGGACTTTCTGCAATTGGACTTGCTTGCGATACATTATTTCCTGACGCTTGGCAAGCACCTGCGGTAATAGCTCCGACGGTGGCAGTCACCAAATACAAGAAATCTCGGCGTTTGAGAGTCATAAAAAGTACCTAAGTGAATTATGAACTGTTTTATCTCAGATTAAAGCAAAATGGGAGCGAGTTGAGAAAAAAAGTTGTATCGCCCGAATGGATGAGACGGATGGGCGATGGTTGTGAGAGTTTATCAAGTATAGGCTAATTGTGTGCGCGTAACTAAATCTCACGTGCTCCGGTTCACTAATCCGGTTTCTGTCTCGAAACCGGGTTTTTTTTAGATTATTCTTGGGACAAGCGCTGGATGGCTTCGCCTCCAAAAAGCCGATCGGCTGCTTGAAGAATAGCGGGAATTTTAGCAGCGTGGGGACTGTGGGCGAGAGGGCGGCGCAAGTCTAATTCATTGAGACGATCGGCTTTTTGGCCCGGGAACCAGTGGCCCCCATTACCTAAAAGGTTGTAGCGCATCTTGCAATAGTCGATCGTATCGTAAGCCTGCGCCAAATTCCACAGCCACAAAATCACATAAATATTAATACCTCCAGGAGTATTTTCGATAGTTGGTAAACCGACGTGCCAAGTCTTAAACCAATCTTCTCCTAATTTATCAATTGCTGCTTTTTCAAGTTTTTCTAATATCGGTGGCAAAATTTCATCGGCTCTATCTAACAATTCTACAGCTTTCAGATGCTCGTTAAAATCTTCAGGTTTGGCTGCGCCTAAACTTAAAGTGTGTACTTGCGGATGCGATAAACAAAACAAATCATTAAACACCATCGGACTCAGCGGATAGCACAAATCTACCAATTTTTGCGGCGGGCTGTAAAGTTGACCGCCTTTGTCTGAAGGACTGATAATAAAAACGCCCATATCGTGACGTTTAGCCGCTTCAATAGCCGGCCAATTAATTTGATTAATGTAGTACCAGTGCAAGTTAAGATAATCAAATTGATTGGTTTCAATTGTTTTGACAATCACATCCGTCGGGCCGTGAGTGGAAAAACCAATAAACCGAACTTTGCCTTCTGCTTGCAACTTTCTCGCCACATCCATGCAGCCGCCCGGACGCATAGAATCCTCTAGCAATTCCCACGTATTAATGCCGTGTAGCGACAGTAAATCGACGTATTCCAGTTGCAAATAAGCTAAGGATTTATCAAATTCTTCGCGGAACTCTTGGGAGTTTGGTTTGGGGCTAACTTTCGTTTGCACTATCAATTTTTCGCGGGGAAAATTCGGAAAAATCCACCCCAGTTGCATCTCAGAAGTGCCGTAACCGCGAGCAGTTTCTATGTGATTGATGCCGCATTCAACCGAGTAGCGAATCGTCGCTTCTAGATTTTGTTGATTGTCTGGGGGAATTTGATTGGCTGGCACGTCTTGCCATTTGTACTGATATCTCATGCCACCGCAGGAAAAGACGGGCATGGATAATTCTGTGCGACCGAATCTGCGATATTGCATCATAATGAAAGTCAAAGCTATAGAAGAAGGAAGTTCGGCAACGAGCAATGTACGGGATGTAACGGATTTCAGGAAGACTGAACAATCACAAGGGTTTCACTGATTAAGAACTTCTTAATAGTCTTGGAGGTTGCTAAGCTAATCCGCATTTAAATTGCATAGTAAAATAAATTTTTCCGTGGGGTGGGCATCCTGCCCGCCCTCAACATACAAATTAAATGCACAACAGCTTATAGGGTAAGAAACCTTGTTTTTGGTATTTTTTGGGGTTGTAACTCCCTTATTCCAGCATTCTCCTGAACAGGCAAGATGCCTGTTCCACAAAGAGTTTTTGCCGCATTCATTCTCCTGAACAGGCAAGATGCCTGTTCCACAAAGAGTTTTTGACCACCACTGGGGCAGTTTTGACTATTTAGAAATCTCCCGTACTGCTGGTTTTCCGTCTTGGATTTCGCCGACTAAAACCAAATCTGTACAGTCTACAAACAAACCGTTTTCTAACACACCGGGAATGTTATTCAAGGTTTTTTCCATTTCTCCGGGGTTGGCAATGTCATCAAATTTGACATCAATTACCATATTACCTTGATCGGTAATTACGGGGCCTGCTTTTTTCACCCCCATGCGGAGTTCTGGTTTGCCACCCAATTTTTCAATGGCGCGCATCACTGGTGTTAATGCCATCGGTATAACTTCGATGGGCACGCGAAAAGTCGAACCCAATTTATCTACGATTTTGGAACTGTCAACTACTACAATAAACTGAGTGGCGAGGTAATCGACTACTTTTTCGCGGGTGTGGGCTGCGCCGCCACCTTTAATTAAGTTGAGGTGGGGATCTACTTCATCAGCGCCGTCAATAGCCACATCAATTCTGTCAATTTCATCTAGTGTTGTCAGCGGTACTCCGTACTGTTTGGCTAACACTTCTGATTGAAAAGATGTCGGCACTCCCTTGATATCTTTGAGTTGACCGGATTTTATGCGATCGCCCAACGCTTGAATAGTATAAGCTGTAGTTGACCCGGTGCCGAGTCCGACAATCATACCAGATTTTACGCGATCGGCGGCAGCAAAGCCGACTTGCTGTTTCATCAATTTTACGGGATCTTGTTCTGCGGTCATGTTCGGTACTCCTCAATAGTTTTAAGATTATACCATTTATTAGGGATTTATTTAACCGCAGAGAGCGCAGAGAACGCAGAGAGGAAGAAGAAGAAGAGAGGGAACTCGCAAATTATTTCAAGTGGGAACTTCTCTCTTTTTTCTCTGCGCCCTCTGCGTACTCTGCGGTTAAATAAAAAAAATATAATTCACAAATCGGCGGATAATTGCCACAATGAAAATCGGATTTATCGATACTTATACTTGGGATTACAACATTGAAACTCCTTACTGCAAACCTTTGGGCGGCACTCAGCCGGCTATTTGTTACTTAGCTGAGGCGTTGGCTGCACAGGGAAACGAGGTATTTTTGCTCAACAATACTTCCGCCGATTCGGAGATGGGGCGCGGCGTTGATTGCAGGCGACGGGTGGGGGACAAATCTAATTTAGAATTGGTGCGATCGCTCGATTTTTTAGTTATAGTCAATATAGTCGGCAAAGCGCTGGAAGTTAAGTCGCTTTTGGGGCATCGAACTAAGTTAATTTTGTGGATTGATAACGAACCGGGCTTTGTATTCCTTCAAGATTTCAATAGTCACCGAGAAATCAATGCTTGTGATGCCTTTGTATTTGTCAGCGACTGGCAGTGCGAGGAATTTCACCTGCGCTTTGGGATTGACTCCAATTGCAGTTGTGTTTTAAGAAATGCGATCGCCCCTTGTTTTGCTAACATTTTCGCCGATGATATTTCTATCCTCTATCAGAAATCTCGATCTCCATTCTATCTTACACCAGCACTCCATTTCGCGGACTCGATATTTTGTTAAAAGTCTTTCCCGAAATTCGTCAAGCTACCCCCGGAACCAGATTAAAAGTATTTTCAATCATGAAAGTACACCAAACAGACGACAATGAAAACCAGCTTTTTTTCGGTCAACTTTACCGCCTGTGCCAGGAAACAGAAGGCGTCGAGTATTTCGGTTCCTTACCCCAACCCGAACTCGTCCCGCAACTGCGTTCAGTCGCAGTTTTAGCTTACCCGAATACCTATTTGGAAACCTCATCTATTGCCGTGATGGAGGCGATGGCCAGTGGTTGCCGGATTGTGACGAGTGAATTGGCAGCTTTGCCGGAAACAACTGCTGGATTTGCCCGTCTAGTTTCAATGTCAGGGGTGAAAAATTTTGCATTGATAACTAATTAGAAGCGGGCGGGCCAACCAGATTGGGAGGGATATACAAGGCGGTTTCTTAGAGGCGATAGTCGAAGTTTTAAATGAGGGGACGGGTGCGGGCGGTGCAACTGCTGAAAATCATCTGAGACAGCAGGTAGAATATATAAATCGAGGGTGTACTTGGTCTGTTCGATCCCGATAGTGGGTAGAATGGTTGAATATTATTAGAGTAAAACCTGTAAGAGTGGCAGAGCAAATGATCGGGAATTCTTTAGTAGGTTTAGAGGCAGTGAGAGATTATTTTCAAAAGGGAAATTGGCTGAAAGATCGCGGTAATCTAGGTGGCGCCATCGAGAACTATCAGAAAGCTTTAGAGTTCAATCCCGAAGATGCGGAAGTTCATAAAAAGTTGGCGGAAGTTTATGCTTTGCAAGGAGAATTTGAAAAGGCGATCGCATCTTGTAATGTCGCTCTTAAATTTCAACCCACTTTTGCTCCTGCTTACTTGACAATGGGCAATGCCCTGCACAGTCAAAACAAGCTGGAAATGGCAATTCAAGCTTACTTGCAAGCTTTAGAAATTCAGCCGGAATTTGCTGAAGCCAGCGCGAATCTCGGCAGTATGTATTACAAGTTAGGGGAATTGGAACAGGCGGCTAATTATTACCAAAAAGCTCTGGCGATTAATCCTCAATTAAGCTCAGTTAATTTGATGCTGGGCAGCGTTTTGCAGCAGCAAGGAAAGTTAGATGCAGCCATTGCTTGCTATCAAAAAGTGCTGCAACTGCAACCTGGAGATGCCACCGCTGCTGAGAAACTATCGAGTTTGCTCGCACAAAAAGAGCGGGAGACTACCGACAGCAACTTTATCGAATTAGAAACAGAATCAGGCGAAGCGCAACCAGTATCTGTCAACAAAGATGAAGGCTACGGCTTGCAGCCTTCGAGTATCAATTTGCCGCCAGCGCCCACCACTGAGACTTTAAATAATCCGTTTACAAACCCCGCCGAACTTTCCGAACAAGTTACCTCGCTCAATGTTCCAGATAGCGGACAAGTTGCCAATTTTGAAGAAGTAGAACCGTACAATAAACTCGCAGAACAGTTTTTAGTTCAAGGTAAAATTAAAGAGGCGATCGCAGCTTGTCAGCAAGCGCTAAAAATTCGACCGGATTTCATCTACGCTTACGTCACTTTAGGTAATGCCTTGCAAGCAGGAGGCAAAACTGAAGCTGCGATTCGATCGTATTCTCAAGCCCTAGTATTGCAGCCAAATTTTGCGGAAGTGCGCGCCAATATCGGCAGTATGTACTTCAAAATGGGGCGTTTGGAAGAAGCGATCGCCCATTACCAGCAAGCCATCGCCCTGAGTCCCGATTTAGCGGGAGCTCACTGGAATTTAGGGAAAGTATATCACCAACACGGCAACATCGAAGCAGCGATCGCCTGTTTTAAAAGAACATCCGAACTCAACCCGCAGCTAGTCGGTGCAGACTTCCACTTTAACTTAGGTAATCGACTTTTCAGCCAAGGAAAGCGCGACGAAGCCATCGAATGCTACGAAAAAGCGATCGCCATTAAACCGGATTGGGCCGAAGCTTACGGTAACATCGGCAGCGCGCGATCGCAACAAGGCAATCTCGACGCCGCCATCGCTTACTATCAGAAAGCTGTAGCTTTAAAGCCGCACTTAGAAGTTTTGCACTTCAATATAGCCAACTCTTTTTTACAGCAAAACAAGTACGATGAAGCGATTACTAATTATCAAAACACTCTGAAAATTAAGCCCGACTGGCCGGAAGTTCACGCTAACCTCGGCAATTGTTTTTCCATGCAGGGGCGGCTGGAAGAAGCTTTAGCCAGCTATCAGCAAGCTCTGGGATTAAAACCGAATTGGGCAGAGGTTTACTGCCGGATGGGACACATTCAAAAACAAGATAAGCCGTTGGAGGCGATCGCCAATTTTGAAAAGGCGATCGAATGCAACCCCAATTTTAGCGAAGCCTACCAACAACTGTGCGACTTGCTAAGCCATTCTACCAACCTCGCCGGAGCCCGTAGCGTAGCCGACAAATACTGCGAAAACTGCGGCGAAAATGCCCCAGTCATGTCAGCTACAGCCTACGTCTTTTCCTACCTGCAATCAGGTGTCAGCAAACAGGCAATTCAGAAACTCGAAGAAATCGAAAAACTCTGCTACGAAAAGGTCGAAACCTTTAGCGTCATCGAACTAAAACTGCTCTACGAAATCTTCCTGTTTGCAGTTTCTCACCTGCGAGACAACCGCGAAAAAAATGCCAGCTTCTACAGACTAATTGCCAAAGAATACTACCAAAAAGCCGTCCCTAAGCGCCAGGAAATTAACAGAATCAACCTAGCAAATTACCCAACAAAAGAACAGCGTCCTCTAAAAATCGGCTTCCTTTCCAAACACTTCCGCCGCCACTCAGTAGGGTGGTGCAGCGAAGCTTTAATTCGCGAATTAAGCAACATCACCCCCCACGTTCACCTTTACGTCACCGGCAAACTTCACCGAGATGAAGTTACGCAGCGGTTTGAAGACATGGCGGGCAAGTTTTACTGGCCTAAAAAATATCCAAACGGCTTTGCTGATGGCGGCGAAATCTTCGCCGAAGTAGCGCAAGACAACTTGGATGTTTTGATAGACTTAGACTCGATGACAGTCCCAACAAATGTCGAAGTGCTGTATCAATATCCTGCGGGAATTTGCGTTTCTTGGCTGGGATTTGACGCACCCTACATTTCAGATAATCACTACTTTCTGTGCGACGAACACACTCACCCCCCTGGTGTTGAAAAAAATTACTTAGAACAGTTAGTAAGATTGCCTAGCTGTTCGGTAGCAATTGGCGCACTGCAAAGCATTCCTGTGAATCGAGAGGCGATTAGAAATGCTCTCGGAATTGGCTTGGATCAAATGACTTATCTGTGCGTTGCGCCAGGGAGAAAAACGAATCCAGAAATGGTACGATCTCAAGTTCAAATCCTTAAGGAAGTACCAGATAGTTTGTTAATCCGCAAAGGTCAAGGCGACCCCGATGTTATTCACAGCACTTACCGCGAAGAATGCGAAATTCAGGGAGTAGATTTTGGTCGGATTAAGTTTATAGGTCAAACCAGAAGTGAAGAAGAACATCGCGCTATTTATTATGTAGCCGACGTGCTTTTAGATTCCTATCCTTACAACGGGGGAACTCACAATTTAGAGGCTTTGTGGGCGAATTTGCCAGTGGTAACTAGATCCGGCGACCAATATCTTTCGCGCATGGGTTACGCTTTTCTGAAAAGTGCAAATATTGATGTAGGTGCGGCGTGGAGTTGGGAAGAATACACGCAGTGGGGAGTTAAGTTTGGCCGCGATGCTGGTTTCAGAAATGCGGTGAAAGAGCATTTAGTAAAATCTAAGCAGCCAGAACATCTCGCTCCTTTGTGGAATCCTAAAAAGTTGGCTGAGGATATGTATGAGGTGTTTCAAAAACTTTTGTCAGTTGACGGTTGACGGTTGACTGTTATCAGTTGTCATTAGAAGGAAAAATTTCCGCATCTCTCACTCTTCCCCTCTTTCTGTGAAGTCTTGTAACAATCTTCGTGGAAATACGTAAAAATTCCGCGCCGATTCTGATAGATAAATAGCTGATTCATAGTACCGCGATCGCACTAACTTTATGCCAGTTAGGGCGATCGCTTTTTTAGTAATACCAGTTTCAAAAAAGAATGCAACTGTAGACAAGCTCCAAACCAGCAGCTTCATCAGTAATTCCCCAATCTAAAATCTAAAATCTAAAATCTAAAATAACCTGACTAATCACTAATAGCCACTCGATCGCGCCCACCAGACTTAGCTCGATACAGTGCCTTATCCGCAGCTTCAATCAACATTTTCGGGGAATTTTGACTTTGCGAAACTGTCGCAACTCCCAAGCTGAGAGTCACAGAATCACTGACAACAGACTTGATGTGGGGAATTGCCAAGGCTTTGACGCGGTTGCGGATGCTCTCAGCAACCGCCTGTGCAGCCACGATATCCGTATTGGGCAAAATTACCCCAAATTCCTCGCCGCCGTACCTAGCAGCCAAATAGAGGCGTTCTGCGGGTGCGTTTGTGCAAGCATCCCCGATCGCCCGCGCCACTTGCTGCAAACAAGCATCCCCGGCTTGGTGGCCGTAATTGTCGTTGTAAAGTTTAAAACAGTCAATGTCGCACATAATCAAAGATAGCGGTTCCGAAGAGCTCGACTGCTCCCATTCTCGGTTGATCACTTCGTCAAAACGGCGGCGGTTAGCTAGTTGAGTCAGACTGTCCAAATTCGCCAACCCGTCCAACCGCTGGTTGGCAGCAGCTAGCTGCTGGTAAAGTAAAGATTGTTCGATCGCGATCGCAACTTGAGTACCCAACTGACTCAGCAAATCCACATCAAACTTCTGCCACTGGCGGGGCGCCGAACAGTGGTGGGCAATCAGCAAACCCCACAACTTCGGCACTTGACAAGAACTGTTACCTTCCCTCGGTTCTATTCCCTGCTGGACAATCGGCACCACCAAATTTGCCTTCACCTGACAATTCTTCAAAAAATTCAGGTGACACTCGGTCAAATTAGAAGCATGAATATCCTCTATGGCGCGAATGCGACCCTTTAAATACTGTCCGATGTAAGTATTGGCAAAACAGCAATCGTCAATTCCCATCCCCTTCAGTGGAATCCATCCTTCTCCAACCGATTCCACCACCACATCTCCGTTCCAGTCGGGTCGGAAGCGGAAAACCAGCACGCGATCGGTTGCCAAAAACTCCCGCACTTCCGCTACTGTAGTGTTGAGAATATCTTGGAGATCCAGAGAAGAACGGATGCGCGATTGAATCTGCCCGATCAGGCGTTCCCGTTCTATTTGTTGCCGCAGCGCGACTTGGGCTTGCTTACTTTTAGTAATGTCCCGACCTTCCGGCAGCAACAATACTATTTTGCCCGTTTCATCCGCGACCGGTTTGAGAGAAAAATCAACAGTTGCCGTCCGATTTACACCTTGAACTTCCACTTCATAGCGGACAAATTCACCTTGTGCCGATCGAGAAATCGCCTCTTGCAACTGTTCCTGAACTTCCTCAGAATCTCCCCACCAAGGCAACCGCCAAAACGGTTTATTGGCCACATCCCGTAGCTTAATTCCCGCAAAATCCAGAGAAGTTTGGTTAGCTTCCAGCAGAGTGCCGTCCGGTTTCAATAAGCTCACAAATTGGAAAGAAGAATCAAAAATTGCCCGAAAGCGCCTTTGAGAATCTCCCAACATTGCCGTCACTTTTTCGCGAGAGGTAATATCGCGGAAGCGCCACACCCTGCCAATAATATTTTGTCCGACTCGAATCGGCTGGGTGTAGCGCTCAAAAGTGCGACCGTCTTTAAATTCTAGAATATCGCAGCCTTCCGACTCCGCATCGCTATAAAATTCTTTAACTCTCTGCAAAAAAGCTCTCGGATCTTTAACTTGCTTAGTGAGAAATGCCAGCCGCACCGTTCTATCCATTGAGTTTCTAACTTCTTCATAAATTCCCCACATTTGAACTAACTTTTCGTTATAACTAATCATTTCTCCGGCGGTAGTAACGGCGAGAATGCCGTCTGCCGTTGCTTCTAAGGTAGCGTGCAGCAGAGACCGCGATCGCTCTAATTCTGCTGCGGTCAATTTGCGTTCCGTGAGGTCTCGGACTGCTTTCACCTGGACTAAACGACCTTCCCAAAATACGAATTTGCTGCGAACGTCAGCGGGAAAAGCAGTTCCATCTCGCTTGAGAAAAATAGTTTCACAGACTGTATTGCTGGCTGCCGAAATCATTTGCGGCGCCTGTTTGTACGATCTCGGCGACAGTAGTTCCAGCAAGCTCATTCCCGCCATTTCCGCAGGTTCGTAACCGAAAAGTTGGGCAAAATTAGTGCTGACGCTCAAAATTGTGTCGCGGTCAGCCACGGCAACTGCTTCAAAATAAGCTTCGCATTCGAGCAAGCGCGCTGCTGAGTAGCTGGTGCCATTTTCGCCGGAAGAATAGCTGTTGTTAATTAACTGTTGCAATTGCGTATTTGCCGAGTACAAAGCGGTCATGGCTTGCCTGTACATAGCAGTACGTTTTTCGACTTTTTGTGCGAGGCGATCGCGATATTCTCGCAGTTCTTTTTCGACTTTAATTAAATCAGTAATATCTACGGCAAACACGATGACACCAGCGACTTTACCTGTTTCATCCCGGTAAGGTATTTTATCTGTCCGCACCCAGCATTTTTGACCAGAGGCTGTTGGTAGAATTTCGACTTGCCCCTGCTTGGGAACGCCGGAATTGATTACTTCCAAATCTTCTAAATAATATTGCTCTGCTTCGTCTGGATAGATTTCATAAAAAGATTTACCTTCTAATTGAGCTGCGGGCACACCTCTCGATGCAGCGGCGGCTTGATTAATTCGCAGCAGGCGACTTTCGGTATCTTTGAGCCAAATCATCGCCGGCACGGAATCAAAAATAATTTGTTGTTCTTGTTGCTGCAGGCGTAGTTCGGCTTCTGCTTGTTTTCTTTTAATTATTTCTTTTTGCAATTTTTGGTTAGCTTTTTTGAGTTCAGCAGTGCGTCTTTCTACTCTTTCTTCTAGTTGATCGTAGTATTGGGTCAGCAAGTTTTGCTGCTGTTCGTGCCGCAGTGCTTCTAATTTTAACTTTTCGCTAGCTGACAAACTTGAGGATACAAAATCTGCTAATATTTGCGTAAATTCGTGTTCTTCTTCCGTCCAATCACCGTCGGAACCCTGGCGTTCGGCGCTGACTATTCCCAACCTTTGACCTGCTAGCACAATCGGGACGTTTAACAGGGAAGTCGTGCCCCGATCGAGCAAATAAAGACTGACAAGTTCTCGCGTTCTGGGGTCATTTTCTGCTGCCACAGTAGCGATCGCACTTGCAGATTTTAAAGCTTGAAAATATGCCGGACAGTCGGCTGCTGTGATGATTATTTGTACGGAATGGAGTTTAGTATTTTGTTCGTAAAGGTCGATGCAGTGAAGCTGCGTTTTGTCTTCGCCATACAGCCAAATACTGGCTCGATCGCAGTTGACAATACTGACAGCGGTTTCTGTTACTTCGCGGATGAAATCTTCTATATTGTTGCGTTCTTTAAGTTGACTTTTGGCTAATTTTGCGATCGCTAAAGTTGGACTGCGCCAATTTCCTCTCTGGTGGGGCGACCGGGGTGACTGCGAAGCAGCCTTAAGTTCTTCGCAAACTAACAGTACAGCCGGCCGTTGGAAATTCGCAATTGAGCGACCATTGGTATTTTCCTCTATTTTCCAATTTACCGCCGGCATTGGGCGCGCAGTTGCTTTTACCCTAATAATCCTGCCGTCTTTGCAAGTTAAGCAGCCTTCCCAACAGGCAATTTTTGGAGTTGGCGTACCGTTTTCCGGCTGGGCTAATCCGGCAAATTCTGCCTGCATTTTGCCTTGCTCTTGGCAGTAAAATATGTTAAAAATGGAATGACAAATTAATTCCTGCGATTTGTAGGCAAGGCGAGACGCGCCGAATTGATTGAGCGAAAAAACTCTTCCCAAAGCGTCTAGAACGAAGTAAATGCCCGGAAAATTCTCGTAGAGAGTTCCATACCAATCTTGTTCGACTTCTTGGCTGCACGAAAGTTTTGCTGCCGCGAACTCGCCGTCTGTCTCGCTCAACTGAGAATAGTTGGTTTCTGGGTTGCTTGAATTACTTTTTTTAGCAAACACTTTTAGCTTAACTCGACTGTAATTAATTTTACTTTCTGGAATTTAACTTTTTTGTGAAACTAAATTAAACCTGTTGTTTGAAAAAAGTTACAAGTTGTAACAAAAATACGACTTGTCCAGCGTGCTGGTGTTCGATTCCCCATGCAACCACTGTGTTTGTTTGTAGTTGGTACACGCTCTGTCGGCGATATTTCCCGCTAGTTGCAATCCCAGCAGGTTTAGCTGCAATTACCCGGTCTGTACTTTTAGCATCCTAGACAATAAAAAAAACCGGCAATCAATAGTTTTAAGTATATATGATAACACTCAAATACCTAGTACTGGGACTGACCTACTTCGGATTCGGTTTGGGATATTTGCCGGGGCTGCGGATGAACAGGGCAGCGATTGCAATTATCGGGTCAGCTTTTGTGGTGGCTTTGGGGATACTCGACCTGAAAACTGCTTGGGAGGCGATCGACCCCAATACGATCGTTTTTTTACTGGGAATGATGGTCGTTAATTCCGCTTTGGGAGCATCGGGTTTTTTTCAACTCGCTTTGGAGTTTTTAACTCGCTTTACTCGTTCTCCTTTCGGCATTATGGTGGCTGTTACTTTTGGCAGCGGCATTCTATCGGCATTTTTTCTTAACGACACTACAGCTATTTTGCTGGCCCCTTTAACACTGAGTCTGACTCGCTCTTTGTCTCTCAACCCTATCCCTTATCTTTTAGCTTTAGCCGGAGGTACTAATTTAGGTTCGGTGGCGACTGTGAGTGGGAATCCGCAAAATATTCTCGTCGGTTCTTTTTCGGGAATTAGTTATTTAGAATTTGCCGGCTCTCTCGCCCCAGTAGCTTTAATTTGTTTGCTGGTTCAAGTAGCTTGGCTGTACTTGCTTTATCCAGAAGTGCGTTCTTGCAAATCTTTGCCGGAGGTTCCCCAAGTCCGGTATCGCTTATTCAAGCCTTTACTGGCAAAAAGTTTGTGGGTGACAGCAGGACTTTTGGTAGCTTTTTTAGCGGGTGCACCTTTAGCAGAATCTGCCTGGATAGCTGCCAGTATATTGTTAATTACTAGGCGCGTCAAGTCCGATCGCATTTTGCAAGGCGTTGACTGGAATTTGCTAGTAATGTTTGCGGGATTGTTTGTGGTGACTAAAGCAACTCAACAACTCGGTTTGTTGGACAATTTAACTAATTTGACTGGTACGCCGCTGAGTTTGTTGGGAGTAACGGTAATTCTTTCTAACTTAATTTCTAACGTACCCGCAGTGTTGGTTCTGCAATCGGTGATTGTCAAAACAGATACGCAAGCTTGGCTGTTGTTAGCAGCGGCTTCTACCCTGGCGGGGAATTTAACATTGTTGGGTTCTGTGGCTAATTTAATTGTAGCTGAAGTTGCAGGAAAATCAGGCGATTTGCTGACTTTTAAAGAACATTTGCGGTTCGGGCTGCCGCTGACTTTCATTACTTTGGGAATAGCTTATTTTTGGCTGTACTAAAAGGCTACGATCATTGCAATATCATGCTCGTACAATTAAATTTTAGCCTCGCGCTTTTATCTGTGCGAACTGGATTTGTTTTCCATGAACCGCAGAGGGCGCAGAGGGCGCAGAGGGAAGATGAGAAGAGAATAGATGAGAGGGAAAGAGGTAGGTTGACAAATTCTTGCAGATTTCGGTATAAAGTCTTTAGGTGTCTGTTTTGGGGACAACTGCAAAACTGGCGATTTTCCAAGGCTCTATCTTAAATCCTCGTCCTTCGGGCAACTTTTCAGACAAATTGGCAGGCCGTTCTAACAAATCTACTGGCTCTACAATTTCTAATCCCAAATCACTATTAAATTTTAGCACAGCCTCTTTCCCCTCGGATTCGCAACAGCGCAAAATCCACACATTAGAATCGTCTTCCGATTGTTTGAAAGCCATCAAAACTAAATTTTCGGCGGACAAATCCAAGAACTTGCCCACTGCCGGTAAACTCTGGTTTCGATTTTCTCCAAACTGCGGCAACACCTTTACTAGCAGCGGCAAATTCAACTCGCAGCCGCGCCTAACTGTGCCGGCCTCTTGCCAATTTCCAGCGTGGGGATACACTGCACAAGTAAATTCGGAAATTCCTACATCTGCTTGTTCATCCGGCCAAGTCGAACCCCGAAGCAATGTCAGCCGAATTTGATTTGGTTGAAGGTCGCAACCGTATTTGCAATCGTTGAGCAAACTCACTCCAAAACCGTCATTGCTGATATCAGTCCAGCGCAAAATCGGCACTTCCCATTTGGCTTTTTCGGCGGGTGTTTGCGGCTTGGTTGTGCGATCGATCGCACCGCCGGGAATTTCGCAAGTTGCCCAATCTGCTTCTACATTTAACCCAAAGGCTGCTTTTACTAAAACGTGCTTTTCTTGCCAATCTACAACTGTCTTGATTTTCAGCAGCGGCGAACCTATTTCTACTATATAATCTTGGCAAAACTCCGATTTGCCAATTTGTCGGACTACGCGCAAACTCTGCCGTATTTCTCCCTGCTCTATCCAGGAAATATCTTTCAGTATCGGCGCTGGTAGTTGATGTTTTTCATAATTTGGATCGATGTTCCAAGCATCCCAATATTGGCCGCTGTCTTGAAATGCTTGCAGTTGATTGCCGCCTGCTGCATTCAGGACTTCTCGGTTATTTACTTTGTCCCAAATGCTGGATAAATCCCCGGTTTTGCCGTCTACTGTTGCCCGAATAAATTCATTTTCTAGAACCATTTGTGCGGCTGCAAAATGCGTTTCTTGACAAGGTGTGTTTTTTTGTGCTATACCGTATGTAAGTTTTGATAACTCTGTCTTTTTTTCGGTTTCTGGACTCGCGGACGCATTATCCACAGTTTGAGCGTCTTCGCGACACAGCCAAAACACCTGGTAGCCAACGGCGGGGAGATGATTTGCCCAGAATAACAGTGTAGATTGCGATTGCGGTCGATCGCCCCTGACAATCTGCGAAGCCAGTCGCCGTCGGGAAAAATCGTAAATTTGCCAAGCTGAATCAGCGGAATCGGGAAGCGGTACGGCGACAACCTCAGAGCGCGACCAATTGAGAGTATTGAAAATCAAAATCGGTTGAGCGTCGGGCTGCGGAGGATTCGGCAGAGAAATTTGAGCCGAGATTGCATCCAAAGAGTTTAGCAGGATTTCGCGACAAGTGCGATCGACCCCGACCCATCCTAGATTAGCATCCGTGTAAACTTGGGCGATCGCAGAACCGGGCAAAATATCGTGAAACTGGTTAAACAAAATTTGTTTCCAAGCCGATTCTAATTCTGATTTCGGATAAACCGCACCAGTACAAATCGTGGCCAGCGAAGACAGCAACTCCGCTTGGTAGAGCAATTCTTCGCAGCGGCGGTTTTGGCGTTTTTGGTCGGCGCGAGTCGTGTAGCAACCCCGGTGAAATTCTAAGTAAAGTTCGTCTTTCCAAATGGGGAGAGTTTTGAGTTGTGAGATGGCAGGATTTGCATCCGAAATTGCCGACAAATTCGACAATTCTCGCGCCCGCAAATTTTCCTGATTGTCCGATTCTGGAACATCGCTTTCTGGGCTAGCTGTCGCAACTTCCGACAACGTTGAAAATTCTCGCGCCCGCAAAATCTCCTGATTATCCGATTCTGCAACATCGCTTTCCTGCGAACTTTCCCCAACTGCCGGCAAAAACTGACTCTCAATCAAAGACAAATAATCAACCGCTTTCGCAAACTCCAACTTCGGGAAAAAAGGCGACATTTTCCAGCGTTTCGCCACCTCCAACATATCACGAGTCGGGCCGCCGCCGTGGTCGCCAACTCCAGGCAACCAAAGAGCATCTTGCAAACCAGTCTTAAGTTGCCAGTCAAAAGCATAACTTGCCATTTTCACAGCTTCTATGCTTTCACCAATTGGAGGAGACATCATGCTAAATATTTTAGTACCGTCCAACCCTTCCCACCAAAACGCACCGTAGGGAAATTCCGTTGTATCGTTCCACCGCAACTTTTGCGTCACAAAATAATCAACTCCGCCTTGCCGCAAAATCTGAGGTAACTGCCACCCAAAACCGAAAGTATCCGGTAGCCAAGCCACCCGCATCAATTCCCCAAATTTTTCTTTTGCATAACGCTGTCCGTAAAAAACTTGCCGCACCATTGACTCAGCGGAAATCAAGTTTAAATCCGGTTCTACCCACATCCCGCCGACAACTTCCCAACAACCCGCCGCTACCTGTTTTTTAATCGCTGCAAATAAGTCCGGCCGATGTTCTTCCATCCAAGCATAAAGGGCGGGAGTAGAATGACAGAAAATCAAATCGGGAAACTCCGATTGCAATTTTAATACCGACTCAAAAGTTCGCTTTGCCGCTTCCCAAGTTTCCGGGACAGGCCACAGCCAAGCTAAGTCTAAATGAGCGTGACCGACCAAATAGATTTTACCTGTATATATAGATGTCCGATCGCCACTTTCTCCTATATATATAGATGTAGCATTGCCATTTTCTCCAACCTCCGAAACTTCCTCTCTTCTTCCTCCCTCTGCGCCCTCTGCGCCCTCTGCGGATCCCTCATCTAAATCCCCATAAAAAGCCCGCAGATATCCCGGTAGATTGTGCCGCAAAACAGACAACGAGCGATCGA
>Ga0164305_10000043_pt1 | contig 34975 bp, 30 predicted proteins | sample Whisoiple_237_MG_FD_110215 | JGI IMG/M metagenome (GOLD analysis project Ga0164305, IMG submission 110215) | Soil microbial communities amended with pyrogenic organic matter from upstate New York, USA - Whitman soil sample_237_MG | ecosystem: Environmental > Terrestrial > Soil > Agricultural...
AGCGTGCCGTCATTATTCACTTCAAAAAAGCGGCTTTTCGGATCGTACTGCACCAGCGTTGGCAACCGCGATTCCCCGAATAAATTGCGTGCTGCTTCGGGATTGTTTGCTAAAAAGCGGCGGATGCAAATACTCAGCGGTGTCTCGTTGCCCAAAACGCCCGCATCGGCAGTACCGTAAAGGCTCGCAGAGTTGTAATATAGATTGTCAGAATTAGTGCGATCGCTCACCAAACTCCGCCATTCTTCGCTAAACACTTCCCCCGCAAACACCATCTTAATTCGATATTTTTGCCACTCCACACCCCCAGCAATTCCGCTATCAATCACATCCTTGATAAATGGTGGATATCCCAACAAAACTACTTGCTCAAAATGCTCCCCAAGTTCCTGCACAACTCGAAATATTTCAGTCTTATTATTCCCAGGCGTCACAACTGTCACGGGATAGCCCTTACTCGCTAGATAGCGGCAGCAATTTGCCGTGTACATTCCGCCTACCCAAGTTCCCAACGGAAAGCAAATGACAGCTAAAGTTGAGCGATTGTCGGCGTAAAAACTGTCGTGAAATATTTGTTCAAAACGAGCGGCAATTTGCAACTCGTCGCTGATAAAACGCGGCCAAAATGTCGGGTTTCCTGTCGAACCAGATGAAACAGCAATGAAATCGCAAGTTTCTAATTTGCCTTGGTGACACAACTGAGGTAGCGGGTGACAGCGTAAATAATTCTCTTTGGTAATTAGCGGCAATTTTTGGAAGTCTTCAAAGGTTTGAATTGAGGCGGGATTGATGTTATGTTCAGCTAGGAAATTCTGGTAAGCTGGTACTGTGGCCGCGACTTTTTGAAAAAGCGCGTGAAGCGCAGCTATCCCGTAGGGAATCGCCCCGGATTCGGCAACTCGATGCTGCTGGTGTTGCAACCGTTGCTCAAGCGGCGCTCTCAAAAACTCTTCAAACGCCCCAATTGCTCGCTGACGCTGTTCTGGCTGCATGATTTGCTCCTTAAAATGCGTATTTTGCACCTCGATCGCTCAAGATTCAATTAGTAGCGCGGCGCGACCCGATCGCACATTGGGCTGGACGCTAAAAATTGGAACACACTTTGAGGTCGATCGAAAATATGGCGCAGTAGATAAACTTCCATAGCACGAAACCGCTGTTTTCACAATAACCACAGGGGATAGCCAAGCTGCCGATCGACTAATAAACACTGACACACTATGGCAAGATTAATTCAGCGATCGCCCAAAATCCTCATTCTCAGTCAAGCGTGAAAATCCGACGCAGCAAGTTCCAATGAACAATCCCATCTACCCCGGCATAACTCTCAACAACCACTACCGCATCGTCCGCGAATTGGGACACGGAGGCTTCGGGCGCACCTACCTCGCTGAAGATGCCCACCGATTTAACGAACCCTGCGTTTTAAAAGAATTTGCGCCCCAAGTACACGGAAGTTACGCTTTACAAAAATCCGAGGAACTGTTCGAGCGGGAAGCAGGAGTTCTCTACAAGCTGCAACACAATCAAATCCCGCGCTTTCGCGAACTCTTCCGCGTCAGTATCAGCGATCGAGGCTATCTATTTCTCGTCCAAGACTACGTACCCGGTCAAACTTACCGCTTTCTGCTCGACGCCCGCAAGCGTCAGGGTTTGCGGTTTATAGAAGCAGAAATCAATCAATTGCTGCAGCAGATTTTGCCCGTGCTCGAATACATTCACTCTCTAGGAGTGATTCACCGCGACATCTCCCCCGACAACCTGATTCTGCGGAGTTCTGACGGGATGCCCGTGCTGATCGACTTCGGCGGAGTAAAACAAGTCGCCGCCACCGTAGAGTCTCTTTTCGCTGAGGCTAACGGCGCTCTCGCCCCCGCGACTCGCATCGGCAAGCTCGGCTATGCTCCCATCGAACAGATGCAGATGGGCATCGTCTCTCCCCACAGCGATTTGTACGCTCTGGCGGCCACGGTTTTGGTGTTGCTGACGGGGAAGGAACCGCATCAGTTGCTCGACAGCCAGACGCTGAATTGGAACTGGCGATCGGAATGTTCTCTGTCTCCGAATTTGTCCCTGGTGCTGGATAAAATGCTTGCTCAACAGCCGAGTCAGCGTTACTCCTCGGCTCGCGAGGTAATGCTCGCTCTCTCCGGCAATCCGCCGTTACAGCCACATTTGCCACCAGCCCCGGATTTTGGGATCACGCAGCCACCGGATTTCTCACCTATACCCGTGCCCGCCCCCGCGCCCAAATTGCCGGGAACTCCGGTGCGAATTGCTGCTATTGGCAATCAGCAAAAGATGCCTGCTTGGAAAATGGTTTTGTTCGTGGTGGCGGTGCTATCAACTATGGGGGGAGTTGGCTGGTTTGCGGGCAATTCTTTGTTAAATCTGCAATCAAAAGTGCAGAAAGTTCCCCAGCCTTCAAGCCCGAAGCAGGAGCAAGAAGATGCTTTGCAAGATCGCTTTGTCAAGCTCAAAATTGCCGATCGATTCTATAACGGTTACGTCAACCTTGTGGACGAGACTTTTTATGCCAAATACCCGGAATTGGGCGGACGATTGTTAAAAGAAGGCGAGGAAGATCGCCAGTGGCGGGAAAGGTGGCAGAAAATCGGCGAGGAGTTGCTCGATAAGCTGGAAAATCTCAGCAGCAACGCTAGAGCGCGGTTGGGCAGTTACGACACCACTGATATCGATCGCTGGAAAACTGAGGTTAACAAGCTGAATTTGAGCAGTCGGGCTCTGTACGATTTGGCTGATGCTAAGTTCTTTTATTGGTTTCCAGAACAGCCGCGCGATCGCAATATCATCGGTTTGCCGATCGGACAAATTTGGCAAGCAATTACCGCCGACGAACTTGAAGCCTTACAAGCTGGAGCAAATGTCGAAAGCGTTGAATTTGACCGCCTATCGAAGAGCAAAAGCCTCACAGGCAATCTCAAACCCGGAGAAGGGAAAGCTTACATTGCCAGGTTCGCTCAAAATCAAACTTTGCGCGTGAATTTGCAAGCACCGCGCAAATCTACCCTACTGTCAATTTATACTCCGGGGCGGACAAAGGGCGCGCGAGCTTTGCTGGAAGATGCAGAGGGACTTAGTTGGTCTGGATTGCTGGATGATGCTGGTTATTATGAATTCGTGGTAGTTTCTCAAGCATCTGAGCCGATCGCTTACGAGTTGAACCTGACTGCGGAATAACTGCTATTGACGATCGAGCATCCAGGATACAAGCCCCCGGATTCATCCGTCCAGAAATAAAACACCTGTATCCGATAAAGGAGCCCCCCAATTTATCCGTGGGGTCAATGCTTCAATTCTTTAATCTAAAATCTAAAATCTAAAATCGATTGACGCTCTCTATCCACCCAGGCAATAATAAGGTAATACCGATCGGGTAAGTTTTCCTGTTCAAACAAAGAATATGCTGAGATTCGCGATCGTAGCTTTAGTGACTTTGGGATTAGTATTAGTGACTGCACTAGGTTTACATCCGGCCAATGCGACAGTCAGCACTCCCGAATTTTATGCTTGGAACTTTGCCTCTGTAGGCAGTAGCGAGCTTGTTTGTAAAAAGACCGTGGTTGTTCCGCAAGACCTGATAATTCCGTCATCATCAATGCACGCTGTCAGTATCACTTCTGCAATTGTAGATGAAAAGTTTTGCGCGAATTCCACTAAGCCTGTGAATTAAGGCAGCGCATCATAGGATTTCCGGTTAGAGAACCATACTTAAGTTCTCCGTTAGTCCATTTGAGATTTGAGATTTACTTCACAGATAAATCTGGTAGATTGAACCTTAATCTAAAATTTTTATCTCTCCACGGCTGTTGTCTGAAAGCAAGTATCCTTTTTTGGATGAATCAGGACGCTGCGTCCTGATTTATCCCTTGATAGAAAACTGTAGTTTTCAGTACAAACACGGACTAATTATGAACAATGAACCCGACATCATATAAGTCATAGCCTGAGTAATTTCCGCCATCGGCGCACTGAAACTGTTGGCTGAATTTTTTTGTGAGAAACGCCGGATATTTTGTAATAAAAGTTTATCAAACGAGTCGGGCGCAGCAGTTTTCTGCTCTTGAAAGAGATCGAAATCTTCCCAGTTTGGGCAGTTCTGTGATTGTGACTTAAGAACCGAGGGGAAATATTCAGCCATTTGGCTAATCATTTATTGGCTAATTGGCCCAATTATTAATTGGCTAGTTTGAGTATGCTAGAGTTAGTCAGGTTCAGATATATAGTGCCATCTGTTATCTAATTATCATGCTCAAAATTTTGGTGATTGAAGACGACGAATTAATCCGGGAAACTCTTCTGCAACTCCTGGAATCTCACAGCTACCGGGTCATTGCGGCCGAAAACGGTCGAGCTGGGGTGCAGATGGCACTTTCGGAGATACCAGATTTAATTTTGTGCGATGTGCAGATGCCGGAACTCGACGGTTATGACGTGTTGCGGACGCTGCGGCAAAACTCCCTAGCTGCTACAATTCCATTTATTTTCCTCACGGCTCAAAGTGAAAAAACCGATTTTCGTCGCGGGATGGAATTGGGGGCAGACGATTACTTGACAAAGCCGTTTACCAAGGCTGAATTGCTGGGAGCCATTGCTTCTCGCGTCTTGAAACGGCAAACTATTACTCAACCGCTGACAGTCGCGCTTCACCAAGCAGAAGCCAGACTCAAAGATTTAGTTAACGACTCCACCAAGGTTACAACCCTCTCTCCTGAAAAGTTTGCTCTCGAAGCTTTGCTGCGCCACGCTTTGGCACAAGGTGAGTTTCAGGTATATTATCAGCCGCAAGTGAATATTGCTACCGGGCAAGTTATCGGCGCCGAAGCTTTAGTGCGCTGGCAAAATCCCGATCGAGGTATAATTTCTCCCTGCGAATTTATTCCATTAGCAGAAGAAACAGGTTTAATTATTCAGATTGGCGAGTGGGTACTGCTTTCAGCTTGCGCTCAAGCCGCTAGTTGGCTGGCTGCGGGGTTTTCGCCCTTTACAATATCAGTAAACTTGTCGGCCCGGCAGTTGTCCGACCCGGAACTCAAGGCGCGAATCGTTCAAATATTGGAAACTACAGGCTTGGAGCCTGCTAATTTAGAATTAGAAATGACCGAAAGCGCTTTGGTGGAAAATGCGACAGTAGCAGGCGCTACTTTAAACCAACTAAAAGCTCTAGGAATTCGGATTGCTATTGACGACTTCGGCACCGGTTACGCTACTTTAGGATATCTCAAGCAATTTGCTTTTGACAGTTTAAAGATCGATCGAATTTTCGTCCGTAATGCCAACGAAGATACTCAAAATGCTGCTATTACTACAGCAGTAATTTTACTGGGTCACAGTTTGAACATGACTGTAATTGCTGAGGGAGTGGAAACAGAAGCAGAACTAGATTTTTTGAAACAACATCAGTGCGATATCATGCAGGGGTATCTGTTCAGTCGCCCCGAACCAGCAGCGATAATTGAAAGTATGTTGGTTGCCGCCCCGAGTTTGTTCGCGCCGCCCCCAGCAGCACCTGGTCGCGTTGTCCCTTTTGTACCTGTGTCCGAACCCGAAAAATCTAAAAACCTTTCAATGTCGGGTCTAGGAATAGTGTAAGTGTCACCAAAATTTCTGTTTTATAGGATAAAATTATTTCTTTTACCTTCTATTTTCTGCAGAAAAGTGGACGCTTCCTCATAAAAAGTTGTAGCTTTTGATGCTCGGCGAATCAAAGACGGAGATTGTTCCCCATATTCCTCTACTGCTTCCCCTTTTATGCGCGAGGCGCCCCTAATTGGACTATTTGAGAAATTGTGCCGTCTTGAAATTGCGAGCTTTTATCAAGTGACAGCAGGTAAACTCAATTAAGTTCCTACTTTGGGACTGACAGTTTCAAGAACTGTCCAACTGGAATTGGTGCAAGCCTGTCATGGAAAGAATATTAGTGGTTGACGACGAAGCAGACTGTCAAACAGTCTTAGCAATGTACTTGGAAAGTCAGGGATATCGGGTGGAATGCGCTAATTCAGGGGTGGAGGCGCTCTCAATGTTTGAAAATGCCCCCCCAGATTTGGTAATTTCAGATGTCATGATGCCAGAAATGGACGGGTTTGAGTTTTGTCGCCGTTTGCGAACTACCCGTTTGGGACAGTTAGTCCCGTTTATATTTTTGTCTGGTCAAGGCGAGTTGGAGTCAAAAGTTGAAGGTCATTCGATCGGCGGTGACGATTATCTGGTAAAACCTTTTCAGTCTGAAGAAATTTTAGCTAAGGTAAAGGCGCAGTTAGAGCGCTCTCACCGGATTCACGCCGAAATTGTCCGACTGCTGCAAACTTCTAGCGGTAGGGCGGTGGAACCACAATTTGTGGCAGTATTGCCAGCACCTGCACCTTTGCCTTTAACACCAGCCGAGGAAAGAGTTTTTTGGGAGGTTATCCAGGGTTATACTAACAAACAAATTAGCGATCGGCTGTTTATTAGCCCCCGGACTGTGCAAGCTCATTTAGGCAGCATTTTCAGCAAATTACAGTTAGAAAATCGTGCCCAGCTTGTGAGATTTGCCCTAGAAAGAGGATACAAACCACCTCAAACTTAGCTCGTATCTCAACTTAGGGTGCGCCAGCCAGCCAGTGGATTTTAGATTTTAGATTTTAGATTGTAGATTTTAGATTTACTCTACAGAAGATTCATCTGGGAGCTAAAACTTTAGTCTAAAATTTTGACCTTTCCACTACTTAAGTCGCGGGCTTCTATCCGTTTTTGCGCGGAATCAAAAACTCCCGTAGCTGCCAAAAAAATGTAGGCTGACGCACTCAGCAAGCAGATTATTCGACATTAAAAATACAATAAGGAAAATTAGTGATCGCGCAAACCCCCGGCCCCAAATTCGTACCTCGCAAGTTGGCACGTTCCAAATCAGCCTGCCGCACGTTATTCGCCGCATCAATATTTGTCCCGGTCAATTGAGCCCGAGGAAGCCTAGTATTTGACAAAATAGCATTCTGCAAATTAGTATCGCGCACATCCGCGAAAGACATATCCGCCCCGCTTAAATTCGCACGATTCAAATTAACTCTAAACAGCAGCGAACGCCTCAAATCTGCATTCGACAAATTAGCTTGCAGCAGATAAGCTTCGCCCAGATTTGCATTAAAAAGTTTAGCACCGCGCAAATCAGCACTCGTCAGATTCGCTCGCCCCAAAAAAGCATTAGACAAATCCGCATTTCGCAGATTAGCACCATTCAATTCAGCCCCGTACATCTCCGCATTAACTAAGTTAGCATTTGCCAAATTAGCATCACTTAAATCCGCTTCTAGCAAATTAGCTTCATAGAGATTTGCTCCGCTTAAATCGGCTCCTCTTAAATTAGCTCTGTACAAGCTAGCCTTGAACAAATCAGCATTTCTCAAGTCACAGCCTTCGCACTCTTTAGTTTCCAGCAATTGCCTAACATGATCTGGATTTTGAGCTTTAACGGGAGCTGCCAGCCCAAACAAAGCTAAACTTGCCGTTACAGTTGCCAAGAGTTTAAGTTTCACAAACAAACCTCACTGCTACTTCAAACAAATTATACTAGCAAACTGTATACTTTCAACCCATATCCTTCTCTCTCTGAGTTCTCTGCGCCCTCTGCGGTACATCTTCAAAAAACTGATTCGCAGCCAAGGATTTAGAACTGCTTCCAGCAAGGCGGGCAAAGCCCGCCCTATTTAACTTAATTAAGCTTCGTCTAAAGCAGCAACACCAGGCAATTCCTTACCTTCTAGCAGCTCCAAACTAGCACCGCCACCAGTAGAAATGTGGCTCATTTGTTCGCCTAAATTCAACTGTTCCACAGCAGCCACCGAGTCACCACCACCGATAATTGTGGTAGTACCAGTTTTAGTAAGTCCAGCCAAAGAATGAGCGATACCTTCAGTTCCTACAGCAAACTTCTCCATCTCAAACACACCCATCGGCCCGTTCCAGATTACCGTTTTGCAATCGGCCAAAGCTTCTTGGAAAGTTTTTACTGAATCCGGGCCGATATCCAAACCCATCCAACCGTCGGGGATGCTTTCAACAGGGACAGTTTGAGTGTTAGCATCAGCAGCAAACTTGTCAGCAACTACCACATCAGTAGGTAACAGAAAAGCAACTCCCCGTTCCTTTGCCTTAGCTTCCAAAGACTTAGCCAGTTCCAGTTTGTCATCTTCCACCAAAGACTTGCCTACATTCAAGCCGCGAGCTTTGTAGAACGTGAAAACCATGCCACCGCCCAACAGCAGTTTGTCGCATTTTTCGAGCAGTTTTTCAATGACTCCAATCTTGCTGGAAACCTTAGAACCGCCGATTATAGCAGCTAAAGGACGCTGGGGATTGTCGATCGCACTGCCGAGATATTGCAGTTCCTTCTCCATCAAAAACCCAGCCACAGAAGGACTCAGATACTTAGTAACGCCCTCAGTAGAAGCGTGAGCCCGGTGAGCCGTACCAAAAGCATCATTGACATACAAATCGGCCACAGAAGCTAACTTCTTAGCAAATTCTGGGTCGTTTGCCTCCTCCTCTGGGTAGAAGCGGACATTTTCTAGCAACAGCACATCGCCATCTTGCATCGCGGCAACTGTAGCAGCGACTTCATCACCGATGCAGTCGTCAGTCTTTTTGACCTCTTTGCCCAACAATTCCGACAGGCGCACAGCAACCGGCGTCAAGCGCAACTTCTCCGTCACACCCTTGGGACGGCCGAAGTGGCTGCACAAAATCACCTTAGCGCCCTTGGACGCTAAATCTTGAATTGTCGGCAGAGCAGCCCGGATGCGAGTATCATCGGTGATATTGCCGTTGTCGAGCGGCACGTTAAAGTCCGCCCGCACCAATACCCGTTTGCCCGATAAGTCCGATGCCGATAAATTTGCTACAGTTTTTTTTGTCACAGGATTAACCTCCTAATATGTGTGTTTTGGTCGAATTCCGTTGAAATGGCGGCACTGGTCACTTGCACTTGGGCCTCGGACGCATTCAACCGCGTCTGTACAAAAAACGGAAGATGAAACAAACGGCACTGATTGGCTCAACGTAAACATTTTATCGGAGTCCGCGTCCCGGAGATGCGCAGTATGTTCAAGACTGTCTTATTTCCTGTAGATCAAAGCCGAGAAGCCCGCGAAGCTGCCGAAAAGGTGGTCAATATCGTGAAAACCTACGCCTCTCGCTTAGTTATTCTCTCGGTAGTCGAACCCCCAGCCGAGGAGGCCGACGCCCCCGCGCGAGAGGTGATGACTTCCCCCGAAGCAGTCGCCAAACTTCTTTCTGAGGCCCAATCGATGTTTTCCCAGCAGGGAATTGAAGCTGAAATCATCGAACGGGAAGGCAAACCTGCTTTCACGATTTGCGATGTGGCTGACGAAATTGGGGCCGATTTGATTGTGATGGGCTGTCGGGGGATGGGTTTAACCGATGATGGGGCGTCTGACAGCGTTACCAATCGGGTGATCAATCTGTCTCCTTGTGCAGTTTTGATTGTGCCTTAGTCAGTTGTCAGTTGGCAGTTGTCAGTTGACTGTTGACTGTTGGCAGTTGTCAGTTGACTGTTGACTGTTGGCAGTTGACTGTTGTCATTCAACCAATAACAACTAACAACTAACAATAACAACTGACCACTAACAACTGACAACTGACCACTAACAACTAACTAATAACTAATGAAAATTCAATGGTATCCCGGTCACATTGCCAAAGCTGAACGGGCATTAAAAGAACAGCTAAAACGGGTAGATGTGGTGCTCGAAGTCCGAGATGCCCGCATTCCATTGGCTACTTATCACCCCCAAATGCCGAGTTGGGTGGGCGGCAAGGCGCGAGTATTGGTCATCAACCGCATCGATATGATTACGCCTCGCGCGCGCGAGGCGTGGGAAACATGGTTTGAGGCCCAGGGGGAAACTGCGTATTTTACTAATGCCGAGCACGGTCAAGGAGTAGACGCTGTGGCGGATGCGGTGCAGAATGCTGGGGTGCAGCTAAATAAAAGAAGGTTCGATCGAGGTATGCTGCCCCGTCCAGTCCGGGCAGTGGTAATGGGATTTCCTAATGTGGGAAAATCTGCTTTAATTAATCGGCTGTTAGGGCGGAGAGTTGTGGATAGTGCGCGCAGAGCTGGGGTAACTAAATCGCTCCGATGGATTCGCATTTCTGACGAAATTGAATTATTAGATGCCCCCGGAGTGATCCCAACCCGAATTAACAATCAAGAAAATGCCCTAAAATTAGCTATTTGCGAAGATATTGGTGAAGCAGCTTACGACAATCAGGTAGTAGCCGCGGCTATGGTAGATTTGCTTCAAGGGCTGGAAGCGGCTGATGACACGTTGATATCACTATCTGGTTTCAAATCCAGGTATAAATTAGATGCAGCCTCTAGTAATGGTGAAGATTATTTGCACGAGGTAGCAAAAGACAGGTACAAAGGAGATGTCGAACGAACGGCACGGCAAATGTTAAACGATTTTAGAACTGGTGTTTTGGGTCAACTTACTTTGGAGTTGCCGCCGGCTCGATCAGACTCGTAACCTACAACTAATCAGAAATGGTATTCAATAGAGAGTTGCTGACGCTGATAATGTGAACTTCGTCTCCTATGTGTAATATTTTTTCTGCTGCTTGAGGTGCGAGTCGCGTGTTAACTATCAGCCGACTAAAGTGATTTAAATGCCCTTTTTTTACCAGGTCAGGCATGATTTCCTTCTGCTTGGCTGTTAGTATATTTTTAAAATTTAGATCGCCTGCTTGCGCCCCATACTTTCGCGTAGATAGGATACATGGCTGATCGGGATTAATAGCTTCAAATATTACTGTTCCTATTTTAAACCTAACAATTTCATCGGATTGTGAGAAAAGTTGGTCTTCCCAAAAAGCCGGGACATCTCCTATTTCAATATTAGCTCGCAAGCGCTGGCGCATCTCGTTAACGCAAACTCTCGGAAACCAAGATGCAACTTCGGCAATTGTTTCGGTACTGATTATGCTTGGCCCTGGTGCAGCGAGATTGTCGGGAAAACCAGTCAGCAAGTTTTCAATTAACTTGACGGGGAAACCGAAGTAGTTGCTCAACCAAGATTCTATTCCCAAGCGTTCTCTATCTACATGAAAAAATATTTCTTGTTCAGTGCCTTGAATTTTTAGGCCGGCAATTCTCTTTTTGATGTCAAAGGATAAGCGTAGAAAACGGACTCCGCTGTTGTGCTTAGTGTTAACAAATTCTCCGGCTGCATCGCAGATTGCAAAAGAGCGATCGCCTTCTAGAGCTCCGCTGGCTAGAATAGTTGCTTGACTGACTGCTATGCCGTCAAGGGACTTGACCGGATAGATATGAATGCTGGCGACGTAGGACATTTCGAGCCATTGATAAATAATTCTCGTTTTAGATACATTCTAGCATCCCCTGCCTGCAGAAGGATGACGGCAGTTGACTTTACTAAATAAAATATGAATGAAATAAAAATGGGCAACTTTTTTGAAGTTTACATTGTGCCGGAGCTGCGTGTAAAGAAAAATTAAAGAAGTCTGGCTGAGCTTGGGGTATATATTATGCTAACAAATACAAACAATTGAACCGAGTTGCAAGCAATGACTAAAAGCGAAAGAACAGGTATGATTTCGCGACGGAATTTAATCTTGAGGGCTGGTGCAGGGATGGTGGCTGCAAGCTTTGCACCTGTGCTTTTGCAAGTCCAACCCGCAAATGCAGAGGAAATTTCTGACATTACTCCCCAGGGTGCTCTCCAGAAATTGATCGAGGGGAATCAACGCTACATTGAGCAAAAACGGACATTTCCCGACCAAGCTCGATCGCGAATTGTAGAAGTAGCAAAGGGTCAACATCCGTTTGCAACCATCCTGGCTTGTTCTGATTCGAGGGTTGCTCCCGAAATTATTTTCGACCAAGGATTAGGGGACTTATTTGATATTCGAGTAGCTGGAAATTTTCTCGACGATGTGGTGATCGGGAATATAGAATATGCCACCTTAGAATTAGGCGTGCCGCTATTAGTAATTCTGGGTCACGAACGCTGCGGTGCTGTCAAAGCAGCTTTAGATGGCAAAGCTGTGCCTGGTCACATTAGCACTTTGGTGGCGGCGATTAAACCTGCAGTTGATTCGACCAAAGGTCAAAAAGGCGATGCCTGGGATAACGCAGTCAGAGCTAACGTGAAAATGAATGTAAATAAGTTACAATCCTCGTCGCCTCTTTTAGCAGCAGCAGTGAAAGCGGGCAAGCTTAAAGTTGTTGGGGGCCGCTACGATTTGGATAGCGGCAAAGTAGAGATAATTGCTTGATTTGGCTGGTTGCATCTCATATCTTGGTATATTTTTATTGCACAGGCTTTCCGGCCTGTTCCACAATCCGAGAATTTGATGGTGGGGAGTAGGGGTTGGGCAGGAGCTCCCGCCCGTAAAAGCCATAATTTCAGTTACATTAAACCCATTTCTTGCAGTCCCCGGCGCAGGCGTTCTGCTTCAAAAGGGCGGCGCTGTTCGTGAAGGGCGATCGCTCTTTTGAATTCTGCTAAACTCTCTGGCATTTTGCCAATTTTCAGCAAGGCTACTGCCAAGTTTTGATGAGCTTCGGCGTGTTCGGGATCGATTTTTATCGCTTGTCGGTAATAGGCGATCGCATCTGCTAAATTTCCGGCTGCCTTCAGCGTCAGTCCCAAATTGTAGTGACCTGCTGCAAAATTGGGGTCAATTTTTAAAGCTGCTTTGTAAGCTTTTTCAGCAGCTTTCAAATCTCCTTCCTCTTTGAGCAAATTGCCCAAATTATTGTAAGCACCCAACTTGAGCGGCGGGAACACATTTGTGTTAATTGCTGCTTGATAGTGTTCTTTTGCTTTGGCAAACTGCTGCTGCTGGCGATAAGCAATTCCCAAATGATAGTTGAGTTCGTAAACAATAGAATCATCTATGGTCTCGGCAGTCAAGCCTTTGGTTAATAAATTAATTCCCCGCCCGATTTGCCCGCTTTCTACATACAGCGCACCTAATTTGCTACAAGCATAAGCATCGTTTGGATAATAAGCGATATAGCGTTCCATTGCTGCTTGAGCTTTTTGGAATTTACTTTTTGCGGCGATCGCATCTTTTTGATAACCAGAGTGCCAAATTGCCACATCGGGGAGAGAAGCTATTTTCCAATTTGGTTCCCTGGTCACAATCTCAGCCACGCTGTCGTCTACCATGGCGTGGTAAGGGCGAGAAAAGCGGATGTCGGGGCGATTGCGAAACAAGCGCGACACTAGGGAATAGGGAGATTGAGAGGCACCGATTTCTTGGCGGATGAGATTGATTAGCAGCAGCCGATCGCTCTCAATTGCCTGCTTAATCTGAGGTACAATCTGCGGTACCAAAACCTCATCGGCATCCAACACCAAAATCCAGTCGCCCCGGGCGTGCTTCAGACACTCGTTGCGCGCCGCTGCGAAGTCGTCGCACCATTCAAAGTCATAAACCCTCGCCCCGGATTCTCGGGCAATTTCACGGGTGCGATCGCCCGATCCCGTATCCACCACCACAATTTCGTCCACAACACCCTTAACGCTGTCCAAAGTCCGCGACAGGGTTGCCTCTTCATTCTTCACGATCGTGCACAGAGTCAGATTCATCGGGCGCCAACTTTCCTCGTTTCACAAAATTATTGTAATTTTTTTACCAGTAAAACACAAAAAGTCCCAGAAAAGATTCTCCTATTTCCCTTTTGCTTTGAGCGTAAGTACCTTTCTTCCCTAGAAAAAGTGGGTTAACTCTTTTGAGATATTAAAAAGCCTCAAACTCCGACGATTGAGGAGAAATCCTACCTCTTTCGGTTCTTCCCTACGGTAGAGGTGAGGACCCGATAGCGGTTGTTATTCTAAGAACATAAGACAAGGCACAAGAAAAGTTTAAGTATTCAGGAGAAAGAGAAATGGGAATTATTGCTTGGATCGTTTTAGGACTGATTGCCGGTGCGATCGCCAAAGCCATTTATCCGGGAACTCAAGGCGGCGGTTTTCTGGCAACAACAGGTTTAGGAATTGTGGGCGCGCTAGTGGGAGGTTATCTAGGTCAAGTCTTATTGGGGACGAGCGGGGGAGCATCCTTCGGAGCATTGACTCTACCCAGCATAGCTTTTGCAGTCGTAGGTGCGATCGTGGTACTTTTCATCTGGGGATTGTTAACTCAGCGTGCTGCATAACAAATATTGCCAATTCCCAGTCGATCGACTTTTAGGGTATTCATAAACCCGGTTTCTGAAAGAAACCGGGTTTTTCAGTTGTTTGTAGGGTTCGTCAGCCTACTGATACAAAATCCGCGTTAAAAACCCCGATCGTCCTAGTGCGGTGGAAACTGCTCAATAGTTAAACTTTCCTCAGAAATCACACCTTGCACCATTCTCGCTTAACAGGCTTTCGGGCCAGTTCCGCGAAGACGGAGTTTTCTTGTGGGGTGGGGAGGAGAGCCCGCCCGCACAAGGCTTATGGAGAATGGTGCAACATCTCAGTACGAACAGAGTGGAACTGAAGCATGCAAGAGTGAAAATCCCGGATTTAGTATCAATTAATTAATCAATCCGCAAATTGAAAGGCAAGCGAACATAAACCCCCTGGGGGTCGTTCATCGACTTGATCGCAGCCAATTCATTTTGCATTTTCTTAAATTCGGCCGTTAGCGGGTCGAGTTTGGCGGCGGGTTTCAAAACGTGAACGCCGGAAATTTTTTCCAAAATTCGCTCCTCCAAAGTGCGGCGTTTTGGATATTCTTCCAACTTCCAATTGTCGCCCAGTTTAGCTTGCTTCGCCGCCTCTCTGACAGCATCTTCAAGCCCGCCAATTTCATCGACTAAACCCAACTGTTTCGCGGCAGTACCAGACCACACCCTGCCTTGAGCAATTTCTTGTACCTTGTTTTTCGGCAGTTTGCGGGAGTCGGCGACTTTAGTAATAAATCGATCGTAAATGCGATCGACTACCCTCTGAATATTCGCCAATTCTTGAGGATTTTTCGGGCGGGAAACCGTGTTAGTATCCGCAAAGCGGGCGGTTTTCACAACGTCCCAAGTCAGGCCGTTGTTAGCAGCCAACTTTTCGGCGTTAAACAGCATTCCAAAAACGCCGATCGAACCAGTAATCGTATTGGGTTCGGCAAAAATGCGGTTGGAACCCATCGAAATCCAATAGCCGCCGGAAGCTGCTAAATTGCCCATCGAAACGATAACTGGTTTCTTTTTGCCCGTCAGCATCACTTCGCGCCCAATGACTTCGGCCGCCGTCGCGCTGCCTCCGGGACTGTTGACGCGCAAAACCACTGCTTTTACGTCGTTATCTTCTCTAATTTTCCGCATTTCTTGAGCGATGCGATCGCCTCCTACTTGAGTCGGGCCCCCTTCGCCGTCTACAATCTCTCCCTCAGCGTAAAGTACAGCAATTTGGTTTTTATTGTCAGCGCGAGTTGAGTTTTTATTCTCAGCAATTTTCGCGTAGTTTTTCAAACTAATTTGCTTGAAAGATTTGTTTTCGCGATCTGTTCCTGTGAGTTTTTTGAGTTCGGTCGATATTTCGTCAAAGTATACAACTTTATCAACTAACTTGTTTTTGAGAGCTTCGTCAGCCATCAAAGTTCCGCCATTATCTGCAAGCGCTTGCAGTTGCGGAACAGTCACTTTGCGACTCGGGGCGACTGTTTTCAGGTATTCTCCCCACATATCTCCGAGCAACTTTTGAGTTTGCTGGCGATTTTCGGGACTCATTTTTGTGAGCAAAAACGGCTCAACGGCTGACTTGTATTTGCCGACGCGAGTCACTTGCACTCCCACGCCGTATTTTTCCAAAGCACCAGTGAAAAACAGAGCCTGACTGCTAAAACCGTTGATTTCCAAAGCGCCGTAAGGATTGACGGCAATTGTATTAGCAACGGAACCGAGGTAATAATCTCGCTCGTTCCAGTCCATCTGGTAAGCAAAAATGGGTTTTTTGGCATCTCGGAAACGCTGCAAGGCCGATCGAACTTCTTTGAGATTCGCAAACCCGCTGCTGCTCGAATCCGAGCTGCCTTCGAGATAAATGCCAACGATTTTCGGGTCTTTTTTCGCATATTCGATCGTGTCTAAAACAGTCCGCAGCGTCACTGTATCGCCGGAATCTTCCGAAAGCACTTCTTCAATCGCCGCGCTAGTGCTACGGCTCGGTTTGCTGTCGGTGATATTTAAAGAAAGGTCTAATACCAATACAGACTTATCTTTAACTTGCGGGCCTGAATCTTTAGACGACGATGCCGCCAGAGCAATTAGCAGTACCAGTCCCCCCAATCCGATGCTGCCCAGCAGCAACAGTCCTAGGAAGGTTCCCAGTAAACTTGCACAGGTATATTTTAGGAAATCTTTCATTAGATAATTGGTAATTAGTTATTAGTCAATAGTCACGAGTCAATAGTCAATAGTCATTAGTCATTAGTTAGAGCATATCCCGTGAGAGTGGAATGATACCGAGGTGAGCGTCCCGCTCGCATTGCACTCGGAAAAATATTATTCCGATGCCAGCGGAAACGATATTATGGGTAATTCCTGCAACTAGGACTAAGCAATTATCCCCTATCGTAGTTATTAGCTCATGACTTTTGACTGCTGACTAATGACTTTTGACTGCTGACTCACTTTTATCTTAACCTTTCCAAAACCCCAGAATGTTTTAACTCATCCAAATTAGCGCAGCCCGTACAGAACATCACGGTGGCGATTTCTGCAATTAAAGCCTCAGCTAGGAGGGCTGCCGCTGATTCCGATTCCGCTGCAGCTTGTAGAAACGGCCGCGCCAGTCCCGCAATATCCGCGCCGAGGGCAAGGGCTTTCGCTGCATCCAATCCATTCTGCAAGCCTCCAGAGGCAATCAGGGGAACATCCGGCGCTACGGCGCGGGTGCTGACAATGCACTCGGCTGTTGGTATTCCCCAGTCGGCAAAGGTTGCGCCTAACCTGCGCTGCTTGCCATCTTTAGCTCGCTCTCCTTCTATTTTCGCCCAAGAAGTGCCTCCGGCTCCGGCAATGTCGATCGCACCTACCCCAGCGGCGAGCAATTTCTTTGCCATTTTTCCTGAAATACCGTTGCCGACTTCTTTAGCAATAACTGGTACTGGTAATTTCTCGCACAATTTGGCAATTTTATCGAGCAGTCCTTTAAAGTTAGTATCGCCTTCGGTTTGAACGCACTCTTGCAGCGGATTGAGGTGTAAAATTAGTGCGTCTGCTTCTAAAATATCAACTATTTTTTGGCACTCTTCCCAACCGTAACTGTAGTTTAATTGAACTGCTCCGATATTCGCAAATAGCAGAATATCAGGAGCCCGGCGGCGGACGGCAAATGTAGGAGCTAGTTGAGGTTTTTCTACGATAATTCGCTGGGAACCGACTCCCATTGCTAGTTTGTATTCTTGAGCGACATCGGCGAGGCGATAATTGATTGTTTGGGCTAATTGTGTGCCGCCGGTCATCGAGGAAATTAGCAAAGGAACGGCTAGTTTTTTGCCCAGAAATGTGGAGGTTAAATCGATTTCAGTGCGATCGAGTTCTGGCAAACAGCAGTGTTCAAAACGGTAGCGTTCGAGGCCGCTGGTAGTTTCGCGAAATTGTACGTCTTCTTCGAGGCAAATCCGCAGGTGGTCTGCTTTGCGGGTTTCGGTTTGCGAGGGGGAGGTTAGCGGCAAGTTCACAGTGGCTATTTGGGGAAAGAGTTGTGATTTGGGAATATAGCAATTTTATTTCATTTTTGATTTTTTTTTAATGAACCGCAGAGAGCGCAGAGGGCGCAGAGGAGAAGAAAAGAGAGATGTTCGCCAATCCTGCCAGGGTTGCTGTATTATCCCGGAACAGTCAGTGGCATTCCGTTATCGGAAGGTTTCAACTTGAGTAAAAAAGGAACTGCTTTTTGCACCCAGGCTTTGACTGACGGGTAACTTGCCGCATCTTCGCCGAAACAAATGTCCAGCATATCTGTGTGAATTATCCCCGGATTTAAAGGAACTGCTGCCATACCTGCGGGCAATTCTTGAGCGAGCGATCGGGTAAGTCCTTCTATCGCCCACTTGGAAGCGCAATAGGGCGCGACTTCCGGCGAAGTTGACCTTCCCCAACCAGAACTAAAGTTGACAATTATGCCGCTTTTTCGAGCAATCATTGCCGGGACAAAGTGGCGGATTACATTAGCCGTACCTTTAATATTAACATCTATTAGCTGGGAAAATTCTTCGCTGCTGACCAACCAAAGGGGCGCGGGATGGTTAACTAAAGCTGCATTGTTTATGAGCAAATCAGGTGGCTCATTTTTTCCCAGTATTTCTGTTGCCCAAGCTTTTACTAGAGCATCGTTAGTGACATCCAAACAAGTAAAATTGTGGGGTGAACTATATTTTTGGTTGAGCTTTTCCACTGCTTCGGAAGAACGGGCGCATCCCAAAACTGTATGTCCCAATTCAATAAACTTTTCGGTCATGGCAAGACCAAGACCGCGACTGACTCCGGTAATTACAATTAATTTTGTCATAGATTTGCTGAATTTTGACATTAAGTAATACAATAGATATTGACGGGTTAATTGACAAATCGATAACAGGGAAAAAGCATGAAAGTAAAAGCAGCAGTTGCTCGCAGTGCCGGCCAACCTTTGAGCATTGAAACGGTTGATCTAGATGGGCCGCGCGCTGGAGAGGTGCTGGTGGAAATTAAAGCCACAGGTGTTTGTCACACTGATGCTTACACTCTTTCCGGTGCCGATCCAGAAGGCTTGTTTCCGGCTATTTTAGGCCACGAGGGAGCCGGGATTGTCGCAGAAGTTGGGCCGGGAGTCACGAGTGTCAAAGTGGGCGATCGAGTAATTCCTCTATACACTCCCGAATGCCGTAACTGCGAATATTGTTTGAGCGGCAAAACTAATCTCTGTCAAGCAATTCGGGTGACTCAAGGCCAGGGAGTGATGCCCGACGGCACGAGTAGGTTTTCTCTAGATGGACAGAAACTTTACCATTACATGGGAACTTCTACCTTTGCTAATTATACAGTATTGCCGGAAATTGCAGTAGCAAAAATTCGCGAAGATGCTCCTTTTGATAAAGTTTGTTTAATCGGCTGCGGCGTCACAACTGGCATCGGCGCTGTCATCAATACTGCAAAAGTAGAGCCTGGTTCTAATGTGGTAGTTTTCGGTTTGGGCGGCGTGGGTTTGAATGTAATTCAAGCGGCTCGCATGGTGGGAGCTAACATGATTGTCGGCGTAGACTTGAATCCCGATAAGCGAGAGATGGCGGAAAAATTCGGCATGACTCACTTTGTCAATCCCCGCGAAGTGGAAGGCGATTTAGTGCCTTATTTAGTAGATTTAACCAAAGGCGGAGCAGATTACAGTTTTGAATGTATCGGCAACATTAATGTGATGCGCCAAGCTTTGGAATGTTGCCACAAAGGTTGGGGCGTGAGCGTAATTGTCGGGGTAGCGGGAGCCGGTCAAGAAATTAGCACCCGCCCGTTTCAGCTAGTAACTGGCAGGGTTTGGAAAGGGACGGCTTTTGGCGGCGCAAAAGGCCGAACTGATGTTCCTAAGATTGTTGATTGGTACATGGACGGTAAAATTGATATTGATAGTTTGGTATCTCGGGTAATGCCGATCGAGCAAATTAACGAAGCCTTTGATTTGATGCACAAAGGCGAAGTAATTCGCACAGTTTTGACATTTTGAGTTTTTGAAGGTGAAGGAAGAGGTTCGGCAACGGATTTTGTAACGGATGTAACGGATAGAAAGGAGAGCTTGCACCATTCTCAATAAGCTTTTTATGAACAGGCAAGATGCCTGTGAAGCGAGAAAATTCACTCTTCGCTTCACAGGCATCTTGCCTGTTCTTGAGAATGGTGCAAGATGTGAGATAGAACAAAGCTTAATCCCCAATTCCCAATTCCCAATTATGCTCTCTGACTCCCTAAAACTGCAAAAAAAACATAAAAGTTTCGGCGGCAAACTCGGCTTTTACAGTCATCAATCCGCCGCTTGCAACAGCGAGATGAAATTCGCAGTTTATCAGCCGCCGCAAGCTTTATCTCAACCCGTACCAGTTTTGTATTTTCTATCAGGTTTAACCTGCACTGAAGAGAACTTTATGGCAAAAGCGGGGGCGCAACAATTTGCGGCAAAATACGGGTTAATGTTGGTTGCGCCCGACACAAGCCCGCGCACTACTGGTATTCCTGGCGAAGATGACGATTGGGATTTAGGAAGTGGTGCGGGTTTTTATGTTGATGCGACAGCCACACCTTGGAATGCTCACTATCGAATGTACAGTTATGTGGTTGATGAATTGCCAAGTTTAATCGCCGCAAATTTTCCAGCAATACCGGAAAAACAGGGGATTTTCGGTCATTCTATGGGCGGACACGGGGCGTTAATTTGCGCTTTAAAAAATGGATCTCGCTATCTTTCAGTTTCAGCATTTGCGCCTATTTCCGCGCCAATGCGCTGCCCTTGGGGACAAAAAGCTTTTGCAAACTACCTCGGCAGCGATAAAGATATTTGGAGGGCTTGGGATGCTAGCGAATTGGTGCTTGAGGCGCAATACAACCGTCCGATTCTGATTGACTGCGGCACGGCTGATTCGTTTCTGGCTGACGGGCAGTTGTTGCCGGAAGTGTTCGCAGAGGCTTGTGCAAAAGTGGGACAACCGCTAACTTTAAGGATGCAGGAAGGTTACGATCACAGCTATTATTTTATAGCTAGTTTTATGGAGGATCACATTCGGCATCATGCGGCTGTTTTGTGCGGGTAGTTCCTAGCAGGAAGCAGGCAAGATGCCTGCTCCAAAACAACTGGTTCTTAGGCTCTGCCTGGGAACTGATATCCAGAGGCTCTGCCTCGAATGACTGCCATGAAATGTGGAGGCAGAGCCTGGTAACGAGTGAACTCGCTTCTACGAGTACAGGTATTTTCGGTTAATTAAGATTAATCGGAAATACCCATTCTTTATAATTGCTGTCGCGATTTTCAATAATCTCCGTTAGTTTGTCCAAAATCTTTTCGGTGATGGGTCGGTTTTTGGGCAAGTGATAGTTTTCTACTCGCTTAATTGGCGTAATCTTCGCGGCGGTTCCGCAGAGGAAAATCTCGTCTGCAATCAACAGTTCCGATCTATCAACTGGTCTTTCTATGACTTCAATTCCTAAGTCTCTGGCAATTGTGATTACGCTGTCTCTGGTAATTCCTTCGAGAATATCTTGCTCGAAACCGGGAGTAAGTAATTTACCGTTTCTGGCGACAAATATGTTCATTCCTGAAGCTTCGCTGACTTTTCCTTGAGTATTCATCATAATAGCTTCGTCGAAGCCCGATTCTACTGCTTCTGTTTTGGCTAAAGCTGAGGTGATGTAAGCGCCGCTAATTTTACCTCTTAAGGGCAAACTGCGGTCTTCTTGGCGATACCAAGAGCTAATTCTACAGTTGACTCCTTCTTTGGGCAAATAGTCTGAAAGTTCTAATCCGTAGACAAAAAAGTCGGTTTCTACGTTGTGCAGTCGGGGGGCAATTCCTAAACTGGATGTGTAGACGAAAGGGCGGATATAAAATGATTTTCTGGGTTGGTTTTTCTGGACAAAATCAATGATTATTTGTTGGATTTTGCTAGCTGGTAAATCGCAGTGGAGGAAGCTGGCACTTTGACTTAATCTTTGACAGTGGCGGTCTAATCTAAATAGCAATATTCGATCGGCATTTTGGGGGTCGGGAATTCCCCGCAACCCGCCTAAGACTCCGGTTCCGTAGTGCAGTGCGTGGGTGGCTATGGAAATTTTGGCGTCGGTAAATGGGAGAAATTGGTTTTGAAAGTAGGCAATTGGCAAAAAACTATCCATGATTCAAGCTGGCGATGAGTTTTGCAGTCCGCTAGGAAAGCTGAATTTGGTTATATTACCATAAGTTATACCATTTTAGATTTTAGATTTTAGATTTTAGATTTACAATGACTGATTAGATATAAGTTTGGAGGTTGTCTAAAGTTACCTTTTTTTATTAAATGAGATGATTGTTGTGGGAGTCGAGACAGCGATAAAATAATATAAAATGCGTTCATTTTGGTAGATAATTGTTTTGGATAAAAATGCGATCGACTACAAACAAAAATCAACCAAGGGGCAACTATGGCACGTAAATGTTTCATCATTGAAATGGGGATGGGTATAGACCAGCACGGGCAGGAACCGACTGTAGCCTGTGCAAGGGCTGTACGGAATGCGATCGCCAATAATGCTCTCCTAGGCGTCTGGGAAGTGGCGGGTTTGACTGACCCCAATCAGATGATTGTTGAGGTTAAGGTGGCCGTTCCTTACCCGGAACAAGTGCGGGAACAGGAGGTGTTGGCGGTGCTGCCTTTTGGCAGCAAAACTCTGATTGTGGAGCAAGGAGGCATGATTGTGGCAGGAAGGGCGATCGCCTCTCTGAATGATAAAAATGATGAAATGCTGATCGCTGTGGCGGCTGTGAGTGTTTTTGTGGAAACTGAGGATTAATTAATTTTGTGTTGTTTGAATAAATCTGCGGTGAAATACGATCGCCCGATCGTACTTGCTTGTTTCCGCGATCGGGCGAACGCCTGTCTGTTAAAAAATGATTAATTTAGACTAAATTGTAGGGGACCCCAGAGATCTCGCAGGAAATACCTTAGAAAATCTGAGGCTCTGAGGCACCCTACAATAGGTCTGTTGGACGCTAAGGTTTATTTGCGCCTACCTACTTATTTTTTAAGTTTTAATTGATAATTTTTAATTTCTCAGGCGGCCAGGTATGTAAGCAATCCAGCAAAACCCTACGATTAATAACAGCCACGTCACTGTAATATTGCTGCCCAACAAGTTGCGGAGAAAATCTTCCATTGTTCTCAAAAATTATAGCGTTGAAAACTATTTATTGCGGTTCCCTCTCGGATCGGAAAAGGTAGAGTGCGATCGCGTTTTAGGCGATCGCACTCTATTTCCTCTAACTCATATTACGGCTGATTGGTATCTGCCAACATTTGATTAACCATTTGCAAGTGCGCCTGAAGGTTGGGCAAAAGCTTGGTTGCCCAACCCTTCAACTCGGGATCTTGTCCTTGTTGAGATTGAGCCTGAAACAAAGCAATAGCCTGATTGTGGCTCTCGATCATTGCCTGCTTGTAAGCCTTGTCAAAACTTGTACCCGATAGTCCCGAAAGTCGATCGGTCAAAGCTTTATTCTGGCTGCTCATCTCGGTTGGCAGTTCTACGCCTTTTTGCATTGCTAACTGCATCAGTTCTTGATTGGCTTGGGTGTGTTCATTAACCATTTCTTGCCCGTACTCTTTCACACGAGCGCTAGAACCCCGCTCCACGGCTAACTTGCCGAGCTGCACTTCCAGCATACCAGTTTGAGCGGCTTGGAGGACAAAGTTTTTGTCTCTGCTGCTGAGAGAATTAGGGGCAGTTTCGCCACTTGTGGGAGTGTTGGGAGAACGGCCGGAATTGTTATTGGTGGGGGTATTTGGAGTGTTGGGAGAACGGCCCGGATTGTTGTTGTTGTTTGGATCTGTAACAGGAGGTCCCGGAGAATTAGGATCGTTTAAGTCGTTATCGGCAAGATCAAAAACCCGATCGCCCGACTGGTTGAAGCCGTGAGTCTGGCGGTTTAATTCTGCAAATCCCGGCACAGCTATCAAGGAAGAAATGCCGGCAATTCCGGCAACTGTTACCAATTTTTTGAACAAACTTTTGCGATTGAGTGAAGTCATGAATTTCTAAGCCTCTAAGTTGTTTTCAAAAGTACGTGAAGCTAAACTATCCCGTAGGGAATCGCCCGAAACTACCGATGGGAGGGTGTACTGCCTTTCCGAAACAAGTTGATCAAACCAAACGCGCCCAAGGCACCCAGCCACCCTAAATTATTGTGGCTATCGCGCCGAGCACTCAAAACTCCAGAATTAGTATCAGCAGGCGTCGATGTGGTGCCCGTTGTGCCCGTTGTACCGGTTGTACCCGTGCCCGTCGTACCCGTTGTACCCGTTGTACCCGTGCCCGTCGTACCCGTTGTACCGGTTGTACCCGTGTCCGTCGTACCCGTTGTACCCGTTGTACCGGTTGTACCCGTGTCCGTCGTACCCGTTGTACCCGTTGTACCCGTGCCCGTCGTACCGCTTGTACCGCTTGTACCCGTACCGGTTGTACCCGTTGTATCCGTACCTGTCGTACCGGTTGTATCCGTGCCCGTCGTACCGCTTGTACCGCTTGTACCCGTACCGGTTGTACCCGTTGTATCCGTACCTGTCGTACCGGTTGTACCCGTGCCCGTCGTACCGCTTGTACCCGTACCGGTTGTACCCGTACCGCTTGTACCAGTTGTATCCGTGCCAGTCAAACCGCTTGTACCGCTTGTTCCACTGCCACTCGTACCGCTTGTGCCAGTACCGGTTGTACCGCTTGTGCCAGTACCGCTTGTACCGCTTGTGCCAGTACCGCTTGTGCCAGTACCGCTTGTACCGCTTGTGCCAGTACCGCTTGTGCCAGTACCGCTTGTACCGCTTGTGCCACTGCCGGCGCTACCGCCAGCACCCCCACCAGCACCGCCTCCAGCAGTGCCGGCCCCCGACTGGGCAGAAGCAGGCACTGCTAAGGAAACCGTTGCTAAACCTAAAGTACAAGCGCTTGCTAAAACAATTTTCAAGAACTTAGAAGATTTCATGGTAATGCTTGCTTTTGCGTAGAGTCATGCGATCGCTTCTGATGCCAAAACCGCAGGGTCAACTTGACAGCGTAACGTGCAAATTTTCTAACATTCGCTGCGGGATAATGAAGGTAAGGGAGCAAATTTAGTCCCGTTCCCTCGATTATTTTTCCAAGGGGAAGTTACACCGCCGCGTTAATGATGCTTTATAAGCTATGACCTATCCTCCAAGTTAGCCATTCATCTTTAGGAATATTTGACAAAATGGCTTTTTATTTCAGGTGGTAGATGATATTTAATTCGGCGGCAGACTAGCTAAATCAAAATTTGTGTACGGGGGAGAGAAAGCGGGTTTTTCTGATAAATTTTGGTTTGAGTAACGAGACATATACATATCAACCGGATTTGTGAGACAAGCGCGCGGTTCTTCCTATAAATTTTCCCCGGCTGCTGGTGCTTTGAGGCAGAAATTCTTGATTTGATCGCCGTCAGTTTTGCCTTAGCGCTCTGCCAGATGAGTTAGTTTAAAAATTTTTTTAGGGCTATTTTTCCTTAACTTGCTGCTGGCAATTTCGCCCCTGGTAGCATACCGTTCAAACTTTCCCAGGAAACTAAATTATCTCAAAAAGCGCGATCGCTCAGAGTCGCCATAGCACCTGCAACTGCCTAATAGCAAGGCTTTTGACGGCGCTTTGACTTGCGTTAAACAGCAAGGCGCACTGAGGGCTATCCGAGTCGGGCCCGCGCGAGATTAAATTAACCAGGGGTGGCGCACTCGTGAGAATTGCTTGTGAGTGCGATCGGGCAAACTCTGATATAGTAAAACCAAAGGTATGCCAGAGAGCGCTTGTTCTCTAACACATTTTCCAAACGGACATCAACTATGCTGCATCGAGTTCTTGCCAGAAGTCGCTATCTAATGTTAATCGCTGTATTCGGTTCTTTTGCAACGTCTGTGACGCTTTTGATCTACGGTGCCCTGGAAACCATCATTACCATCGGCCACACAGCTACAATACCGGTTTCCAGCGAAAACTCCAAACAACTGATTCTGTCTAGCATCGAAGTTGTAGATTTGTTTCTCCTCGCCACAGTATTTTACATTACTGCCCTCGGACTTTACGAGCTGTTTATAGACGAGCGCATCAAAGTACCACACTGGCTGGAAATTCACACCATCGATGACCTGAAAACTAAACTCACCAGCGTCATTGTAGTAGTGTTGAGTGTATTGTTTCTCTCTGAGGTAGTTCGGTGGAACGGCGGGACGAACATCCTTCCCTTGGGTTCTGGTGTCGCTTTAGTAATCGCTGCGCTGACGTATTTTCTAAGTTCCCAGGTGAAAAAGGCAAAGTCAGATTAATGGCGGTTTGAGGAGGGAAATTAGCCAAATCCGGCTGAACCAGCAACGGCCGTCTAGTTGCATTATTTCTCTCAATAAATTTAATATTACATCTGTCTTCGGAATGATAAAAAGGCGGTTTCAAACTTGCTTTTAGAGAGAGGAAAGTAGTTGCTTATCGTATATAACATTCAATTTAGGTTTAATAATTAGAGGTCATTATGCCAGAACAACAATTTGACACCTTACCTTCGGAAGCACAAGAACTCCCTCAAGGTGCGAAACAAATTTTTCAGGCTGCTTTTAAGAGCGCTAGCGAAGATGGAATGAGCGCAGATGGTGTTACTAGCGTTGCTTGGAACAGTGTAAAATCTGAATATGTTAAAGGCGAAGGTGGCACGTGGCATAACAAGGGCGACGATACTAACCAAACCCGCAAATCTGTACAGTCTGGTGGCAATTAGTTATCAGCCATTAGTAATATCGTGTCCGCTAAGATAACCCCTATCCGCGGTGTAGTGGGGGCTTCCTTCCTCAATTTTTGATGAGAACCAAGAGTCCTCACTACCAACCAATTGCAGTGACGTTATTCTAGCGGGTACGATCTCATCAGTCACGAGCAATGTACTCATCACTTGTGGTTAATGCTTTACGTTGATAGCTGTTGGAATCGCGGTGGTACAGAAGTTAAGGCAGGGTGTTAATAGGCTGGCGCATATCCCATTGCAATTCGGCTAAAACGAGCAAGCTAAATACCATTACGGTTCCCGTAAATAGGAAATACCAACCGCCAGTGTAAGGCAAAATTAAAATTCCCAACACGTGAAATAAACTGGTAGCTAAAAGCGCGCGCGATCGCACTGCAAATCCAGTCCCCAAATACCCTATTCCGCTCATTCCCAACCACAGGGGACAGAGATTAGCCAACACTTTTCCCCAACTGAGAAGAATTGCTAAATCGGTCAGCAGCAATGCTAATAACATCAGTATTACCCAACCGTAAAGCACCCAAGTCAGGCGTTCTATTTTAACCCAATAGTATGTCCAGCTTACCATAGCTGCTGTACCTACGAGGCTGAGTGTTGACCACAAACCTGCTTGCAGCATCCAACTCACCGAAAAAAATTGTGCTGTGCCGAATATGGGTATTAACAGCAAGCTCCAAAGCAAGCAAGTTCGATCGAGACAAGTATAAAATTTTGAATAAAATCGATCTTTGCCAAGGGGAAACTGAACGTGCCAAAGCCCTTCTAAATCTTGAACGGCAATGTTAATCTGTTTGCGGCGCAGAGGCGGAACTGAATAATTAAAAAAAGTCATTTTTGACAATATTAAAATTAATAATTAGTGGACTCCTGTACCTATCTCAACAGTAATTGATATAATTGCTATCTGCCAAACGGGTTAATTTTGTTAAGGTGACAATCTATCGGCAGTAATAGTTATTTAATCGCAATATATATTATGTAAAAGCGGAAGAGATAGATTAGTAAAATTTATAAATAGCTCTTGCGACAGATTGCTGCACTATTACTTGTCCGATAAGTTAAAAACAGTCAACTTTGTTACCGACCGAATTTATGCTCACTTCCTCCCATCCTCTGAAACAGCTATTCCACTGCCCGGAAGAATCGGATTTTTACGCGCACTGCTTGGAAAGTTTAGTGTTAAATGCCAGTGACAATTCTCGACTTATCGTAGAGTTTGGTTCAGGAGAGGGAAGTCCTGTTATTAAGTCTTTGCTGAGAAGTGATTTTGATGGGACAATACAGGGATTTGAGCTAAATAATGTAGCTTGGAAAATTGCTCAGTCTCAAATTAAGGAATATGAAGTGAGCGAACAATACACGGTAAATAATTGCTCTTTTTTTGATTCGCCTTTATACGAGTCGGCGGATTGTGTAATCTCAAATCCCCCTTATTTGCCTGCGGTGGATGATAAAATTTACCAGCCACTGTTGCACGGCGGGAGTGATGGTTCTACAATTGCTAAAAAACTTTTATCTTTGGGCAGTGACGAAGTTTTGCTGATGGTTTCTAGCTATTCTAATCCGGTGGGTTTGGTCGATTATGCCTTGGATCGAGGGTACTCGGTTGCGAATTTTGAGATTGCACCTTTAAGTTTTGGCTATTATAGTTCGGAACCCAAGGTGAAAAGCGCGATCGCCACTCTGCGAAAACAGGGAATGGCTTTTTATTCGGAAAATATCTATCTGCTGGCTGGAGTTTTGTTTAAGAAACAGGAAAAGTCGCAAAGAGATTTGTCGATCGAGCTAATTCAGTTAATGACAGCATTTTAAGTTAATTTCTGGTAGGGTGCGTCAGTCTCTGACCCACCCTAGGATATAGCTGTTAATTGTGTTCTGTGGCTTGGATCGATCGCACTACAGCAGCCGCAGCCCGATCGCCGATCGACTTCTCCTGATCGTACCCCAACACCAGTTCCCACGCCTCCTGCGGGTATCTATCAACCAGCGGGATCGCCACTTCATCCAACATCCAGCGGCCGTGACGTTCGTCTTCTTTGATGTGCAGTTCCCAATAACCCATCGCAGCCTGCGAGAGGCCCAAACGCTGGGCGGCGGCTAGATAATTGCGGTAAGCCACGGGCCCCGCCACCTCAAAATAAGTAAGTCCGCCGTTGTAGCGCAGAAAATGGCGCTTGCGTTCCGTCAGCAGGAAGTTGTGATTGATGCCTGCGAGCACTTGCCAAGGCACTAAATCGAAGTACGCTTCCGGTTCCGTACTCATATCGAATTCTGCCAGCATTTGGGCAAAAAAGGTCGAGTGCTTGCGGGGGAAGCGACCGCCGCCGTATTCTTCGATCAGCACTCGGGTAAGGGTGCACTGAATTTCGTTGCCGGCACCGCCGAGGATGCGAGAAAGCCGGCTGGCTTCCACTAAACCGTCGAAAGATGCGATCACCAGCAGGTGTCTGTATCCGGCTGCTGTCATCTGTTCCCGCAAATAGCGATCGAGATCGGTTAGCGGAGGATCGACATCGGCGGCCGCGCGATCGCGCAGGGCTTGCTTGACATCGGGCAATTTTTGCAGCGCTGCAACGTCGATTTGTGAGATTTCCCACTGCTGCCAAGGTTCCTCAATGCGATCACGCACGGAACGCAAATAGTGCGATCGTTCGTTATTGTAGCGGCGCAAATCATCGTACCAAAACAAGTTGAGGCGGTTGATGCGGTAAAGCACGCGCTGCAAGAAGCGGTGAGCTGCCTCATCGCCCGGTTCCTGTTGGTAAGCTGCTTGAATTGCGTAGGCGATCGCGCTTTCAAAATCGCTGACAAGTAACGGTTTTGCCGCCACCGTCTTGTCTAAATCCTCGACTTCTAGCAAATTGACAAATTGCCGATCGGCTGATTCGTAATTTGGGAGTGCGAGTTGGTTTTTGGGAAGACTCGGCGAGTCTATTTTGGGTAGTAAATCTGCCGTGTTTTGCATGGAATCAACTTATTATAACTTTGATTATTTGTGCTGCCTGCCCAAACAGCCAACCGTTGCAGATTGCTGAGGATTATGGCTAATTACTTTCAATATAGCGAATCAGTCAGCCGCCTACACCCTTCCATTGATAGAGATTTGACCGCTAGCGTCTCATACCCTTTCAACTTGTGAGTAAAGGTAACAACGTTTATGGAAATTTGTATTAACTTATATCAGGCTTCCTTCTCAATCACCTGTTTAGCAACGGGCAAGATGCCCGTTCCACAAAAACTCAATTTTCTTGTGCAAGAGGCATCTTGCTCGTTCTTGAAAAACTCAATTTTCTTGTGGAACGGGCATCTTGCCCGTTCTTGAAAAACTCAATTTTCTTGTGGAACGGGCATCTTGCCCGTTCTTGAAAACTCAATTTTCTTGTGGAACAAGCATCTTGCCCGTTCTTGAGACTGGTACAACCTATAGCTACTATCAACCTAGCCGATCGCCAAAATACTCCTGATACAACCGACATCTCGGAATGCAATGATTTCCATCCAATTTCACCAACCCCATACTATTTAACTTAAACCCTAATTCTGACCTCAATCTCACTGGCTGGGAAACACTCACAACCTCTCTCATCGCCTCCATTAATTCCGAATTTTTCTCTAAATTCCATAAATGCCGCCGCAAATGATCGCTGTAAATTCCCGCTTCTGTTGCCGATTCTTTCACTAACCGATCTAAAGTCACATCTTGACGCGAAATATGATACATTCCTAGCCGCACTAAATAAGGATTTCCGCCCACCAACCCCATCAATTCTGCAACTTCATTCCCACTCCAATTCAATCCGTGCCGCTTAGCCAAATCTTGCACTTGCGGCGAATCAAACTCCGGCAATTCAATCGGCAACCCCACATTAAACGGCGATTTATTCACGTCCAGCGGGATATATACTTCCGTAGAATGCACCACAACCAAGCGAAACTTTTTCCAAATATCTCGCCGTTTCGCTTCTTCGTGCAAAGCTCGCAATAACCCAAAAAAGTCGTCGGCAATTTCCGGCGATTCAAACAGGCGATCGCTCTCATCCAACCCTAACGTCAGAGGTTTTGAGGATTCAGACAGCAAATACTGTTCAAAATAAGCCTTACAGCACTGATTGCTGCCAATCAAATCGGCTAACTCCCAACACTTGGGCAACTGCTCCAGCATTCCTAACTCTTGACCGATGCTAGCACAAAACCACTGCAAAAATGTATCTGAATTAGCGAATATTCTCTTATTTGCTAGCTGAAAACTCAGCGCTACCGTGCGAGAACCTTGCTGTTCTGCATGATGCAAAATCCTCGCCATTAAGGAAGTTTTGCCCATTTGTCTGGGTGCTTTTATGCGGATCAGCGCTCCCGGTTGGGCGATCGTCTCGTAACAGCGGGATTCGATCGGAGGGCGATCGATATAAAAACGAGAAGCTATTTCAACTTGTCCTCCCGGCAATTCTGGCGGCGCTGCGGGCAGGGGTTGAATTATTACCTGTTTTGTGCTAGTAATTGCTTTCCATTCTACAGCCAATTCATGGTCGGCAGTTAACGATGTGCGACCTGCTTTGATAATGGTTAAAATTTGTGATAACAACTTAAATGAGTCGCCAGCACCGCGCCACAGCCAGGGCTGAATTCCTGCTAAATAGCTCAGCAAATCAAAGGAAAGCGGTGTATTAACTTCAACTAAAATCGGTAAAATTGCGGGTTTGTGAGCAGTTAAATTGTGAAATTCTTTGGCTAGCTGCACTTGTTCCAATACAATTTCGCTAGCTGCCGATTCTTCGGAAATCAGCAACAGCAAATAATCGCAACCCTTTAAATATGAGGCTGAGTCGCTGCTGTTGTTAATCAAAAAGACTTCGTGGCCTCCCGCCCTCAAAGCTTGGTGTAACTGCTGAGAAAGGGTGTTGTGTGAGGTCGATCGGACGATCGCCACTTTTGCCCTCACCAGCACTACCTCGTCTGGATCTGAATTCGCCTCAAAATCGGCTATATCGCGCCATTCCTGCCCCAATCCGCGACAAATTTCGATGAAATTGGCATAATCCACAGGTTTGCCATTCAGAAAATGGCTGACTGTAGATTGGGCCATCCCTAAATCCTCAGCCAAGATTTTCTGACTGGGAAAGCCATTTCTCAGGAGACAGGATTTAACTGCGCGAATGCACTCTTCGCGCACCCTTAGCGATCGTGGCATTGCTTATCACAATCAAGACACTGAAACCATCATAAATGCCAACCGCCCCTAAAGTCGATAAAAAGTCGATGAAAAGTCGATGAATTTTCAAATAACTCAGTCGCCAACTCAAATAGCCACCTGATTAGATTAGAAATAACAAGGTTGAATCCCATCGCACCGAGGTAAAAGCATTGTGTATTCTATCCTAATTTGGTCGCTGGCCTCAGCCACTAATCAACCAGGTTTCGCCTTCACCCCCCCGATGTTGTGGTTGCTGATCGGAGTTGTGCTTAGTGCGATCGAGCTATTAATCATCAAAACTCAGCCCCAGAAATACAGATTTTACGTGCTAATGATGGGAGCTTCTGCTTTAATTGAATCCTTTATTTTGTGGAGAGGATCTATAGCCTTTCAGTTTAGTTGGGCGAACATAATGTATGAAGATTTTGACTGGCAAATCTTCTACTGGATGGGGATAGCCCTCGCGCTGAGCATCTGGATTAGACCAATTTTTATTGTTCGCAAAAAGTTTGTGATTCCCGAAGCCACGGAAGCGACAACAATCTCCGAAATTTTCCCCGGAGAAACCGGAATGGTGATTTATGAAGGTGCTTCGTGGAAAGCCCGCAATGAAGATTCCCAAGGGGCGATCGCACCCCGACAAAAAGTTTACGTTTTGCGCCGCGAAGGAAACACGCTGATTGTTGTACCTGACAGATTAATTCACATCAACAGCTAAATCTGAGTTTTTTTATGACTAGGCGATTGAAATCGCTTCTTGCCAAACAAAGTCTCTCTATAAGAGACTAAGAAATCACTATCAACTGTCAACTATTTACCAGGAGATTCACTATGTATCAGTATTTTATGATGGTGTTGTTTGCAATCACCGGAGTATCCTTAGCCAACAGCGTCAAAATCGTCCGTCAAGGAGATGAGGCTTTAGTTGAAATTTTCGGAAAGTACGATCGCAAGAAACTCGAACCTGGTTTGACATTTCTGATTCCCTTTGTCGAAACAGTCGCCTATAAACAAACTCTGCGCGAGCAAATTTTAAGACTGTCACCGCAAGAATGCACGACGCGCGATCGCGTTGCCGTCACCGTTGAATTTATTGTGTACTGGCGCATAATTGACTTAGAAAAAGCTTCCTACAAAGTGCAGAATCTTAAGGAAGCGATGTTAAATATGCTGATTCTTTCAATTCGGACTCACATTGCGACATTAGCTGTAGAGGAACTTTACACGGCTCGCAATGAAATCAATAATGCTTTAGTGGAGGAGTTGGATACAACGACAGATCCTTGGGGTGTGAAGTTTACGAGAGTGGAATTGCGCGATTTTGCGATCGGCAGTAAAGTTATTCATCCTACATCCATTGACCGGAAAGAAGTACAAAAGCTGCGAGCTTAGAGATTAGTATTTCCTCCTTTTCATCGTTACCAGGATCTTCCTGGTAACGCAGATCCAAAGACTCTGCCTCGCCGACTTTAATTCACCTTATATATACCATTTAAGGAGACAATACCATGACTAAAGCTCAAGAATCAAGTATTAGCAACTCAGCTTATAATGGTTGCGGATGCTTATTGCTTTTAATGGGCATTGGAGTAATGGGCGCTATCGCTCTGCCATCATTTCTGAATGCTAGCCATAAACCCATGATTTCAAAAGCAAAACAGTCAGAAGCAAAACAGTATGTTGGCGCAATGAATAAGGCACAGCAAGCCTATTTTGCAGAAAACAATGCTTTTTCCAGTTCTCTTAAGGCTTTGGGAATTGGCATTAAAACAGAAACAACAAATTTCAAGTATTCAATTAGTGCCACTAAGAAAGCAGCATTTAATTATGCAGTAGCCAAGGAAAAAAACTTAAAAAGTTATGTCGGTGGTGTTTTTATGGTTCCTGCTAAAAAATTTGAGCCAAATGCTGCTAAAGAGGAAATAACTACAACGTCCATATTGTGCGAAGCTGATTTTCCCGGTACAATTGAAGCAGCGGAACCCACCTATGAAAATGGTAAAATTGCTTGTGGTAAAGGCACAAAACAACTGTCCAAATAATCTAACGATACGCAATATAATGACTGTCGATTACCAATATCAAATCGGCGGAAGTCTCCCGCAAAATGCACCTACTTATGTAGTGCGACAAGCTGACTCAGAACTTTATCAAGCCCTCAAAGCTGGAGAGTTTTGTTACGTGCTCAATTCCCGACAAATGGGCAAATCCAGTTTGCTGGTGCGAACTGTACAAAAGCTCTCGGCTGATGGCATTGCCTGTGCTACGATCGACCTTTCGGACATTGGCAACCAGCAAGTCTCTCTAGATAAGTGGTACGGAGGCGTCGCTTACAAACTCTTGTGCAGCTTCAACCTGTTTAACCCAGTCGAGTTTATGACTTGGTGGCGGGAGAGAGAGTTGATGTCGCCGGTGCAGCGCTTAGGAGAGTTAATTGAAGAGTTGCTGCTGGTCAAAATTTCTCAAAACCTGGTCATTTTCATTGATGAAATTGATAGTATTCTCAGTTTTCAAGAACCGCTAGACGATTTTTTTGCATTAATTAGATGTTGCTACAATAAACGGGCTCACAATTCAGAATACCAGCGCATTACATTTGCTTTGCTGGGAGTAGCTACGCCATCGGATTTAATTAGCGATGCAACTCGCACGCCCTTTAATATCGGTTTAGCTATTGAATTGCACGGTTTTAAATTACAGGAAGCTTTGCCTTTAGCCAAGGGTTTTGAGGGAAAAGTTGACAGCCCTCAAGAGGTTTTAAAAGAGATTTTGGACTGGACTGGAGGGCAGCCCTTTCTGACTCAAAAGCTTTGCAAGCTGATTTTGCACCATTTAAACAGCTTAGCTCCGGCTTCTATTATATCAGATTCAACCGATGAAAGCAAAACAGAAATTATTACTACAAATCAATTATTAATTAGCGAGATCGTGCAATCTCATATTATTGATAATTGGGAATCATCCGATGAACCGGTACACATCAAAACAATTCGCGATCGCCTTCTTAGAAATCACCACCACGCCAGTAGGTTATTAGGATTATATCAAAAAATATTGCAACCCTTTGATGCCCCCCAACCCCCCTTAAAAACTGGGGATGAAATGCCAGAATTACCCTTGTTAAGGGGTGCTGGAGGAATCTGGGCAGATGATACTCCCGAACAAACAGAATTGCGGCTGAGCGGATTAGTAGTAAAACGAGCCGGAAAATTAACTGTATACAACCGCATTTACGCAGCTATAT
>Ga0164305_10000044_pt1 | contig 34586 bp, 18 predicted proteins | sample Whisoiple_237_MG_FD_110215 | JGI IMG/M metagenome (GOLD analysis project Ga0164305, IMG submission 110215) | Soil microbial communities amended with pyrogenic organic matter from upstate New York, USA - Whitman soil sample_237_MG | ecosystem: Environmental > Terrestrial > Soil > Agricultural...
ATTATTTTACGTGGATTTGTTTTTCGCTAAAACTATCGAACCACGGCGCAAGCCCCTTTTCTCCATTAACTATGATTCTCTACGCTCCTTAAGCATCTCAGGAGTTTTCTGCACCACTAAGCCGAAAGCCTCAGAAAAGTATGGGATAGACGAGGCAGATTTCGAGAATTACGCACCAGGGATAGTACAGGCTGTATCATCATTGAATTAAAATATCGAGAGACATCAAAATCACCGTTAATCACCTATCATCTCGCCATAGATGAAGAAAATAATCGTCCTTTTATCGCTGAAGAATGGTTACAGTGGAGACGATCAGGTCAAGGTAAACCTTTTCGCTTTTTAGATTTCAAAAAAGGCGAAGGACAAGTCATTAGTGGCGCAACTCCTGATGAAGAAGATGAAAGGATCACCGAACAACTAGCATCATCTGAATTATTAGCAGTAAATACATTAGGACAATTTGCCAAACATCCCCGCGTCAGTGCTTTAAGACGTTTTATTACAGGCTGGTATTTATCATATTTAACCGCAGATCATACCCGCAGCCTTCCCGAAGCAGGTGCACAGGAAAGGTTATCTCCCACTGGTGACAATTTACCCAATGTTATCCAATACCTCAAAGAACAACATCCCCAACGGTTAGAAGAAATACTAAAAACCCTTTCCGTTCGTATTCCACGCCTCGAAAAAGTCGAAGCCTCAATCATGCAGGATGGCAGACTTTTGTTGGAAATTAAAGATGCTCCTTTTTCTCATCCAATTCTCGCAAAATTTGCCTCCGATGGTACGTTAAAGCTCTTAGCTTATTTGATAGTATTATTTGACCCAAATCCCCCGCAATTAGTGGGGATAGAAGAACCAGAAAATCATTTACATCCGCGATTATTACCTCAGCTTGCCGAAGAATGTCGTTCTGCTTCTGCGAATACTCAATTAATGGTGACAACGCATTCTCCCTTTTTTGTGGATAGTTTGAAACCAGAGGAATTATGGGTATTATATCGAGATGAGAAAGGTTTTACTCAAGCAAAAAGAACCGCAGATATGCGGGGAGTAAAACAATTTATGGATCGGGGTGCATTACTGGGTTCGCTGTGGATGGAAGATTTCTTTGATGTGGGAAATCCGCTTAAAAATGCGGGTGCAGCGCAAGGATTTTAAACTTAAAATAAAGAGAAGGTGAGAATTTTGCATCTTGAGTTTTTAGTGGAAGAACCATCCATAGAATAAGCTTTGACCCAGCTTTTGCCGAAAATATTGCCATCAAATGTTACCTTTAACATTCATCGTTATGGAGGAAAACCAGATTTACTTGCTAAATTGCCTGACCGTTTGAAAGGTTATCAAGCATGGCTTCCGCCTGATTGGAAAATTGTTGTTTTAATAGATGAAGATCGAGAAGATTGTCTTAAATTAAAAAAGCAACTAGAAGATATGGCAATATCAGCCGGATTAATCACTAAATCTTCCTGTCAAAAAGATCAATCATTTCAAGTCTTAAATCGAATTGTGGTAGAAGAATTAGAAGCATGGTTTTTTGGAGACGTTCAAGCAATTCGCCAAGCTTATCCTAAAGTCTCTGCCAATTTAGCTAATCAACAACCGTATCGCGACCCCGATGCTATTAAAGGGGGTACATGGGAGGCTTTGGAAAGAGTCCTGAAAAAAGCTGGATATCATCGGGGAGGACTAGAAAAATATAAAGCCTCTAGCGAAATTTCTAAATATATGAATCCTGAATTAAATCGCTCTACAAGTTTCCAAGCTTTTTATCGAGGTTTATTAGACTGCATCAATAATAAACAGGTCTAGTAAACCTTCGTTGGGTTGTCAATATAGACACGAATCTGAAATTTTTCTTGATAGCTTCATCCCCTAAAGGTCAAGCCACATAATTTAAACCACAGTAGAGGGTAAGGCGTGGCTCTGTGCTTTATGAAGACGCTGTGTAAATAATAACAAAACTTTGAGCATCGCACCAGCGTCCTACCGGTCTAAATCTTTAAGCGCATCCTGCAGCTTATGCCTTCTCTAACAATAGCAAGCACATCGCTAACTGGGTAAATTTTTCTTCCCTTGCGGAGTTATCATCGGCCGACAGTTGCAGCAACGCCCGCTGTGGCTTTTGTTTCGTCTGCTTGAAATTATCCCGACAATTCGGGAATGCTACCTAAAATTGATTGAGGGGCTTTATGGAATCTTCACACTGCCACGATATATTTAAAGCAATCGTGAAGTTATACTTCCGGGAGATGGCGAATTGTGTTGTTTGTGAGAAAAACGTGCGATCGCGCAAGTGAAAACCGAAAGCCAAAAATTTTAGAGAAGTCCGCAGCCGAGAGTTGCGCGATGGCTTAACTATCAGTAGAATTTATCCGGGCGGTTTTTGCCGCTGACGCGACAAACTCGTGTCGAACTGCTTAAATAAGAATGTGACGTTAAGAACTTAATGTGATTTAACGTCAAAATTAAAGCCAATTTCTGAGATTTGAGCTAACTTAACAATGAAAGCCCCTGTTGCACTACTCAACCCGCAACGCTTCATTTGGGGTCAGAGTCGGTCTCTAATCCAGAGCTGCCGGCTTAAAACTAAAGCTACGAGCTTTATTCAATCGCAGATTGCGTATGATTCAATTCAGGGAAACAGGGTAATGATGGGTGTATCTACACGGATTGTATTGGTCCCAATTTGGGCAACTCAAAAATTGTCTGCTAACTGTCTGGCCAACTACGCCGCAGCCGTTCACCCAGATATACGCAGAAAACAGCGCCGTTCGATCGTGCCAAAGTTTTTGCGGGCCGTTCTCAGGATTTAGCAGAGCCGGAGATGAGTTAGTATTGTCAAGCTAAGCGGACAGAGTTTTCCTAGTTCTTGACAAACAATGGAAAACAACTTCCATTTTTTGTGAGAAAGGCTACAATCGGGAAGGTCTTTGCAAGATCCGATTCTCCCCGTTTGATGCTTCAACCCTCTGCTGTTGCATTTGAGGCAGCAGACGGACATCCCAGGTGGCGAAAATTTGCCGTGCAACTGTCATGTCTGACAACCAGAGTGAAAGCAAGGCGAATCAAAAGTTCGACACCTCGAATACAAAAGTTAGACGGTTCCGTGCAGGAAAACTTGTACGGGTAAAAGCTCGAAGTACCGAGTAAAAAAGCCAGTATTTTTGGAAGTGCGATCGCACTTCATGGTTTGCTTCTCTGGGCAAGGTATTGCAGATGATGTGGTAACTCGCTCAGAAAGAAAAAGCCGCCAGCTCAATTTAAGGTCGCGATGTTAAAATCTGCGATCGATTGAATGCGCTGCCTGCTTCAAGCCCGAACTCGAACTTTGACTCATAAAACAGGTGCAGTTTCGGTAACAGATTCAGCTAGCAGACCGAAAATCCCACTATTTTTTCCTGCGGGAATGTCAATACTGGCTAACTTGTCTAAACTACAAACAGACACTATTCCACTGTTATTTATTCTTTAATTCAGGAGCATGAGGAAGACGGCATGATCCAGGCTAACACCGTACTCGAAACCACAATTACACCGGAAATGGAAACAATCGAGTTGCTTCGGGGCGCCGAAAGCGTTCTACCTGAGAGCGAGTTGGAACTCTTTATCGACGACGAAGACGATCGAGAAGAATTCTTAGACTCTCAATCTGAGGAAGACCCTAAATCTGGCAAAGGCGCCAAAGCCCGCCGTCGGGCACAGGCAAAGAAAAAGCATTATACTGAAGACTCTATTCGTCTTTACCTGCAAGAAATCGGTCGGATTCGACTGCTGCGAGCTGACGAAGAGATTGAACTAGCGCGCAAGATTGCAGATTTGCTGGAATTAGAGCGAGTTCGAGAACAACTGCTCGAAGAGTATAACCGCGAACCCAAAGACAGCGAATGGGCGAATGCTGTAGATATGGCACTCCCTGCATTCCGTCACCGACTCCACGTCGGCCGTCGGGCCAAGGAAAAAATGGTGCAATCAAACCTGCGTTTGGTGGTGTCGATCGCCAAAAAATACATGAATCGCGGTTTGTCTTTCCAAGATTTGATTCAGGAAGGCTCTTTGGGTCTGATCCGGGCCGCTGAAAAATTCGATCACGAAAAAGGCTACAAGTTTTCTACCTACGCAACTTGGTGGATACGTCAAGCCATCACCCGGGCAATTGCCGACCAATCCCGCACTATCCGCCTGCCTGTTCACCTTTACGAAACCATTTCGCGGATCAAGAAAACTACCAAACTCCTGTCTCAGGAAATGGGTCGCAAGCCTACGGAAGAAGAAATTGCTACCCGCATGGAGATGACGATCGAGAAGTTGCGCTTCATTGCTAAGTCCGCACAGTTGCCCATCTCTTTAGAAACTCCGATCGGCAAAGAGGAAGACTCACGTCTGGGAGATTTTATTGAATCAGACGGGGAAACACCCGAAGATCAAGTCTCGAAAAACTTACTCAGGGAAGACTTGGAAAGCGTTTTGGATACTCTCAGCCCCCGAGAACGGGATGTACTGCGGCTGCGTTACGGCTTAGATGACGGACGGATGAAGACCTTGGAGGAAATTGGTCAAATTTTTAACGTCACTCGTGAGCGGATTCGCCAAATCGAGGCTAAAGCCCTGCGGAAGTTGCGCCATCCCAACCGCAACAGCATCTTAAAAGAATATATCCGCTAGAGTAATTTGCTAGCATCACCCAAAAGAGTGATTCGCACTCTTTTTTTGGGGGGGGGAGACCCCCCGCCCCCATGGCTGTTTCATTCTCAGGAAAACCAGCCTTTTAACTCTTGTTATGCCCTGAATGCCGACCCGACCCATCCACGATTTGTTAGGCATTTAGTGGGATTGGGGCAACCACGGGGGGATTGGGGCAACCGGGCGTGGGATTGCCCCTAGAAGAGAATGAGACAGCCCTGCCCCCGCCCCGGTTTGAGCTATAGCTGTTACAGTTTATGCTCCTAACTGCACGGAGCAAGTGGTTATTTGCTGCTCAAATTGCGCTGCCAAGATTTAGGGAGTCCGTTACGGAACTCCCAAGCTTTGCAGTGTCACAAAAGTCTTAACTAGAAAATTACATCACGCCCCAAAAGTGAAGCAGGCCTTCACCGGAGACCAATTCGATGATGACAGCGGCAGAGAAACCAATCATCGCCAAACGACCGTTCCAATTTTCGGCTCCCTCGCTGAAGCCCCAGTTCCAAGCGTTGCGTTTTTGTTCTTGCATAGTGCGAACTCCTTTCGTTAACTTGTGTAAGGCTTATGTAAATAAATATAACATTTCGTGATAAAAATGCAAGCTTGTGATTAGTGATATCGGTCACAACGGTCGATCGACCCAGGAAATTCTAGCTAACGAGGAAAAATAGCCAACTCGGTATCAGGATCGAACAAGTGAATTTTGTCATGGGCGATGGCCAGCCAAAGCTCCTCGCCAACTCGGATCGATCGCTCAGGAGGAACCCGCACTTGCATCCGCACCGCTGGAGCATCCGTCAAACAAACCCCCAAATAAGTTTCGTGTCCCAAAGCCTCTACAATTTCCACTTGTACCGAAAGATTTTTGGTAGCTGGAGGGTTAATGCTCAGATGTTCCGGCCGAATGCCCAAAATTAGCCCTCGCCCGTCATATTGTTGTAGACTTTTTGCCCAAATATCGGGTAAAGTAAAGCGAAATTGCGGGTGAGAAATCAACAACGGGGCACTAAATTCCACCGACAAGAAATTCATCGGCGGAGAACCGATAAACTCAGCAACAAACAGATTAGCCGGCTTGTTGTAAAGCTCTAGAGGTTGAGCTACTTGCTGAATCTGGCCGACCTTCATAATAGCAATCCGATCGCCCATAGTCATCGCCTCAGTTTGGTCGTGAGTTACATAAATAGTTGTAGTTCCCAACTGTCGCTGCAACTGCACAATTTGCGATCGAGTTTCCGCCCTCAATTTCGCATCCAGATTCGATAGCGGTTCGTCCATCAAAAAAACTTCAGGATTCCTAGCCATCGCCCTACCCAAAGCTACCCGCTGCTTTTGCCCTCCCGAAAGTTGTTTCGGCAAGCGATTTAAAAGAGATTCTATTTGCAATAATTCAGCTACCTCTCGCACTCGTTTTCCTACAGCCTTTTCCCGTTCCGACAAATAGCGCAAACCCGGAGGCAACTTGCGAGTCGCTCCTCCTAAAAAGTCCTCAAATAAAGGATAACTTAGAGGATTTTTTAAATAATTAGAAGAAGCTAAATCATGAATAACCTCTTCTACCTTATTCCTAATTTTTTCTAACTTTTGGAGGCTTCCTTCTTCTTGTATCTTCCCCCTGCCTTCTGCCTTCTGCCTTCTGCGTTCTGCCTTCTGCGTTCTGCCTTCTGCCTGCTTCCTTCTTCCTTCTTCTTTCTCCCTTTCCGAGCGGCGCAATCCAAAGGCGAGATTATCGTAAACTGTTAAGTGAGGATAGAGAGCATAATTTTGAAATACCATAGCGATATCTCGGTCTTTAGGAGGCAAATCGTTAACCAGCCGATCGCCAACCCAAATATTGCCGGCCGTCAAAACTTCCAAACCGGCGATCGATCGCAGCAAAGTGCTTTTTCCGCAGCCAGAAGGCCCCACCAGCACCATGAATTCCCCGTCTTCGACAGTCAGGTTAATGCGCCGCAAAACGCTGTTAGACGCAGGGCGATCGGCCACAGGCGAGACATTTTCTGCGACAGTGTTTGCTTCTTTTTCCTGTTCTCCTTGGCGGAGCGGAAAACTTTTGTAGATATTTTCTAATACAACTTGCGCCATTAAACAATTTTAGATTTTAGATTTTAGATTTTAGATTTGGGATCTTGAAGTCTGACGATCGGGGGAAGAAGTCTTGCAAGAAGAATAATTCCCCATTACCAATGACCGATGACTAATGACTATTGACTGCTGATAACTTTGATGATTTTTTCACCCGGACTGAGGTCAAAAACTCGATCGCCCGCAGCATCTTTCCCCCAAAAAGCTATAGCATCAATAGCCGATCGCAGCAAGCGCCCAGAATTAGTAAAAAGTTTGACATCCGTACCCGGAACAGCCGGCAGCAAGCCAACCAAAGCATCTTTAGGCTCTGCGAAACGAAAAGCTTGAGTGCCAATTTCGCCGCGGTTAGTAAGTCTCACAGAACCCGCAGGCATTCGTTTTGCCCAACCCAACTCAGAAATTAGCACCAGACTGTCTTCCGGGTCGAGAGTGATGCAACCCACCAACTGTTCCTGCTTCCGCAACCTGGTTACTTGAGAACCCTGGGCCGCGCGGCCCATGGGCGGCAGTTGTTCGTCATCAATCTCAAACCGGAGGACTCGGCCTCCTGAAGTGGCGATCGCCACTTGCTCGCCGACTTTACCCAGACTCGCACAGCGCAGCCGATCGTCCTCCTTGAGTTTAACAACTGTAACGCCGCGATTAGTCAAATCAGCAAATTCCTGCATCGGCAAGCGCTTAATTTTCCCTTGCTGAGTCAGAGTTACTAAATCTGCCGCTTCCGAATTTTCCGGCAAAATAAAGTGTGCAACTGTGATTTCCGACAAAGCGCGACCGGCACTTTCTTTAGTAGCACTCGGCGACAACAAACTAACGATCGGCGTTCCCCGGTCTTTGGCGCTACTACTAGGAATATCGGCCACTTTCAGCGGGTAAGCTTTGCCGTTAGGAGTTAAGACCACCAAAGTGCGATCGGTTTTCGTGAGATCGGCCGTCACAATAAAATCTTCATTTTTTTCTAAAGCTGAAACCGATTTTTCGCGACTTTTCGAGCGTGGCTTTTCCCCAGCCGGCAAGCGTCGCACGTACTGCTTGTGCGAAAATTCAACAATAGTTTCCTCTGCCTCTAGAACGGGCAATAAGTTAGGCTGAATCGTTGCCGGCGACAACTGCTTCACCGCAGAATTTTTCTTACCAGAAAATTGTGGTTCGGCGTTGGCTGCGCGTGCAGTTCCATTGGCGAATTTAGTGCGGCGGGGGTCAGCGTACTTGCGTTTGAGCGCTCGAAATTCCTTCTTTAAAGCCTTCAAAAGTTCGCGCCTGTCGCTCAACAACCGCTGCAATTCTTGAATATTAGCCGTCAACTCATCAAACTCAGACTGCAAATTTTGCCTTTCCAAACCCGTCAGCCTACGCATAGGCATCGCCAAAATCGCATCAGCTTGACTTTCGCTCAAATTGAGGCGAACTTGTAAAGTTTGCTTAGCAGTAGAGCCGTCAGGAGAATTTCTGAGAATGTCGATCGCTGTATCGAGATTTGTCAAAGCCAACATTAAGCCTTGGACAATATGACAGCGGCGTTCTGCAGCTTGCAACTCGTAATTGTAGCGGCGGGTAAGAGTCACTTCCCGGAAATCCAGAAATTCCTGCAACAATTGTCTGAGCGTCAACTGTCGCGGTTGACCGTTGACAATTGCCAGCAAAATCGCGCCAAAATTTGTTTGCAGGTCAGTTTGTTGGTAAAGACGAGCCAGAACCGCTTCTGGGGTAAATTCCCGCTTGAGTTCAACCACAACTCGAATGCCTTCGCGATCGCTCTCGTCACGCAAATCAGAAATACCGTCGAGGCGGCCAGCATTGACCAACTCCGCCACCTTTTCAATCCAAGCCGCCTTATTTACCTGAAACGGAAACTCCGTCACCACGATTGCCGTTTTAGTACGCACCTTGCGATTACCTGGCACCTCTTCCACCCCGGCCACACCCCTGACAGCAATGCTGCCTCGACCCTTAGTGTAGGCGTCAACAATGCCCTCTGTAGCAACGATTTCCCCTCCGGTTGGAAAATCCGGGCCCGGAATCAGTTCTATCAACTTCTCGTCCGATAGTTCCGGGTTTTCAATCAAAGCAATTAAACCGTCTACCACCTCGCCCAAATTGTGCGGCGGGATATTAGTTGCCATCCCCACAGCAATGCCAGCACAGCCGTTGAGTAACAAAAACGGCAACTGAGCAGGCAGCGCCGTCGGTTCCTGCTGCGAACTGTCAAAGTTACCAGTAAAATCAACCGTTGCCTCGCCGACTTGGGTTAGCATAGCTTCGTGGGCGATCGGTGCTAGCCTCGTTTCCGTATAGCGCATAGCAGCCGCCGGATCGTTGTCCACCGAACCGAAATTGCCGTGACCCGCCAGTAAAGGATAGCGGCTCGAAAACTCCTGAACCATGCGTACCAGAGCGTCGTAAACCGATTGGTCGCCGTGGGGGTGATATTTTCCCAAAACATCTCCAACGACCCGGGCGCACTTACGGTAAGGTCGGTCTGGCGTCAGACCTAGTTCGTGCATCGCATATAAAATTCGACGGTGAACTGGTTTTAAACCGTCGCGGACATCAGGCAAAGCTCGCCCGACGATCACACTCATGGCATATTCGAGGTACGATTGCTGCATCTCGGCGTGCAGAGGCGTAGAAATTACTTGCCCGGAAAGTAGGTTGAGTTGTTTAGCCATGAGTCCTTGTGTCCGTTAATTCCTGAGTGAAAACAGCCTCTGTCAATAATGCCGAGGTTCCCTGTCTCGATTGAAAAGCTTTTGCCGCAGGCGAACCGAAAGTTCGACCCAACCGCCCAGTTGAAGAATAAAAATAAACTTAACTTGTGAAAGCAGAATCAGAGTCCCGAAGACGGGCAACACTTGCCTCTTACTCTCCACTCTTACCCTAACCTCTATGTTGCCTTCATTTGCGCCTACCTGTCTATTTACCTTCTGCCGTGAGAAGGTTGATTCACAGGAGAACACGGAATGCCAGAAACTCAAAACGTAGTGAGGCTGTAGCTCTTCCTAGGAAAGCGTCACGAGGGACTTGAGTCCCCGTCAATCTATGATAGAATTTAATTGGAATTAGGAATAACCATCTACACGAAGAAATATTTTATTCAGGAGAAACCCCGGATCGATCTCGTCTCAGTACAGCCGTAGCGTGGATCGAGCAGCAATGGTTGGAGATCGAGCTTACCGTATTTTGGCAAGCGTGATGGACTCCGAAAGTATTAAAAAAGAAAAGTAAGCGGAATTGGAATATCTCTGGTACTGGTACTTGTTCTAATCGTGTAGAGGCGACTGGACTATGGGTGAAGTCCAAGTTTTGGGCTTATTCAACCATAGAGCGTTGCCGTGACTCGCTGAGAGTGTCAAAAATGCCGATATTGATAATTATCAGTCAAAAGCTCTCCTGGCCATATCTCCTAGTCTGACATCCCCTTGATGAACGGAAGCGCCGATATTTTAAGCCGTTTTGATGGGTTAAAACTGAGAATTAGGCATCTCCAACAATCCCCGCTAGATTCGCTACTCCCAATGCGGTGGCGACGGGAGTATGTGAATAAACATGGCTTGATTCTAATGAGGAAGAAGGAAAATAACGATCGCACATTCCCGAATCTAATACCAGTTCAAAAAATAATCCAACTGTAGGCCCGTGATCCAAACTGATATCCAGTCAATCAGTTCCCATCTAAAATCTAAAATCTAAAATCTAAAATCTAAAATCTAAAATGGTAGAAGCCGGAGGCTTGACCGAAAGAGAGGATACTATAAGTCCAGGACGCACGGGTAGTCAGAAACCGGGTTTTTTCACAGCAATAGTTCGTTAAGCTGTCGGACACTTAAATTGTATATTCAGGGCGGGCGGGACGCCCACCCCACAAGAGTTTGACTTTTTTGACAGACAATTTAAAGGCCGCAACAGCTTATAGCCTGCCGAAACGAGCAAAAACCCGGTTTCGAGGAGTCGTCCATGCGTCCTGGACTGTACTAGAAACCTGCTACCTGAGAATCTTGAGACTCTCACCAGTGTCAGGTCTAGTTATAAAAAACAACTAAACTGTCTGTGTGTAGTAGTCTAAATGATGGTACTAGATGCTTCTAGGCATCTGTAAACCCTCTCACAGCTAGTGGCTCAAGGATATACATACGGGTTTTGCAGGGTTCCCGGCTGATGGCGCTAAAAACTCTGAATTTTTGACGGGGAATTTAGTCCCCGTGTCGTGTTCCTCTTTGGACTAAAGTCACAAAGTTTCTATACTTCCCATATTTATTTATGAAAACCGTTCTGATTGTAGAGGACGATTTGGTTAATGCTCGGGTTTTTTCCAAAATTCTGACTAAGCGGGGGGGCTTAGCCGTTAAGCACACGGAAAATGTTGAAGAGGTGATGCAGATTGCTGCCAACGGCGAAGCAGATTTGATTTTAATGGATGTGTCTCTTTCGCGCAGCGTGTACCAGGGCAAATCTGTTGACGGCATTAAGATTACTCAACTGCTCAAAGCTGACCCGCAAACGGCCTCGCTGCCAATTATTTTGGTGACTGCTCACGCGATGGCTGGTGATAAAGAAACATTTCTGGATCAAAGCGGTGCCGACGGTTACATCTCTAAACCTGTGGTAGACCATCAAGAGTTTGTTAATCAAATCAAGGCTTTGCTGCCTGATTGAGTGAACCATACATGCAGAAGGAATAAGAAGGAAGAAGGAAAAAGGAAGAAGGAAGAAAGAATTGTTTGTTTGAACCAACAAACAATTAAAACTTTAGAATTACAAAGTTTGCTTAAACTCTGAATCTTCCTTCTTCCTTCTTCCTTTGGATGTCTCATCGCACAATGCTATGAGTTCGGACTTGTAATTTGTGAGGAAAAATTTGAGATTTTTATGACGAGTGAAATCGAAGTGTGCGTTGCGGCGAGGAATCAAATTATCCTCAGCGAGCGCAACGCGCTTCGCTCATTCATGCAATCTCAAAACTATGATTAGTCTTCGTCCTCATCGAAGTCAAAACCGATATCATCATCCTCGTCCACATCAGGTCCCAAGGCATCATCCTCAGTCTCAGCGACAAAATCGTCCTCATCAACCTCCACTTCCTCAAAATCCTCATCAGCCTCAAGATCGGACGGGCGCCCGATCTCAAAACCGCTCTCGATCGTATAAGCACGACGCGCAGTTCGGTCATCAAGTACCACATCCTCCTGTAAATCGTGGATGTCGTCATCAAACACAGCACCATCAAAACCCGCATCCTGGACCCCAGCATCCTCATAGGCATTGAACCCAGTACCCGCAGGAATCAGGCGGCCGATAATCACATTTTCCTTCAGCCCCCGCAGCCAGTCAGACTTACCTTCGATCGCAGCCTCAGTCAACACCCGCGTAGTCTCCTGGAACGAAGCAGCGGAAATAAAGCTATCAGTATTCAGCGAAGCCTTAGTAATCCCCAGCAACACCGGAGTATAATCCGCCGGCGCTCCACCAGTAATTGACATCGCCTCATTCACCTGCTCAACCTGCCGCAATTCTACCAACTCGCCGGGGAGCATAGTAGTATCGCCGCCATCTTCCATCCTGACTTTGTTGGTCATCTGGCGGACAATCACCTCGATGTGCTTATCAGAAATATCCACGCCCTGAGACTGATAAACCGACTGCACCTCATTCACCAAAAACGTCTGCACTTGTTGGAAACTCTCCAAGGCAGCCTCAAAAGTAGACTGCCGCTCCTTGAGCACGTGGAAGAACACCTCCAGAATTTCGTGAGGATTGGCGGGCCCGTCAGTCAAAGCTTCGGCGACGCCGACGCGCTGTCCGTCGGAAACGATCGGGTTTTGACCGGGCAACAAAGGATACTCCTCAATCCGGCCATCATCCTCAATCACCGCAAGTTCCACAACATCGTCATCCGTAACCACGCGAGCCGTCCCCGGCCGCTTGGCTAAAATACAAGCTTCCTTCGGCTTCCGCCCTTCAAGAAGTTCCTCAATCCGTGGCAAACCCTGAATGATATCTCCGGTTTTTGCCCGCTCAAACACCAGAATCACCAAATTGTCGCCCCGCTGCACCAAGTCGCCGTCGTCTACGTGCAGCACCGCACCGGCCGAAACCCGGTAAGGACGAGCGACCCTGAGCAAGAGTTTCGCCGATTCTGTCTCCGACGCAGGTACAATCTTTACAACTTGGCCGGACTCTTCGAGAACAACCCCCGGAGCTATTTCCGTACCAGCCACCAGCAGTTGACCCGGACTCACATCCGGCGTAACCGCCACGCTTATCGAAATAGAATCCGCATCTCGCATCACCAACAGTCGGCGTACTGGTTCGCCATGCCCCTCACGGATGCCCCGAACGATACCCGCTTCTTTGCAGAGAATCTCTGTGCGGGCGACTACTGCCCCGGGCGCGATCGACTGCCCATCTTCGACCAACAGCCGCGTGTGAGTGCTGCCCTGAGTGGGGTCAGCAGATACGTCCCGCCGAATCACTAGCGATTCCAAGATCACTAACTGCAAGCGGAAAGTCTTGGAAGCTCGATCGCCCCCATCTGCCAGGGGCATCGCCAACTCTTGCGACGCACTAACGTCTTCAGGCGAACTCCAAGCCGGGCCCGAACCGTCCGCCCCAAAAGCCGTAGCATCATCCTCATCCGGCAGCAGCTCGATATCCGCCGCCAGTTGCGGAGCTCCCGAACCAATTTCCAAAATAAGCTGAGTCCGCAGCAGTTCCAATCCCTCGACAGATTTGACGCGCTCCCCATCCTTATAAGGGAGTCGCTGCACCGCTTTCAAAGAGATCGACTCATTCAGCGCCGTCTGAGAAGGTACCGGCGGCTTATCCGGCACTGGGAATTCCACCACAGGCCGCAGCAGCAAAGCCGGGCCTTCGGGAGTTTCGATATACTCGGCATAGCCCAACTCTTCGGCAATCAAGCCCGGGGAAATCTCTTGACCCGCGTTGACGATTTGACCTTCCCCGAAAGTGAGCGGCGGGCGGTCAACCACATGCAGTGTGCCCGGTTTGATCACAATTTCCCGGAGAATGTCATTTTTCTGAGTGATTTCCACTGCCCCGCTGGTTTGGCAGAAAATATCCTTAACGACTTCTGTACCGGCCTCAACGTACTGGCCATCTTCGACCAGCAGCAGAGAAATATCCTTATTCACCTCGTGGCACTCTTCGGGTATCCAGAGCAGAGTGCCACCTTTGACGACTTCGTAGCCAAGTTTAGCTTTGCCGCGCTTGTGGACTTCTACCCCCCCGTACTTGACAATGCCCCCTGTAGCTGTGCGGTAGCTGTCGTCGAGCAGTTCGGCGACGACTTCCCCGTTAATCACTTTGCTCCCAGGAGCCGTCTTCAGGGAAAACCGCTGCTTAGAAGATGTTTCGATCGTGTAGTGGTCGCGGCCGCCTGCACTTTCGGCCCGCACGACTGCTTGGTCGAGCAGGACTTGGGCGGTGATAATTTCGATTTCTCTGGGGTCAGCGATGCGGACTACGCCGCCGTGTTCGGAGATGAGTTTAGTTTCGGCAATCACGCTTTCGGCCGGAATGCGGTCGCCATTTTTCACTGCCGGTTCGGCGCCGGGGGGCAAGTTGTAGACTTCTCCTGAGAGAATCCAAATCAGCCCGCCTTTGCTGGCTGTGCGGGTGGTGTTCCCTTGGCGGTCGGTTTTTTCTTCTGGCACCAAATCAGCAAATTTGGCTTCTCCAGCTAAGTCGGAGGCTACGTCTGTAGTCACTTTTTCCGTAGTTTTGCGGGCGGCGCGACCGACGATCGGCACTTCTGCCAAAACTTGACCGGGAATGGCGCGCTGTCCGTCTTTGACCATCAGAGTAGAACCCTGGACGATCGCCAATTCGATTTTCAGTTTTTGATTTTTGGCGCCGGATTTTCCTTCTTCAAATCCGTCGCCCTCAAATACGAGTTTGCCGTTGTTTTCTGCCACCAGTGCTTCTTCGCCGTGTCTGGTGCGGAAGGAGCGAGTACGCAAGTTCTTGAATTTCACTACGCCGGGGAAGGGGGCGCGTTCTTGTTTGGCGACTTCTCCGGTGAATACGCCGCCGGTGTGGAAGGTACGCATGGTGAGCTGGGTTCCCGGTTCCCCGATCGACTGAGCTGCAATAATCCCGATCGCTTCTCCCATGTCCACCATTTTCAAGTGGGCGAGACTCCAGCCATAGCAGTGCTGGCAAACCGATCGGGTAGATTCACAAGTCAGGGGCGATCGTAAATACACCTCTGCCACTCCTGCTTTACCAATTTCCCCCGCCAATTCCTCGGTAATTGGCTGATTTCGGACGGCTTTTTCGCTGCCGTAAGTCACGATTTCCCCGGTTTTGGGGTGCACCGCATCTCGGGCCAAAACGCGCCCCAGCAGCCTGTCCTTCAGGGGAATCAGCACTGTTGCTCCGTCCGTCATCGGCCGTACTCGAATTCCCCGCTGAGTGCCGCAGTCCACTTCGCGCACAATTACGTCTTGGGACACATCCACCAAACGGCGAGTCAAATAGCCAGAGTCTGCGGTGCGTAGGGCTGTATCTACCAAGCCTTTGCGCGCTCCGTAAGAAGAGATGATGTATTCGGTGACGGTGAGTCCTTCGCGGAAGTTGGTTTTAATTGGCAAGTCGATGATTTCTCCTTGGGGGTCAGCCATCAATCCGCGCATTCCGACTAGCTGCCGCACTTGAGAAATGTTTCCCCGCGCCCCGGAGAATGCCATCATGTAGACCGAGTTTAGGGGGTCTGTGGCTCGGAAGTTTTTGACTACTTCGTCTTTGAGGTCTTCTGATGTGCTGTTCCAGGTATCGATTACTTTTTGGAAGCGTTCGACTTCGGTAATTTCGCCTCTGGTGTATTTTTGTTCGGTGATGCGGATTTCTTCTTCGGCTGCATCTAGGAGCGATCGTTTTGACGGGGGCACTTGCAAGTCGTCTACGCTAATCGAAACTCCCGCTCGTGTCGCAAAGCGGAAACCCAAGTCTTTGAGCTTATCGGCCATTTGCGCTGTACGGGCCGTTCCGTAGTGCATGAAAGACCAAGAGATTAATTTTTTGAGCTGACCTTTGTCAACAACTCGATTGCGAAAAACAATTTCTTTATTTTCTGTCATTTTTCTGAGTAGTGGTAATTGGTAATTGGTAACTTTTACTGCCGTTCGACTTCGATTCCCCTGAGCGAAGCCGAATGGTTCAGGAACCGCGTAGCCGAAGTATTGGTAATTAGTAATTGGTAATTGGTAATTGATAATTAGAGTGGCGGGAAAAAACAAGCATTTTGTAGGGGTGGGTTTAGCGTATAAGGAAGAGAGCTAAGCTAGGAGATGAATGCACTCACCTGCCCTTTCCATAATAAAGTTTATTTGCACCTACCTACTTAATTGGTAATTGGTAGCTTTTACTGCCCTTCGACTTCGCTAAGGAACCGCGTAGCCGAAGTCTTGGTAAGTAGTAATGGGTAATTTTTCCACCTTCAATCACTATTATTTGTTAGCGATTATTTGTCAGTTATTACCCATTACCTGTTACCTATTACCTCTTACCCATTACCTCTTACCGATTCCCAATTTCTAATTGTTAATTACCGATTCGATGGTTTGGTGATAGATAATCCTGCCCGGAGTAGTGCGAATAAATTGATTGATCACCTTGCCCTCTCCGTCTTCCCGAACCCGGCGGAACTTGTATTCTTTCGTCACTATACCGTCGGTAGAGCGTTCCACCTTCAGTGGTTCTCCTTCAGGTTCTGTGTTTTCTATGGCGCCTTGAAACCTCACCCACACATAAGAGTGCAAGTCAACGATTCCTTGTTCGTAAGCTACAACCGCGTCGGTAAGGTTGGAGAAATAGTGACCGGCTCCTTTTTGAGCGTCAGGATTTTCGGCTGTCAAGTAATAGCAACCGAGCACCATATCTTGAGAAGGAGTAACGATCGGTCTTCCGGTTGCCGGCGACATAATGTTGTTAGAAGCCAGCATCAGCAAGCGCGCTTCCGCCTGAGATTCCAGAGACAAAGGCACGTGCACTGCCATTTGGTCGCCGTCAAAGTCAGCGTTAAAAGCCGGACAGACTAGCGGGTGAAGCTGAATTGCCCTCCCGTCCACCAAAATCGGCTCAAAGGCTTGAATCCCCAAACGGTGGAGGGTCGGCGCCCGGTTTAGCATTACCGGGTGTCCTTCAATCACCTCCTGAAGTACGTCCCAAACGCTGGGATCGTTGCGCTGGATCAGTTTTTTGGCAGCTTTGATGTTGTTGACCAATCCTTGGCGGATCAAGCGGTGGATGACGAAAGGCTGGAAAAGTTCGATCGCCATTTCCCTCGGCAAACCGCACTGATGAATTTTCAGTTTCGGCCCCACGACAATCACCGAACGCCCGGAGTAATCAACCCGTTTCCCCAGCAAGTTTTGCCGGAAGCGACCTTGTTTCCCTTCAATGATGTCCGACAGCGACTTCAGCGGGCGGTTGTTTGCCCCTACAACCGTCCGGCCGCGGCGACCGTTGTCAATCAGCGCATCCACAGCTTCTTGCAGCATCCGCTTTTCGTTGCGGATGATAATCTCCGGCGCCAGAATTTCTTGCAGTCTCGCCAAGCGGTTGTTGCGGTTGATTACTCTCCGATAGAGGTCGTTGAGGTCGCTCGTTGCAAAACGCCCGCCGTCTAGCTGCACCATCGGCCGCAAGTCGGGGGGAATCACCGGAATCACATTGAGCACCATCCAATCGGGTTGAGATCCCGTAGCGATGAAGTTGTCAATTACCCGCAAGCGTTTAATTAACTTTGCCCGTTTTTGACCTTTAGCATTAGCAATATCTTCCCGCAACTTTTCCGCTTCACTTTCTAGCGGAATATTTTGCAGCAAAACTTGCAAAGCTTCAGCACCTATGCCTACTTCTACGCCCGTCAGCGTGGAATCTTCGCTGTAAAGTTCGTCTTCTATTTCCAGCCAAGCATCTTCCGTGAGCAATTGCTTGTATTGCAGCTTTTCTGCATTACCTGCATTTAGGACAACGTAGGCATTGAAATAAACGATTTGTTCCACATCTCGGAGCGGCATATCTAACAGAATTGCCATGTAACTCGGAATACCTTTGAGATACCAAACGTGAGCTACTGGAGCTGCTAATTTGATAAACCCCATCCGGTGACGGCGGACGCGAGATTCAGTGACTTCAACACCGCATCTTTCGCAAACAATTCCTCTATGGCGAACTCGTTTGTATTTACCACAATGACATTCCCAATCTTTTGCTGGCCCAAAAATGCGCTCGCAAAACAAGCCATCCATTTCAGGTTTTAACGTGCGATAATTTATGGTTTCCGGTTTTGTCACCTCTCCAGTAATCTGACCGTTGGGTAAAGTTCTCTCTCCCCACTGTCGAATTCTTTCTGGTGAAGCTAACCCAATCTTTACGTAATCAAAGCGTTGTTCTATTTTAGCCATTCTTGACTCCAATTAATAATTTACAGTCGATTATTTGTGGTTGTTTATCTTTTTTGGTTGCTTGTTTCACGGCTTAAATCAATGTTATACTCCTCTATATGTGACGTGGTTTTTAATATCAGATATGACACTTGACGATACTCCAAAGTCATCAGCAATTTTAGAGATTGATTCTCTACCTCTAATTCTTTTTCGTACCTCAAGAGCTTGCTCGAAAGTCAATTTGCGGTCGAGATATCCGCCCCTGCGAGGAACTGGAACCTCTTCGCCTGCTTCCTTCCAAGTGACGTGATACTTAATATCGTGTATGGTTTTGCGACCAACACTGTATTCTTGAGCTATATCCTTCACTCTCTCTCCTGCAGCTAGTTTTTGTCTAATTTCTTGCACCTTTTTCCAATCTAATTTGGCATTGGAAAGGGGATGACTTTTGCCTTGAGTGCGTCCTTTCTTAGAAGCATCTAATAAATTTTGAGTGCGCGTTCCACCCCAAAGGTGTTCTGGATTAATACAACTAGGATTATCGCAGGTATGACAAGCATCTATCGAAGTCGGCACTTCACATCCTAATTTCTCTGCTAAAACAGCACGAGTAACTGATTGGGACTTCCCATTTTTAAAGTACCTGCCATAACCACCTTGACCATCCTTTGCACCTTGAAAAATTATGCAGCCACTGTCTTGAATTTCTCCTACAAAACCGGGGGGAACTGTAGTGAAGTTATCGGGAATATTTGCCTGAAGTATCTTAGTAATAGTTTCATAGTGTACGCCATACTCTTTTATTAGGTGGCTTTTCATGGTTCCAGCTAAATATTGACGCTGAATTTCCCGCAGTTGTTGGATCGATAGTTTACCAATACCGGGAATACTTTTGCGTCGGGGAGTTTTGCGAACGCGCCCCATCATTTGCGCTGTATTCTCAGCCGCAGTTCCAGGTACGAGATGTGCTGGGTTAATGCAGCTTGGATTGTCGCAGGTGTGGCAAGCAAAATAACCGGAATCTAGAAATCCTGGTATTTTTGATTCGAGGACTAATCGGTGGACTAATACCGTTTTGCCATCGAGCCACTTGCGCCCGTAACCATTTTTGAGCTTACTCCCTTGCCAATTAATACAGCCAGTCTTCAGGTCAAATTCTCCTTCTATTCCCGGGACAACTGTTACAATAGTCATGTCAGCGTCTCTCCTCTTAAGAGCGTTGATTCGCCTCAACAGTGTTCGTACCACTGCTGAGGCATTTTAATTAAAGATTGTCGATTAAAGATTAAAGAATTGAATCCAATCAAAAAATCTTTAATCTTTAATCTTTAATGCCTAATCCTCGTCGAGTTCGTCACGAGAAAGCGATTCGTAAGTAGGCCGGGAGGGCGATCGCTTGCCCCCAGCATCTGCCATCAAATCCACCTCAACGTGCTCGCTGCCCTCGTCGGACGTATTCACCTTGTGCACGGCAATATCCAAGCACAAAGATTGCAACTCCCGCATCAGCACCTTGAAAGATTCCGGCGTACCGGGGCGCGGAATAGCTTTGCCTTTAACAATGGCATTCAGCGCTTCATTCCGTCCCTGCATATCGTCGGACTTCACAGTCAGCAACTCTTGCAAAGTATAAGCTGCGCCGAATGCTTCCAGAGCCCAGACTTCCATTTCTCCGAACCGCTGACCCCCCTGCTGCGCTTTGCCGCCCAAAGGCTGCTGCGTTACCAGCGAGTAAGGGCCTGTGCTGCGGGCGTGGATCTTATCGTCTACCAAGTGCACCAGCTTCAGCATATAGGCGATGCCGACTGTGATCGGGCGATCGAACGGTTCCCCAGTTCTGCCATCGTAGACAATAGTTTTGCCGGGGTGCTTTTCGTTAAACACCCAAGGCTTGCCGGTTTTTTCGCGCGCCTCCTGTAACTTGCCGTGTACGGTTTCCCGGGACTTTTCAGCGCCGTGCATTTCATCAAAAGGCACCATCTTGAACCGCATCGAGAGATTTTCGCCGGCCCATCCCAGCAAGCACTCAAAAATCTGACCTACGTTCATCCGCGACGGTACGCCCAAGGGATTGAGCACTATGTCAACCGGAGTCCCGTCGGGCAAATAAGGCATATCCTCCATCGGCAGAATCCGGGACACAATACCCTTATTTCCGTGGCGGCCGGCCATTTTGTCGCCGACTTGAATCTTCCGCTTTTGAGCCACGTAGACGCGGACGACCATATTGGCGCCGGGGGGCAGTTCGTCGCCCTGTTCGCGGGTAAACACCCGCACGTCTACCACGCGGCCTTTTTCGCCGTTAGGGACGCGGAGGGAATTGTCGCGCACGTCGCGGGCTTTTTCGCCGAAGATTGCCCTCAGCAGTTTTTCTTCCGGCGGTTGGTCGGATTCGCCTTTGGGGGTGACTTTGCCGACTAGGATGTCGCTGGCTTCTACCCAAGCACCTTTGCGGATAATGCCCTGTTCGTCTAGCTGGCGCAGCGCGTCTTCGCCGACGTTAGGAATTTCGCGGGTGATTTCTTCTGGACCGAGTTTGGTTTGGCGGGCTTCGATTTCGTATTTTTCAATGTGGATCGAAGTGTAGATATCTTCGTACACCAAACGCTCGCTAATTAGCATGGCGTCTTCGTAGTTGTATCCTTCCCAAGGCATATAAGCTACGAGGATGTTGTGACCCAGAGCGAGTTCTGCCCCTTCGGTGGAGGAACCGTCGGCGAGCACTTGACCTGCTACGACTCGATCGCCCTCATAAATCAGCGGACGCTGGTTCAAACAAGTATCTTGGTTAGAACGCTGATATTTTTGCAGTTCGTGTTCGATGCAGCCAGCATATTTTTGCTTCCAAACCGAGGGCTGTTTGACTTTGAGATCGTCGTATTCCTTAATCAGGAAATGTTCTTCGCTGGAATTCGATTCGGCATCTATAGCCAGGGGTTTGACAATAATCCGGGTAGCGTCGATGTAAATTACCTCGCCGTCGATCCGGGAAACCACAACCATCCCGGAATCTCGCGCCGCCTGAGCTTCTAAGCCCGTACCGACTAGGGGCCGTTCTGGTTTCAGCAGCGGCACAGCTTGCCGCTGCATATTCGATCCCATCAGAGCTCGGTTGGCGTCGTCGTGTTCCAGGAACGGAATCAGGGATGTGGCGACGGAGACGATTTGCACGGGCGAAATCGCCATGTAGTCCACCTGCATGGGTGTGGTGGTAGTAAATTCTTGGCGGTAGCGGACGGCTACGGTTTCGCCCAAGAGGTTGTTGTTTTCGTCCAGGCTGATGTCTCCGGGGGCCACGCGCAAATCGTCTTCTTCGTCGGCTGTCATGTAAACGGGGGCTTTGTCGCGCAGCACCCGTCCTTTTTCTACTGGATAAAAAGGAGTTTCAATGAAGCCGTAGGGGTTGACGCGGGCGTGGGTTGCCAAGGAACCGATCAGACCGGCGTTCGGGCCTTCTGGTGTTTCGATCGGGCAAATCCGGCCGTAGTGGGACGGGTGAATGTCCCGCACTGCAAACCCGGCGCGTTCCCGAGTCAGACCTCCTGGGCCCAAGGCGGAAAGCCGGCGTTTGTGAGTCAGTTCTGCCAGAGGGTTGGTTTGATCCATGAACTGCGATAGCTGGGAGGAACCGAAGAATTCCTTGATTGCTGCTACCAGCGGTTTGGGGTTGACCAGAGAGGCGGGGCTGAGGGAGTCGGCATCCGAGACGGTCATTCTTTCGCGGATGATCCGTTCTAAGCGGTTGAGTCCGACTCGGACTTGGTTTTGCAGCAGTTCTCCGACACTGCGGACGCGACGGTTGCCTAAGTGGTCGATGTCGTCGGTGGAGCCGATGTCGAATTCGAGGTTAATTAAGTAGTCGATCGCCGTCAAGATATCTTGCGATGTCAGCACCCGCATGGTATCGGGGACTGTCAAGCGCAATTTTTTGTTGAGTTTGTAGCGACCCACTCGGCCCAAATCGTAGCGTTTGGGGTCGAAAAAGCGCGAGTTGAGGAGCTGTTCGCCGCCCGCCACGGTGGGGGGTTCGCCTGGACGGAGTTTGCGGTAGAGCTCCATCAAAGCTTCTTCTTCGCCGAATTGTCCTTCTTTCTCGATCGTTTTTTGGAAGTATTCCGGGTGGCGGAGTGAGTCGTAGATTTCGCCGTCTGTGAGTCCGAGGGCTTTGAGCAGCACCTGGGCTGAGAGCTTGCGGGTTTTGTCGATTCTGACCCAGACTAAATCGTTTTTGTCTGTTTCAAATTTCAGCCAAGCGCCGCGGTTGGGGATCAGACTGGCGTTGTAGGAACGGCGACCGTTTTTGTCGGTTTCCGATTTGTAGTACACGCCTGGGGAACGCACGATTTGGTTGACAATCACCCGTTCTGCGCCGTTGATGATAAAAGTGCCGCGCTCGGTCATCAAGGGCAAATCGCCGATGAAGACTTCTTGTTCTTTGATTTCCCCTGTTTCTTTGTTAATCAGGCGCGTGGGTACGTACATTTGCACCGAGTAGGTGCTGTCCCTGCGCTTGGCTTCGTCCACATCGTATTTGGGGCGCTTGAGTTTGAAGTCTTTGCCCATGAAGTGAAGTTCCAGCTTGCCCGTGTAGTCTGTAATCGGGGAGAAGCTGTCGAGTTCTTCGATCAGCCCGGCTTCTAGGAACCAGCGAAAACTTGCCCGCTGGATTTCGATCAGGTCGGGCAAGGTGAAGGCGAATTCTGTGTAATCTTTAGTGGTCATGGGGGTCCTTTTTCCGCAGTGGCTCTAGCTTTTTACATGGCGCCAAGGCTTGGCGTTTTTACCTTGTTGCGTTTTTTTGATGGATTGTGTGAGATAATTTATATGATGTTTTCGATCGTCTGCCAACTGCTGCAACGATTATTATTGCTGGTAGCTCGCATTATTTTTGTGCGGATTTTAGTTTCGATCGAGATGCTTTTAGCTCTGATCTCGCGGTATCCCGGGGTTAATTCCCTACACTTTTGACTCCTAAAATTGACTTGACAGCTATTGCCAAATTGCTGAGGTTCCAAGTTGCTTCTGATGTGTAAGTTTGAGGTATTGCCTGAAGTTTTGACCGCTCCCGAAGGTTAGCGTACTCGCGTTGTGTTGGCCTCAAGCGGGCGACATCGCAGTCGCGGATACTAAGCCAACGCCCGATCGGTCGGTTCTTTTTATTATAGGACGCAAATCCGATCGCAACAGGCAACACCAAAAGAATCTCCAATAAAGGATGAATCCGGTTTTTCTGGCAGGATAGAAATGGGATTTTCCCGATCGCTGGCTCCTAAATCGACCTGTTTTCCTGGTTTCTCTGCTCTGCTATAACTAAACTGAAAAGCCGAATAGCTGACAGGCATTTTTGGTTGTCTGCTGGGACAAAGTTAAGAGAGAAACTCCTCTCAATTTAGCAACTTGCTCGGCTACGTAGTAGACATAGGCTGGTTCGTTGCGTTTTCCCCGCTGGGGTACGGGGGCGAGAAAAGGGCAATCTGTCTCGACCAGGATGCGATCGCTATTTACCATACAAGCTGATTCTTGTATTTGCAAGGCTTTTTTAAAGGTGACTGTTCCGCTAAAACTGATGTAGAAACCTAGGTCTAAAAACCACTGGGTTTCTTCGGGTGTGCCTCCCCAGCAGTGCATGACCCCGCGCACTGGCCCGCGTGTTTGCCAAAAGTTCCTCAGCATTTCGGCCATTGGGGCGGCGGCGTCGCGACAGTGGATAATGACTGGTTTGTCAAGTTCCTGGGCGATTGCAAGCTGTGCTTCAAACACTTTAAACTGGTGTTCTCGATTGTCAGCTTTATAAAAGTCCAGTCCGGTTTCGCCGATCGCCACTACCCTCGAGTCCGAACTTGCTAATTCCCTAATCTGGCTCGCAGTCTCGTCTTTCCACTTGTCCGCATCTAGGGGGTGGAGTCCAACCGCAAAGGAGACTTCGGCAAACTGGTTGGCGATTGCTTGAATGCCGGCAAACTCTTCTGGCTCTACACAAGAATGAACCAGCCGAACTACACCAGCTTCGCGCCAGCGTTCTCGAATGGCTTCTAACTCAGATTTGTAGATTTCAAAGTTGATATGAACGTGAGTGTCGATGAGCTGCATGGGGGAAGCAGATTAGAGGTGATACGGGAGAGTCCTGGTGGGATAGGGCGAGGGGGGAGTGAGAGAGTCTCGGAGTGGCAGTGGGAGAGAGTGTGTGGAAAAAATCTTCCGTCTTCTTTCTTCCTGCTTCCTGCTTCACGCTTGACTGCTTCACGCTTGACTTCTTCCCTCAACATCCATCCCTTCAATCTTGTACACTGCTTCGTTGCCGAACTTTCTACTTCCTTAAGATGCTACCGATACTTCGTGCGGCTTGAGGGTTCTTGCCAAGCGGGACTTTTTGCGAGCGCCGTTGTTGCGGTGGAGTACACCTTTTTTGACAGCTTTGTCGATTTTGCTGTAGGCCTCAGACATTCGCTGCTGGACTTCTTGCATTAATTCCGGGCTCGGAGCTGCGGCGTACTTCTCTACGGCAGCGAAATACTTCTTCATCAAAGTTTTGACCGCTGACTTGTAAGATTTGTTGTACAAGCGGTTACGTTCGGCGATTTTGACTCGTTTGACGGCGGACTTAATATTTGCCATAGTTCAGTTGCTGGAAGTAGGTATTCATTGATACACCCTAGTCTCAAGACAGTCCCAAGACACGGGGATTTTGAAGGACAACCTTTTCGGGATCGATCCGCAAAAAGCTTGATTTTTTATGGCGGAGTGAGACAGCCACTCTCCATTCGCTCAGATTGAGCTGAGTCTGTGGCTACTTTTTGGCGACGCCCGCGCAATAATTTTTTATTGACTCATTTAACTGCCTTTTTTTTACCCCTGACAATACCCACAGGTATGACACGGGTGTTACCGAGGCGTTTTGCGGTGTTTCCACCGTCACGAGTTAAAGTCACGGTTTGTTGCGCGCAATTTTCAAGTATACAATAATTTGGCGTTTTTTTATAAAAAAATTATCAGGTGTTGGAAAAACTAATATAGCACCTATTCTGCTTAAAATCCAATTCTCGGAAAAATCCAAGTTAAGCTATAACAAAGAATACGGGTGATTTGGGCTTCGGCAAGAAGCACTTACCGAAGGTAGAAGGTAAAAAGCTGAAGGTAGAAGGTAGAAGACAGCCGGATCTGAAGGTAGAAGCTAGAAGGCAGAACCAAAATTCTCCCGCTCGAACACTCTCCCTCTCGGATATTATCGGGGTCGGACACTCTCCCCCTCTGCGTTCCAACCCTCTCCCTCCGCACCCGGTTCTCTGGCGGGCAATTCAAGAGAGAAGGTTGTGACTTGTCCTCAGTGTGGCAAAATCCTCGACAGAGATTTAAATGCTGCACTGAAGCCTGGGAAAATGCCGCGACTCTCGCGGTTTAAGCTTGTGGACTGGTGGTGGCCTACTTCTCTAGGAGATCCCCACAAAAATCCCCAATTGTCAAGCAAATGTTAGTGAAGTTATAGACGGCATTCCTAATCTCCATGCTGCGAATCATTACTCAGTGGGTTGAGGCACAAGCTGAACTGCGACGGATCTGCGATCGCACCCATGACGAACTTGTCGTTCACAAAGAAGCCACCGTGCGGGAGGTGCTGCAAGCTGTAAGGCGCAGAGGCGATCAGGCTGTGCTGCACTACACTGCTGAATTTGACCGCATGACCCTAAATGTGGAAGATTTACGGGTGACAGGCGCCGAATTGGATGCTGCTTACCAGCAGGTGTCGAAAGAATTATTAAATGCAATTCGGCTGGCTTGCAAACAGGTAGAGGCGTTTCACCGACAGCGCGTACCCAAGTCTTGGGTGCAGTTTGGCGATGACGAGATTGTTTTGGGCAAGCGCTACACGCCGGTCGATCGAGCGGGAATCTACATTCCTGGCGGTCAGGCGTCCTATCCAAGCTCGGTGATCATGAATGCGGTTCCTGCGAAGGTCGCCAAGGTGCCGAGACTGGTGATGTGTACTCCCCCCGGACAGGAGAAGAAAATGAATCCTGCGGTGCTGGTAGCGGCTCAGGAAGCGGGAGTTGATGAGATTTATCGGGTCGGCGGGGCGCAGGCGATCGCGGCTTTGGCCTACGGTACGGAAACTATTCCGAAGGTGGATTTAATTACTGGGCCGGGGAATATTTACGTCACCCTGGCTAAAAAACTGGTTTACGGGACTGTGGGGATCGATTCTCTGGCTGGCCCGTCGGAAGTGCTGATTATTGCCGATGGTTCGGCGAATCCTGTACACGTGGCTGCGGATATGTTGGCTCAAGCTGAGCACGATTCGATGGCGTCGGCAATTTTGCTGACGGCGGATTCGGTGCTGGCTAGGAAGGTTGTGGCTGAGGTAGACAGACAGTTGGCAAATCATCCGCGCCGAACTTTAACAGAAAAGGCGATCGCCAACTATGGTTTAGTCGTAGTAGTTGACTCGCTCAAAGCGGCGGCGGAACTCTCTAACGAGTTTGCGCCCGAACACTTGGAATTGCAAGTTGCAGATCCCTGGGCTTTGCTCGACCAAATTCGCCACGCTGGGGCGATTTTCTTGGGCTGCTCGACGCCGGAAGCTGTAGGTGATTATTTGGCTGGCCCGAATCACACTTTGCCGACTTCTGGGGCTCCGCGCTATGCGTCGCCGCTGGGTGTCGAAACTTTTATCAAGCATTCGAGTTTGATTCAATATTCGCCTGCTGCACTTAAGAAGGTGAGTAGGGCGATTAATGTTTTGGCCCAAGCAGAGGGGCTTCCTTCTCACGCTGATTCGGTGCGGCTGCGGACTGAAAATGAGGGAAAGGGTGAGTTTTAGAGGGTAGATTTAAGTAGATAATCGGCAAAATACATAGGTAGTCAAAAGTGAGTGAAATGCAGTGAAAGGAAGCAATTCTCTTGCGATTATGGTAGCTTTACATTCTGTGACAAGCGACCCAGTTTATTTGCACCTACTTACTTACGCACTGCGGGCTTAAGAAACCCGGTTTCTTCAAGAATCTTGCTTAAATAACGCAATTATGTTAAGAAACCGGGTTTCTGGGTAGGTAATAATGATGTTGGTGGGGAGCGCGAAATTGTGGAAAGTAGGCGACAATCAACGAAAAATTTAAAGTCTAAATATCTGAAATATAAAGGTGCATGGTATTGAATACTTTTTTGGTAGCGATCGACAATTCAGAGTTAGCGACTCAGGTACTGCAAGTTGTAGGACACTTTCAGCTAGAACCGACGGCAAAGGTGATTCTAGTTCATGTTGTCAGTTATGGTACGTCGGATTTTGACGCGGTTGTCGATCGACCTCACGCTCAGGGAGATGAGATTGCTTACCGAGAGGTAGAGAAGTTGCTGCAATCTTATCAGGAAAAGTTGCCTTGCCAGAGCGAATTGGAGATTGTTTCGGGGGAGCCAGCGGCGGAAATTTTGCGTTTGGCTCATATTTATAAGGCCGATTTAATTGCGATCGGCTGTCGGGGTTTAACTGGTTTAAAGCGGATTTTGGAGGGATCGGTGAGTGCGGAGGTTGTGGCTGAGGCTCCTTGTTCGGTGTTGGTGGTGCGGGCGAAGTAAGTAAGGGCGGTAAATGAAAGAGTCGATCGCATTTACCTAAGCCAACATACTTATTCCACTAATAGATTACGAGATCGAATTGCGGCGATATATCTAGTTCTATATTGATGAATGTTTTGGAGTCGCCCAGTTGGCGATCGCTGATTGAGACAAAAGTGGGTAAGCATTTGTTTAGGTTGCAGCCTGTGATTCGGAAATATGTAATTAATCGGTTTTGTCAAAAATCGAGCTGATTATTTATAGCACTTCTCAGTAATATGAGATTTGCTTACAAATTACCATTAATTCATTGATCTTACTTTCCTGAAAGTAAGGTTGATTCTTGGTTCAGTAGCTTTGGCTGTTTTCGGGATTTGGTGTTGCCAAAAATGCTGGGTTACTCCTTTCATCAGCAGAAAGCTTCCAGGAGTTAATTGAATTTCTAATTTCATTTCTTTTTGGTATTTGTGCCTGAGCATAAAACGACGAGTAGCCCCAAAACTTACAGAACCGATTGCTGGGTTTTCACCAAGTTCTGATTCATCATCACTGTGCCAAGCTACACTATCTTTGCCGTCGCGATATAGATTAAGCAACACGCTGTTAAACACTGTACCTGCTATTGCTTCTATTTTAGATTTGATTGTTATGAGTGTAGGTGTCCATAGATTAGGCTCCATTTTTATTTTGGAGTAAGTGTAAGATTTACCTGCATCTCCGTACCATGCGCTAAGTCGCGGTATAGCGACTTGCTTGCCAAAAAGCAGGGCCACCTCTTGCTTCCAATTAATAGTGCCGTACAATTCCGCAAATATCTGGTTGCTATCATTGTTATTGAAGAAGTCGCGGTACATGATTATTTCGGCATCAGGCAGAGATAATTGCTGACCATGCTTCTGGCTTTCTGCTTTGGGCTCTTCCCACAATGAAAGTTGAGTGTACATAAATTTGCTCGATGATTACTTTTTATTGAACTTTATAAATATACAGTTGTTGACACAAGCACGGCCCAGCTTTACTATTAATCATGTAAAGCTAATTTTAGCATTTTAACCAGACAAGGATTATTACTTTTTGTAACCTACATAATTTTTTATGTGTTCACCAACCAATGCTGAATCGTGATTTAAGATTTGGTTGGTGTCAATTAGCTATGTACTATGAATTGCTTTCAAATAATTAAATCTGTTCTTGATGAAGCTTATGTCCAAATTCCCGGAGATCAAGCTGAAAAGGATGAGGTAATTAATGACGCACTAGAAGACCTGCGAGGAGAATATTCTTACCTATCGCAGGAATGTAACATAGATTATAGCGCTCCGAGGTTGACCGGGTTGTCACCCCGTCAAATGAAAATGATCTCCCCCTACAACAATGTAGCGATCGAGCTTTGGACTTTTATGATTAATCTAAATTGTGTGGCCTGTCTTTGATTTTTGTGCGATTTCTTAAAGTAGACTGACAGCGTTCCCAGTAAATTTTAGAGACGCGATCGCCCGGATTCTGACGCCAACACTCGGCAAACAGCCCAGCCGCTTTAGCGAACTTCCCTTGCAAGTAATTTGCCCTCGCTTCTGCAAACAATTCCAGCGTAGCTAACTTGCCCGCTTTGATTTCAGGCGGCTCAGCATCAAACACCTCATAAACTGTTACTAATTCAGATTTGCCCTTGACTTTTACCGTATCGAGGGTGCGGATTGCGTACTGGGATAAATTTTCTAAACGCGAGTAAGTTTCCTGGGTGATTAATAGTGACACCCCATAATTTTTCGTCAAACTTTCCACCCGAGAAGCTAAATTCACCGCATCGCTGATTACCGTCCCGTCCATGCGATTTTGACCGCCCACCGTTCCCAGCATCAAAGAACCCGTATTAATTCCAATCCCTATTTGAATCGTCCCATAGCCAGAATTAGCGCGGTGTAGATTATATTCAACGAGGCTCTGCAGCATAGCAATTCCCGCTTTCACCGCATGATCCGCCTCGCCGCTAAACAGCGCCATAATAGCATCGCCAATATATTTATCAATAAACCCATTATTTTCATTGATAACGGGTTCCATGCGAGAAAGATAGGAATTGATAAATCTGAAATTGTCCTCCGGCGTCATGCTTTCCGAGAGCGTGGTAAAATCGCGAATGTCGGAAAACAACACCGACATTTCCAACTGCACTTGGTCGCCCAATTCCACATCAATAATGCTTGATTTCTCTAAAAACTGGAGGAACTGATTGGGGACGAAGCGCTCGTAAGCTTTGTTGAGTTGGAACAATTCATCTGTAAATCTGATTCGCTCTGTTTCGGCTTTTTTACGCTCCGTGATATCTTGAAAGGCTACAATTGCATAAGAAATATTGTCCTTTTCATCATAGATTGGCGTACCCCAAGCCTCTATAGGAATAATCTTGTTGCCTTGGTGAATTTCCATATCATCTACAGTGGCACTTTCGCCACTCAACGCCCGCGTAGTGGGCAATTGTGCAGAGAGATATTCCTGCTCTGTTCCCGCTTGATAGATTTGATAAACCTCGGGTATTTGCTCGCTGGTGACTTCAGGAATAACTCCTTTACCTAATAATTGGATAGCAGCGCGATTACTATAGTAAGGTTTGCCCGAAGCATCCAGCACTGTCAGCCCTACTGGAATTGCTTCTAAAAATTGAGTGAGCCTGCTCTCACTTTCGCGGACTTCTGTATAAAGTTTAGAATTTTGAATCGAGATCGCCGCTTGTCCCGATAACACTTTTAATAGTTCCACTCTTTCTGGGGTAAAAGCTCCGGCTGTCAGATTGTTTTCTAGGTAAACAATACTGACGATTTGAGCTTGGTTAATTAGCGGCACGCAGAGAATTGATTTGGGCTGATTTTTTTGGATGTACGAGTCCTTGGTAAATTTTCCCTCTCGAACAGCGTCATCCAGTACCACGCTTTCTTGAGTGCGGGCCACATAATTGACAATCGCTTTGGAAAGTTCTTGACAGCTTTCAACGGGGATTGACTGCAACACGGTAACGCGAGCGTCATCAATTTTCCCTTCAGCTTCAATTAATAGCTTTTCGCAGCTTGACAAAATCAGATAACCTTTTTGTGCCCCCGCATTTTCCATCAAAATTTTCATCAAGCTAGACAGTAGCTTATCTAGCTGAATTTCGCCCGAAATTGCCTGAGACGCCTTCATTACTGTGGCAATATCTAAATTTGAGCCTGAGCCAGTTGTTGTAGTTTGGGTATCTTTAATAATTGATTGACTGGGCGTGAATAGGTGGGGATAGCGCTTTTCTAAATCTTTGACCTTTGCCGCCGCACCCCAGAGTTGATAGCAGTAACGTGATTCTTGCATATAGGCTCTGGCTGTCAGTTCTTTGTCTTTGGATAAATAAAACTTGGCTGCTAGTTCGTAGGCGAGGGCAGATTCATGGATGTATTCGTTGTCTTTGGCAAGGGCAATTGCTTTGTCATAATAATCCATTGCTCGTGGATCTTTGCCACAAACCCGATAAAGTTCTGCCTCGACCAGATAAAACTTATGCAAATTATTTGCTGGTGCATGACGCGCCCATTTCCGCATCTTTCTCTGGTTGGCTTGCACTTTGCGGAGGTGGCGTTTTTGCTGGAAATAAGCAGTATTTTTTGCTATAGCAAGACGTACTAAAGAATCATAAAAATAGAAATAACTAATTACCAGAGACCCTGTAACACTCTCGATATATTGTTCTGCTGCTTTGGCAGCAATTACGGCTTTTTTTTCTTCACCAAATAAGTAACAAAGTATCAATTTGTTTAAATAGTGATTGCAAATAGCATACCGATCGCTTCGCTTTATTAAGAGCGGCAGCATTACCTGTTCATCATAAAATTTTCCCTTTAGAGAAGTAGTATTTTCTGCTAGATCGCGCAAGTTCAGAACTGCTTGATGATATAGATTCTGCCCCTCAATGATTCTTTCTTGCCCCATTCGACGGATGAGATCGGTATAATTTGCTATCTTTGAATCCAGTTCCCTTAATTCTACGCCACTCAGAAAAGCATAGTGGCAGTGCATTTGAACTGAATAGGCAGCAAATTCCAAGTCTCCCGTTTCCATCCCAACTTGATAATTTTCAAGCTGTAATTTTAAAATTTTCTTGACCGGTTCTCTCCAATGCTTAATAAAATTATTAACTACAAACTCCGTCTTTGCTTTTGCTTCTATAATATTCAATTTGGACAGTAAATCAAGCGCCAGTTGACCAAATTGAAAGCCCTTTTCAATATTTCCAATGACGCCACAAAGCACTATCCCATAATTACTATAAGCAAAAGCCGATTCAGTAGAATTCCCCCCTTTCAAAGATAGGTTAACCATTTGGAAAACAATCAGGAGAAACAACATAGGTTTAGCGGAGTAAGCGGCAGGTGCAATTTTAGCCAAGATACGCATTGCAGCAATATGGTAAGGATCGGTCATAACTGGCAGCTTAACTAAGCTAGCAATCTCTTTGTTACCTATTCTCATCTGGGTTCGCATTAGCTGCCATACAATATGGAATGAGTTAGGTTGTTTTGGCAACTCCACCCCCAACATTTTCAGCACTTCCCTCGAAAGCAGGATCGCCTCATGCAAATTGCCCTGAACATTAGATGCCAGAATTTTTATCTCATACACTTTCACTTGATCTAGCACTGTTTTGGCTTGTGAGAGTAATGTTTGAGCAAATTTATTCATCAAAACAAAATCGGCAAGCAAATAGGCAACTTCGGCTGCTTCTTCATACAGTGAGAGGATGAGAGAATACTGCTGTTTCCAGCTATTGGCTGCTAACAGATCTATCCCTACTTGCAAATAATTCAACGCAGATTGGTATGCAATGGATGCTTTTGCTTTCTGAGCAGCCATAAGATTTAACTGAGCTAGTTCATCTCTTTCTTCTTGAGAAGTCAGTAGGGGCAATCCTTCTGTGGTTGCCCCTACCCCTAAATTCAGTTGATTGACAATGTCAAATATTTTCTCTTCTCGCTTGTCGGCAGAAGTATTTTGCAGCAAAAATTTTCCAATTTGCTGGTGAATATTTGCTTTGTCGGCTTCGGAAATTAGAGAATAAGCAGCTTGGTGTATTCTGTCGTGAACAAATTTGTACTCTAGGGACTGGGAATTGGATAATTTCCCATTCACAGCTAATACCAAATCGCCCATACTACCAAAATGAACAACAAAGTTTTCAGCAACCGCAGCTTGCAAATCATTAATTGTATCTGTAAGGCTTTTTTCACTGGTAATAGATAAGGTAGATAGGTCAAAGTGATTGCCGATACAGGCTGCTACCTTTAACCTCAGTTGCGTATTTTTTGGCAGCTTTTGAATTTTGGTTGCCATCAGTTCGACTACGTTATCAGTAAAATCCCTTGCTTGAATTTGAGCTACTACCCACTGCCACTCTAAGGTCTGAAAGTTAAACTCTAAGAGCCCTTCTGTATAAAGTGATTTCAAAAACTCATTCATAAAAAAGGGATTTCCTCCGGTTTTTAAATGCACTAACTCGGCAATAGAGTTGGCTTTTTCTTGAGAACATTTGAGAGTTTCTGAAATAATTTGAGTGACTGTAGATAATGCCAAAGGCGAGAGGAAAACGCGATTAATAATTGCTCGAGTTTTGGCAATCTCATCTAGTGTTAACATTGACAAATGCCCGGAGGTTACCTCGTTATCCCGATACGCACCAATTAAAAACAGTCCGGGTGATGAAAAACTCATCAGTAATTTAATTAGTTTCAGAGAGGCGCCATCTGCCCACTGTAAATCATCAATAAATATTGCTAAAGGATGTTCTGGTTTAGTAAAGACTTTGATGAAGTTCTGAAATACTAAATAAAAGCGATTTTGGGACTCATTGGAACCGAGTTCAGGCACGGCAGGCTGTTTGCCAATTATCAACTCTACTTCAGGAATTACCTCGAAAATCACTTGACCATTGCTTCCCAAAGCAGATTGAAGTTTCTTCCGCCACTGGTTCAGTTGCGCTTCAGGTTCGCTTAAAAGTTGCTTCACTAATTCTCGAAAAGCCGTAATGATGGCGCTGTAGGGAATGTTGCGCTGGTACTGGTCAAATTTACCCGAAATAAAATAGCCGCGCTTTTGGGTGATGGGTTTGTAGAGTTCTTGCACTAATGCTGACTTCCCGATTCCCGAATAACCTGCCACCAGCATTAATTCGCTTTTATCCGCACTCGCACGCTCGAAGGCTCTGAGTAAAGTTTCAATTTCTCGCTCTCTGCCGTAAAGTTTCTGCGGCAGTTGAAATTTATCGGAAATATCCTGATTGGCTAATGGGAAAGGCTCGATGCTGCCGATGTGTTGCAATTGCTTCAAGCAAGCTTCTAAGTCCGCTTGAATTCCCCTGCCGCTTTGGTATCGCTCCTCCGCCGTTTTTGCTAAGAGTTTCATCACAATATCTGAGACGGCTTTAGGGATTTCTGAATTGACTTCGCAGGGGGGCACTGGCACCTTTGCAATATGGCAGTGAACTAACTCTAAAGCGTCCGATGTCTCGAATGGCAGTTTTGCCGTCAGCAGTTCGTAAAAAGTGACGCCGAGCGAATAAAAATCAGTGCGATAGTCGAGAGCGCGATTCATCCTACCCGTTTGTTCAGGCGAAATATAGGCCAGCGTACCTTCCAGAACTCCAGGCGTTTTCAGTACCGGATTTTCGCGCGTTAGCTGCGTGGAAATACCAAAATCAATAATTTTTAACTGTTCTGTCGGCTCTCCTGAGTTTATGGTGTAAAATGTACCTACTAATACATTTACCGTTATGAGCTTCCATCTAGACTATCTATTAGCCTTGCCTGGAGTCAGGGTTGAAACTTGTACTCAAGTTGA
>Ga0164305_10000045_pt1 | contig 34494 bp, 38 predicted proteins | sample Whisoiple_237_MG_FD_110215 | JGI IMG/M metagenome (GOLD analysis project Ga0164305, IMG submission 110215) | Soil microbial communities amended with pyrogenic organic matter from upstate New York, USA - Whitman soil sample_237_MG | ecosystem: Environmental > Terrestrial > Soil > Agricultural...
CTCCGACGTCGACACCCTCGAACGCATCGAGATCATCCGCGACCTGCGCGTCGGCGTGTTCGATGTCCTGGTCGGCATCAACCTGCTGCGCGAGGGCCTGGACATCCCCGAATGCCAGCTCGTCGCCATCCTCGACGCCGACAAGGAGGGCTTCCTGCGCTCCGAGACCAGTCTGATCCAGACCATCGGCCGCGCCGCCCGCAACGTCGACGGCCGCGTCATCCTCTACGCCGACCGCATGACCGGCTCGATGGAGCGCGCCATCGCCGAGACCAACCGCCGCCGCGAGAAGCAGGAGGCGTACAACGCCGAACACGGCATCACCCCGGAATCGGTCAAGCGCGACATCCGCGAGATCATGGCCAGCCCCTATGAGTCCCGCGCCCTCGACAGGCTGACGGCGCCGGGCGTGGCCGAAGCGTCCAAACCCTTCACCGGCTCCAACTTCCAGGCCGCCCTCAAGGACATCGAAGGCCGCATGCGCAACGCCGCCGCCAACCTCGAGTTCGAGGAGGCCGCCCGCCTGCGCGACGAGATCAAGCGCATGAAGCTGATGGACCTGGAGTTCGCCAACGAGGTCCTGACCGCCGAGGGCGAAGAGGTCGACAAGTCGGCCCCGAAGCGCTGGCGGGCCGATGCGGCGGCGGAGAAGGCGGAGGCGTTCCGGAAGAGCAGGCTGTAGGGGGCCGGGGCAGGACCCCTCTCCCTTCTCCTTAGGGAGAGGGTCCTTACTTCGCAGCGCTAAGGGGGTGGGAGGGCTCGGCAGCACGAGCACCGCGCCCGCCTTGCCGAAGCCCCCTCCCTCAAGACGGATTTCGACGAGGCCCTGCGGCGGGTCGCACATACCCATCCGAAAGAGGTGAGGAGTCTATTCGGCACCCGAAGGAAGCCGCCGGGGACCATCCCCGACGACTCTCCTCCTAAGCCGGAAGACGACTAGCGCGGGCGGCGGAACCAGCGGCGCGGACGCCGCTTGTGCCGACGAACGTGCTCAATGAGCCCCTCGCGGAGGCGGCGATAGTCGCGAACGTGAACGGTAAAGGGATCGATGGACATGAGAATAATTCTCTCGTGACTTGTCATTAGGGACCGCTCGTGAGAGAATTCATGCTCTTGAGAGGGCAGAAATTCGTCTCACAGACGGGTAGATGCACGAGCGGCCCGCGTCCCTGGCAGGATGTTGGGCCGTTTTCGTTCGTGCGACGCTTCAGCGATGCGCCGGATTACGTTTTCGGTGCGCTCACCTCCCACGGATATGGACGACCGGGTGCCGACGGCGGCAGAGACGTCGTCGGAACAGGTGGCGCAGGGGGCACCGGAGGTGCGGGCGGCGCTTGCGGGATAGGGGGAGCGGGCGCGGCGATGACCGGCGGTGCAACTGTCCCCGCTACAGCCTGCTCAAGCGTCCAGCCTTGGCGCCCATGAGGCGTAAACAACGGTGAACGCGAGAGCATCGCGCTCAGGTTACTGACGGGCGACGCGCCGTCGATCACCACATCCTTCAACTCAAGGAACGCAAGGATTTCGGAGGTCTTCGTCGGCTCTGTCCGCCCGTGGATGAATTCGGCGACCAACTCGAGCGCCCGCGTCCGGTCGGGATTCGGTGAGCGACCTGTCTTTCCCGCGCCTACGTCGTTTCGCACATGAACCTGCCGGGTGTTGTGTGGCTGATCATCGGCCTCGTAAAGCGCGATAAGTCCCCGCAACTGCTGGAGTTTCAGGTAGCGCGGGTCAGCCTGAAGCTGTCGCTCCAGCCCTTCGGCCTCCTGTTTCAGCGTCTCGCGAATGTCGGTCATTGGGACCGTTCCCGTGGGTGATGGGAGTCTTTGACCAGAGTTTGATGCGTCGGTCAATCGCGATGGCAACAATCCGTGTGTGCTTGTGGATAAACGGGGGATAGTTCCGTGGCTACAAAAGCTCCCCGACTGGTTAACTCAACGCTGGCGGGCCTTTCGGGCGGAAATGGTGCGCGCATCACTCGCACGGGTCACCGAGCTACACTGCACATTGCGTGTTTGGGTAACGATGAAATGAGTCACCCGCCACGGTGGGCGGATGGGGCAGGACGACAATCACCGGTGCGAGCGCGGCTTCGCCAAATGGGCCGTCGTCTTGCGAGGGCCGACCCAGAACGAGCGGGTCCGGACCGAGGGCTGGGTCGCTGCCCTTCTGTTCTGCCCCGGCTGCGGCGCCGGCGACCGAGGGCCTACAGAATTCGCGTCCCGCAGACTTCGACTGCTCAGCGGCGAAAAATCTATATACGGTGTTGCCAAAGTGTTCTGGCTCCATATGTGGGATCTACGACCAGAATTGACGCGTGAGTATGGCCAGGTCGCCCCCTGTCGAAACGGAGCGAACCAATGGCTTGTAATGGCTTCAACCATCCACCCGATTGCCAATGTCAGTTTAGAGGCGGGCACAACGGCGGCGCACCACCGCATCCGGCAAGCGCAGTTCCGCTGCTGGGATTCCTAGCGCCACCCGTTTCTTCGAGGCCTTTCAAACTTCGACCGCGACCATGCCCGAAGTGCGGACAAACCACCTATTTTGTCAGGGCGGAAAACGGAGGCAGATATCGAGCAGCCGCCGATGGCTCCATGTTGCGGCACAACTGCCCCAAGGAGACGCCGCACAGGCCCCTCTGTCACAAGCGACCTTCCTCCACCAAGGGGTGGTTCTCGGCGACCGTTATGGAAGTAAAGGCGCGGGGTCGCGGAAATGGCCAAGCGCTGTTGGTTACTTCACTGGTCGAGGGTCGACCGTTCCGTGTACGCTTGCAGGATGGGCTCAAGGTCGATCCGCTTGTTCCCGCGCTGTGCAGGTGGTCGGAAACGGACCGACGGGTTCTGGAAATCGCATATCAGCATCGCCACACGGGCGAGCTGACTGAGACACGCATCTGCGGCCGACGCCTGCGGGGGCCTAGTGCCTAAACCAGCTCCACCTTCAGCCCACGCCCCACCACTTTCGCGGCGCGGCTCAGGGTCTCCAGCGTCACGTTGAATTCCTCCGGGTCCAGCACCCTGTTCAACTGTGCCCGGCTGGTGTCCATTTCGGTGGCCATGGCGGACAACGTCATCTTCCGCTCGGTCATGGCCTGGCGCAGTTGTAGCGCGACCACGCGCTTGATCGCGCGCAGAGTGACCTCTTCGCGGATGCCTTCCTCGTCGAGGAAGTCGTCCAGGGTGTCCAGTTCGGACGGGTCGCGGAATTTCGATTCACTCATTGTCTGCCCCTTACGGGCTGAACTCCTTCATTCGCCTCAACGCCAGATCGAGATCGGTCTTCGGCGTCTTCTGTGACTTCTTGAGGAAGCCGTGCACCACCACGAGGGCCTTGGCCTTCGCATCATGGAAGAAGATCATCCGCGCCTCACGGTTCCCCGCCAGACTGGTCCGCACCTCCCAGAGCCCGCCTCCGAGCGACCTGCACAGGGGCAGGCCCATCGGAAAGCCGATCTGGAGCGTCTTGAGATCCTCGCCGAGTACGGCGCGATCCGGCTTATCGAATGAGCGCAGCCACTCCTTGATGACGGGCCGACCCGAGGGGGTGGAGTAAAGGCGGACGCTGTGCATGGTGTGCTCGTCTAATGAGTTGGTTTTTGCGCATGCGATGGTCCCCTTGCGAGTGCCCGTTGGACTAATGTGGCGGGTGGCACGCGCGGAATGTACCATAAATGATCCGATACGCAAGCCCGTCCCAGTGATCAATTGCGAGGTTGCCTTCAACGCACGCCTAGAATGGCCACCTGATCCATCTCGCGTTGGGAAGGACTCCCACCCCTCCCGCTCCACCCCTCCCGCTCCCAAAATCCGCCCCTCCCGCCCCCGCTACGTCCGTTCCTGACGCATCGCGCCCCCATAATCCGGCCGCACGCACGGAAGGGGGACTGCAACATGCTGCAATCACAACCGACGCTGGCTGCCCGCTACGTCACCGTCAGCCCCGACACCTGGAGCCTGATCCGCGGGGCCTATCTGTCCGGCCTGTCGGCCCGGACGGTCGCCGGGCGGTTCGGGGCAGCCGAGGGGGCGTTGCGCAAGCGGGCCGCGCGCGAGTGCTCCAACCTTTCGTCATCCTCCGGCAAGCCGCGCCTTCGCGGCGCAGACCGGGGGACCCAGCGGCGCGCGGGAGCGCGAAACTGTCGGGAGCGCCGCCCGACGTACATCCTGCCTGAACAGATCGCCTTCGGCGCCGCTGGGTCCCCCGGTCTCGCTGCGCTCGCCGGAGGATGACGAAAGCAAAAGGTCATCCACAGCCGCAAGAACATAACCAGAACAAGTCCCTTCCCCCGCCGCGCCGCCGCGCCTAGGAACACCCCGTCGGATGGCCTCCGTCCAGAGGCCCTCACCCTTGCGCGAACCTCCTCCCCGGCGATGGCTGCACGTGCGCTGCCTGCGCCCGTATTGCGGCCGTGAGGCCCTGATCGATCCGGCGGCGCGGTTCGGCGCCGAGGCGGGCTGGCCCGCCGCCGGGCTGTCGCGGCGGTTCGTCTGCCGGTGCGGCGGGCGGGCGGCGCATGTGAGCTATGGCGACGGGAAGCCGAAGCCCGACAACCCCTGCGGCTGGCTGTGACGCGGCCCCTGATGATCGGGCAGGCGGGACCGCCCGCGCCGCCGCCGCTGATCACCCTGCAGTCGGCGCGCCGCCACAACCTGATCCTGCGCATCAGCTGCGGGCCGTGCGCGCGGCATCGGACGATCGAGGGGGCCACCCTGCCGGTCCTGCCGCGGGCGGTGTGCCTGGGCGAGCTGTGGCTGGCCGGGCGGTTCCGATGCGCCGGGTGCCGCCGCCCGGCGTCGCAGCTGGAGGTGCTGGAGCAGGAGCAGAGCGTGCGGCTGAAGCGCGAAGTCTGGCGGCTGGGCGATCCGCTGGTCGCCGAACGGCTGAGGCGGCACTGGCGGCACGATCCGTATGACCGGCGGGACTGGCCGGCGTGGTTCAGGCGGCGGTGAACGCGGGAACAGGCCGCCTTCGGCGCCGCCGGGTCCCGGCCTTCGCCGGGATGACGAAGGGTGGGTGCGTCCGTTTTTGACGTACCGGCGTTTTACGCTGCCTTCCCATGTACGAAAGGCAGCCATCGAAATTCCGCTCGGACGATACCTGGGACGAGGTGCGGCGGGCGTGGGAGCGGGGGGAGACGGGGGCCTCGCTGGCGCGGCGGTATGACGTCGGGCTGGCGAACCTTTGGCGGCGGCGGGCCGCGGAAGGGTGGACGCGGCGGGCGGAGGAGGATCCGACGCCGGAGCCGGTCGAGGGCTGGGACCGCTACGGGCGGCGCAAGCTGGCGGAGTTCGAGTATCAGCGGGACGAGGCGCGGGCGCTGGCCGTGGTGCTGGCGCGGTCGATGGCGGGCGAGCCGCTGGAGACCGTGCCGCTGTGGCAGCTGGGGTTCGTGTTGGCGTGGCGGGCGGAGCATCTGGGGGCCGAGACGGCGGCGCGGGACCGGGAGACGGTGAGCCGGCATGGCTGGACGCGGGGGTTCTGGAACGACGACGGGCGTCTGTGGTCCGTGGGGCAGATGGACGCCGTGATCCTGCACGCGAACCGCGATGTCTGGCGCGAGGAGGCGGGGCTGCCGGAGGGGAAGGCGGAAGGCTGGCCGTGAGGGCGCCTCTGACCGCCGCCGCGGAAGGCGGGCGGGCGGATTTCGCACATTCACGCGTGTCGGGAACATGCGCCGGCCCGTTTTGGCCGTTTGTCGGGCATGCGACGGAAGAAAAACGGCCAATTCTGCAACTATCCTTGCGACGGAATGTTCGGGGGGCGCCGTTCAACTCGGCGGAGGTACAACCTATGACGGATATGAAACCCACCACTGGATCGCGCCCGCGCGGCTTTGCAGCCATGTCGCTGGAGCAGCGGCGGGCGATCGCCTCCAAGGGCGGCGCCAGCGTCGCCCCCGAACAGCGCACCTTCTCGCGCAACTCCGAACTGGCCCGCGCGGCCGGTCAGAAGGGCGGGCTGAGCAAGGCCGAACGCGCCAAGGGCGAGACGGAGAGCTAGGGCTCCGGCCAGAGCTTCTCCCTCCCCTTTGGGGAGGGTGGTCGCGTAGCGACCGGATGGGAACGGCCCGTCGGCGTATGTCTTTGCCTGCCGGCCCCACCCTGTCGTCGCTTCGCGCCGACATCCCTCCCCGAGGGGGAGGGAGAGCGAGAATCCGCTATACCCCTTCCATGCCCTCCTCACGCGCCTCCGCCCTGCTGGTCCTGATCGCCTCGGCGTGCGTGCTCGCGTTTGCGCCCATCCTCGTGCGGCTGACCGAGACGGGGCCGGCGGCGGCGGGGTTGTGGCGGTTTGTGTTCGCGCTGCCGCTGCTGTTCCTCGCGACGGCGCGGCCGGGCGGGGAGGGCGTCGGGACGCCGTCGAAATGGATGGGGCTGGCGGCGCTGTTCTTCGTGCTGGACCTGTCGTTCTGGCACTACGGCATCGTCATGACCTCGGTCGCCAACGCCACGGTGCTGTGCAACCTGACGCCGGTCGTGGTGACCCTGTTCGGCTGGATCGTATTCAAGGACCGGCCGCGGCGGCTGTTCGCAGCCGCCATCGGATTGGCTATGGCCGGGGCCTTCGCCATGTCGGCGGGGGCGGACGGACATCAGGGGACCAATCCGCCGCTGGGGGACCTGTTCTCCCTGTCGGTGGCGCTCTGGTACGCGGGCTATTTCCTGGCGGTGAAGGCGGCGCGGGCGACGGCGGGGGCCATGCGGGTGATGCTGTGGTCGACGGCGCTGGGGACGCCGCTGTTATTGGCGGTGTCGCTGGTGCTGCGCGAGGACCTGCTGCCGGAGACGGCGGCGGGCTGGGGCGCCTGCGCGGCCATGGGGGTGATGCATGTGCTGGGGCAGGGAGGCGTGGCCTGGTCGCTGGGCCGGCTGCCGGCCTCGCTGACGGCGGTGACCATCCTGATCCAGCCGGTGGTGGCGTCGGGGCTGGGCTGGCTGATCTTCCACGAGACCATGACGCCGGTGCAGATGATCGGCGGGGCGGTGGTGCTGGCGGCGATCGTGCTGGCGCAGTGGTCTAGCGCACGCCCCTCAGGCCGCGTCGGGTCGGGAGATCCCGAAGGGTCGACGAGCGCGGCCCAGACATAAAAGAAAGGCGCGGAAGCCGAAGCCGCCGCGCCCGTCTCCTAGAACTTGTCGGTCTGGATCAGACGAGTTTCAGATCGATCGCCGACGTCTTGCCGCGCTGGGATTCCAGCTCGTATTCGACCTTGGCGTTCTCATCCAGGCCTTGCAGGCCCGCCTTCTGGACCGCGGTGATGTGGACGAAAACGTCCTGTCCGCCGCCATCAGGCTGGATGAAGCCGAAACCCTTGGTCGGGTTGAACCACTTGACCGTACCGGTCGCCATTTTGCGTCTCCGTGAACGCGCTTGCCAGGCAGGCGCCCCGACGGGGCGCCCGTCAGCCCATCTGGACGAGCTCATTCAGCGAAGGAGCGGGCACGGTGGTGGAGGCCGCGCGAAATCCGGACTGCGCCGACTTTTTCTCGCGCAATTTCGGGGCGGTCAACCTGAAAGCGACGGACGCGTTGGCCGAGCATGGTTACCCGAAATCAGGCGCAGAGCGTCTTCGGGGCTCCGTCCAGATGCAGGTGGTTGCGGTGCGCCTCGTTGTAGTCGGGCGTCAGAACGGTGGAGAAGGCGCGGCAGGCGCCGTCGCGGATGCGCCTGAGGAAGCTCTGGCCCTCGGCGCCGGCGGGGCCGGTTCCGTCCCAGTCCCTGAGCACCGAGACCTTGCGGCCGTCGACGAGGGTCATGCTGCCGATGTCCAGCGCGTTGGCGCGGGCGTGTTCGCTGGGGCGGGCGTCCGTGGCGGTCAGGCCGTAGATGCGGCGGCAGGAATAGGTGCCGACCTCGTTGATGCGGGCCACGCGGCTGCCGAACGCCGCCTCGGCCGCGGGCTGCAGCACCTGCCGGTCCCAGATGACGTAGCGCACGGCCAGCGGGCACTGCATGACCGGGTTGCCGTCCAGCGGGGTGACGTCGCCGCCGGTGATCCTGACGGCGCCGCGGACCTGACAGAAGCCGCCGTCGTCCTTGTCTTCAGCGCGCTCGACGGTGACGCCGGCCTCGCGCAACACCTGGATGCAGGCGTCGGTGACGGCGGTGATCTCTTCCGGGGCGGCGGTGCGGGGCAGGGTGAAGTCCGCCACCTTGGAACCCGTCGCCTGGCCGATCGGATGGCTGAGATCCAGCGGCTTCCACGGCAGGTGCTGACCGGGGGCGAAGGCGTTCACGAGGGCGAACGCGGCGCACAGGCCGAGCGTCAACTCCCACAGCAGGTTCCAGAAATCGGCGAAGTCGCGCTTCATGCCCGACCAGCCCTAGCGGTAGTCGGCTCCGCGTCAAAGCGTGACCGCTCAGCCGGGGGCGTAGATCGCGGTCAGGGCGTCGGCCAGGGCGGGGTTGGCGGTCCGTCCACGCCCGCTGTGATTGGCGATCGACACGACAGCGACGCCGCGGGCCGGGAAGACGCGGGCGGTGGCGTGCCACATGGTGTTCGACCCGTCGTGAGCCAGTCGCGGACCCGGCTGGACGCCCCAGCCGTACGCATAGGGCGGCGGCGCGCCTTCGGGCGGCGTCGTCAGCCGGGTGATGGTCTCCGGCCGCAGCAGGCCGCCGCCTGCGGTCAGGTAGAGGCCCAGGAATTTGCCGTAGTCGGCGATGGTCATATGCATCCGGCCGGCGGGGCCGAAGGGCGGCGGGTTGTCGGCGAAGCGTGCGGGATCAACCGGGACCAGGGTGTCGCCGGTCGGGCGGTGGCCCCAGGGGTTGTCGCCCTGCGGCGCGCCGTGTCCGACCGAGCCCATGCCGAGGGGGTCGAAGACTTCGGCCTTGATGGTCTCTTCCCACGACCGGTCGACCAGCCGTTCGATGGCGGCGCCCGCGAGGATGTAGCCGCAGTTCGAATAGGCGAAGGCGGCCCGCGTTCCGGTCGGAGCCTTTCCCAGCGCCATGGCTGCGAAGTCCACGCGCTGGTCGCGGGTCGAACGGGTGTCCGTATGGCCGGCCATCATGACCTCACGGGTCAGCAGGGCCTGATCCGCGAGGCCGGAGCGGTGACACAGCAGGTCGTCGATCGTCACCGCCTGCAGCGCCGGGTCAATCGCGGCGCCGGGGAACAGCTCGGGCAGGGTCGCGCCCCATTTCGCCCGGCCCTGTTCGACCAGCCGGGCGTAGAGGACGGCCGTCATCGACTTGCCGTTAGAGCCGAGGTGCCAGAGCTGGTCCGTGGTCGCGGGTTCGGAGAAGCCCGCACGCCGCACGCCCCGCGCGCCCGACCAGATCAGGCCGTTCTTGCCGACGACCGCCGCGACCATGGCGGGCGGGGCGTGGGCCGCGAACTGCGCGTCCAGGGCGGCGTTGGCCTGACTCTCGCGTTCGTCGCGGTTCAGGACGGGCCGCGCCAGGGCGGGCGCCGCTCCGGCGAGGGGCAGGAGGGCGAAGCCGCCCAGAAGGGCGCGGCGCGTGGCGATCATCATGGACGGGTCTCTCCAGCTTGTTCCTTGAGATACCGGCTGATGCGGTCAGGGGCACGTGAGAAGCGTTTAATCTTGGTCGCGGCTGTGTGACGGCGCTGAAACGCGACAGAAACATGGGCGCGGGCTTGCTGAACCATCGGTCGCGGGTCCACGGTCGCCGGATGACAAAGACCGATGACTACCAGGCCGAACTCGAACGCCTGCAGCTGAAGCTGGTTGAGGCCCAGGCCTGGGCCATCGAGAAGGGGCTGAAGGTCCTGATGGTGTTCGAGGGCCGCGACGCCGCGGGCAAGGACGGCTCCATCACCCGGCTGACCGAATATATGTCGCCGCGCCAGACGCGGGTCTACGCCCTGCCCAAGCCCAGCGAGCGCGAAAGCAGCCAGTGGTATTTCCAGCGCTACGTCCCGCACCTGCCGGCGGCGGGAGAGACGTCGATCTTTAACCGCTCCTGGTACAACCGCGCGGGCGTCGAGCCGGTGATGGGTTTTTGCACGCCGGAGCAGCACGAACAGTTCCTGAAGGACGCGCCGCGCTTCGAACGAATGCTGACCGACGCCGGAATCCTGCTGATCAAATTCTGGTTCGACATCTCGAAAGAGGAGCAGGCCGAGCGGCTGGCCGAACGGGCGACGGAGCCGTTGAAACTGTTCAAGCGATCGCCAATGGACGCCGAGGCCCAGAAGCGCTGGGACGCCTATTCGACGGCGCGCAACCGGATGCTGGCCGAGACCCATACGGCCTATGCGCCCTGGACCATCGTCGCCACCGACCACAAGAAGGCGGCCCGACTGAACGTCATCCGGCACGTCCTGAACCGGCTGGATGCGCCGGGCATGAAGGACGAGAAGCCCGACAAGGATGTGATCTTTTCGGCCGACAAGGCCGACGGCCGCCTGAACCCCTGATCAGAAGCCGAGCTCGGCCCGCAGGGTTTCGGGGCTGAGGCCCGCGGCGCGCAGTTCGCCGAGGGTGACGGACTGGTCGCGCTTGGCGTAGCGGCGGCCGTCCTCGCCGACCAGCAGGGCGTGGTGTCGATAGATGGGCGTGGGCCAGCCCATCAAAGTCTGGATCAGAACCTGGATGTGGGTCGCCTCGAACAGATCCTGACCGCGAATGACGTGGGTCACGCCCTGAAGGGCGTCATCGTGGGTGACCGCGACGTGATAGGCGGTCCCGGCGTCCTTGCGGGCCAGAACCACGTCGCCGGCCGTTTCGGGACGCGCCCGGATCAGACCTTTTTCGCCGCCGGGCCCCTGACCTTCCTCGATGAAGGCCAGCGCCTCCCATGCCCGCGAGCCCAGCAGATCGCGCGCACGGTCCAGCGACAGGCGCCAGGCGAAGGGGCGGCCCTCTGCGAGCAAGGCGGCCTCCTCATCAGCCGGATGCGCGCCGGGCCGGGCCGCCTCGGACGGGCCGTGCGGTGCATCGCCGATGGCGTCGAGGATGTCCTTGCGGGTGCGGAAGCAGCGGTACAGCAGACCGCGCCGGTCCAGCACGTCGACGACGTTCGCATAGTCGGTCAGGTGATCCGACTGCCGCCGCACCGGCTGTTCCCAGTCCAGACCCAGCCACGCCAGATCGTCGAGGATCGCGGCCTCGAACTCGGGACGGCATCGCGTGGGGTCGATGTCCTCGATCCGCAGCAGGAAGCGCCCGCCCGCCGACCGGGCCGCCGTCCACGCCGTCAGGGCCGAGAAGGCGTGACCGCGGTGCAGGCGGCCGGTCGGCGATGGCGCGAAGCGGGTGGTGAACATGGGGCGATGATAGCGGGAACCGGACCTGATCGTCAGGGGTCGGGCGGCGCGGCTTGTCGCGGGCTTCGGCGGGCGTCACGGTCGGGCATGGCCGTTGTTCCCACACCCCTTCAGATCGCCGCGTCGCGGGACGCCCTGATTGCGCTGGACCCCGCGCTCGCGCGCGCCCACGCCCAGACCCCCGCCTTCGACTGGCGCCAGCGCACCGGCGGCTTCGAGGGGCTGTTCCACATGATTGTCGACCAGCAGGTCTCGGTCGCCTCGGCCGCCGCGATCTGGGCCCGGGTCGAGACGGGGCTGGGCGGCGAGGTGACGCCGGAGCGGGTGCTGGCCACGCCGATCGAAACCCTGCGCAGCTTTGGCCTGTCGATCCAGAAGGCGACCTATGGCCATGAGATCGCCCGCGCCCAGGTCGAGGGACGCATCGACTTCGATCATCTGGAACGGCTGTCGGACGAGGAGGCTGTCGCGCGGCTGGTCGCCATCAAGGGCGTCGGCAAATGGACCGCCGAGACCTTTCTGATGTTCTGCGAGGGCCGGCAGGATGTGTTCCCCGCCGGCGACATCGCCCTGCAGGAGGCCATGCGCTGGGCCGACGGATCGCCGGACCGGCCGCGCGAGAAGGCGGCCTATATCCGCTCCGAGCGGTGGAAGCCGCACCGCAGCGTTGCGGCGCATCTGCTTTGGGGATGGTATGGAGCGGTCAAGCGCGGCGAGGTCGTGCTGGAGGACCAGCCCGCGTGACCCCGATCGTCGACCCCGCCATCGCCAATCCCGAGACCGTTCTGGGCGCCCTGGATTTCGCGGGCGTGGCGGTGTTCGCGGCCACCGGGGCGCTGGCGGCGGCGCGGCAGCGGCATGACGTGGTCACCTTCGCCTTCTTCGGCGCCATTACGGGCGTCGGCGGCGGCACCCTGCGCGACCTGCTGATCGGGGTTCCGGTCTTCTGGGTGCAGGACTGGCGCTATATCGCCGTCTGTCTGGCCGCCTCGGTGGTGGTCTGGATGCTGGGGTCGCGGCCATGGCGGTTCCGGGCCCTGCTGTGGCTCGACGCCCTCGGTCTCGCCGCCTACGGCGTGATGGGCGCGGCCAAGGCCGACGCCTACGGGTTCGCCCCCCTGATCTGCGTCGTCATGGGGGCGCTGACGGCCTGTTTCGGCGGGGTCGTGCGCGACCTGCTGGCTGGCGAGCCCTCGATCCTGCTGCGGCGAGAGATCACGGTTTCGGCCGCGCTGCTGGCCGCGACCGTCTTCGTCGTCGCCCGTGCAGCGGGGCTGGAGGCCTGGCCGGCGGCCCTGATCGCCGCCCCCTGCGGCTTCATCCTGCGCGCCGGAGCCCTGATCTGGGGATGGAGCCTGCCCGGCTTCCCGGGGACCCCGTCGCGCGGCTGAGCGTTACGGAAACGTCGCCGGCCGGTCATCGCCAAGCCGTCGAATCAAGACTAGGCTTTCCATACAGACAAGGAAGGAGACCGGTCTTCAGTCCGTTCGCGTCCATGTTCCTCTACCTTGCGGCGAGGGCCTGATGCAGGTCCTGAGCCGTCCCCCGTCTGGCTGGCCCGCGCTGGTCCTGAACGCCGATTTTCGCCCGCTGTCCTACTATCCGCTGTCGATCTGGCCGTGGGAGGAAGTGGTCAAGGCGGTGTACCAGGATCGTGTCGACGTAGTCTCCACCTACGACAAGGTCGTGCGCAGCCCGTCGATGGAGTTTGTCCTGCCCAGCGTGATCGCGCTGAAGAACTATGTCGATCAGGACCGGCAGCCCGCCTTCACCCGTTTCAACGTCTTCCTGCGCGACGGATTCACCTGCCAGTACTGCCACGCGACCGAACAGCTGACGTTCGACCATGTGGTTCCGCGCTCGCGGGGCGGCCGCACCACATGGGAAAACATCGTCGCGGCCTGTTCCCCCTGCAACCTGCGCAAGGGCGGGCGCACGCCCCAGCAGGCCGGCATGCCCCTGCGCCGCGCGCCGCACCGGCCGAACGCTTGGCAGCTGCAGGAATTCGGGCGCCGCTTCCCGCCCCACTATCTGCACCAGAGCTGGCTCGACTATCTGTACTGGGACATCGAGCTGGAGCCCTGACGCGCGAAAGCCCGCGCCGATGGCGCGGGCCTCCCGTTTTCCAGTCTGCGTTTAGCGGTGGCGGCGGTGGTTGAACTGGCTCTCGGTCCAGCCGGTCACCAGCACATTGCCGTTTGCCGAGACGCTGCCGGCGGGAACAGAACGGACCGTCCCGTCCGCTGATCGGACCGCGAAGGCGGTGGCGCGGCCGGCGGTGTTGCGGGTCACGTTCACGACCGAACCCAGCATGGCGCCGTCCGAGCTGTGAACCATGGCGCCGGTCTGGATGGCGGCGTCGACCGCGGCGCCGTCACGGTTGGCGCGGGCGTCCGCGCGGACATTGGCGTTGGCGTTCACACTGGCGTCTGGACGCACCTCGCGGGCGGTGTCGCGGGCGTCGCGCACGGTGTCACGCGTCATGCCGACGGCGTCCCGCGTCGTGGTGCGAAGGCCGTCAGTGACGGGTGCGGTCTGAGGAATGCCGACGCCGATGGAACCGCCGACCTGACCGCCGAGACCGCCTGCGATCTGGGCGGAAGCGCCGCCCGCGATCAGCAAGGCGGCGGTGGCTACGGTCATCGATACAAGCGTTTTCATGATACTTGTCCTTGGGAATAGGTGCAGCCCCTGCTCATGGAGAACGATTGGCCTACAGGCGGGTTCCTGTTTGCAGGGGCCAGTCCGGCTCCGTTCCCGTCCCTCAACCGCCCTCAGAGGTCCCATGAAAATCCGTGTCCGCGCCGATCTGGTCTATCGCTTCGACCCGCCGACGGACGCCATCTACAAGATTCAGGTCGCCCACTGGCCGGGCCAGACGGTGATCGAGGAGAGCCTGACCACCACCCCCGAGATCGACTTCATCCAGGACGAGGACGAGGAGTTCGGGGCCCGCACCCTGCGCGCCCATCTGTCGGGCGAGGTGGCGCTGACCTACCAGGCGGTGGTCGACAACGGGGTGCTCAAGGGCCTGCCGCCGGTGACGGTGCAGCACGACTGGAACGACCTGCCGGCCGAGGTCCTGACCTATCTGAACCCCAGCCGCTATTGCCCCTCTGACCAGTTCGGACGGTTCGCCGAACGCACCTTCGGCGGCACGATCGGCGGCGACCGGGTGCTGAAGATCCTCGAATGGATCAGGGCCGAGATCGACTATGAGCCGGGCGCCTCGGACAGCGAGACGACGGCGGCGCGGACCTTCATCGACCGGGCCGGGGTGTGCCGCGACTTCACCCATATGGGCATCACCCTGTGCCGGGCCTCGGGCATTCCGGCGCGGGCGGTCAGCGCCTTTGCGCACCAGCTGAACCCGCCGGACTTCCACGCCATCTTCGAGGTCTGGCTGTCGAACGGTTGGTGGCTGGTCGATCCGACGGGGCTGGCGCCGGTCGAGGGTCTGGTGCGCATCGCCTGCGGGCGGGACGCGGCCGACATCGCCTTCCTGACCACCCAAGGGTCGTGCCAGCTGGTGCGGCAGTCGGTGACGGCCGAGGCCGTCTAGTCCGCCGAATCCACCGCCTGCCAGGCCTCGATGAAGTCGAGGCGGCGCAGGACCTTGTTGTCCGGGTCGATCAGGATGTGGGCGGTCGCCGGCGCGCGGAGACGGCCTCGTCCGCCGGTCATGGCCACGGTCTGGCGGCGGCCGTCGATCTCGATCTCGACCGGCATGGGGAAGACTCCGCCGTCGCCCGTGACCCATTCCAGCACCAGATCGTCGCCGTCGCGGGTCTGTTTCAGGTCCGGCAGGGCGGCGTTGTAGAGATAGCCGCGGAAGAACCAGGTCAGGTCGCGGCCGGTCTCCTCATTGACGATGGCCAGCAGTTCGTCGGTCGTGCCGTAGCGCGGCTGGAAATGGCCGGGCCGGGGCTCGGCCGTGCCGTAGACGATGCGCGTCACCGAGCGGAAGAAGGGCTCGTCGCCGATCAGCATCCGCAGCGAATGGGCGATCAGCGAACCCTTGGAATAGATGTCGTTCCCCGGGCCGACGTCGCCCTTGTAGACCTCGTCCTCGGACTTGATCGTGCCCGAGACGACGGGGAATTTGTTGATCAGGCCGCGGCGCTGCTTCAGCAGGCTGGACTGCATGAACTGTTCGCCGTGCAGCCAGCGGTCGTAGAGCGGCTGCATATAGCTGCCCAGCCCTTCGTGCAGCCACATGTCGTCGGCGTTGCGGTTGGTCAGCTGGTTGCCGAACCATTCGTGCGACATCTCATGGTGCAGCAGCCAGTCGAAGCCGCGGCCGTCCAGCTTGTACTCATTGCCGTAGGCGTTGATCGTCTGGTGCTCCATGCCCAGGTGCGGGGTCTCCACGACGCCGAATTTCTCGTCGCCGAAGGGGTAGGGGCCCACGGTCGCCTCGTAGAAGTCCATCATCGGCGCGATCTCGTCGAACAGGGCCTGGGCCTTGGCCGGATCATCGTTGCGCAGATGCCAGTAGGAGAGGGGCACGGTGTTGCCGAACCGGCTGCGGTAGTCGGACTTCAGCTCGACATAGGGCCCGATGTTCAGGGCGATGGCGTAGGTGTTCGGATGGGCCGCCGACCAGTTCCAGGTCGTCCAGCCGTCGCCGTGGTCGACCGCGCCGAGGAAGCGGCCGTTCGACGGCGCCGACAGGTTCGAGGGGACGGTGATGTGCAGATCGACCTGGCCGGGCTCGGCCAGCGGGCTGTCGACGCAGGGCCAGAAGATGTCGCAGCCCTCGGGCTGGACGGCGGTGGCGATCCACGGGGTTCCGTCGGCGGTGTTGGCCCAGACGAAGCCGCCGTCCCACGGGGCGTTGGGGGCCACGCGCGGCTGGCCGGCGTAGGCGATGCGCACCGACACCTTCTCGCCGGCGGCCAGCGGACGGGGCAGGGGTATGGTCATCCGGCCTTCCGGATTGGTCCAGCCGCTGACCTCGCGGCCGTCGACCAGCACCGACGAAACGGTCAGCAGGGTGTCCAGCTCGACCACGACGGCGCTCAGCGGGGCGGTGGCGGTGAAGTCCAGAACGGCGACGGCGTCGATGGCCTTGTCGTCGGGGATGACCTTGATCGACAGGTCTGCCTTGTCGAACTGCATGGCCAGTTGTTCGGGCGTGCGGGGCTGGTCGGTGCCCAGCGTGAAGGCGGTCGATTCGCGCACAGGCGCGACGACGGCGGCGGGTTCGGTCGAGGGGGCGACTGTCGTCGTGGGCCCGGTGGCGCAAGCGGCCAGGGCGAGCAGGGAGGCTCCGGAAAGGGCGGCGCGGCAGGCGGTGAAGGACACGAAAGGCTCCCCGGAAACGACGACGCCAACCTAGACAGGCGGGCGGTTCGCGCAAGCCTTACAGGCCGCGCGCCCTTCGTTGCGCCTTGGTCGCCCGCCGGGCCCAGGCCTTGTCGATCTGTTCGCGCAGTCTGTCGTCGTCGGCGGCCGCGTAGCGCACCAGGACGGCAGGCCAGCCTTCATAATGCGGGGTCTGGAAATAGGTCTGCGGCTCGGTCTCCATCAGGAAGTCGACCGTGCCGGTGTCCAGCGCCAGGGCGAGGCAGTCGGGCTCGCGGGACTCATTGACGATCCAGTGGCCCCGCACGCGGATGCAGCGGCCGTCGAACAGGGTGGAGTCCTCGGCGCCCGGCTGGGTCAGGGCGTATGCGAACATCTCGTCGCGGGTCATCGGCGCCTCCGGGATCGGGGCGGTCGACCGGCGGCCGCCGCCCCTGCGATCCTACTGCGGACAGGCGGTCCCGCCTGACGGGCTCGTGCTGTTGGAGCCGTACGGGCAGCCGCTCGGCCGCGTCGGCGTCGTCGTTCCGGTGTTCGAGTTGGCGGCGCCGTTTCCGCATCCATAGGTGTGGCAGGCGGCGGCGTAATCCGTCTGGGCGGCCTGGTCTTGGGCGTGCCACTGATCCTGTACCGCCGCGGCGGCGTTCAGATCGTCAAAGAACGAGCCGCAACCCGAGAGGGCTGCAGCCGCGACCAGCAGGGCGCCCGCCCGCAGAATGTGATGAACCAAACCAACCTCCCCCTCGCGACGTATCGTCGAGCCATTTGCACAACCGGCCGCCCGTGGGGCGGCCGGCGACGAAAACCTACATCGGGAAAGGCGGACTGCAAGTCGGCGCGCGTCCGGCGGCATCGCCGTTGCGACGAGCGCCAAAGAAAAAGGCCGGTGTTTCCACCGGCCTTTTCAAATCTTGAGCGGCGTCGCCCGATCAGGCGGCGGCGGCTTGCTCGGCCAGCTTGGCCTTCACCTGGCGCTTGATGCGCTGGGCGGCGGTCGAGAGCTGCTCGTCCTTGGCCTTGACGATGAACGGGTCCAGCCCGCCCTTGAAGTCCAGGGTGCGCAGGGCGGCGTTCGAGATGCGCAGGCTGAACGACTGGCCCAGAGCTTCCGAGGCGACCTTGACCGTCTTCAGCGACGGCAGGAAGCGGCGCTTGGTCTTGACGTTCGAGTGGCTCACGCTGTGGCCGACCATGGGGCCGATACCGGTGAGTTCGCAGCGACGCGACATCTGACTATCCTTGACGGAGCGGTCCGCGAAAACGACGCGGACGCATGAAACAAAGGCGCGCAGGGATCGGGTCCCCGCGCGAGAGGGGGCCGTATAGTGGAAGTCACCGCGCCGCGTCAAGGCTTGTGGCGCTGTTCAGCGCGTTCAGCCGCCGTTCAATTCCCGCCATATATCGCTTCTATCCATGCAGCGAAGCTCCGCTGCCAAGGGTTCGTCATATGAAGATGTCCGTCCTGTTCCGCGCCGCCCCCGTTCTGGTCGGGGCCCTGCTGCTGGCCAGCGCGCCCATGGCCCGCCCGGCCCCGCCCGTGCAGTCGGCCTCCCAGCCCGTCCTGCCGGGATACTGGGAGTACACGACCCGGGCGCTGGGTCAGGGCGATACGGAAACCAAATGCGTCCGCCCCAGCGAGATCAACCGCTTCTTCGGCGGCCTGTCGACGCGCCACTGGCAGTGCACCTATCCGGTGCGCGAGGTCGGCAACGGCAACGCCCATTTCGAAGGCACGTGTCAGGACCGCAAGGGCCGCCGCGTCGCCGTGCGCCTGAACGGGACCTATCAGCAGGAGAGCTTCCGCTTCAACGGCGGCGCCCAGCTGGCCCGCGGCACGCCCTATATCCCCGCCAGCATCACCGCCCGCCGTCTGGCGGCGCAGTGCCCGGCGAACGCGGAATATTTCTGACGGCGTGAAGGGCGGGAAGCGAGCCGGTTAGAGGTCCTCGTGCGACCCATCGCGGACATTTGCTTTGAGAAACGGCCAGCAGACGTCTCCGCCTGACAGTGTGCAGGAAGGGAAGGTCCGGGCCGCGGCGAGCAAGACCTTACCGTTGCTCACCTCTCACCCATAGTTGGACCTCCGTACCGGGGCCGCGCAACAAGCCGTCAGCCGCCGACCCATTCGCTGAGGGTTTTCCCCCCTGCGTCTTCGAAAGCCACACGATCGAGTTTAACCGCCCCGATACAGACCGGGCGCTGGTCGATCCCGGCCGCGTGGCATCGGATCGCTTGGCCATTGGCGAAACTCGTCATCCGACCTTCGAGAACAAGGCGATAACTGGAAGCGGCCTGATCGCCGTGATCGCGGAGGGTGAACTGGTACGCTCTGCCGTTCCGACGGCCGAGCCGCGACCCATCCTCTTCAAACACGGCCGCGAGACCCGCGGTCTGGGGCGAAGATCCAGCGTGATCGATGTTGGGCGGAGCAGTTTCGCTGCGGGGGCACCCATCCGCGCGCATCCACGGGCGAGTCAACCAGAAGCCCTCGACCGCTTCCCAATCGTCGGACCCTGCGTCCATGAAGGAGGCGCCGGTCCAGTCTACCGGCGCGAGTGTGAGCTTCTCGGCCTGCCTCCGTTCATCGCGGGACCAGTCAGGAAGGCCGTCTGGCACGTTCGCCTCTCCGGGCGTTCGGGTCGGACCGCTGCAACCGAAAGACTGACGCACGGCAAACCGTCGCCCCACCAGGGAAGAGCCACGGACCTCCTGGCCGGCCGCATATGCCGCCGCGGCGACGTCCATTGCCTGCAACAGGTTGCTGCGGGTCAGGGTTGGGGCGGGTGAGTCCGGGAGGATCGGTGCGGGGTGGTGTTCGGCGGCATCCCGGTCCGGCTTCCCCGGCGCGGCTTTTTCGGGCCCGCAGGCGGCGAGGATGAGCGCCGACGCGGTGAGGGTGAAGAACAAGGGGCGGGACGAAATGGCCGTTTCGCGCATGACGGACCCTAGCACGCCGCCCGCTCGTTTGGAGACCGCCGTTGAAAACGGTTGACGAAAGCGATGTGGACCGGTCTGCACGGGCGCATGACTTTCGACCAGATTGCGGCGCTTGCCGTGCTCGTCAGCGTGGTCGGCGTGCTGATCTACGGCAAGGTGCGCGCGGATGTCGTCGCCCTGACCGGCGCGGCGGTCCTCCTGCTGCTCGGCGTCGTCCGGCCGGTTGAGGTTCAAGGGGCCTTCGCGAGCCCGGCGGTCATCGCCCTCGCCGGCCTTTTCGTCATCGCCTATGCGATCGAGTTGTCCGGGCTGCTCGGCCTGCTGATCCGGAAGGCCACGCAGCTGGCGGCCCGCATCGGCGCGAGGGGCATCTGGATCGTTATTGGCCTGTGCGGGTCGGTCGGCGGCTTCCTGAATAACACGCCGGTCGTGGTGCTGGCCGCGCCGGTGATCCGCGACGTCGCCCAATCCCTGCGGCTGTCGCCCAAACGCTTCCTCATGCCTCTCAGCCACGTGACCGTGATGGGCGGACTGCTCACCCTCATCGGGACCTCGACGAACCTTCTGGTCAACGACATGGCGCGCAACGCAGGCCAACCGGTATTCGGCCTGTTTGAGATCACACCGGTCGGCCTGTTCATCGCCGCCGTCGGGGGGCTCTGGCTTTATTTTGTCGGTGCGAGACAGCTTGGCCGATCCGTCGCGCTCGATGAGGCCGAAGCCGCGCGTCTTTTCGCCATGGAGGAAGCCCGCCGACGGATCGAGACGGAGGCAATGGGGCGTCGCCGCCGGCTCCTCCCCTTCGGCCTGCCGCGGCTGGGTGAGTCCAAGAACCAGGCCGACGGGTCAGGCGATGCGCACCTGGGGGATGTCGACCTGTATGGGGCCGCCGATCGGCCGTTCCGCTGGCGGCCGGCGATGATCGCTTTGGGGATTTTTGTCCTGGTTATCGCATCGGCAGCCCTCGGGTGGGCCCCGATCGCCGCGTCAGCCTTTGCGGGAGCCGTCGCCCTGATTCTGGCCCGGGTCATCACGCCCGAGGAAGCCTATGCCGGGCTGCGGCCCGAAATCCTGTTGTTAATCGCTGGCATGGTGGTGATCGGCACAGCCATCGAGGTCACCGGTCTGGCTTCGGCGGGCGCCGAGCGCCTTATTCATCTGATCCGACCCATGGGACCACTCGGGGCGCTGATCGTTCTTTACGGCGTGACCCTGTTCGCGACCGAACTGTTGTCCAACGCGACGGTAGCGGTTCTGATCACCCCGATCGCTGTAGCCCTGGCCGAGAGTCTGGGCGTCGATCCACGCCCGTTCCTCGTCTGCGTCATGATGGCCGCGTCGGCCGCCTTCGCCACGCCTTTCGGCTATCAGACGAACGTCCTGGTCTTCAACATGGGCGGCTACAGCTACATGGACTTTGTCCGTGTCGGCCTGCCGCTCAACCTCGTGACCTGGGCGGCTGCGATGATCGCCATCCCGATCTTTTTCCCATTCTAACGGCGTCGAGGCTCCCGTTCCTTTGCGGACGGCTAGTCCACTACGGTTTTGCCGTCGCAGTCGACGGAGAAAAGGTCGACGTGCCCCGCGAAGACGTGGATGCGGTGACAGCCCGGATGTTTGTTCAATAGGGCAGGAATCGTCTTCAGGGCGGTCTCGGAGCCTACGACGCGCACAGTCTCAACCGGGAGGGTTGTGCCCTCGTGGCAGACCTTGAGGGTATAATCGCCGCCCATGCCATGAACCCGGACCCGCTCTTGAGGTCGATCTCGACCGGCTGAAGTGTACGCTGGCGGCATAAGCTGCACAGAAACCTGCCGGAGGGCCGATCAGGGTCTCAGCTGTGTCCAAATTGATGCACGATCCGATGCCTGAGGGGCCGCGAACGGTTACGTACGCTTTCCACCCTGAGGCGACGGTCAACTTGCGACCCAGTTCGGACATTGCCCGCCATTCACTGCTGACAGGTTTGGTGCGCCATTTCCGGTTCCGGGCAAGCTGGCCTAGCGTCCGGATTGACGGCGCCCCTTCTATCGCGCCGCTCGCCCCTCACGCCTGACCACTGCAACCAGCCCCGCCACATGCCCTGGGAGGGGCCCCGCATGTCCCGCACTTTCGTAATCGGGCTGACTGCCCTGACCCTCGCCGCCTGCGGGCCTGCGGACCAGGCTCCGCCCGCGGAGCCGGCCGCGCCGGCGAGCGCTCCGCAGCCCCTCGCGCCGATGTCCTGGGAGGCCATGCAGGATCGCTACCAGCAGGTGGACGTCGAGCCTGCCGACCCGCTGGAAGCGCTGGAGTACCGGGCCGTCACCTGCGCCTACTTCAGCAGCGAGATTGGCGGCGATAATCCCGAACGGGAGCAATTCCTCAACGCGCAGATAGACAAGCACCGGTGCGAGGACGCGCTGACGGCCGAGGTGCGCGCCATGCGCGCCGCCCGCTCCGACGAGCCCGATGTCGTGGCCCGGCTCGATACCATTCTTGCAGCCAACGAATAACCGTCAGCCGCGGCGCTGACCCTGTCGACTAGCCGCCGCTCCGGGCGGCCCTGTCGATCCCGATGGAGCGTTGCGCCCCGCGGTCGGTGACGCCGTTGCGTTCCGCGCGCGCAAAGACGCTGACGCATCGGTAGTCCTGCCGGGGGTCGCCGGTGCGCCGGCCGGTCGGTTTCAGTTCGGTGCCGGGGCCCTGGCATTCGGTCTGCTCGACCCGCGTCATGGCGCCGGGCTGGTCCGCGGTGCTGCAGGCGCCGAGGGCGAGCAGCCCTCCTGCCAGAACAATGGGGGCGATAGAGACGCGCATGGGCTGTCCTCCTGCGGAGGTCGGGAGATTGACCCCTCCCTGAAGTAGATGTCGGCTATTCCTGCCCGTCAAGGTTCGAGAACCCTGGCCTGACCTTGCGAGGTCGCCGATGAGACGCGCCGGATTTGGGGCCCTACTCGTCCTTCGGCGCCCAGGCGCCCGCCGCATGGGCGGCCGTGACGGCGCCGACGATGGCGGGCAGGACGCCGAAGCGGTGCATATCTTCCGCGTTCAGGGTCAGGGTGTCGGCGCAGGCCTGGGTCGCGTGGGCGAAGTCGGGACCGACCGAGAGCCCGCCGTTCTCCGCGTCCAGCCAGAGCTTGAAGCTCTTGTCCTCGAGGGCTTCGGTCGACCACAGCTCGGCGCAGTCCGTCAGATGCTCGCGGTCGGTCGAGGCCAGCACCCTGGCGCTGTACCAGGCGGAAAGGGCGGTCGAGGCCAGGCTCGGCACATAGTCCGCCGGCATGCCGTCAAGCTCGACGCGCTCCAGCTCCAGCTGCGGCGCGACCGCAACCCAGTCGACGGCCTTTCCGGTCGCCAGATCATAGGTGATGGCGGTCTGGTCGGAGCTGGGGTGCGCCGCGCCCTCGCAGGCATACTCCTGGGTGATCATGACGGTGACAAAGTCCGGGCCCGTCATCGGCTGGCTGACGCTGCGTGCGTATCCGTCGTCGCCGTCGCCGCAGCCCTCGGCCCGTGCCGCCGTGTCGCGGAGGTCGAGGTCGGCGTTGATCGCCGCGACGGCCGCCCCCTCGCCGACCAGCCGCGGCAGTGCGTCGACGTTCTTCGCCAGATCCGGGCGCGCCGCGAAGGTCACCGCCGCAGGCGCGGCCTCCCGGGCGGTTGAGGCCTGATTGCAGGCGCCCGCGCCCAGCATCAACGCAGCCAAGGCTGCGCACGTGATCGTCTTCATGACTGGATCCCCGGGAAGTCAGCATTCACCCTGCACGGCCCGTCCGGCGCACGCCAGTCATCGAACGCGATTCATTCGCTTGACCTCGTTCGGCGCGGCCAGCACCGTCGCCCGATCCGCGCCCTGCGGGGGAGGATGATCTATGCGGATGATGCTTCTGGCGACGGCCGCCGTGACGCTGGCGGGATGCACGCCTGAACCGGCGGACAAGGCGGAGCCCCGGCCGGCGCCTGAAGCCGCCGCCGCGGTTCAGCATTCCGCCGACTATCTGGAGATGGAGAAGGCCTACGCCGACGCCCCTGCGCCCACCATCACCTCAATCACGCCCACGCCCGGCGTGGCCCGGTCGCTGCATATCACCGGGACCGCCCCGGCCATGTGGTTCATGGAGCGCCAGTTCCCCATCTCTCTGGCCGACCGCTCCGGCAGGGTTCTGGACGCGTTCAGCACCCGGCCGATCGAGGAGGAGCCCGACCTGAGCCAGCCCGTGGCCTGGCAGGTCGATCTGGCCTACGCCGAGGGCGAGACGCCCGCACTGCTGATCCTGACCGCGGATCAGGACGGCGAATGGGGCGACGAAGGCCCGCCCCCGCCGCCGGAGTTTCGCCTGCCGCTGGCGGTCACGCCGCGCTGAAGTCCAAAAGCAAAAGGCCCGGTGTTTCCACCGGGCCCTTCGTTATTCAGCGATGTCGCCGGATCAGGCCGCTTCGGCCTCGGCTTCTTCGGCAGCTTCGGCAGCGGCGATGACGGCCTTCTTGGCGCTCAGCGACTTGGCCAGCAGCTGGACGGCGGCGTCCTTGTCGATGCGGTTGGCGGCGGCGACTTCACGGGCCATGCGGTCCAGGGCCGATTCATAGAGCTGACGCTCCGAATAGGACTGTTCCGGCTGGCTGTCGGCGCGGTGCAGGTCGCGGACAACCTCGGCGATGGAGATCAGGTCGCCCGAGTTGATCTTGGCTTCGTATTCCTGGGCGCGACGCGACCACATGGTGCGCTTGACGCGGGCGCGGCCCTTGAGGGTCGTCAGCGCTTTGGTCACGACGTCGTCGGCGGCCAGCGAACGCAGGCCGGCGGTCTTGGCCTTCTTGGTCGGCACCCGCAGGGTCATCTTCTCGTGGTCGAAGGTCACGACATAGACCTCCAGCGACATGCCCGCGACTTCCTGGGTCTCGACCGCCGCCACCTTGCCGACGCCGTGCGCCGGATAGACGACCGCGTCGCCAACCTTGAATTCCAGACCAGTCTTGTTCGTCATGTCATTCCTTTCCCGGCGCAGGGAAGATGAGACGGTTGCGCAAGTGACGGCTGCGCTCTCCATCGACGGTCAACCGTCGGCGGCGCAGCTATATCAGTCGTCAGGAGCGAAAACGGATCACCGAACCTCTGGCCGACCCCGCCTTCGTGGGCGGAGTTCTGTCGCAAACGCGGGCGGCGCGAGAAAATCGCTTACCGCCCGACCCAATGACAGGAACCTATCACAAAATTGCAGAAATTCAAAACGTCCACAGCGCTAGCGTGGCCGTACAGGCAAATCCCACCGGCTTGATCTCGCCGGAGGGGCGTCTCTGTGCCGTCAGGAGCCTTTTCCGGGCTTTTCGGAGAAGTATTTCTCGAACTTGCCCGTCTCGCGCTCGAACTTTTCGGCGTCGGCCGGGGGCGTGCCCTTGACCGTGATGTTGGGCCAGACCTTGGCGTATTCGGCGTTGACGATCAGCCATTTGCCGTCGGGCTCGTCCTCGGTGTCGGGGACGATGGCGTCGACCGGGCATTCCGGTTCGCAGACGCCGCAGTCGATGCATTCGTCGGGCGCGATGACGAGGAAATTCTCGCCCTCATAGAAGCAGTCGACCGGGCACACCTCGACGCAGTCCATGAACTTACATTTCACGCAGGCGTCGGTGACGATGTAGGTCATGGGCGGATGAGAAGCGTTTCAGAGGGCTGGAGGGCGGGCAGGGCAAATGACCCCGCCGGGGAACGCTGTCAACCGGCGGGCGGCTCCGACAGGCTGTAAAGCGCCCGCGCTTCCTCCGCCGGGCCGCGCCGTTCGCCGAACGCCTCGACCTTCAGATCGATCAAGCGGCCGCCGAGCGCGAACACCAGACCGTCGCCGACGTGGACGCAGCGGCTGGGCTTGTCGAGCCGGGTCTGGACACCGTTGTGGGTCAGCCGCACGACCCCGCGCTCAACCATGGTCGCGGCCAGAGAGCGCGTTTTGGCGAAGCGCGCGCGCCACAGCCAGACGTCGATGCGGCAGCCCGTCCCGCTCATGCGGGTCCGGTCGAGGGCGGGCGGGCGCGGCGCGGCCGGCGGCGTTTGGCGCGGGGGGCCGGGAGCAGCGGCGCGGTCAGGGCCCGCAGCACGGCGAACGGCGAATCCTGCACCGGCTTCGGAGTCTGTCCCGGTCGATCGGGTTGCCGCGCGCGGGTGGTCTTCAGGGCTGCGATCAAGGCATTGGCCTCGTCGATGGTCACGCCGAGGTCACGCAGATCGTCCACGGACAGCACCCCCTTTCCGATCGCGCGCCGTTCGGCCATCGCCTCCAGCAGTTCGACGGGGGCGACGTATCGGCCGACCGCGCGCAGACCGAAGGCCGACAGCCTCCGCGGCGACGGGTCGGGAGACGGCAGCAGGGTCACGCCCTCGCCGCGGCTCCGGAACGCCCAGCCGCCGGTGAACGCCTGCGCCACCTCGCGGGGGCGGGTCTTCAGCAAGGCCGGCAGCCAGACGGAATGCGCCCCCATGCGCACGCCGAACGTCCGGAGCGTGCGCCGTTCGACCTGGCTGAGCGCGGCCAGATCGCGCTCCACCTCGCCTCGGTCGATGACGCCCCCGGCTTCCAGCAGCCGGAAGGCCAGCCCGCGCGGCAGGCCCTTCAACGCGCCGCTCTCGATCGCCGCCTTGAGGCGTTTCAGGGGTTTGAGCGCCCGGCCGGCCTCGGCCGCAAGCCAGGCCTCCAGTCGCCGTTGGGCCCGCTCGCGCGCCGCCGCTGAGCCCAGTTCGCCCAGAAGCCGGACCCGCGGGGCGAACCAGTCGCCGCCGGGGAGGATTTGTCCCGCCTGCACCCCGCGCCACAGCACCGCCCCGTCGGGCGTCACGCCGAAGGCCTCGTCCGCATCGGCCGCCAGCCGGCCCAGCCGGCGCGCGATCTCGGGCGTCACCGCCTGCCGCGCGGCGTGCCGCAGTGCGCGGTCCTCGAGCGCAGACGAGCCCTTGTCGATCTGGAAGTCGACGCCGGTCAGCCGCCCGACGGCGTGGCCCTCGATGATCACCGCGCCTTCCTCGTCGACGTCGGCCACCGCGTCCTCGCGCACGTTCAGGGCCCGCATCAGGGCGGTGGTGCGCCGGTCGACGAAACGGGCCGTCAGCCGCTCGTGCAGGACGTCGCTGAGCCGCTCCTCCAGCGCCTTGGTGCGGTCACGCCAGCCTTGGGCCTGATCCAGCCAGTCGGGGCGGTTGGCGATATAGCTGAGGGTGCGTACGCCGCTGAGCCGGGCCGACAGCTGGTCGATCTGGCCGTCGTCGCGGTCCAGTTCGGCGAAGCGCGGCGCGACCCAGTTTTCAGTCAGCCGGCCGCGCTTGCCGGTCAGGGCCTGGAATATCTCTTTCGACAGGCGGCCGTGCTCATCCAGCGTCGTCTTCTGGAAGTCGGGCAGCTGGCACGCCTCCCACAGCCGCATGATGGCCCCGCGCGAGCGGCCGATGCGGGCCACCTCCTCGTCCTTGATCAGGCGGCGCAAAAGGGTCTCGTCCAAAGCCGGTTGGGTCAGGGTCAGACCCGCGCGGCCCGGCGTGACCACCAGCGAGCGCAGCAGGTCGGGCAGGGTGTCGAAATCCAGCCGGGCGTTACGCCACTCGGCCGCCTCGACCGGATCGAAGCGGTGCTCAATGACCTGTTCGACCAGATCAGGGTCCAGTTCGAGGGACTCGCCGGTGACGCCGAAGGTGCCGTCGCGCAGGTGGCGTCCGGCCCGGCCGGCGATCTGGCCGATCTCATGGGCGTGCAGCCAGCGGGTGCGGCGGCCGTCGAATTTGCGCAGGCCGGCGAAGGCGACGTGGTCGACCTCCATGTTCAGCCCCATGCCGATGGCGTCGGTCGCGACAAGGAAGTCCACCTCGCCCGACTGGAACAGCTCGACCTGGGCATTGCGGGTGCGCGGGCTGAGCGAACCCATGACCACGGCCGCGCCGCCGCGCTGGCGCCGGATCAATTCGGCGATGGCGTAGACCTGCTCGGTGCTGAAGGCGACGATGGCGCTGCGGGCGGGCAGGCGGGTCAGCTTCTTCGAGCCGGCGTAGGACAGGGTCGACAGCCGCTCGCGCTGCACGATCTCCACATCGGGAACCAGCGACCGGATCAACGGAGCCATGGTCCCGGCGCCGAGGAACATGGTCTCGAACCGGCCGCGGGCGTGCAGCAGCCGCTGGGTGAAGACGTGGCCGCGCTCGGGGTCGGCGACCAGCTGGATCTCGTCGACGGCCAGGAATTCGACCGTCCGTTCCATCGGCATGGCCTCGACCGTGCAGACGAAATAGTGGGCGCGCGGCGGGACGATCTTCTCCTCGCCGGTGACAAGAGCCACGGCCGCCGCGCCGCGCCGTTTGACGATCCGGTCGTAGATTTCGCGCGCCAGCAAACGCAGCGGCAGGCCGATCATGCCCGAGGCGTGGCCCAGCATCCGCTCGACCGCCAGATGGGTCTTTCCGGTATTCGTGGGGCCCAGCACCGCGACGACGCGCGAGGGGGCCTGTCCGGCGCCGCGATCACTCATGATGCTGAAAAGGTGGCGTGTCCCGAGCGGTTCCTCAAGCGGGGCCGTCGAGGGCGGGGCGACTTGTAAACAGCGAAGCTTCGATCAGCGGAACAGGGGCGAAACGAATCAGGACCGAATCAGCGACACGGACCGATTCGGGGTTTGTTCCCTACAAGATATTGTATCTTAACGGCTCTTAATCACAAGACGAAAGCCGGCATGGGGCCGCCTGGACTCCCGGTATCCGGGTCGCGGCGGTGGAAAACACATCTGCCCGCTTCCCCGCCGCGGTCGCAGCCGCTAGTTCAGCGCTGCGTGGCCCCGTAGCTCAGCCGGATAGAGCAAGGCTTTCCTAAAGCAGAGGTCGGGGGTTCGAGTCCCTCCGGGGTCGCCATATTTACAATAAGTTAGACAGCGCCGGTGCGGAATAACCCGAGCGTTGGGGCACAGATGGGGCACAAGCCCCAAGCTTTTGCGCGGCTTTGCACGTCGTTTCAGGCGACAACATCGAGTGATCGTTGCGGTGTTGGCCCTTAGCAATGGGCCCCAACTGCACCGACAAGGCGCGACAAGCTCGACGCGTCAGTCGCCAATCCAGTCAGTTTTGGAGCGTTAGCCGGCGAAGTGTTGGGACATCGGTCCGTCCGCAAGTCGTGCTTGGTTGCTCTCCTCATCTGAGGCGTAATCGCGCGTGGAGAGCGGGCCGACGAAGGGTGCCGCTAGGCTACGTCCAATTCTGGCGTCGGTCACGTCCCCAACTCCATTTCGACAGAGGCTGAACTGGCGCGGACGTTCCAGTTGACATGTATACGCTACACTGGTAGCGTATCGGTTACAGGTGTTGCTGAGGCTTTTGACGTGACCTTGCCTAATCCAACCGATGCCGAGCTCGACATTCTGAAATGCTTCTGGCGAGGCGGCGACTTGTCTGCGCGCGAGGTTCATAACCAAATCGCCGCCGACCTCGCCTGGTCTTCCTCCACAACCCGCACCGTGTTGGAGCGTATGCGAGTCAAAGGTCTGCTGTACCGGCGCGATGTGCATGGCATGGCAGTCTATTCCGCTACCCAGCCGAAAGTAGCGGTGATCCGAAATGTGGTGCGTCGTCTGAGGGCGATTCTGGAGATCGATGGGCCCCTGCCGGCAGCCGCATTCTCCGGCAGTCAAATCCTCAACGCCGACGACATTGTCGCTTTGGAACGGGCTCTTAATGCGGATACGCCTGAGGGTGACGCATGAACCCCGACGAACTGATCGCTCTGTCGCTGGCCCTGTCGATCGCAGTCGCCGCCACCGCCGGCCTGACTGCGCTCGGGCTCGAGCGCATCATTGCCGACCTCTCGGTGCGAGATCGGGTGTGGGCGTGCGTGTTATACCTGCCGGGGCTCCCGCCGCTTGCGGTGGCCGCCATGCTGCTCACTCCTCCGCCTGTGCGCCCACTCCAGATGTCAGTCGCCACCGGCCCGGCGACCGCCGCGACCGCGATCGATATAGGTCAGCTGGCCGCCCCTCTGGTGATGCTGACCGGTCTGTTCTTCGTCTTCAGGCTGGCGTCATTGGCAATGCGGGGATGGCGGTTGAATCGCCTGATCGCTCTTACTGAGCCAGCGCCTCTTCAGGCTCGCCTCGCTGTAGCGTCAGCCGCCAACCGTCTGAACGTGAAAAGCCCCATTGTCCGTACCGGCCCGACTGTAACCTACGCTCTGCTGGCTGGTTTGGCGCGGCCCATCCTGATCCTTCCACTGACGGTGGCTGAGGACCCTTACATTCCGGGCGCCCGCGACGTCATCAGGCACGAACTCGCTCATCTGAAGCGAGGCGATCACCGTGCGGTCTGGTTTGAGGAAGCCGCGGTGGCGGTTCTGGCGATTAATCCGATCCTCCCCCTGATCCAGGCGCGCCGCGCGAGCGCTCGTGAAGAGGCCTGCGATGCACTGGCTCTCGCAGGGGCCGGTTCCGCAGCGCGTCGTGCGTACGCCGCGAGCTTGATCGACGCCCTGCGCGCCCGCGTCAACTCAACGAGCCTGCCCGCACTGACTTTCAATGGAACTCATAGGAGCCAAGCCATGCGTCGCCTGAAATCCATCCTAACCCCGCCGGAGACAGCAGGGTGCGGCAAACGCATTCTCGTGATGACGACCGGCCTCAGTCTTTTATTCGCGACAGGTTTCGCGACGACAGCGATCGCCTTCCAACGAGGCCCCGTTCCCCCATCAGCCCGGCAGGCCGATCGCGCCGCGCTTGAATGGACCGTAACCGCCGCTCCATCCCAAACGCTAGCACCTGTACATCCCGCACATGAATGGACGGCAACCGCCGCTTCATCGCATACCGATGAAGCAGCTGCGCCCCGGCCGGTCGAATGGACTGCAACCGCCCCCCTAGCCCCATACGATCAACCGCCTGCACACGCCGCGGCCGAATGGACCGCCAGCGGTAGCCCGACCCCAAGCGTGCGACCAACGCAAGTCTCGGCCGAATGGACCGCCACGGGCACCCCCACCCCTACTCCAACCCCAACCGTACAACCGCCTGCGCACGCCGCAGCCGAATGGACCCTTACTGTCGCACCATCTTGAACCGCTGAGGCGCCTGTACGGGCCGCTTTCGAAAAGAGGCGGTCGGTGCCGGAACCCCCGCAGTGAACAGCGACGACCCGCTGTGGAGGCTGACACCGTTCAACGGGCAGGCACCTTCGATTTATATCGGAGAGACGTTGTTCGCCGCTCCCGGTTGAGACTGATTCAGGCGAAGCTGTTCCCTTGAGGCGCGAGATGATCGGTCGATAGCATCGCCCCCATCTCGCGCCTCAAGAGACACGACTTCGGTCGCGACTGAACGGCTCAGGCGGGGAAGTGAGTCCCACTGATCTCATACTCGTGTGGTTTTGTGCTCCCGGTAGATTTGAGGCCTGGATCCCGTGCGTCCGAATGTGACCCATAGCGGCGGTTCAGATCGTCCGCTCTCGGCACCAGGTCTCGCCGCTGCCGATAGGTCCGAACCTGACTCGTAGCTGACCTCCGGAAGGTCCGCTTCTTGATTGCCTTGAGCCTGGATCCGGTGCTTCCGTTTCTGGCGCAAAGCTGCCTTCAGCGGGTTGCAGCCTTATTTTGCCATCTCGAGAAGGCCTGTTCCAAGCTAAGGGTTCGCACGCGGATCGAAGGGGTGGTCACGGGGCCGGCGACGGCTGACGACGACGTCCGGGCCGTTCAGCGCTTTTTGCCATGGTGAGCCGGACCATGCTCGTGGCGATGATCGGCTTCTATTTTCGCGGCGCGACGCGCGGTTCGCTCTTGCTGCCTCGAGCTGGAGGCTTGATCGGTTGACGCGGAGCACTTCCAATCGGCCTGTCCCAAGTGTCGCAACCGGTCAGGGCGACGAAGTCGGGGTCAGGATGCTGCAGAACCCGCCGAATCTGCGCGGGCGGAAGATTGTCTCTGATCCGATCCTCAAGCTGAAGGTGGTCGCGCTTGGTATGGCTAGAGGCATTCAGGAAATGCGCCACGACGGAGAAGGCAGCGCTTGGGCTGTCCTTGAGAAGGGCGACCGGGATGTCCGCCTCGACGAGCGAGGGCGTTCCGATGCGTCTCAACGGCGGTCCCGTCACTGGGTCGCTCTCGTGAGTATTGTACAGGGCCTCGCCGCCCCAATTGCCGAGAAGTGCCGAAATGCCGCCCTCGCCGGACTCTCGCGGGGGATAGAAACACCACCAGATCCGGTCTCTCCGGTAGGTCTCGTGGGCTTGGTTACGCACCTTCCACTCCTTGGCGATCTCCGCTGAAACCCGCCCGTCCGCGACCACGGCGTCGATACGGGTCTTGAGGATCGCTGGGCTGGGCGGCTGCATGCCCTGCGCAAGAATCGCTTGCGCCTCCTGATCGGTCAGGCGTGTGCAGTGCCACGCCCTGAGGGCGTGGGGCTGAAGCAAATCCATGAGCTGGTAGATGGCGCGATCATAGGCCGCTGCGCCGACCCACGTCGGCCCTTTGGCCCAGTCAAGAAACAGATCATGATGCTCGGTCAGAAACCGCCGAAGCGGTTCTGGCCAATCCTCAGGCCTGTCGATCGGGAGCAGACTGTCGTTCACCAGCGCCCCATCCTGTCCGCCATGGAATGTCTTCGAGCCGATCCAGCGGTGCGACCCGGGCGTCATCGTAGAACGTGCCGGTCAGCTGAGCCATCGGCTGCGGAGACTTGACGATAACAAGACCGCAGATCCTGGGCGTGTCCTTTAACCCGAGCCGTTTCCTCAGATCCGCAGCGTTATCTCTCAGAAAGGCCACACGGCGGAGGTGACGCAGAAGCGCGTCCGGACGACCTTTCTCATCCGTTCTGCCCTGATAGTTCGCAAGTCTGCGCGCCACTTCTCCGAGCGTCCGGCAAAGTTTCAGATCCTTGGCTTCAATCACCCAGACCACATTGTCTCGCTCGCTGAACGCCAGCACATCGATGTCGCCCAGACGGTCCAGCTCATCGCTTTGTTTGCGATGCAGACACCAACTCAGGCTTCGCCCAACCCAGGTCCTCGGCCCTTGTCTCGCGACGGCGTCGGCCACTGCTTCATTGAACTCCAGGCCGGTCTTGGCACCTTGCCGGCTGGCGAACTGCTGCATCAACCGGCTCGACCAGAACCGGTTCTGCAGATCACCGCCCAGTGCGCCGCTGAGATTGTGAATCAACGCGCGTTCGATCACGGCCGGCGCGAGCACGAGCAGGGGATCGTTGTCCTTGGTCAGGGCGGGGATGGGGCGTCCGATCAGCGACCTCGGGCGATCAAATTTGGATATGTCGAAATCGCCGGCGACGGCGTCCGGTGGGATTTCAAACCAGTCGCTGCGGCAGGGCAGGGTCAGGCGGTCCACAAGCGGTTCGAGCGCCGAGCCGGTGAGAAGTTCATCTTGTGCGAGGGCGGTGATAAGCGCACCCCGACGTTTCACGATGACATCTGCGCCCTCCGCCAAAGCGAGCTGCGCCACCCCCATGGCGAATTCACGCAGGACCGCGTGGGGGACGCCATATTCCGCCTGCAGGGCGGCGGCGAGATCGTCTTCCGCAGGAGCCGGTGCGACCTTTCCCGTTCGCCGAAGATCGTAGTCCGTATCCGCCTGAAGGCGGTCCATGGCGTGGACCTGTGTCGCCGTGGCCTTCAGCGTCGTATCGGAGAACCGCCTGTCTGAACGCAGGTCACCTGAGGGGCTGATTTTCAGCAATAGTTTCTGCTGGCCCGAAATGAGCGCTGGGAGCATGTCGGCGACATGAATGAGCGCCATGGTCTTGGCCTGCAGCTCTTCCATGTCCATACGACCGACCGACAAGCCGCCTGACGAGGCGCCATTGGTTTGGGCGAACTCGGCGATCACGGCGCTGAGCCGCAGCACGCTGTTGATCTGATTTCTTTGATCCAGGCTGTAGTGCAGATCCTGTTCCACACCATTGATGGCGCGCATGGCGCGCGCCGTGGTTTCCCAGCTTCGCGCTTCCATCAAGGCGGCCTGCTGCGCCCGGAGAGCGGCGACCACCAGACCGGCCCGATCAAAGCGGCCGACCATAGCCTCCAGATCGGCGATTTCCGCGGCCAAGCAGGCTCTCACGAGCGTAACGCATTCGGGGCCGCGAATTTCGCGGGGCGCATCGGGTGATCGGACCCGCCAGACCGAGCCGTATTTTTCGGCGGACATGGCCGTCTGCGACATTCGCGGCATTGGCTGAATCAGGTCGGCGGCGCCGAGCGCTTCGATAACCCGGACGACCTCGCCCGCATGTCGGTGCCGGATATCCGGCGCTGCGACGGTCTGGACCAGCGCCAAGGCTGCGGCCCACCCGAGATCGCGGCCCGCAGTGATCGCCGCCGCTTGCACCAGGCTAGCCGCAAGAGCCATTTCGGACCGGTTGTCGACCCGCAAGGCGCCCTGATGCCAGTCGCGACCCAAGTGAAGGCGGATGACGCCATTCTCAACCAGCCAGACCTTTACTGCAGCGTCGATCTGGTCGTCGCTGGCCTCGACCCAGTCATCGACCGGCGGCGGATCGACCGACAGCACGAGATCGACGACGGAAAATGCCGAGCCAGACCATTGCGCCCAGACGGACGAGACGCGCCTCCACCAAAGGAGGGCGGCATGCCAACTCTGGAAGAGAGTTTCGCGATCAGCAGTCCCAACGGCCTCGACCCATGCGAGCCCGAAAGGATCAAGGGCGGCTCCAATCAGACGCTGATCTCGGATGGCCTCGACTGACGCATAGACGGGCTCGAGTGATCCGGACCAGGGCCGTCGCTCCATGCGAGACACCGGTCCCCAGCCGAACCTCGGATGGGGCAGGGCGCGCCGGTCCCAAGACCGGTACGCCTCGGCGCTGATCTCCCCCAGCCGCATGAGGCCGAATTGAATGTTCATGGGTGGACGAAAATCCTCGTCCGGCGGCAGAAGATCGTGATCGTTCTCGCGCCAGTAGGCATGCAAATTCAGCAAGGCGCCGGGGTGGTGAAGCTCAAATCCATCCGCTGCGAGCCGTCGTCGGAGCGTTTCCAGCCGCAACAG
>Ga0164305_10000046_pt1 | contig 32867 bp, 27 predicted proteins | sample Whisoiple_237_MG_FD_110215 | JGI IMG/M metagenome (GOLD analysis project Ga0164305, IMG submission 110215) | Soil microbial communities amended with pyrogenic organic matter from upstate New York, USA - Whitman soil sample_237_MG | ecosystem: Environmental > Terrestrial > Soil > Agricultural...
GCCGCCCTTGGAGGCGACCCAGGCTTCGAACTCGGCCTGGGTGACGACGTTGATCTGGATCGGCATGAAGGCGTGGTCGACGCCGCACAGTTCCGAGCACTGGCCGTAGAAGGTGCCAACGCGGTCGGCGCGGAACCAGGTTTCGTTGACGCGGCCCGGGACGGCGTCGGTCTTCAGACCGAAGGCCGGCAGGGCGAAGGCGTGGATGACGTCGGCGGCGGTGACCAGAACGCGGACGGTCTTGCCGACCGGCACCACGATCGGCTCGTCGGCGGCCAGGCGGTACAGGCTGTGCGGCATGCCGCGCTTGGCGATCTCGTCTTCCGGCAACATGTTGGAGACGTATTCCGCGATGCCCTGGTCCGGATACTCATAGGCCCAGTTCCACTGGTTGCCCGTGGCCTTCACCGTCAGGTCCGGCGTCGGCATGTCGTGATAGGCGAACAGCAGGCGGAACGAGAACAGCGAGATGCCGACAAGGATCAGGACCGGCAAAACCGTCCAGATCACCTCGACCATGGTGTTGTGGCTCCACTTGGCGGGAACCGGGTTGGCCTTTTTGTTGTAGCGGATGACGATCCACGTCAGCAGCCCCAGCACCAGCAGGGTGATGAAGGTGATGACCGGCATCAGGATGATGTCGTGGAAGAAGTGCGCCTGCACCTTCAGCGGCGAGGCGGCCGGTTGCAGACCGATGTTTCCATCCGTCGGCTGACCCACCAGTTCCTTCGCCCACGTCGGCGTGGCGGAGAATACGGCCAGGCACAGGGCGGTGAAACCACCGCCGATCGACGCCCGGGCCCGCGTGCCCATCCCCATGCGAGACATCCTCATATTACCGTTTCGTCGCAAACGCTTGCGAGACAATCGCAAGCAGGCGCCCGGACATGATGTCCGCAGCGGTTCTTCGGGCGGTCCATATCGCCCCGTCTTACGCTTGCCAAGCGATCAGCAAGAGATTGCGCGCGGCTGCGGCCATCGGCCCCCGGATTAATTCTCCGTCATGTTATGACAGCTACCTTGTGTCACCAGATACCTTGCGATACGTCTTGAGCATCAGAGGAGGACGCAGGGTGCCCGAAACAATCGAGATACAGCTGAAGAAGGGGGTGCTGACGCTATGCGTTCTGGCGCTTCTGAACCGGCATGACAGCTACGCCTACGAGATCGCCGCGACCCTGTCGGACGCGATCGACATGGGCGAGGGGACGATCTACCCGCTGATGCGGCGGATGCAGTCCGACGGGCAGGTCGAGACCTATATGGTCGAATCGGCGTCCGGGCCGTCACGCAAATACTATCGACTGACCGACGCCGGCCGCGGCGCCCTGGAGGCCCAGACGGCCGAATGGCGCGCCTTCGCCCGTGCGGTGGAATCCGTTCTCGACGGGGCGGCGCCTGCCGCGCCGGCCGCGAAGAAAGCCGACAAGGGAGCTGAACTATGACCCGCGCCGAATTCATGGGCCGGTTGCGCCGGGGACTGGTCGGCATGCCGACCGCCGCCGCCGCGGACATCGCCTCGGACTATGAGACCCATTTCGAGGACGGAGCCGCCGCCGGCCGCTCCGAAGCCGAGGTCGCGGCCGCCCTGGGCGATCCCGACCGCCTGGCCCGCGAATTGCGCGCCGAGGCCGGCGCCCAGCGCTGGCATCAGGAGAAGAACCCGTCGGCCGCCGCCGGAGCCGTGTTCGCGGTTCTGGGACTGGGCGCGATCGATCTGCTGATCCTGCTTCCCATCTTCATGAGCGTGGTCGGCGTCCTGTTCGGCTTCTTCATGGCCGCTGTCGGTGTCTTCATCGGAGGCGGGGCGGTGATGATCGCCGGGCCGCTGGCGGGCTTCCCCGGAGGCGTCGCCACCGCGATCCTGGCCGGCATCGGCATGATGGCCGGAGCGACCGCACTGGGAGCCCTGACCGCCGTCATGACCATCCTGCTGGTCAACGCCACTGTCTGGTACGCCCGCCTGCACTACCGCCTGCTGAAGCCGGCCCTGGGGGAACAATACCCCGCCGACGGCAAGTTCTGAGGGAGGAACTGACATGATCCGCACGCTACTCATCATCACCGGCGCGGGGCTCGTGCTCTGCGTCGCGGCCCTCTCCGGAGCCGCCGCCATCGGCGGCAACGATCTGGCCCGCCACAACTGGACCTGGACCTTCCGCGACGACGACGAGGACCACACCGTCCACTTCGAGCGCGGCGACGACAGCCCGCCCGTCACCCGCAACCTGGCCTGGACCGGCGGCGACACCCTTGGGATCGAGATCCCGGGCGATGTGACCTACGTCCAGGGCGACACGCCCTCGGTCGTGATCACGGGCAGGAAGTCCATGGTCGACCGCGTCAACCTGATCAACGGCCGCCTGACCTGGGACGAGGAAGACGGGACGGACCAGGTGGTCATCGGCTGGCACAACAGCGGCCGCCTCCGGGTGGTCGTCACCGCCCCCTCGGTGAAGCGCTTCGACGTCGAAGGCTCCGGCGACCTTTCGATCCGGGACTACGACCAGCCGACGTTCGAGCTGACCATCTCCGGCTCGGGCGACGTGGATGCGTCTGGAGAGACCACCACCGCGACGATCGACGTCAACGGCTCGGGCGACACCGATCTGTCAGCCCTGCGGATGACCGACGCCAACGTCGACATCTCCGGCTCGGGCGATCTCAGCGTCGGCCCGACCGGCGCCGCTAAGATCGATCTATCCGGTTCCGGCGACGTCGATCTGACCCGCCGGCCGGCCAATCTGCAGCAGTCGGTTTCCGGCTCCGGCGACATCGACCAGAACTGACCCGGTGACGCGAGGGCGGTCAGCCCCTACTTAGGGCCCATGACCGTCCTCGTATCGCCTCCCGCCATTCTCGACAGCGCCGACGTCGGCGCCGATGAAGCCCTCTCCATTCTGCAAGGCGCGCTCCAGGGCGCCGACGACGGGGAGTTGTTCCTCGAACGCTCCGAGAGCGAATCGCTGGTCTTCGACGACGGCCGGCTCAAATCCGCGGCCTATGACGCGAGCGAGGGCTTCGGCCTCAGGGTCGTGGCGGGCGAGACCGCCGGCTACGCCCACGCCAACGAAATCAGCGGCCCCGCCATCCGCCGCGCTGCCGACAGCGCCTCCCTCGCCAAGTCCGGCCACGCCGGCGTCATGGCCGAGGCGCCGCGCGCCACCAACCAGCAGCTTTATGACGCGGTCGACCCCCTCGCCTCGCCCGCCTTCTCCGAGAAGATCGCCCTGCTGTCCGAGATCGACGCATGGGCCCGCGCCCGCGATCCGCGCGTGGTTCAGGTCTCGGCCAGTCTGATCGGCGAACACCGCCAGATCGAGATCCTGCGCGGCGACGGCCGGCTGGTGCGCGACATGCGGCCGCTGGTCCGTATGAACGTGTCCATCACCGTCGAGTCTGATGGCAAGCGCGAGAGCGCCTCGGCGGGGGCGGGCGGCCGCGCCGGCTTCGAGACCTGGATCGCGCCCGACCGCTGGCAGGGCCAGGTCGACGAGGCCCTGCGTCAGGCTCTGGTCAATCTGGAGGCCGTCGATTGCCCGGCGGGCGAGATGGACGTGGTCCTCGGCGCCGGCTGGCCCGGCGTGCTGCTGCACGAAGCCATCGGCCACGGCTTCGAGGGCGACTTCCACCGCAAGGGGTCGTCGGTCTTCTCCGGCATGATGGGCAAGCGCGTCGCCGCGCCGGGCGTCACCGTGGTCGACGACGGCTCCATCGCGGGCCGCCGTGGATCGCTGTCGGTCGACGACGAGGGCACGCCGACGTCGCGCACCGTTCTGATCGAGGACGGGATCATGGTCGGGCTGATGCACGACCGCCTGTCGGCGCGTCAGCTGGGTGCCCGCGCCACCGGCAACGGACGGCGCCAGTCCTTCGCCCACATGCCGATGCCGCGCATGACCAACACCTTCATGGAAGGCGGCAAGGACAAGCAGGCCGACATGATCGCCTCGACGAAGCGCGGCCTCTACGCCGCGAACTTCGGCGGCGGTCAGGTCGACATCACCAACGGCAAATTCGTCTTCCAGTGCACCGAGGCCTACCTGATCGAGGACGGGAAGATCACCGCCCCCGTGCGCGGCGCCACCCTGATCGGCGACGGCGCGACGGCGCTGCAGCGGGTGCAGATGATCGGCGACGACTTCGCCTTCGACCCCGGCGTCGGGGTCTGCGGCAAGGCCGGCCAGGGTGTCCCCGTCGGCATCGGCCAGCCCAGCCTCAAGATCGGCGGCCTGACCGTCGGCGGCACGGCGGTCTAGGGGGCCGTCTTCCACTCCGGCCCGCGGGGATCCAGTCCCTGGGCCTCCAGCTGGTCCAGCACGCCGCCCGGCTCAGCCAGAATACGCAGCGGCGCTACGCCCAGCGTCACCCCGGGTTGGCCGAGGGCCGTGTTCGTCGCTTCGGCCCAGAGCGTGCGCACCGTCGGCGCGATGTCGGGATCGCCGCTGGGCCAGCACATGCCCAGCGCCTGATCCAGCGGATTGGCCAGCACCTCCGGCACCCGCAATCCGCTCCATGCATCCAGTCGGGCGGCGGCGCCGGCGGGTCCTGCTTCCGCCGCTGAAGTCGCCGCCTCGACACAGCGCACATAGGTCGACGGCGGCAGGGTGATCAGATTGTCGATCAACTCGTCACCCCGCACCACGCCGACCGGCTCGCCGGGAATGCGCGCAGACCGTGCGGCGGCCTGCACGACGGCGGGGGCTCCCCGCGCGCGCCGTTCACGACCGGCGTCCCGCAGAAGGTCGAAACTGAGACCCACGAGGCTTTCGGTGCGCCACGAATCGGATCGCTCATCGGCCTTCAGCCGCTCCAATCGGGCCAACAGCTCAGGCGGCACATGGTCCGCGATCGTCGTCCCTTCCGGCAGGCGGGCGATGGTGCGAATTCGCCAGAGCATCCGCAGGAGGTCCGCCGGCGAAGCCCGCGCCTCCATCGGATACAGAATCCGCTGCGAATCGCGCGTCGCCGCCTCCAGCGCTTCGGGTCTCCAGACATAGTCACGAGGAACGCCCTCGATGGAGCCGATCAGGATGACGACGCTGTCGCCCCGTTCGATAGTCCACATCGGCGCCCCGGCCCGCCGGGCGGTGACGATGACGTCGTCGAGGCTGGAGGCGGCGGGCGTCTCCGGCTCGGGCGTCTGCGCCATGAGGGCGCAGGGCATTGCCGCGCCGGCCAGCAGGGCGACGGTAAACACGCTGTTTAAAAAGAGCCTCACGACTATACCTTCCTCATCAGCAGTAACCGAGTAATTCCAAGACTAAATCAAACCACAATCATGACGGCGCCGTAATGATGTCCTCGATTTAATCCACCTGTCAGTCTTTTAACTGGAGGCGGCTGCGTCGGACCGCCACACCTCCCGTCACATAACGAGGGGACTCCTGCAATGACGAAGACCATCCTGCTGGCCACGACGGCGATCCTGTTGACCGCTGGCGCGGCAAACGCCCAGACGCCCGGCGAACAGCAGGCCGCCCCCCAGGCGGACGCCTCGCAACAAGGCGTCCTGATCTTCGAGCCCGCCTTCTTCGCCGACCAGCGCCCGAACTCGGCGCTGGACATGGTCAACCGGGTTCCCGGATTCGCGGTCGTCGATGGCGACGGCAGCCGCGGATTCGAAGGCGCCGTCGGCAACATCCTGATCAACGGCTCGCGCCCGGCCTCCAAAAACGACACCGGATCGGCCGTCCTGAACCGCACCTTGGCCAGTCAGGTCGAGCGCATCGAACTGATCCGCGGCGGCGCGCCGGGCATCGACATGCAGGGCTTCGCGGTCGTCGTGAACGTGATCACCAAGTCGGAATCCAGCCGCCAGCACATCCTGACGCTCAACGGCAACATCGTGGCCGTCAATCATGACCTCTGGGGCGGCTCCTACCAATACACCGCCAAGGAGGGCGAAACGACCTGGGGCGTGACCCTCAGCGACGGCATATCCCTGAGCGACGCCAACGGCATCGGACCGGTCATCCGCCGCGACGCTAACGGCGCCATCATCCGCCAGGAGACCTACACCAACGATCAGTACGGCGGCAGCACCGGGATCCGCGGCAACTTCGCCAGCCCCTTGTACGGCGGCAAGATCGACCTGACCGCTCGCTACGGGGTCAATGACTACCACAGCATCCAATTGCAGACCGCGCCGACCGTGCGGCGTGAAAACCTGTTCGAGGACGACGGCTCCAGCGGGGAGTTCGGCGCCGTCTACACCCGTCCGCTGAGCGCGCGGATGAACATCGAGTCCCGGTTCATCCACCAGTTCAACGAGTTCGATAATTTCTCGATCTCGCGGACCCGGGTGAACAACGTCGACAGCCCGGAACAGAAATTCGTCTCGAGCGGCAATGCCTCCGAAACCATCGCCCGCGCCCTGGTGCGCTTCGAGAAATCCCCGGCGCTCACCTTCGAAAGCGGCGGCGAGCTCGCCTACAACATGCTCGACACCGTCCAGGCCTTCACCGTGGGCGGCGTCGCCGTGCCCCTCCCCTCGGCCTCGGTCATCGTCGAGGAACTGCGCGGCGAGGTCTTCGGCAAGGCGACCTGGCGCGTGCGCCCGACGCTGACCGTAGAGGGCGGTCTGCGCGTCGAGGCCTCGACCATCAGCCAGTCGGGCGACGCCGAACAGGAGAAGAGCTTCTTCTTCCCCAAACCCCGCCTGCTGGCGACCTGGACGCCGATGGCGGACAACCAGTTCCGCTTCCGCTTCGAGCGCGAGGTGGGTCAGCTGGACTTCGGCGACTTCGCCGCCTCGTCGGATCTGGACGAGGAGAATGTGCTGGGCGGCAACGCCGATCTGGAACCGGAACAGCGCTGGATCACCGAAGCCACCTACGAGCGCCGGTTCTGGAGCGACGGCATCGTCAGCATCGGCCTGCGCCATGACGAAATCGTCGACGCCATCGACGTGATCCCGCTGGACGGCGGCCTGTCGGCGGTCGGCAACATCGGCGACGGCACGCTGGATCAGCTGGCGGTCAATATCCTCGTGCCGATGGACAAGTTCGGCTTCACGGGCGGGCGGCTCGGCTTCCGCAACACCTGGAACCACACCGAGGTGACCGATCCTACCACGGGCGAGACCCGGGCCATCTCGGGCCTCCGCCCGTCGCAGCCCGTCTTCACCATCGCCCAGGACATCAACTCCTGGAAGCTGCAATGGGGCGGCGCCTATATCGCGACCCTGCACCAGTTCAGCTATGACCCGGACCAGACCTCGGGCTTCCGCGGCGCGGACTATTTCGAGCTCTGGGCGGAGTACAAGCCGACCGCCACCCTGTCCCTGCGGGCGCAGATCAACATCTGGGACGACTTCGAAACGCAGCGCACGGTTTTCGCCGACCGCAGCGCGGCGCGGCCCGTCGCCTACTATGAGAACCGCTACATCGACCCGCGCACCTTCGTCTCCCTGCGCCTGCGCAAAACCTTCTGAAGTGAAGGCCGGGGCGGCCCCGGGGCCGCCCCAAGCCTGTCGGCGAATTAATCCACCTGTCCAGCTTGTAACTGGAGGCCCCGCCCGCCCTCGCGCACCTTCGACGGAACTGGGAGAGGGTTGATGAGAAAAGCATTCTGGATGGCTGGCGCGGCTATGTGCGCCCTTGCGGCGCCGGCGATGGCGCAGACCCCGCCGCCGCCCACAGCCACCCCCCAATCCGCCGCCCAGACGCCCGTGCCGACCGGTCCGGCGACGAACGCGCCGGAGGTCGACACCTCCCAACAAGGCGTGCTGATCTTCGAGCCCGCCTTCTTCGCCGACGGACGGCCCGACACCGCCCTCGACATGATCGCCCGCCTGCCGGGCTTCGGTCTCGACACCGGCGACAGCGGCACGCGCGGTCTGGCGGGAACGGCCGGCAACGTGCTGATCGACGGCGCGCACCCTTCGACCAAGAGCGACAGCCTCGACCAGATCCTGCGCCGCATCTCGGCCGCCGGGGTGGCGCGCATTGAATTGATCCGCGGCGGGGCGCCCGGCATCGACATGCAGGGCCGTTCGGTGGTCGCCAACGTGGTTCTGGTCCGCACCGTCGTGACCGAGCGGGTGTTCGAGGCCAACGCCTATTTCTATCCGGACGGCTACATCGGCCCGCTCATCTCGGGCCGCTGGTCGCGCCGCGAGGGCGACAACCAGATCGAGGGTTCGATCTCCGCCACCACCGACCGCACGGACGGCACCGGCGACGGCTATCGGCGGCGCTACGACCCGGCCGGCAACCTGATCCAGGACGCCGACCTGGTGCTTTGGGACCGCTTCCGCAACGTCCGCGCGACGGGCGCCGTCCAGCGCCGGATCGCCGACGGCCTGCTGAAGGTCAACGGCCTGCTCGGCTGGTTCGGCAACGAGAGTTCGCAGGATTTGCTGATCCGGTCGGGCGCCGGCAGCGACAGCTTCAACGACGAGGAATCGACTTCGGTCAACGGCGAGCTCGGCGTCAACTGGACCCGCGACCTGGGGACCCGCACCGCGCTCGAGCTGACCGGCCTGCAGCGCTACAACACCCAGGAGTATACCGGCGTCTCGACCGGCAGCGGCGGCAGCTCCACCTTCGACGCCGAATCCACCGCCGGCGAATCTATCGTCCGCGCCACCCTGCGCTACCGGCCCGACGACAAATACGCTGTCGAGACGGGCGGCGAGATCGCCTTCAACTTCCTCGACAGCGCCAACGCCTATGAGGAAAACGGCGTGGTCATTCCCCTGCCCTCGGCCTCGGTACGGGTGGAGGAGTTGCGCGGCGAGGTGTTCGGCCAGACGACTTGGCGGCCCAATCCGAAATTCACCCTCGAGGCGGGCGTCCGGGTCGAGGTTTCCGAGATCAGCCAGTCGGGCGACAGCAACCAGTCCAAATCGTTCGTCTTCCCCAAACCCCGCCTCCAGATGACCTGGACGCCATGGTCGGGCCAGCAGTTCCGCTTCCGAGCCGAGCGCGAGGTCGGCCAGCTGGACTTCGGCGATTTCGTCGCCTCGGCGGACATCGACATCGGCCAGGTCGAGGGCGGCAACCCCGATCTGGAGCCGCAGAAGGCGAACGTCATCGAGGCCACCTATGAGCGCCGTTTCTGGGGCGAAGGCGTGCTGGACTTCACCGTGAGCCATGCCGAGATCGAGGACGTCGTCGACGTCATCCCGCTGACCGGCGGATTCGACGGCGTCGGCAACATCGGGGACGGGACGTCCAACTTCTTCCAGACCCGCCTCACCCTGCCGACCGACAAGCTGGGCGTCCCCAACGGTCGCCTGCAGGCGCGGGCCAGCTGGTCGCAAACCTCGGTGATTGACCCCGTCACCGGCGAGGAGCGACGGTTCCAGGGCAATCAGGCGTTCGGTTGCGGCGTGTCCTTCAACCAGGACCTTCGGGGCGGGCGCTGGTCCTATGGCTTCGACCATGGCTGCAACGTCGACAAGGGCGCCAACTACCGCGTCCGCGAAATCCGCTACTTCTACTCCGAGCCTTTCGTCACCCTCTGGGGTCAGTGGAAGCCGCGTCCCGACCTGACGGCGCGGATCGACCTGGGCAACGCCTCCGACCGCCGCAACGGCTACAACCGCGACATCTACTCCGGGCCGCGCGACACCGCGCCGCTCTCGTTCCGCGAGGTGCGCCGCACCCAGATGAGCCCCTGGCTGTTCGTCCAGATAAGAAAGACCTTCTGAAGAAGGCGTCCCCAAGTCCCGAAACTGAGGTGCGCCGACCCCCCGCGCACCAAAAAGGGCGGAGCCGCGAGGCCCCGCCCTTTCTGTTTTCGACAGCCGACCGGATCAGCTGATCGTGGTGGCTCCCGGCCGGGCGACGTTGCCGTCTTCCTGGCCGCGGTCGGTCAGGACCGGTCCCGGATGGTTGTCCGGGTCGTTCACGCCGTTCGACCATTTGGCGATGAAGAAGCTCGCCACGATGAAGCCGGCGCCGATGCCGACGCCCCACCAGCCGAGGGCGTTGAACGACGCCAGCGAGGTGTTGAGCGCCGCTGACGGGTCCAGCACCTGGCCGCCGACAGTTTCGGTCCCGGCCGCGCCGGCGATGATGCCGCCGACGAAGTGGGCGATCGAGCTGGCCATGAACCACACCGCCATCATGAAGGAGACGATGGCCGGCACCGACAGCTTGGTGATCTCCGACAGGCCGACGGGCGAAAGGAAGAGCTCGCCGGTCGAGTGCAGGAGATAGAGCAGCGCCAGCAGGATCAGGGGCGTGCGGAACGCATCATCCACGAGGCCCGACTGGGCGCCCCAGACGATGACCAGGAAGCCGAGGCCGACCTGGATGATGCCCAGACCGAACTTGACCACCGGATTGGGGTCCATCTTGCGATTGGCCAGCCAGACCCACAGGGCCGCAAAGACCGGCGCGAAGATCAGGATGAAGCCCGCGTTGAACGACTGGGTCTGGGATGCCGACATCGAGGTGTCGATCCAGCTCCACCATTGCGCGGTCGAGAAGCCGGCGGCGGCCACCTGCTCGGGCGACCCCATCGGGATGCCGAGGAAGGTATAGGCCTGGCTGGTCAGGGCCAGATCGACGTTGCGGTCGGCGAACAGGTTCAGCGAGGAACCAGCCTGTTCGAACAGGGTGAAGAAGATCACCGAGCCGAACACCAGCACCATGGCCAGCATCATCCGCTCACGCGAAACCTTGTCGCATTTGAAGATGATGAACCAGGTGATGAAGGCCAGCGCCAGGATGGTGGAGATGATCAGGCCGGTGCCGACCACGCCGTGGTTCGGAACGATGAACCACAGGGCCGCCACGCCGACGAAGGCCAGCAGATAGATGATCGTCTCGCGGTTCAGGAAGCCCATGACGGGCTGTTTGATCAGGGCGGGAACGGGCGGTTCGCCCTTGCCCTGCAGCAGGGGCTTGCCCAGCCAGAAGACGATCAGACCGGCCAGCATGCCGATGCCCGCCAGACCGAAGCCCCAGCTCCAGCCAAAGCGCTGCCCCAGCAGGCCGCACAGCACCGCCGCCCAGAACGAACCGAGGTTGATGCCGTAGTAGTAGAGAGTGAAGCCCGAATCCCGGCGAGGATCGCCCTGCGGATACAGTTGGCCGACCAGGGTCGAGATGTTCGGCTTCAGGAAGCCGACGCCCATGATGATCAGCGACAGGGCCAGGTAGAAGACGTTCACGCCCATCGGGTCGCGCTTGGCCGTCAGCTCATAGCTGCCTTCAGCGAGCGTGCCCGGGATGGCCGAGTTGGCCGGCAGATCGGTGATGGTCAGGCCGCCGCCCTCTGCGGGCGTGAAGCTGTAGGGCTGTCCGCCGACCACGACCCGGGACGTCTGGGTGTCGCCGCGACCATCGATCTGGATATCATAGGTCGAGCCGCCGTAAGCGAGCGTCTGGGTCGAGGGAGCACCCTCGAACGCCATCAGTCCGTGGCCGCAGACCAGCAGGATCGCCCCGAACATGATCGCCTTGCGCGTGCCGATATAACGGTCGGCCACGATGCCGCCGATCAGCGGCAGCAGGTAAACGAGGGAGGCGTAGGAGCCGTATTGGCCGGATGCGAAGCCGTCGTCGAAGAGGAAATGCTGGGTCAGGTAGAAGATCAGCAACCCGCGCATGCCGTAGAAGGAAAACCGCTCCCACATTTCGGCGAAGAAGCAGACGAGCAACCCCTTTGGGTGGGTCTTGAGGATTTGCAGCAGGACCGGAAGGCCGGTCACCAAGGTGATGATCACCCCCAACAGGATGACGATGTTCATGTCCGGCCTCCTGCAACACGCCGAACTTCAATCCCGATGCGCCTTGTAAGCGCGCCCCCTGCGTCCGTCATACTCAACGGCTCACTCCCTGTTTGCTGCGCCCCACCTGACGCGCGAAGGGCGCATAAGCAGCACGCGGAGCAAGACCGGACAAGAGTTAAGGGTAAATTGGTTGGATGGTGGCGCTTGGCGCCGCGGGGCGGCACGATGCGCGGGATTCGCAGCATGGGGCGGTTATGACCACGACACGCAGGTCAGCATTGATCGGACTCGGCGGCGTCCTGACCCTGTCCGCCTGTTCCCGCGGCCGTTCGTCGGGCGCCGACAGCCGGGACGTCGTGGCCGCCGGATCGCCCGCAGCGCTGCTCGTATGGGCCGTCGGGCGCGAACGGCTGGCGGGCTGGCCGCGCAAACCAGGCGCGAAAGCCTTGGCGGCGCTTCCCGCCCTGGCCGCGGATCTGCCGGAGCTGGGCTCTCTCGCCAGCGGCGGCGGGCGGCCCGCGGATATCGAGGCCATCGCCGCCCTGAAGCCGCGGCTGGTCATCGACTACGGCGACACCGACCCGGAGTATCAGACCCTCGCACAGCGGATGCAGGCCCGGCTGGGAGTGGAGTGGCGGCTGATCGACGGAACCCTGACCCGCATCCCCGAGGCGATCCGCGAGGCCGGGGCCCTGCTCGGGGCCGCGGGAGGCGCCGACGGCTTGGCCGACGACGCCGCCGGGGTGCTTGAGCGTTGGCGCAGCGCGCCCGCCGGACCGGGTTTCTATTACGCCCGCGGCGCCGACGGGCTGGAAACCGGCTTCCGCGGCGCCCTCGCCACCGAGGTTCTGGAAGGCGCGCGCTGGACCAATGTCGCCGAGGGGTCGCGAAACATCGGGCGGGTCACCCGTGAACAGGTCGCCGCCTGGGATCCCGAGGTTCTGGTCACGCTCGATAGCGGGTTCGCCGATGCGATCCGCACGGATCCCGTCTGGCGCTGGCGGCGAAACGGCGAGCGCCGTCGCGTCTTGCTGTTGCCCGATCGCCCCTTCGGCTGGGTAGACCGTCCCCCGTCGGTGAACCGGTTGCTCGGATGCGCATGGCTGGCCGATCCGAAGGGGTCCGCCATGACCCTCGCCTCGCTGAGCCGCCGCCTCTACGGCATGGCGCCGGTAGAGGTCGCCCAGCCGCGATGGATTTCTTGAACCGGCTGACGCCCGCCCTTCCGGCCCTCATTCTGGCTCTGCTTGCGCTCGCGGGCGCGGCCGGGGTTCTGGCCACCGGTCCGCTGGCCATCTCTCCCGGAGACCTTCTCTCGGCCCTGTTCGGTCAGGGTTCGCCGGACGCGGAACTGGTCCTGACCCTGCGCGGTCCCCGACTGCTTGCCGCCCTGACCTGCGGCGCGGCGCTGGCGGGAGCGGGCGCGGGCTTCCAGATCCTGTTCCGCAATCCGCTGGCGGCGCCCGACCTGCTGGGCGTCTCCTCCGGCGCGGGGCTGGGAGCGGCGCTTGCATTGCTGCTCGGGGCGGGGACGGCTCTGGTTCAGGGCGCGGCCTTCGCCGGCGGACTGGCGGCCGGCGGGCTGGCCATGGGATGCGCGGCCCTGACCCGCAGCGGCGACGGTCGGTTGGCCCTGATCCTCTGCGGCGTGGTGGCCGGCGCCCTCGCCTCGGCCGGGCTGGGCCTCGTGGTCATCGTCGCCGAGCCCTATTCCCAGCTTCCGGCCATCACCTGGTGGCTGCTCGGCTCCTTCACACGGGCGACCCTGGCCGAGGCGCTGTTCGCCCTGGTTCCGATCGGTCTCGGCGGGGCTGTCCTGCTCTGGCTCGGCTTCCGGCTGGATGTCCTGTCGTTGGGCGACGAGCAGGCGCGATCGCTGGGCCTGCCTGCGCGCCGGCTGCGTCTGGCGGCCTTGGCGGCGGCCGCCCTGATGACCTCGGCGGCCGTGGCGCTCGCCGGGATCGTCGGCTGGATCGGCCTGCTGGCGCCCCATGCCGCCCGCCTGATCGTCGGCGAGAGAGCCGGGCGGCTGATCCCCGCCTCCATGGCCGTCGGCGCCCTGTTCGCCCTCGTCATCGACCGGCTGGCCACCGCCTTCGGCCCCGCGGAGATTCCTGTCGGTCTGCTGTCGGCCGCCCTCGGCGCCCCGGCCTTCCTGTTCCTGTTTGTCGCCACCTCGAGGCGGTCGTGAGCGGCCTGCTGCTTGAGCATCTGGTCGCAGGCCGCGCCGCGCGCGGCGGCAAGGGATTTCGCCTGCCCCCGCTGAATCAGAGCGTGGCCCCCGGCGAGGTCGTCGCCGTGATCGGACCGAACGGAACCGGCAAGACTACCCTGCTGAAGACTCTTGCTGGTCTGCTGCCGCCGCTCGCGGGATCCATCCACCGGCCCCGTGCGGCCTGGCTGCCGCCGCCTGGCGCGGTCAGCGCGGGGTTTTCGGTTCTGCATCTCACGGCGCTGGGACGGTCTCACCTGCGGCGCTGGTCCTCCGGCCTCGCCCCCGCCGATCTGGAGGCCGCCCGCGCCGCGCTCGACCGGCTGGAGGTGGGTCATCTGGCCGACCGGCCGTTCGACCGGCTGTCCAGCGGCCAGCAGCAGCTGGTGCTGATCGCCCGGCTGTTCGTTCAGGACGCGCCGTTGTGTCTGCTGGACGAACCCATGGCTCTGCTGGACCCCGCCCACGCCCAGGCCGTCGAGGCGGCGATCCGGACCCTCGCCAGGGAGGACCGCATCGTCATCGCCTCGACCCACCACCTGCCATTGGCCGCCCGCGCCGACCGCGTACTGGCGCTGGGTCCGGACTGGGCCGAGATGGCCGCGCCCGCCCGCGCCCTCGCCCCTGACCGCATCCGCGCCCTGTTCGGGGTCGAGGTGGACGGCTGTCCCTGTTGCGGCGGCCCCTTGAGTTGAGCCCGCGTCTGGTCGAGGTTCGGGCCCAGATTTCGAAAGGCTGACCATGTCCCTCGCACGCCTCGTCCCGGTTGCGCTCGCGCTTCTTCTCTCCGCCGCACCCGCCATGGCGCAGGATGCGCCGCGCTGGTCGTTCGCCATCCACGGCGGAGCCGGGGTCATCGAACGCGAGAGCCTGACGCCCGAACAGGATGCGGCCTATCGCGCCGCCCTGAAGCGCGCGCTCGAGGCCGGCTCGGCCGTGCTGGCCAATGGCGGCGCGGCGCTGGACGCGGTGCAGGCCGCGATCGAGATCATGGAGGACGATCCGCTGTTCAACGCCGGCCGGGGCGCCGTCTTCACCGCCGCCGGGCGCAACGAACTGGATTCCGCCGTGATGAACGGAACGGACCTGACGGCCGGGGCCGTCGCCGGCCTGACCACCACCCGCCATCCGATCGCCGCCGCCCGCGCCGTCATGGAGCGCTCGCCGCACGTCATGCTGATCGGCCAGGGCGCCGACAGCTTCGCCGCTTCGGTCGGGCTGGAGCAGGTCGATCCATCCTTCTTCTTCACCGAGCGCCGCTGGCAGGGGCTGGAGCGCGCCCTGCGCCAGCAGAACCTGCCCATCCCCGAACGCCCCTCCGGCGCCCCGGGCCCGCAGGCGGAGAACAATCTCCCCGCTCCGCCGCTGAACGAGCGCAAATTCGGCACCGTCGGCGCAGTGGCGCTGGACGGCCAGGGCCACCTCGCCGCCGGGACCTCGACGGGCGGCACCACCGCGAAGCGCTGGGGCCGGGTCGGCGACGTGCCGGTGATCGGCGCGGGCACCTACGCCTCCAACCGCGACGGCTGCGCCGTATCCGCAACGGGCGACGGCGAGTTCTACATCCGCGCCTCTGTCGCCCGCGACATCTGCAGCCGCATCCATGAAGGCGCCTCAGGCCAGGTCGCCGGCCAGGCCGAGGTCGACGACGCCCTGTCGCTGGGCGGGTCCGGCGGGGTCATCGTCATGGGCCTGCAGGGCCAGCCCGCCTTCGCCATGACCACCTCGGGCATGTACCGCGGCGCCATCTCGTCCAGCGAACCCGCGCCGCGCGTGGCTATCTACGGCGACGAGACCCTGAGGCCATGAGCAAGCGGGACACCCCGGGCGTCATCGCGCCGCCGCCGCTGATCTATCTCGCCTTCCTGCTCCTCGGCTGGGGCCTTGCGTACCTGGGGGCCCGGCCCGAGGCGGTCGTGAGCGGTCTGGACTGGCTGTCCGCCGGATTCGGGCTCGAGCTCGCGGTTCGGCGCGGCGTGGCCCTGACCCTGATCGCGGGAGGCCTGTTGCTGGAGGGCACGGCGACGGGCCTGTTCCGTCGAAGCGGCACGGCGGTTCAGCCGTGGAAACCGTCGACCGCCCTCATCATCGAAGGTCCCTACCGTTTCAGCCGTAACCCGATCTATCTCGGCTTCGCCGTCACTTACGCGGGGCTGGCCATCGCCATGGACAGCTGGATCGCGCTCCTTCTGCTTGTTCCCTGCCTGTTCGTAGTCGACCGGTTCGTGATCCAGCGCGAGGAGCGGTATCTGGTCAACAAATTCGGGCCCGCCTACGAGGCGTATCGCCAGAAGGTGCGCAGATGGCTGTAAGCGACGACGAACTGTCAGACATGGCGATCGAGGAGCTGGACATCGCCTGCGCCCTGCCCTGGCCCGACATGAAGTCGGTGACGCCGTGGGGCGACAGCTTCACCGGCTTCGCGCCATCGGGCCGCGAGGTCGAGATCGAGCGGCGCTACCTGTGGGCCCATGAACCCGAGGGCGCCATCGCTGTCGAGGTCGAGGTACGCGCCGTCGGCGCTCCCACGGGCGCTGAAGCCAAGGCGCTGATCACCCCGCCGCGCTGACGCCGGAAACCGGGAGGCCGTTAACCTTTACCGTTGCCAAGCTGAGCCGTCGGGGCAAGATGCGCGCCGCAGATATTCGCGCACGCCGGGAGGGACCGCCGCATGGCCTATGGCGCCGACTTCGCCACCGCTGACGCCGCCAATGCGCCGTTGGACGCGCCCCTGATGATCGGGGCCGATCCGATCGTGTGGGGAGCCCTGCTGCTGGGCCTGGCCGCCGCCCTGCTGATCGGCTGGTATTTCGGTCAGAGCGGCAAGGCGTCCCGCCCCGACGCCGCCGAGTCGATCTGGGAGGAGATCGACGACGCCGCCAAGGACGCCATGAAGGCTAACGGCGACACGCTCTCTGCCAGGGCGTCGGCCCTGTTGCGGACCATCGAGGGGCGCCTCGGCAAGACGCTCGCCCTGACGGGCGGCGCGGGCAAGATCACGAAGGCGCTGAAAAAGGCGCTCGACGGCGAGGCGGCGGACAAGCCGCACGGCGATCACGGCCATGACGCGGCTCACGAAGACAAGCATGGACATCATGATGCGCCGCCCGCCGCGACCGGGGGCGTCACCGTCATAGTCAACAACGGCAAGGGCGACGACCACAAGGGAGCCGATGATCACCACGGCGACCACGATGCGAAAAAACCGCTGACGGTTCAGGAACGCAACGACGCCCTTCGCGTCGCCATCGGCCATTTCAACGACCACTGGGGTCAGCGCCGCGAACGGGTGCGCGAATTGCGCGCCGCTCATGCCGAACTGTCCAACCCCGGACCCAGGCGTCCTGCGGCGGGCAGGATCAGCGGAACGCGCGCCGGTCATTGAACCGCCGCGCCCGGTTTCCTCGCCGGATAAAACCGCCTAAGCCTTGAGACATGAAACTCGCCTCGCTCAAGCACGGCCGCGACGGCCGCCTCGTCCTCGTCTCCGACGATCTCGCCTGGTTCACCGACGCCTTCCTGATCGCGCCGACCCTGCAGGCGGCGCTGGACAACTGGGACCGGGTCGAACCCGACCTTCTGGCGCTGGCTGAAAGCCTCGAGCACGGCGGCGTGCCGCGCGGCCGGTTCCACGAGCGGGAGGCCGCGGCGCCCCTGCCCCGCGCCTATCAGTGGGCCGACGGCTCGGCCTATGTGAACCACGTCGCCCTCGTGCGTCAGGCGCGCAACGCCGAAATGCCCGAGAGCTTCTGGACCGACCCTCTGATGTATCAGGGCGGCTCCGACAGCTTCCTCGCCCCGCGCGACGCCATTCCACTGGCCGACGAAAGCTGGGGCTGCGACCTCGAGGCCGAGGTGGTCGTGGTCACCGGCGACGTGCCGCAGGGCGTGACGCGCGAGGAGGCGCTGAGCCACATCCGTCTGGTCGGCCTCGTCAACGACGTTTCGCTGCGCAACCTGATCCCGGCGGAACTGGCCAAGGGTTTCGGCTTCGTTCAGTCCAAGCCCGCCTCGGCCCTCTCGCCCGTCTTCGTCACGCCCGACGCACTCGGCGACCGCTGGGCCGACGGCAAGCTGAAGGGCGCCCTGTCCGTCCAGCTGAACGGTGTGGACTTCGGCAAGGCGGACGCCGGCGTCGACATGACCTTCGACTTCGGCACCCTGATCGCCCACCTCGCGAAAACCCGCGCCCTGTGCGCCGGCACGGTGATCGGTTCAGGCACGGTGTCCAACCGCGACGCCGGCGGCGGCCCCGGCAAGCCTGTCGCCGAGGGCGGGCTCGGCTACTCCTGCATCGCCGAGGTGCGCACGGTCGAGACCATCCTGCGCGGCAAGGCCGAGACGCCCTTCCTCAAACACGGCGACACGGTCCGCATTGAGATGCTGGACGACCGGCACCATTCGATTTTCGGGGCCATCGAACAGACGGTCGAACCCGTATAGGGCGCGACCACCGCCTCCCCCGCCAGCACCGCCGCGGGTCCCTGACAGGACAGCAGCAGGCCCGTCAGCATTGCCAGAATCACACGTTTCATCTTGACCTCCGATTTCACGGGGCAGAGGCGCCGGCGCGCCTTTACGGATGCGCGGGACGGATTAAGCTTTCGACAGTTCCGCGGCCATTCCCGGCTGCTCGGGGGGAACACCGGCCATGACGCCACAACAATACGGTCCGCTGATCGGCATCGGCATCGCCGTCGTCGTTATTCTGCTGCGCAACCGGCAGAAGCGGACCCTGAAGCCCGAGTTGATGTGGATCCTGCCGGCGCTCTTCACCGCTCTCATCGCTTTCGGCCTGTGGGGCATGCGTCAGGCGCCGGGCGCGGACCTGTCGCCCTATGGTCCGTCGGACTGGGGACTGCTGGTCGGCGGCGCCGTCCTGGGCGCGGCGGGCGGCTACTGGCGCGGCAGCATGGTCACGATCGAGAAGAGCCATGACGGCGTGCTGAAGGCCCAGGCGTCGCCTCTGGGGATCATCCTGATCATCGCCCTGCTGGCCGTCCGTTCCTTCGCCCGTCCCTGGATGGAGGGGCACGCAGAGAACCTCGGCCTTCACGTCGTCGCGGTCGAGCAGGCCTTCCTGCTGCTGGCCGGCGGCCTGATCATCGTCCAGCGGATCGAGATGTTCATCCGGGCGCGCAAGATCATGTCCGGACGGCCCGACGACCATGTGGAAGTCGTGGCCTAGGGCCAGTTCGGGGTTGACGCCGGGGTGTTGGTCCCGACAAGGTTGCGCTGGCTGATCTCGTCTGGATTGTTCCTATGAAGCGCGCTCTCGCCGCCCTGCTTGCCTGCGCCATGGCGCTTCCCGCCCTCGCCCAGGATGCGTCCCGCGACTGGGATCTGGCGCAACGCAGGAATCTGCTCGTCGCCTACACCCAGTTCGACAATGGGATCAGCCTCGCGACGCGGTGCGCCCACGGCGGGTTTGAAGCCGTTATCGGCGGCCTGCCGCCCGCGGGTCGCGCCGCGAGCCGCCCCTTGCGCATCGCCTTCGGGGACAAGGATCTGGTTGAGAGCCACTGGAATGTCGCGACCGATGACACCATCGCGGTCAGCGAACTTCCGGCCCCCTTCGCCCGCGAACTACGCGCGGGCGGACGGCTGCGCATTCTTGTTCCGGGCGGAGCGGCAGGCGGGCGCAATCTGATGTACGATCTCGTCCTGCCAGCCTCGTCCGGTTCAATCGACCAGACGCTAACCCGTTGCGACCGACCGCTCGTCGATCCCCGTGACGCGGAACTCAAAGCTCTCGAGGAAGACGGCGTCCCGGTGAATCTGATGTGGGCGGTTAGGCCGCGAGCGCAGTTCCCTCAAACCGGATATGCCCGCGGCTTCGCGGTCGTCACCTGTATGACCAATCCTGACGGCTCGCTGCGGGACTGCGCTGTGGAATCCGAACACCCGGCGGATGGACAGTTCGGTCAGGCCACGCTCGTTTCAGCTCGACGCGCCCGGCTCCAGAACCGCGCCGAGCCGGGCGCGCCCGTTCCGTTGACGCAGGTGCTCTACAAGACGCGCTACCTGATGCAAGGATACGAGACCCGCGAGGACGTGGAACGAGAACGCGAGAGCCGCCGACTGCAGCGCGAAGAACGCGCTGCCCGGCGCGCTACTTCCGAATGACCTGGGCGGCGAACCGCTCCATCTCCTCTTCCTGCGGCGACATCTGAAGCAGCAGCAGGTCGAGACCGGCGGCCTCGAATTCGGCGATCCGTTCCCGGATGACTTCCGGCGTGCCGACGAAGCCGGGGCGCAGGCCGCGGTTCGAGACGCTGTATTCACGGATCTTCAGCTCGCGCTCCAGTTCAGTGCCTGACAGCCACTGATCGAAATTGGCGAAGCCGGGCGGCGGCGTTCCCTCGGCGAGGCCGCGGATGGTCGTGATCCGCTCAAGCTCGCGATCGGCCTCGGCCTGGCTGTCGCGCACGACGGCGTAGCCGGCCATGCCGAAAGACATCGGCGGCAGGCCGAAGCTCTCGCGCCGCGCCTTCATGTCGGCGACCTTGGCGGCGATGTGCTCGGGCTCGTCGCCGTGCATGACATAGGCGTCGCAGTGTCTGGCGATCAGCGTCTTGGCCGCCTCCGACTCCCCGCCCGCATAGATGACCGGCCGGGGCCGCGCCGGGGTCGAAGTCGGCTTGGGCTCAACGATCGCGTCTTTCAGATTGTAGTAGCGGCCCTCGAAATCCGTCCGCCGCTCGGTCCACAGACGGTCGACGACCTGCAGCCACTCAGTCGTTCGCGCATAGCGGTCGTCGTGCTGGTCGAACTGCAGGCCATAGCTCTCGGCCTCTTTCGCCCACCAGGACGAGACGACGTTCAGCGCCAGCCGCCCGCCCGAGATCTGGTCGATATTGGCCGCCGCCTTGGCGAACAGGGCCGGCTGGTGGAAGTTCGGCCGCACCGCCACCATCAGCTCGATGGTCTTCGTCACCGCCGCCAGCGCCGCCGCGCTGGACCAGGCGTCCAGCGCCGGGGCCTCAATGCCCTTGATGTCGTTCAGGTTCAGCTCGGCGATCAGGGTCAGGTCCCAGCCGATCTCTTCCGACCGCCGAACCAGCCGCGACATGTTCTCCCAACTCGCCGCCCGCTCGTCGTCGACGTTCCGCAGCCAGCCGCCGAAGACGGGAGCCCAGTAGCCGTACCTCATGCGCGCTTCGCCTTCTCGTCGTCGATAATGCCGACCAGCCAGTCGACCAGATTGTCGTGCGGATCGAAGCCCAGCACCTCAATCGGTTTCGCGACGAAGTTCGACAGGCCGTTGATGTCGTAGAACAGCGCCGAGCCGTCCCGGTCATCGATCAGATATTCGATGCCGCCGACCTCCAGCCCGCCCGCCACGGCCAGCCGCTCGACCGCGTCGATGATCTCCGCCGGCGGGGTGGTTTTCGTCATGGTCAGCGTCGGCGCGCCGGGCCTGACCAGACAGGCGTCGGCCGGGCACAGGTCGAAGGCGTCATCCGGACTCTCGATGTCGATGGCGTAGAGATACTTGCCGTTCAGCGTCTCGACCCGGGTGATCCGGCCGCCCCGGCCTGGCGCATATTCCTGCACCAGAGAGATGCCGTTCACCCCGACCGGACACCATTTTTCACCCGCCGCCTCGGCGAGCTTTTCCGGGTTCTCGTAACGGGTGATGCCTGCGCCCGCCCCGCCTATGTCGGCCTTGACCAGCACGGGATACCGAAGCCCCTCCGCCGCCTTCGGAATATCGGCCTGACGGTGCGCGACCCGCGTCGCAGGTCCCTTCAGACCCAGGCGGGCGATCAGGGACATCTGCCGGGCCTTGGACGTGTCGATGTTCAGGGCCGAGGCGTTGATCACCCGCGTCCCCTGCCCCTCCCAATGCTCGAACAGGCTCTGGGCGTAGAAGATCGGATGTTCGGGCTCGCGCAGGAAAGACGACATCGCCACCCGGCTGAACACCACGCGGGCCGGCGCCGGCGACCCGGCCGGATCGAACACATGGCCGGCCAGCGGGACCTTCACATAGGACACGCCGCGCCGGTCCAGCGTCTCGAACAGCGGTTCGAACCATTGCGGATGTTCATAGACGACAGCCAGGTCGGGGAGGGAAGAAGTCATGACCCTGGCCAAATGCGTTACACTGTGATGAAACGCAAGAGGGGCGGTTGCGATTCATCCGCACGGACCGATCCCGAGGCGCTTGCCGAGTGCGGGCCGAGCGGATAGGTCACGTCAGCCACGGCGTTCCAGACGCCGGCACGACACGCGGGTGTGGTGGAATTGGTAGACGCGCCGGACTCAAAATCCGGTTCCGAAAGGAGTGCCGGTTCGACCCCGGCCACCCGCACCACAATATGCAGCGCCAGCAGCCGAAGCCCGCTCTCCGTCAGCCCGCGGGCGGCAGATATTCCGCCGGAAGGGGAGTGGTCGGCGTTTCGGACTGCCAGTAGACGCTGACGATCCACCAACGGGTCCCGTCGTTGAACAGCTGGATGCTGTTGATCCCGCGCGCGAACGGTTGCGGGTCCGACAGGCGGTGCAGGCTTTCGTAAGTGGTCCAGACGTGGACGATCTGGCCGAACCGCTCGGACCGGCGGGCGATCTCGCGTTCATGGAAACCTTCGCCGACCAGCCGCGCCTCGCTGCGGGTGATGTATTCGTCCGGCGTGATCGAGCGGACGACACCCTGACCCTGGCTGTTGATCCCCGAGGGCATCAGCCGGGCGGTGGGATGGAACAGGGACCGGAAGCGGCCCCAGTCCCGGGCAACCCCCGCGTCGCCGGAGATGACGTTATAGAGGGCCGCTACGATGGCCTCGGGCGTAGCAACATCGGCCGGAGCCGCGGTCGAGACCGGCGGCGGCGGAGGCGGCGTCTGGGCTACAGCGGGCCCGGCGCAAGCGAGAGCCAGAACAGCCGCGAGTGTCGAAAAACGCATCCGGAATCCTCCCTGTTTGCGGAAGTATGCCGAAGCTTGGCCGTAGACGCCAGCCGGCGCCTAACCGGGTTCGACGACTTCCCCGTCTTCCTTGACGAAGCGGTCGGGGCGGCGGTCCAGCAGGTCGAAAACCTTCTCCGACGGCCGGCACATGGCCGCGCCGCGGGGCGTGCGGACGATGGGGCGGTTGACCAGCACCGGATGAGCCAGCATCGCCTCGAGTATGGCGTCATCAGACGCCGCAAGGTCCAGCAGGGCGGGAACCGTCGTCGCCACCTCCTTCTCGCGCAGGGCGTCGCGCGGCGTCAGACCCGCCTCGGCGAACAGGTCGCGCAACTGGTCGGCGTTCCAGCCGGCCTGCATATATTCGACCACCTCGGGCTGATATCCGGCGGCCTCGATCATGGCGAGCACGTTCCGCGACGTGCCGCAGGCGGGGTTGTGAAAGACGGTGACAGGAAAATCGGTCATGGCCGCCGACTAGCATTCCTTCCGCTCCGGATCATCCGCCGGGCCGTTATTTTCCCCAAACGGTTGCGAACCGCGCCCCGAGCCCCATCTGCCCCCGGATGACCTCCCTCAGCCCAGCGCCTGCCGCCGCCGTGAAGGGGCCGGGCTTTCCCGAATTCGTCGCCCTGATCGCCATGATGATGGCGCTGAACGCCCTGGCCATCGATTCCATGCTGCCCGCCCTGCCCGCCATCGGCGAGGCGCTGGGCGTCGCGTCCGAGAACAGCCGCCAGTGGGTGATCACAGCCTATCTGCTGGGCTTCGGCGTGAGCCAGATCGTCTATGGCCCGCTGGCCGACCGGCACGGGCGCAAGCCGATCCTGATGATCGGCCTGGGGCTTTATGTGACGTTCAGCGTCCTGGCCGCCTTCTCCCCGACGTTCGAACTGCTGATCGCCGCCCGGGTCGGAACCGGCGTCGGCGCCGCCGCCCTGCGGGTGCTCGCCGTGTCGATCGTGCGCGACCGCTATTCTGGGCGGACGATGGCGCGGGTGATGTCGTTGAGCTTCCTCGTCTTCCTCGGCGTGCCGATCCTCGCCCCGGCCCTGGGACAGGCGATCCTGACCGTCGCGCCCTGGCCGTGGGTGTTCGGCGTGCTCGCGGTGGGCGGCGCGGCCTTCGCCATGTGGGCGGCCCTCCGCCTGCCCGAGACCCTGCACCCCGAGGACCGGATGCCGATCCAGGTCGGCCGCATCGCCTCGGCCTTCAAGCTGGCCCTGACCAACCGTCAGTCGATCGGCTACACCTTCGCCATCACCGCCATCTCGGGCGCCCTGTTCGGCTTCATCAACTCCAGCCAGCAGATCTTCTTCGACGTCTTCCACGAACCGCACCTGTTCACCATCGTCTTCGGCATGGTGGCGGGCGGCATCGCCGTGGCGTCGCTGCTGAATGCGCGGCTGGTCGAGCGGCTGGGTTCGCGGCTGATCTCGCACACCGCCTTGCTGGGCTTCATCACCATGTCGGCGATCCATGCGGCGGTGGCGTTGTCGGGCCATGAGACGATCTGGACCTTCGCCGTCCTGCAGGCCCTGACCATGTTCTGCTTCGGCTTCATCGCCGGCAATTTCGGCTCGATGGCCATGGAGCCGATGGGCCATATCGCCGGCACCGCCTCCTCGGCGCAGGGCTTCATCTCGACCACCGGCGGCGCGACGCTGGGCTTCCTGATCGGCCAGCAGTTCAACGGCTCGGCCGTGCCCATGACCCTCGGCTTCACCTGTCTGGGCCTCACGGCGCTGGCCTTCGTCCTGATCGCCGAGCGGGGACAGCTGTTCAAGGCGCGCAACCTCGCGCCGGCGCCCATCCCGGCGTCCGCGCCCTCTTGATCTTTTTCGCCGGCCGGAGCGTTGTCCCGTCAGGAAACGAACCGGCCTGACCGTCCGAACAAGGACGGCGCGCCCTCTGGTCAAGGACTCTCGATGATCCGCACGTTTGGACTGGTCTCCGCCCTCGCCCTCGCGACGGCCATGGGAGGATGCGCATCCATGCCCGGCTCCGGCCCCTCCGATATGCCGCCCCTGCCGGCCTCGGCGACGGCGCCGATCGAATATGCGCACGACAGCCACACCTATGCGCGGCCCGAGATCGCCCACGTTCGCCACGTCGATCTGGACCTGGCCGCCGACTTCGCGACCCAGACCCTGTCAGGCACGGCGGGTCTCGATATCCAGGGCGTCCCCGGCGCCAACGAGGTCGTCCTCGACATCAAGAATCTGGACATCCGCGGCGTCACCGACGCGGCGGGGGCCCCGCTGCAGTACGAGACCGGCGCGCTGGACGCGATCAAGGGTCAGCCCCTGACCGTGCGCTTCCCCGCCCTCGCCCCCGGCGAGACGCGCCGCATCGTCGTCGCCTATTCGACCCGGCCCGACGCGGCGGCGCTGCAATGGCTGACCCCGGCCCAGACCGCCGGCGGCCAGAAGCCCTATCTGTTCAGCCAGGGCCAGGCGATCCTGACCCGCACCTGGGTGCCGACGCAGGACAGCCCGGGCATTCGCCAGACCTATGACGCCCGCATCACCGCGCCGGCCGACCTGACCGTGGTCATGAGCGCCCAGCATCTGACGCCGCAGGGCGAGCCGGCAGGCGAAGGCCGCAAGGCCTGGCGCTTCCGCATGACCAATCCGATCCCGCCCTATCTGATGGCCCTCGGGATCGGCGACCTGGCCTTCGCCCCGTTCGACGAGCGGACCGGCGTCTGGACCGAGCCGTCGCGCCTGCGCGCGACCCATGACGAACTGACCCCGACCGCCGACATGGTCGACACGGCCGAGCGTCTCTACGGCCCCTATCGCTGGGGCCGGTATGACCTGCTGGTTCTGCCGCCTTCGTTCCCGTTCGGCGGCATGGAGAACCCGCGCCTGACCTTCGCCACGCCGACCATCGTCGCCGGCGACCAGTCCCTGGTCTCGCTGGTCGCGCACGAACTGGCCCACAGCTGGTCGGGCAACCTCGTCACCAACGCGACCTGGTCGGATATCTGGCTGAACGAGGGCTTCACCGTCTATTTCGAGAACCGGATCATGGAGGCCCTCTACGGCCATGACCGGGCGATGATGTTGCAGTCACTCGGCTGGGGCGACCTGCAGGACAATCTGCGCGACCTGCCGGCCAACGACACCCGCCTGCACAACGACCTGACCGGCCGCGATCCCGACGACGGGCTCAGCGACATCCCCTATGAAAAGGGCGCCGCCTTCCTGCGCACCATCGAGCGCACCGTGGGCCGCGAGCGGTTCGACGCCTGGCTGAAGGGCTATTTCGAGCGCAACGCCTTCACCCCGATGACCGACGTCGGTTTCCTGCGCGACATCCGCGCCAATCTGATCCGGGGCGACGCCGCGCTGGAGGCCCAACTTCAGATGGATCAGTGGCTGTACCAGCCCGGCCTGCCGTCCAACGCCCAGGCTCCGGTCTCGACGGCCTTCGTGCCGGTCGACGCCGCCGCCCGCGCCTTCTTCGCCGACAAGCGTCCGGCCTCGGCCATCCCTTGGGCCGGCTGGTCGACACAGGAGCGCCAGCGCTTCCTCGCCTGGCGTCCCGAGAACCGCCGCGAGGGCGCCGACTGGCTGACCGAAGCCCAGCTGGCGGATCTGGAGCAAGCCCTGAACCTGCGACAGGAGGGCAACGCCGAGGTGGTGTTCGCCTGGCTGCAGATCGCGGTCCAGCACCGCTATCAGCCCGCCGTGCCGACGCTGGAGCATTTCCTGACCAGCCAGGGCCGGCGCAAATTCGTCCTGCCGCTGTTCACGAGCCTGTGGGCTGAGGGAGACTGGGGCCGTCCGATCGCACGCCGCATCTACGCCCAGGCCCGGCCCGGCTATCACCCGGTGACCACGGGATCGGTGGACGCGGTGGTCGGCCGACCCTAGCCGCACGCTCCACTCCCCACCGACATGTGACCGGCGCCGGCTTGGCTTGGCCGCCGCCGGTCACTAGGTTCCGCCCGAAAGCGGCGATCAACGCCGCGACGCCTTCAGGAGACGCGCCATGCACGACGCCCCCCAATCCGACGCGGCCGCCCGCCTCGACAAGGAAAACCCCCTCGGCGTCGACGGCTTTGAGTTCGTTGAGTTCACCGGTCCCGATCCCGCAGCGATGGTGTCCCGCCTTGAGCTGATGGGTTTCACCCAGACGCATGTGAACCCGGCCAATGACGTGGTGCGGCTGAAACAGGGCGACATCACCCTGCTGGTCAACCGGTCGCCGTCGGGCCAGGCGGGCGCGTTCGCGACCGAGCACGGCCCCTCCGCCAACGGCATGGCCTTCCGGGTTCGGGACGCAAAGACGGCCTATGATGGCGCGGTGTCGCGCGGCGCCCGTCCGGCCGAGGGTCATGACGGCGGCGCCCTGGGCGGCGGCTATCCCTACGTCCTGCAAGGCATCGGCGGATCGCTGCTCTACATCATCGACCAGTATGGCGAGCAGGGCTCGCTCTACGACGGCTGGAACGAGATCGAGGGCTGGGAGGAGGCCGAGCGCAAGAACTCCGTCGGCCTGTTCATGCTCGACCACCTGACCCACAACGTGCGCCGCGGCGAGATGCGGACCTGGTCGGGTTTCTACGGCGACGTCTTCAATTTCGAAGAGCAGAAATACTTCAACATCAAGGGCAAGGCGACCGGCCTGCTGTCCCAGGCGATGATCGCGCCCGACCGCGCCATCCGCATCCCCCTGAACGAGAGCCAGGACGAGAACAGCCAGATCGAGGAGTTCCTGCGCCGCTACAACGGCGAGGGCATCCAGCACATCGCCCTGGCCACCGACGACATCTTCGAGACCGTCGAGGAGATGAAGCGTCGCGGCATCCCCTTCCAGGATACGATCGACACCTATTTCGACCTGATCGACAAGCGCCTGCCGGGCCATGGACACGACGTCGCCCGCATGCGCCTGAACCGCATCCTGATCGACGGCTCGGACGAGGACGGCCTGCTGCTGCAGATCTTCACCCAGGACACCTTCGGGCCGATCTTCTTCGAGATCATCCAGCGCAAGGGAAACCAGGCGTTCGGCGAGGGCAATTTCCAGGCCCTGTTCGACTCCATCGAGCTGGACCAGATCCGGCGCGGCGTCATCAAGGTGGATGCCTAAGCCCCCGTCCTGGCTGCCCTGGCTCGGCCCGCTTCTCGCGGCCGTGGTCGGGGCGGCGGTCGGCGAATACGGGCTGGGCGGCGGCTTCTGGACGGTGCTGATCGCCGCCCTCGTCTGCGGCTTCGCCCCCATCGTCGGCTATCGCATCTGGAAGTGGCGGTTTCAGCGGAAGGGGTAGTCGCCATCCTCTTCCCCTTCCCTGTTTTGTCTTCGCTTTCGCACCCGAAGCCGTCGTCGAATTCTCCGGCGAATTCGTCAGTGAAAATCCCGCGAGCCGGGCAGCACCCGCACGTCGCGCGGATGCCGTCCGCGCGCCGGCGTATGGCCTGATCCCGGCGCTGAATCCGGCGTCAGATGGCCCAGCATCGGCGTCCAGTCCTCCAGATGATCGACAACCAGATGGGTCACGCCCTCGGCCGTCTGCACCTTGCCCCGCGCCAGCACCATGCGCGCGCCCATGGCCACGGGCCGGAACCGCTCGAACACGTCGGGCCACAGCACCAGATTGGCGACCCCGGTCTCGTCCTCCACGGTCATGAAGCAGACGCCCTTGGCCGTGCCGGGCCGCTGCCGCACCAGCACGACGCCGCCCACCGTGACGGACCGGCCGTTGGGCCGCGCCGGATAATCCCGCGCCGTCAGCGCACCGACGGCGATCAATCGCTCGCGCAGGAAGCTGACCGGATGGCCCTTCAATGACAGCCGGATGGTCTGGTAGTCGCCGACTACCTCCTCCGACGGGACCAGAACGGGCAATGCCTCAGGCGGACGCCCGTCGGCCTCGTTCAGCCCCATGGCCTCGAACAGCGGCGCCGATGACGCAGTCGCCGCACCCTTCGACGCCCACAACCCCTGTCGGCGCGTCAGATCCAGCGACCCGTAGGCGTCCGCCTCGGCCAGCCGGTCCAGCGCCGACGGCGGCAGGGCGGCGCGACGACGCAGGTCGTCGAGATCGACGAACGGGCCCGTTTCCCGCGCCTCCACAATCGCTTCAGCCCAGGTCCCCTTGAACCCGTCGATGGACCGCATCCCCAATCGCAGGGCGCGACGGCGACGGCGGGGCCGCGTCTCCAGCGTCGCGTCCCAGTCGCTGGCGTTCACGTCGGGATGCCGCACCTCGACCCCATGCTCGCGCGCGTCACGGACGATCTGGGCCGGGGCGTAGAAGCCCATCGGCTGGCTGTTCAGCAGACAGGCGGCGAAGACGTCCGGATACAGCCACTTCACCCAGGCCGAGACATAGACCAGATGGGCGAACGAGCAGGCGTGGCTCTCGGGAAAACCATATTCGCCGAAGCCCTTGATCTGGTTGAAGCAGTTCTGGGCGAACTCGGCGTCATAGCCCCGCGCGATCATCCGCCCGACCATGAGTTCCTCATAGTTTCCGATGGTGCCGTTGTACCGGAAGGTGGCCATGGCCTTGCGCAAACCGTTGGCTTCCGCACCACTGAACTCCGCCGCAACCATGGCGATCTTCATCGCCTGTTCCTGGAACAGGGGCACGCCCAGCGTCTTGCGCAGCACATTGGCCAGTTCGTCCGGATCGGCCGCCGAACCGGGCATGGAGAAGCGGTAACTGCCCGCGCCGTGATCCTTCTCATAGGCTCGGCGCTCCATCCGCCGCTGCAGATAGGGATGCACCATCTTGCCCTGGATCGGCCCGGGTCGAACGATGGCGACCTGCACCACCAGATCGTAGAACTCGACAGGCCGCAGGCGCGGCAGCATCGACATCTGCGCCCGGCTCTCGACCTGGAAGACGCCCAGCGAGTCCGCCTTGCACAGCATCCGGTAGACGCCGCGCCGCTCGGACGGCACAGCCGCCGTGTCCGGCAAGGGCCGGCCATAGGTCGTCTCGATCATGCGGAAAGCGCGCTTCATCGCCGTCAGCATGCCCAGCGCCAGAACGTCGACCTTCATCAGTTTCAGAAAATCGATGTCGTCCTTGTCCCATTCGATGAAGGTCCGGTCCTCCATGGCGGCGTTGCCGATGGGCACGATCTCGATCAGCGGCGTCTGGCTCAGCACGAAGCCGCCGACATGCTGGCTTAGATGACGAGGGAATTTGATCAGTTCGGCCGTCAGTTCCAGCGCCAGACGCAGGCGGACGTCGTCCCGGCTCAGCCCGGCGCGATCGACATGGTCGTCCTTCACCTCGGACCCCCACGAGCCCCAGACGGTATCGGCCATGCGGGCCGTGACGTCCTCCGTCAGGCCCAGCGCCTTGCCCACGTCCCGGATCGCCGAACGGGGGCGATAGTGGATGATGGTGGCCACGATCCCCGCCCGGTCGCGGCCATAGCGGTCGTAGACATGCTGCATCACCTGTTCGCGCCGCTCGTGCTCGAAATCGACGTCGATGTCGGGCGGCTCGGACCGGTTCGAGGAGATGAACCGCTCGATCAGAACCTCCTGTTTGGTCGGATCGACGTTGGTCACCGCCAGACAGAAGCAGATCACCGAGTTCGCCGCCGAGCCACGGCCCTGGCACAGGATGGGATCGGGTCGGGATCGCGCCCATGCGACGATGTCGTGCACCGTCAGAAAATAGGCCGCGTAGTCCAGTTCCTGAACCAGACGAAGTTCCTTCAGGATGATGGCCCTGATGCGCGCGGGAACGCCTTCGGGCCATCGCATCCGGGCGCCCTTCAGAGTCAGACGGGCCAGCCAGCCTTGCGGAGAATAACCCGGCGGCACGGGTTCGTCCGGGTATTGATAACTGAGCTCGCGCAGGCTGAAGGAGCACGCCCGCGCCACCTCCATCGTCCGCGCCAGCGCCGCCTCATGGCCGCGGAACAGCCGCGCCATCTGCTGCGGCGGCTTCAGGTGGCGTTCGGCGTTGGCCTGCAGCCGCCGGCCCGCCTTGTCGATGGTCGTGCCCTCGCGGATGCAGGTCAGGACATCCTGCAACATCCGCCGGTCGGGGTGGTGGTACAGCACAGCATTGGTCGCGATCATCGGCGCTCCGGTGCGTTGCGCCATGGCCGCCAGCCGGTTCAGCCGCTTGCGGTCGTCACCGCGCCACAGGGGGGCCGCCGCCAGATACAGGGCGTCAGGCCAAGCCTTGCGCCACGCCGCCAGCCGCGCCTCGAAGGCCGCATCGGGCGTCTCCGGCGACGGGGCCAAGGCGATCATGCCTTCGCCCAGCCCGACCGCCTGATCGAAAGTCAGTCGCGTCTCGGCCTTCGCGATCCGCTCCGCTTCCGGATCGGCCCCAAGCTGCGGCACGGCCTCGCTCTTCCCCAGCGACAACAGCCGGCACAGGCGGCCGTAGGCGGCGCGGTCACGGGGAAAGACGATCAACTCCGTCCCGTCGGTGAAGCCCAACCGCGACCCGACGACCAGAGGGATGTCGACCTCCTCGGCCCCCATCAGGGCCCGCACCATGCCGGCCAGGGTGTTGCGGTCGGCCACGCCGATGGCGGCCAGCCCCAGCGCCTTGGCCTGCATCGCGATCTCGCCCGGATGCGACGCCCCCTCCAGAAAGCTGAAGTTGGTCATCGCCCCCAGCTCGGCGTACTGGCCGTCCCAGCCGTTCATGGCAGCACTCCGTGCATCCACCACGACGGCGCCCGCTCCTCGACCGCGCCCGAATACTCCCGCCCGTACAGCCCCTCGCGGAACAGCCAGTAGCGGCCGCCCGCCTCGTCCTCGACGCGGTAGTAGTCGCGGGTGCGCACCTGCCGGTCGTCGGGGCGGGGCCGCCACCATTCGGGCGACAGGCGCTCGGGCCCATCGGACCGCGTCACCCGCCGCGCCAGCCGCCGCCATGTAAACCGCACTGGAGCCCCGTCGGGCAGCTCGGCCAGGGCCTCGACCGGCTCGGGCGGATCCAGCAGCAGGATGGGCCGTCGCGCATCGCCCGCCGCCGCGGCCGGCGACCGCCCCAGCGCCGGCCGCCAGCGCTCGGCGCGTTCGGGCAGCCAGCTGTCGACCGGCTCGGGCGTCAGCACCCTGTCCTCGCCCAGCCGCGCGGTCAGGCGGTCGATCAGGGCGGCCAGGCTCTCGGCCTGCTTCGCCTCTGCCTCGCTTTCCAGCGCCCCCTGCCGCGCCGTCATGGCCTCGACCTCGTCGGCGGTCAGCATCATGGCGTCGAGGCCGAAGCCCAGCTCCAGCCGCCCCAGTCCCGCCTCGCGGAACAGCCGCAGCCACACGCCCGCCTCCCGCCCCGGCCGGCCCATGCGCACCGACAGGCTGGTGGCCCGCCCGTCCGAGCGGAAGCCCGTCAGGGTCAGGGCCTTCGCCCCCTGCCCGTCGCGGACCAGCGGCGCGGACAGGTCGGCGGACAGCTCCGCCAGCCGCGCCTCCACCCCCTCGATATCGCCGACCGGCTCCATCCACGCCTGCCAGGCCCGGTATTTCGGCGGCGGCCGCACCGGCGTCAGGGCCTCGCCCGCGAAGCCCAGCGCCTGATCCAGCCGCTGGACCAGACCGACGCCCGCCCCGTCCCGGAACCGCCGCGCCAGACCAGCGCGCGGCATGGGATAGAGGTCGCCGATCCGCTTCAGCCCGAACCGCCGCGCCTGCGTGAGGGTGCGGTCGTCGATGCGCAGGGCCTCGACCGGCAGGGGCGAAAGCAGACCACGCGTCGTCTCGTCGTCGGCGATACAGCCGCCGCCCTCCGCTTCGCCCCAGCGCGCCAGAGCCCATGCCGCCCCCGGCGTCGGCGCCATGGCGACCCGCGCCCGGGAGCCCGCCTCGGCCAGCCGCTTACGGACCTGCGCCAGCAGGGCGGCCTCGCCGCCGAACAGATGGGTCGCGCCCGTGACGTCGAGGAACAGCCCCTCCAGACCCCCCCCTGCCGGATCGAGGCTGACCGACGGCGACCAGCGCTCCGCCCAGACCGCCAGCGCCGTCAGGGCCCGGGCGTCGGCCTCGGGATCGGCGGGCTTGCAGATCAGGTGCGGGATCATGGCAAGGGCGTCGGCCTGGGTCTGGCCGCGCCGCAGGCC
>Ga0164305_10000047_pt1 | contig 32708 bp, 20 predicted proteins | sample Whisoiple_237_MG_FD_110215 | JGI IMG/M metagenome (GOLD analysis project Ga0164305, IMG submission 110215) | Soil microbial communities amended with pyrogenic organic matter from upstate New York, USA - Whitman soil sample_237_MG | ecosystem: Environmental > Terrestrial > Soil > Agricultural...
ATTCGCGAAAGGGCGATCGAGCAACAATTAAATGCAGAATTATTAGCTGATTTGCATTATATTTTAACCCAATTGGAGGCTGAGGGAAAGAGGGAATTGAACCGCAGAGGCGCAGAGAACACAGAGAATGAGTCAGAGGTTTTAGTTGTTAGCAAGTTGCGCTTAAAGTATCAGGGAAGTGACTCGGTTTTGGCGGTTAATTTTGCTGACAATATTGAGGTAATGCAGGCTGAATTTGAAGCAGCCCACCGACAGCGTTACAGTTTTATTATGCCAGAAAAACCGCTGATTGTGGAAGCGGTTTCGGTGGAAGTTGTAGAAAGAATGGATGTGCCGGAAGCATCCACAATTTCCCCCTCTTGTGGCACGGGCATCTTGCCCGTGCCACCAATTTCAACCGTGCAAACCTATGTGGCTGGCGGGTGGCGGGCAACGCCTGTTTATCAGAGAGACGATTTGCGATCGCACGACTGCATTAGCGGCCCTGCTATGATTGTTGAAGCAACGGGAACTAATATCATAGAACCGGGCTGGGAAGCGGAAATCACCGAAAATAATGATTTAATTTTGAACCGCAGATACACGCAGATGGACGCAGATAATATCCGCGTTGATTCGCGTTTATCTGCGGTTAAATCCGATCCGGTTTTGCTGGAAATTTTTAATAATTTGTTTCGGGCGATCGCGGAACAAATGGGCGTCACATTGCAAAACACAAGTTCCTCAGTCAACATCAAAGAACGTCTCGACTTTTCCTGTGCAATCTTCGACCAAAACGGGCAATTAGTTGCCAACGCACCGCACATTCCCGTACATCTTGGCTCGATGAGCGAAAGCGTTGAAGCTTTAATTTTAGCACAAGGCAATGCGATTCAACCGGGCGATGTTTATGTTTCTAACAATCCCTACAACGGCGGCACACATTTACCAGATATCACTGTTATTACTCCAGTATTCGATCGGGATTCCTCCCTTCCTTTGTTTTATGTTGCCTCGCGGGGACACCACGCCGACATTGGCGGCATTACTCCCGGTTCCATGCCTCCTAACAGTACAACAGTAACTGAAGAAGGTGTATTGCTTGACAATTTCCTGTTAGTAAGCGAAGGCAATTTTCGAGAAAAACAATTACTAGAAGTTTTGACATCTGGGAATTTTCCTGTTCGCAATTCCGCTCAAAATATAGCCGATTTGCAAGCACAAATTGCTGCTAACAAGCGCGGCTCAGAAGAGCTGCTCAAGATGGTAGAACATTATGGATTAGAGACTGTGCAAGCTTATATGGGCTTCGTACAAGACAATGCGGAAGAGTCGGTACGCAGGGTAATTGATGTTTTGAGTGATGGCGAATTTACTTATCCGATGGATAGCGGCGGACAAATTAAAGTAGCGATTACAATTGACAAATCTGCGCGCAGTGCAAAAATAGATTTTACTGGCACTTCCGGTCAACAATCCAACAATTTTAATGCTCCCGCAGCCGTGTGCAAAGCGGCTGTTTTGTATGTTTTCCGCACGTTGGTAGATGACGATATTCCTCTAAATGCGGGCTGTTTGAAACCTCTCGAAATCATCAATCCCGAAGGCTGTATGCTGAATCCTCGCTATCCGGCGGCGGTAGTTGCCGGAAATGTGGAAACATCGCAGAATATTACCGATGCTTTGTATTGTGCTTTGGAAGTGATGGCGGCTTCTCAGGGAACTATGAATAATTTTACCTTTGGAAATCAGCGCTATCAATATTATGAAACTATTTGTGGCGGTTCGGGTGCTGGTGCAGATTTTGATGGTACGGATGCGGTTCAAACTCACATGACTAATTCGCGTTTAACTGACCCAGAAGTATTAGAATGGCGGTTCCCGGTGTTGTTAGAAAGTTTTGCAATTCGGGCTAATAGTGGGGGGAATGGATCTCATAGCGGCGGGAATGGAGTTGTGCGGCGAGTGCGCTTTCGGGAGGGGATGACGGCGGGAATTTTATCGGGGCGGCGGGTGATTTATCCTTGCGGTTTGAATGGGGGTGAAGCGGGGAAAGTTGGGCGGAATTATGTTGAAAGGGTTGATGGAAAAGTTGAGGATTTGGGGAGTACGGCGAGTGTGGAAATGCAGCCGGGGGATGTGTTTGTCATTGAGACTCCGGGGGGCGGAGGATATGGTTATTTATAGTATTAATCTCCACTTTGGTAGCATCGGAATCAATATTACCCCCAGTCAGGATACGACAGTGCCGTGTCCCTACAATTAATCGGGTAGGGACACGGCAGTGCCGTGTCCTCGGTATCATTCTGATGCTACCGGAAATGATATAAGTAAGCGATAACTTTTAATTTATCGTGATGAAACGACACGCATTGTTCCGGTGAAGATTCTTTTGTATGGGAACTAATATAGCAATCCTAAATCATTCATGTAAATTTGTAGGGGTAGTGCTAAGAGTGCCTACCCCCTATCTATCGGGGCAAACGGGCGTGGGATTGCCCCTACAATTATTACGCGAATGATTTATGGTTGCTATATAGCCAGAGTTTTTGATAACTTTTCTAATGTGTGAAAAGCTCATCGCCGAAGTGAAAAGTATGTATTATCTTGAAAGAGGGACAAAATGGTAGAAATACCGCTCTGCGGACACCGCACCGCTAGAAAATAATCCTCAACTCTGGAATGTCGATCGACAAATCGTGTAGAATCGGGCTGCACCCGCATTTATTCTCCAAGCTATTCCAGAACAATTGTGCAAACACCTAATTTTTCAGAACTCAACCATCCTGTGGTCAAATCCCTGTTCCATCACAGCGACCAGGAATTATTGACTCTGTTTCAAAACCATCCCGATCAGGGTCGCTTCTTCACGGCGATTTTTTGCCGCTACGCTCAAATTGTACACTCCCTGATTCGCCATTCCGTACGATCGCCCGTACAAGGCGATTACCTGTTTGCCCACACTTGGCTGCACATCTATCACGAACTCCGAGGCCTCGATTTGCGCCGCGAAACCCAAGAGTCTGATGGCGGAAATCTCAGTCTCCAAAACTGGCTGATTAATGTCACTGCAGTCTGCATCAATCAAGCTGAATTGCCCCCTGTTGAGTCGATTCACTACTCTTTGCAATCGGCTCCGCCTCCACTGTGGTGTTACGTCAAACAAGCCTTAGAATTGTTAGCGCCGCTGCCGCGTTTAGTGGTGTTGATGGCTCAGACTTTCCGCTGGAGCGAAACTCGAATTGCAGCTTATTTGCAAGCAGAAGGCGAAGCTATTTCGCCCGCTCAGGTAAAGGCTTTGCTGCAAAAAGGATATCAAACTTTAGAATCCAACTTGCCAGAGGATATTCGGGCTATTTATCTAGATGAAAATCTCGATTATCAAGAAGCACTTGTCTAGTATAGCGATCGAGGTTGTGGTTTCTCAAAAACCCGGTGTTTTGAAAATACTGGGTTTTTTAGCTATCATGTATAGCGGAATGTGCTTCGTCGGGAGCCTACATTTTGATTTTTTATGTAAGTTGTAATTATCTATTTTGGTTGAATACAAGCAATCCAAATATAAGAGGTGGAAATGGCTGTTTATCAAGTTCGGTTGGTGAATGAGGCTCTCGCGCTCGATCGCACGATCTCCGTACCAGACGACCAGTATATCTTAGATATGGCAGAAGATGCCGGCATCCGCTTGCCGAATGGATGCAAGCAAGGAGAGTGTTCTGCTTGCGTTGTCAAACTGCTGAGCGGTGAAATCGACCAAAGCGAACAAAAGTTTTTGAAGCCGTCAGAATTGCAAGCTGGCTACGCTGTTACTTGTGTGGCTTACCCGCTTTCTGACTGCACTTTGTTAACCCATCAAGAACAAGTTTTATATCAAACATCTCTCTATTTTAAGTCGTAATTATGAACCGATTTAAAGATACTCGTGAAGGCCTCTACTCCTTCCAGAATGAATTTCTGGTGCGATGCCCTTTTTGTGATTCATGTGCGATCGTGCGTTGTATCGATCCTGATAACGTCGATTCGTTTGCTCCTCGCAGATTTTCCTGTACAGCTTGTGGTTCCTCAAAAGATTGGTCTGAGAAGAAGATTGAAAGATGGTATACAGTGGATGACTACTTCCACTATCCTCTGTGGCTTCAAACTTCCTGTTGCGGTGAGACACTTTGGGCTTACAATCTTCGACATTTAGAATTTATTGAGGCGTTTGTTCGGGCAAAGCTGAGGGAACGAAAACCTCATGAACTTTATGGCTGGTCTAATAAGAGTCTGTTCTCTCGACTTCCAAAATGGATACAATCAGGTAAGAATCGAGAAGAAATTATCAAAGCGATCACAAAGATGCGTCAATCAGTTGTGACTCCTACCTAATATTCGCCGCTGGAAATGCTTGTTCAACCAGATTTCGTGTCATGTAAGGTGCGTGACTCTCCAGCATCTCGCTGTTAATAGAGAAACTAAAAACTCACGCACCCTAACGAGTATAGATAAACCCGCCCTTATGAATTCAGCAATTGTAGAATCCGCTGCAGCGGAATTTCCGCCAAATCCAAGCGGTAATTGAGTTCGTAGGCTAGCTCGGCAACCGCTTTTTCCAAAATGTAAGCATCTAGCAAAACTTGTAGTTCCGGTATAGATTTGGGCAAGAAATCTGCATCGGCTGCTGTTGCCAAATAGCTCTTAACAAAAGTGAGGCTGACCCAGCGGTGCCAAACGTTTGCCCACTGCTGCATCTCCGGGAGATTTTCAGGGCGAATCATGCCACTTTCTACTTCATTGCGGAGTGCCAAAGTAACAGCGTAACTCAAAGATTGCAGCATTCCCGCAACATCTCGCAGGGGCGACCTCTTCATCCGCCGCTCGTTTAAGGGTCGATTCCGTTCTCCTCCGAAATCAATAATTACGAAGTCTTTGCCTGTATAAAGAACTTGCCCGAAATGAAAGTCCCCGTGACAGCGAATTCTATCGGCCGTGATTCTCAAGTTCAAAATAGACTTGAAACGTTCCATGAGCAAGTCTTCGCGGTTGAGGAGCTTTTGCGCCGATTTTTGTATTTCTGGCGGCAGTTTGGACAGCCGTTTTTTCAGCTCCAGCAAAGTTCTTCCCGCCAGATTTCTCATGTGTTGATAGATGGAACGCTGGTAAAAGGAAGTGAAGTTTTCTGGGGCAAAAGCGGGATTTTCTGTGTCGGAAGCTAAAGCGAGGTGAAGTTCGGCTGTCCGCTGACCTAAAAGTTCGGCTGATGCTAAGTAAGAGCCGATGAGTTCGCGAGCTAAGGCCGGAATTTCTAGGGATAAATCGGCTACTAGCGAGTTTGGCGGCCGCTGCGTTTGTCCGGTCAAAGCGTTCGGTAAATAATTTTCGGGGGCCGTAGATAAATTCTCACGGGAATGCTTTGCTTCTACTGTCATTACTTGCTCGAAATAGTCGCGCAGTGTGTCTAATGTATAAGACCAAGCATCTACGCTGTCGGGGATTAAGTTTTGTAGGATTCCGACTGTCAGGACTTGTTGTGCGGGTGTGTGATATTCCAATGCTCCGGCAATTGGAGCGTAGTGTTGGATCGAGTTGCGCTCTGTTAAAAAGCGTCCGATTTCTAATTCGGGGTTAATTCCTTCCTCCACTTTTCGCAATATTTTCAGGACGAAGCGGTCGCCATAACCTGCGGATGTATTGCTTTGTTCTTTTTTGAACAGGTGAGGGTCGAGCTGCGATAAATCTTGTTCTGAGTTGAATGAACTGTCGGCAATTCCTACCAGTTGACCTGCAGCACCTTTATAACTGCGAGAATTGGCGATCGCCCCCAGCAGTGCGCTCAGAAAACCTTTTTCCCCAGCAGCATCAAATAGTACCCCGATTTCCTTCTTGGTTTCTGGGAAGTGCAGGCGCGCGATCGCCCGATCGTCCACATCGCCTTTCATCTCTTCCCACCCTAAAGGCAAAACGTAAGTTTCCGGCATACCTTCAGTATAATTCAACTGCAAAAACAGAATGTAAACTTGAGATTCCTCCCCCGCACTATCTTTACATTCAACAGGCACAACGTCACTTATTTCTAAAGATTGAATTGTCCTGTCTGTACCGCTAAACCAGCGATTGCGCCGCAAGTATTCCGGCAAAAGATTAAGCAGCATATCGCTTAACTGACTTGTAGCAAAAGCAGTTTTCCAATTGCCGATCACCGCCAAACTAGGCAAGTCTGTATGATAACCGTGCAACGAAAAATCTTCGTGTTTAACAGTCAGAGTAAACCAGTAAAACGTGTGAGGGCTCAAGCTCAAAAAGTAAGGAGCCTCGCCCACCGCCGGAAACTCAGTGCGGCCGAAAATCTCCACCGGAACAGCACCTTTAAAGGGCGAAAGGTCTAATTCTGCCGTCTGGACGAAGCGTGACAAATTAGCCACTACGAGGATGTGTTCGTCTTGATAAGTGCGTACAAAAGCTAAAACTTTGCGGTTTTCCGGGTACAGAAACTCGCAAGTTCCGCGGCCGAATGCTTGGAAGCGCTGCCTAATTGCAATCAGGCGTTTCATCCACCACCACAGAGAACTCGGATTCGCCCGCTGCGCGTCCACGTTAACAGATTCGTAGTGATATTCAGGGTCAACAATTGGCGGTGCGTACAGCCGCTGCGGGTTCGCGCGGCTGAAACCGGCATTGCGATCGCCACTCCACTGCATCGGAGTTCTCACCCCGTTGCGATCGCCCAAATAAATATTGTCTCCCATGCCAATTTCATCGCCGTAGTAAAGCACCGGCGTACCAGGAAGAGACAGCAGCAAAGCATTCATCAACTCGATGCGGCGGCGGTTATTTCCCATCAAAGGAGCCAAGCGGCGGCGGATGCCCAAATTAATTCTCGCCTGAGTGTCTTGAGCGTAAACCCGATACATATAATCTCGGTCTTCATCACTCACCATTTCCAGCGTCAATTCATCGTGATTCCGCAAAAATAATGCCCACTGACAATTATTAGGAATCTGCGGAGTTTGCTGGAGAATGTCGCTAATTGGGAAGCTATCTTCCATATGCAAAGCCATAAATAAACGCGGCATCAGCGGAAAATGAAAGTTCATGTGACATTCATCGCCAGCAGCGTAATATTCAACCGCATCCTCCGGCCACTGATTCGCCTCAGCCAGCAGCATCCGGTTCGGGAATTTTTCATCTACGTGCTGCCGCAATTGCTTCAGGAATTGGTGAGTTTCTGGCAGGTTTTCGCAGTTAGTACCTTCGCGCTCGTACAGGTAAGGCACCGCATCCATCCGCAGTCCGTCTACTCCCAGTGCCAACCAGAAATCTACCACATCTAAGATGGCTTGGCGGACGGCCGGATTGTCGTAATTCAAATCTGGTTGGTGAGAATAAAAACGGTGCCAGTAATAAGCTTTTGCTACAGAATCCCACGCCCAATTAGAGGTTTCAAAATCTTGGAAAATAATCCGAGCATCTTGATATTTTTCCGGCGTGTCGCTCCACACATAAAAATCTCTTTCGTTACTGCCTTTCGGGGCGCGGCGCGCTCGCTGAAACCAAGCGTGCTGGTCGGAAGTGTGGTTGACAATTAACTCAATAATGACTCGAATTCCCCGCTGGTGCGCTGCTTCTAAAAGGTCTTTAAAATCCTCTAAGGTGCCGTAAATCGGGTTGACCGTAGTATAGTGAGATGTATCGTAGCCGTCGTCTCGGAGCGGCGAGGGAAAAAATGGCAGTACCCAAATTGCTGTTACTCCCAAGTTTTGCAGGTAATCCAGTTTTTCTGTCAGTCCTCTAAAGTCACCGATGCCGTCTGCATTGCTGTCGGCAAAAGCCCGAACTGGTACTTCGTAAATAATCGCGTCTTTGAACCACAAGGGGTCGTCATTTAACATTGAGTTTGGCATGATTTGTAGCGATAATTGGTCATTGGTAATTTCTACTTAAACTTTGGTAATTGGGATTTGTTAGTTCCCATCCAAACCGATAAATCATAACTCATAATTTGACCGCAATTCCTCATGCCAGCGGCAGACTTTTAATCGTAATTTATTAATGCAAAACTTATAATTTCTTAACTATAAAATCTCAACAATCTATTTTGCTATTTCGGATACAGTTCACAATCCGGGTACTGTGCTAGCTACCGATGGGCGGTAGTGCCCATCCTACATACTCTCGCTCTCTCCCCTTCTTCCGAGAGCATCTCATATTTGTAAAAACACTTCTTCTGGCTACTGACTCCTGGCTCCCAACTCCAATTTCTAGCTTGGCTGCTTTCATTGAGATGCTCCCCTTCTCTCCCCAGGGCTGTTTCATTCTCAAGAAAACGAGCCTTTTGACTCTTGTCGTGCCAAGAATGCCGACCCCACCCATCCACGATTTGTTAGGCATTTAGTGGGATTGGGGCAGCCACGGCGGGATTGGGGCAGCCACGGCGGGATTGGGGCAGCCACGGCGGGATTGGGGCAGCCACGGCGGGATGGGGGCAGCCCCTACAAGAGAATGAAACAGCCTTGCTTCTCTCCCTCTCCCGCTTCCGTCAAAGGTGCGGTATTTACTACCTGCCGGACGGTTGCCACGACATTACACTACCTTGACGTTTATTAATAATTTTCGTTACATTAGTTTACATAAAGCAACAAAAGTTAAGGAAAAAGCAAATATGGCTATTGTAATCGCTCTTTTAATCGTCGGTTGGGTCGCAGCAGCATTAATTGGCACTCAAGCATATTTCCTCGGGGAACAGTCAAAGCCCATCCACGAGCGGAATTGGAACGATGAATCTTTTGAACAACTGGCAAAATCAGTGACGGGAACAGAAATTGACTACCGCGTTCGCGTTCCTGCCTACAGCATGGATGCCTATGGCAGCCGCACCATGTCTAATTCTTGACATCAAGTAACAGGTTTCACCATTTTCAATAACAGGCATCCTGCCTGTTCCTAATTTTGAATAACAGGCAAGATGCCTGTTCCACAAGAGAATTGATGGTTTGTGGAACAGGCATCTTGCCTGTTCCTAACTTTGAATAACAGGCAAGATGCCTGTTCCACAAGAGAATTGATGGTTTGTGGAACAGACATATTGCCTGTTCCTAGCTGTTCGGCAACTACAAACTATTACCTACTAGCGCTGGGCGAGAATCTTTTTTGCGAAACTGCAAAGAGTTATTTTCGCAGTCGATCGCAATTGTATCGCCCTCCACAAACGCATTTTCCAGAATCTTGTTGGCCAGCGGGTTTTCCAGCTCCCGCTGGATGGCGCGTTTTAAGGGACGAGCGCCGTAAACCGGGTCGTAACCGACATCTGTGATATGGTTTTTCGCCGCATCCGACAGTTCCAAAGTAATTTTTTGCTCGGCCAACAAACGCTCGATCCGCTTGACTTGGATACTGACTATTTGCCGCAGTTCGATCTTGCTCAAAGTGTGGAACAAAATTGTCTCGTCAACGCGATTGAGAAATTCGGGCCGAAAGTGCGATCGCAGCGCTGTCATCACCCGTTTTAACATCTGTTCGTACTCTTGGTCTGTCTCCCGTTCTTGAGTCAATAAATTGTCATTTTCAGTCTTGTTTTCAGTCTTGTTTTCACTCTTAGTTACAGTATCAACATCAACTCGCTGGGCCGACACCTCAACAGTACCATCGGCCGCCACTTTATAATCTGTCTTTTGACTTGACAAATCTTTCGTTTCCTGCTTCCGATTAGCAGGTTTCTTGACGGTTTTTTCCTTCTTAGTAAACACGTCTAAAATGTGGTCGCTGCCGATATTGCTAGTCATCACAATTACGGTATTTCTAAAGTCAACCACTCGACCTTGAGAATCGGTAATTCTGCCGTCATCCAACACTTGCAGCAAAATGTTAAATACGTCCGGGTGCGCTTTTTCCACTTCGTCAAACAGCACTACCGAATAAGGATGTCTCCGCACTGCTTCGGAAAGTTGTCCCCCTTCATCGTAACCGACATATCCGGGAGGAGCTCCTACCAACCGGGAAACGCTGTGCTTCTCCATGTATTCCGACATATCGATGCGGACGATCGCATCATCGCTATCAAACAAAAACTCCGCCAACGCCCTCGCTAACTCAGTTTTTCCGACGCCTGTGGGGCCCATAAACAAGAAAGAGCCGATCGGCCTCCCCGGATCTTTCATGCCCGCCCTAGCGCGCCGAATTGCCGCCGCCACGGCTGTTACAGCTTCCTCTTGACCGATGACTTTTTGGTGCAAGTGTTTTTCCAATTGCAGCAATTTTTGGCGTTCTGATTCTAACAACCGGTTAACCGGAATGCCCGTCCATTTAGCGACAATTTCCGCAATATCGCCCTCAGTAACTTTTTCGCGCAGCAGGGAAGAACCTTGAGCTTGCTGTTTCAAAAGTTCCGCTTCTTTCGCTTCGCGATCGCGCACGGCAGTTTCCAACTTGCCGTACTTTAACTGTGCGGCTTTATTCAAATCGTAAGCCCTTTCTGCCTGTTCGATTTGGACTCGCAATTGGTCTTCTTCTGCTTTCAATTTATTGATTGCATCCAACAACTGCTTTTCGCCCAACCACTGAGAGGACAATTTTTCCTGCTTAGCTTTTAAAATGTCAATCTCAGATGTGATCCGTTCGACGCGGAAGCCGAGCCCGGGGGCTAGAGTACCTTTTCCTTCCCCTTCGATCGACAATTTTTCCATTTCCAACTGCATCACCCGGCGGTCAATGCCTTCCAATTCCACAGGTTTAGAGGTAATCTCCATTTTCAAGTGGGCGGCTGCTTCATCTACCAGGTCGATCGCCTTGTCCGGCAAAAATCGATCGGAAATATAGCGGAAAGACAGAGTTGCAGCAGCTACCAGGGCCGAATCAGTAATTTTTACCCCGTGGTGACGTTCGTAACGGTCTTTCAAACCGCGCAAAATCGAAACAGTATCTTCAACGCTGGGTTCGCCGACAAATACTTGTTGAAATCGGCGTTCCAGTGCAGGATCTTTTTCAATATTCTTGCGGAATTCGTCGAGAGTTGTTGCGCCGATGCAGCGCAATTCGCCTCTGGCCAACATCGGTTTTAACAAATTTCCCGCATCCATTCCCGAACCGGAACTGCCGCCGCCGCCAGTGCCGACAACGGTGTGCAATTCGTCAATAAATAGGACTATTTGCCCGTCGGAATCGATGACTTCCCGCAGGACAGATCGCAACCGTTCTTCAAATTCGCCCCGGAATTTTGCCCCAGCAATTAAACTGCCCATGTCGAGGCTAAATAGCTGGCGATTTTTCAAAGATTCGGGTACGTCGCCGTTGACAATTCGCTGCGCTAAACCTTCGGCGATCGCAGTTTTTCCGACTCCGGGATCGCCAATTAACACCGGATTGTTTTTTTGGCGGCGGGAAAGAACTTGTACCACGCGGCGGATTTCCTCGTCGCGGCCGATTACTGGGTCGAGTTTGCCGGCTTTGGCGGCTTCTGTCAAATCGCGGCCGTACTTGCTGAGGGCGTCGGAGTTAACTTCGCCATCTCGATCTTGGGCTTTACCGTTGCTGCGGCTGCCTTTCCCCGTTTCGGAATTTTTTTCTTGGGCTTTAGCAGTGGCGCGGAAAGATTTGATTGCTTCTTCGAGTTTTGGTCGATCGATCGTACCGGCTGGGGGTTTGCGATCGTAACCGGGGCGGCCCGGCGGCCCATCGCCTTTTGTCAGCAACCTGCGGCCGACTCGTTCGTCTTCTACTAAACCAATTAATAAATGTTCAACGGCGATAAAATTATCTTGCCAAGTCGCCCTGGTGGCCTCGGCAACATCTAACATCACTTCTAAGCCGCGACCGAGGTATAGTTGGTCAGCGTTGGCAACTCGGGGCTGTCGTTTGGCAAAAGCATCTAACTGCTGGGCCAAGCGGGGGGCATCGACTCCAGCTTTGCTGAGAATGCTGTTTGCCTGGCCTTGCTGTTCGAGAAGGGCGATGGCTAAATGTTCAACCTCTAGCTGCTGATTGGCAAAGCGGCGGGCTACATCCTGGGATTTGACAATGGCTTCCCAGGCTTGATCTGTAAATTTGCTAGGGTCTGTTGGCTGCACGTTGGTTCCTCGCAATCAAGGGGATTCCTGTTGTTATCCGTTAATACATCGTCTCACAACCATCATAATCTTTAAACAGGATTATGAATTTATGAGTGCGGTTAACTAAGGCGGAAGTTGTGACCTAATTGACCTCTTGCAAAAGCTTACACTCCGCAATCCACCCCGAAATTTGGTGCGTTCAGACCGACTCTGGCGATACCCTTCGGGATAGGTTGGCTGACGGTACGTATAAAAATATTGCCAGAAACAAGATTTTTTAGCGGCTGAAATATATGCTATTTCCCACTTACCAATTTTTAGTATTTTTCCTAATTATTTTTAGCGCGATCGTCTCTGTGAAACCCCAAGTCGCTTTGTATAAAATTGTCTTGTTAGTTTCGAGTTTATTATTTTATTCCTTTTGGAGTTTTGACTTTCTCTTGCTCCTTATTTTCTCTACCGTCTACAATTATATCATTCTCCGGGTTCTCTGCAAGAGTAAGTATAAAAAATTTGCTTTAATCTCCGGTCTAATTTTCAACATTGGCTATCTCGGCATCTTTAAATATTGCAACTTCTTTGTAACTTCTTTATTTGAGGTACTGAACCAGCTACAAATTCCAGCCAACTTTCCAGTTTTGCAAATAATCGCCCCCGTCGGCGTGTCTTTCTACACTTTTAGAATAATTTCTCATTTAATCGACTGCTACCAGCAAAAAATCCCTTGTCCGAAATTTGTAGACTATGCCGCCTACATTACCTACTTTCCGCAAATTGCTTCCGGGCCAATCTCGCGAGCTCGCGAATTTTACTCGCAGCTAAATTCACCGGAAAAATACGACTATAAAATTGAAGAAGTTATAGTTTTGATTTTGTCTGGACTCTTCAAAAAATATACTTTATCGAGCTTTTTGTTTAACTTCACTGACTTGCCATTCAAAGTCCCCCAGCAGTACAGCAGCATCGATTTAATCCTCGCGGCAATTTCCTATTCCTGTTTAATTTACGTAGATTTCAGCGGCTACTCGGATTTAGCCAACGGCATCTCGTGTTTGCTGGGTTTTAAACCCATTGCCAACTTTAATATGCCATACCGATCGCTCAGTCTGCAAGAATTTTGGAAAAGGTGGCACATCAGTCTTTCCGAGTGGCTGAGGGATTACGTTTACTTTCCCTTGGGCGGCAACAAATACGGCAAGTTGAGGAAGTACGTAAATTTACTGATGACAATGGCGATCGGTGGATTGTGGCACGGCGCAGGTTTAAACTTTATTTTCTGGGGAGCAATTCACGGTTTAGGATTAATTGTCAACCATTTATGTAAAGATATCCCCCAAGCTATCCACTTTAAATTAGACTATGCCTTTCCCAGATTTGCTAAATTTTGCAGTTGGTTGTTAACATTTAGTTTTGTTACTTGTAGCTGGGTATTTTTTGGCACTCCAAATTGGGAAACTGCGGTGAGTTTTTTTGCAGGAATTGTCGATCCGGCAGTCGCAACTTTTCAATTTAACTTTTGGCAATTGTATTTAGTAATTGCAGTTATAGGCGCGATCAACTTGTGGGGCGATCGCATCTCCCAACTATTGCAAACAGTATTGTCATTAAAAAACATTTTCTTTAGAGTTGTATTAGTTTCAATGCTCGTGTATACTATCTTGATGTTGGGGCCGAGTACCGTTCCGCCTTTTATTTACTTTAATTTCTAAGAAATATGAAAGACCGGGAAATTTTGCTGATTGTTACTTCTGTAATTCTCACTTTAATATTTTCAAACTTATCATTATTTCTCAAAAGCTTTGCTTCAACTCCTTTCGCCAGTGCAGAAATTAAACAAGCCGCGCGCCTGATAAAAATAGACGGTTTCCGAAAATCCGAACAAGATTTTTGGAGCAAAATTAAAGATATTAACTTCGACAACCTACCCAAAGAACCAGAACTTCCTCCTGTCAAAACCGCAACAAAAGCGGCCGTTCACCCCCCAAAGCCTGCTAATGCTAAAAAACCCACCCCAGCTAAAAAAACAACCCCAGCTAAACCCAAACTGACCAGACCTTATCGCAGATTTTTATTTATTGGAGATTCCGTAATGTTCGACTTAGGAATTCAACTCCAGTACACTCTTAAGAAAAAATACAATATCGCCGATACGAAAATTGACTACAAGGTCTCGACCGGATTAAATCGGATAGATTATTATGATTGGTATGCCCGAACTCGCCAAATAATTAATAATTACCAGCCGGATGTAGTGATAGTTTTGTTTGGAACAAATGACCGTCAAAATATCATTGATTATCAAGGAAAAGCCTGGGCTGTTATGACCAAAGAATGGCAAAAAGCTTATCAAGAACGAGTTGAAAGATATGCCAATTTACTGAATTCGTCATCCGTGAGAAAAGTGTATTGGGTCGGTCAATCAATGCCAAACCAATCTTTGTATCTCAAAGCTTTTCCCATCATGAACGATATTTATAAAAATGCCAGCAAATCTTCATCCAAAATCGAATTTATTTCTACTTGGGAGACTTTTGCACAAGCCGGAAAATTTGTTCCAGTAGTTGCCAATAAATCGGGTAAGCGAGGGTATGTAAAAAATAATGACGGCTTGCACTTTACCTCCCACGGAGCTCAAATTATTAGCGACTTAATCGTTGATAAAATGGCGAAAGACCAAATCTTAAAAGCTCCGACAAAGAAATGACTATAGTAGATTTGGTTTCGCGGCCCAACCTAAAATTTTGACATTTCACCGATTACTGCAAAATTATATATTTAGTTCGGGACGCACCTTGGCATTGAGCAACTAGGTTTATAGGGAAAATCTAGGCTTGAGTTATGAGAAATTTACTCGTGAAACCGGGTTTCTAATTTCCTATGCGTCCCGGACTAATATTGACAAAAAGCAGCAGTAGATGTAAAGTTGAATTGAGCATCAAACAACAGCGTCAAGATATAGTAATTGTCATCGCGACAAATTATGACGAGCAATCTGTGGAAACTCGATCGCACTAACATCCCTGAGTCAATGGGGTGCAGCGGCACAGCACTAATCTTCCTTCTCACTAAATATACTCAACCTTGGCAAAGAATAAACCTAGTTGAAAAATTCCTGCAACAGTGCGGCATCGAGCCTTTTGCTGAAGTTTTGGGCGTATCCAACAGCGGAATATTCAGAGAAAATATACCGGAATCCGTCAGAAAACCGCATCCGAATTTGCTGTTTCGCGCTTTGGCAATTCAGGCATTGGGGAAGGTGCGAGAGGAGCTGATATCAAGTGAGAGAGAAGCTAGATCAAGTGATTTTAGCAAAAATCTGCTGGCGGCGTTAGAACAGGAAGCGCGAGGGGGATCGACTCCTTTAATGCGGTGGTCTGCGGCTGTTAGTATTAAGTCAATTTGGTTGGATGAAGTAGGGCAACAACAAGGCAAGGAAGGTACTGTCAATGTCACAATCAATGCAGGGGAAATTGAGCGGCTGGCTGTAGAAGAGCAAATTCAACTATTAGCAAGCAACAAATTTGCTTTGGGCGACAGCAGCAGAAATGACAGCCACAAGGAATATGAGAATTGTCTCGATTTTTGGGTGTACGGCCCTAGCTGGCTGCTGCCGGGTCTGCCAATGGATTGCGACGAATATCTGTTTTGGATCGATCGAGTGTTTGCTGCGATCGCACTTAGGGACTCCTACAAATTGAATGCCGAAAACGATGCAGCGGTAAAAAAAATTTTGGAAGTTGCGGAAAATAATTTTAATGACTTGGAATTCTCTAAAATACTTGCCCAAATTTTTGAGTTCCTGCATCACCCCGAAGCGAGAGTTAAAAATCTAGCTACAATTATTTTAGCACCCTACAAAGACAAGCTGGAGCGAAAATCGGCGCAGATTCTGACAGCGCTCCTATATAAATTTAATGTAAAATATCAGCCCTTAGAATCCCTGACTCTTCCCGAAATAGAAGAGTACAAAGCTTCACTGTATTTCGGTAAAATGGAAATTGACGACTTGTATTGTGAGGCTTTGGCGCTGTGCGGGGATCTGGATGTCGAACTCGCAAGTTTATTGTCAGCTAAACAAAGGGAATACCAACATACTCTAGAGGAGTATATCAACAATCTCAGCAAGTTAGTTAAGTCGATCATAAATTGCCAGAGCTTGTTAGATGCTAATAGGGAACTTTTGTATTTGACTGTAGATCGGCTGGAAAAATGGGATTACACTCTAGACAATAAACTGGCGGCGCACCGCAAAAAAATCCAAAACCTGAGTTTGGATAAAAGTACCTCCGAGCAGTGCATAAACCTCGACAATGAACTCAATTATATCAGAGATTCTTTGCAGTATACGTTGTATGAAGTCACATCAAATATTAACAGCCAAATTAGAGAGTTAGAACTTTCGGCATCCAAAAATAGCAAGACGGCAACAGATATGTTTAGGTGGACGTGGCTATTATTCGCGGTGGGGTTTTCAGGAGGACTGTTTTTGTATTTATCGGATTTAGTGATTAACTGGATATTCGGTGTCAGCTACACAAGCGAATTTCTAGTTTATTGGACTATTGTATTTAGTGTGATGGTGGTATTTTTGTTAGTATTAGCTGTATTTTTTTCGGCGCTCGCTGCTTTATACCAGCGCCGAGAATCTAAATTAATTCCTCAATTTGATAGCTTAAGCCAAATAGGGAGCAGTTTTTCTATATTGTGGCAAAAAATATATTTGCAGCAGTTTGTACCGTCGGTGCGATCGAATTAAAAGTTTCAGTTGACAGTTGACTGTTGACTGTTGATAGTTGACTGTTGACTGTTGACTGTTGTCAAAAGGAAAACGGAAGAGGAAGATAGTTTTTCCTTCCCCTTCCCCCTCTTAAGAAAGTTAGGATGCGGTTGTTGCTGCTACTTTCTGGGTGTTGCTACCTTGATTTTCCAGTTGAATTAATTCAACTTTATATCCATCTGGGTCTTGCACAAAAGCGATGACTGTGGAACCGTGCTTCATCGGGCCGGGTTCGCGACTAACTTTACCGCCGCGGGCTTTGATTTCATTGCAAGTAGCGTAAATGTCGTCAACGCCGATCGCAATATGACCGTAAGCATCACCCAAATTGTACTCTGTGACGCCCCAGTTGTATGTTAATTCCAAAACTGTAGTGTCGGATTCATCGCCGTAGCCCACAAAAGCCAGAGTAAATTTACCATCTGGATAGTCCTTTTGCCGCAGCAATTTCATGCCCAGAACCTCGGTGTAAAATTTGAGGGACTCTTCCAGGTTGCCGACTCGGAGCATCGTGTGTAGTAGTTGCATTTAGCTCACTCCAATTTTTTAAGCTTTCATCTATTTTAGCGATTTCTTCTGAAAAAACTCGCGCCTCAACCGTCGCAATTGCCGCAGGTTGACAACTGTCTATTTGATTTAGCTTTGTACTTCCACTACACCCCGAAACATATTCATGCCGCAAGTAAATAGGTATCGACCAGGTTTTTGAGGGGTGAATTCAACAGCAGTTACCAGATTTAGAGGTAATTCTCGCACAATGTTAAAATCTGGTAACAACACTTTTTCCAGACAACTATTGGGGTCGCGCCTCAAGAAATTGAGCCTCACTAATTGACCTGCTTTCACAACTACAGTGGCAGGCTCATAACCCCCATCTACAGTAATAGTCAACTCTTGTATCCCCTGAATAGATTCAGCTTGTTGCCCTTTAGCTTTACTGAACAAAAACCACCACAATTCCAAACCAATTAATGTCAAACCAGCTATTGTTACGCCAACTTTTAAACCTAGTGGCTGTTCAATGCTGCGGAATTGAGTCGTTGAATTAGAATGCTGGACGGACATTTCTGAAGCTTGAACTCCCGATGCAATTCCCATCACAAGTCCTAAACTCGCGAGAGTTCCCCAAATTTGACGATGGTGTAACATTTTTCTAATTCCTCCAAATTTATGCGATAGATTTGGCTGGAAAATTCCGCAATCGCAAAGCATTACTAACTACAGAAACTGAACTGAAAGCCATTGCTGCCCCGGCGATAATTGGATTTAGCAGCCAGCCGAAAATTGGGTACAAAATGCCCGCCGCGATCGGTATTCCAGCGATGTTGTAAATAAACGCAAAAAACAGATTTTCGCGGATGTTCTGCATGGTGGCGCGGGAAAGTTTAATTGCTGTAACTATGCCTTGCAAATCTCCTGAAATTAAGGTAATGTCGCTGGCTGCGATCGCCACATCTGTGCCGGTGCCGATCGCAATTCCCACGTCTGCTAAGGCCAAAGCCGGTGCATCGTTAATCCCGTCTCCCACCATCGCGACAATTTTTCCTCCCCGTTGCAGGGCTTGGATTTGAGCTGCTTTTTGGTCGGGTCTAACTTCAGCAAAAACGCGAGTAATGCCCACGGATTGGGCGATCGACTCCGCAGTCGCGCGGTTGTCCCCAGTCAGCATCGCCACCTCCAAACCGAGTTTTTGAAGCGCTTTCACCGCCTGCGCTGACGAGGGTTTGAGAGCATCCGCAATGCCCAGAATTGCTTCTATTTTGCGTTCTACAGCCATCCAAACAACCGTTTTGCTCGCAGCTTCCAAAGCTCTCCCGCGCAGTTCCAGATATTCAGTATCGCAGCCTAGTTCCTGCATCCACCTCAGCGTTCCCAGGGCGATCGACTTTCCCTCCACAACCCCGCGCACGCCGCTTCCCGCGATCGCCTCAAAATTCTTAACATCCGTCACATTCACCTCTTGAGATTGAGCGTATCTAACAACAGCTTCCCCCAAAGGATGCTCCGAATTTCGCTCTACAGACGCCGCCAATTGCAGCAACTTTAACTCATTGCTGTTCGCCGTTCCTTTAATTGTCACAAAATCAGTGACAGTTGGCTTGCCTTCAGTAAGAGTTCCCGTTTTATCTAACACAATAATTTGAATTTTATGAGCCAATTCTAAACTCTCTGCTCCTTTAATTAAAATCCCGTTTTCTGCACCTTTACCCGTGCCAACCATCACAGCAGTCGGAGTCGCTAAACCCAAAGCGCAAGGACAGGCAATAATCAGCACTTCCACCATTGTCACTGTGGCGAGAGTGAAGTTTCCCGTCGCGTTAAACCAGATAATGAAAGTAGCTAAAGCGATGGCAATTACTGCGGGAACAAACCAACCAGTCACTTGGTCGGCTAACTTTTGAATTGGTGCTTTTGAACCCTGTGCGTCCTGCACCATCTTGACAATTTGAGCTAAAAATGTATCTTTGCCAACTCTTGTCGCCCGAAACTTGAAGCTGCCAGTTTTATTAATTGTGGCTCCGATAACTTCGTCGCCAAGCTGCTTTTTAACGGGCAAACTTTCTCCCGTAACCATTGCTTCGTCTACCGTCGAAGCACCCTCAATAACATCTCCGTCTACGGGAATTTGCTCGCCCGGCCGCACCTGCACGATATCGCCAATTTCCACTTGGGCGATCGGCACTTCCAACTCTTCCCCGTTGCGAATTATCCGAGCAGTTTTTGCTTGTAAACCCATGAGTTTGCGAATGGCTTCGGAAGTCTCTCCCTTCGCCCGATTTTCTAGGGTTTTTCCCAACAAAATTAAGGCGACAACGCTGGCGGCTACTTCATAGTAAACGCTAGGAGTCAAACCTTGGGCCGTCAATAAACCGGGAAAAAATGTCACAAATACAGAATAAAAGTAAGCAGCACTCGTTCCCAAGGCAATCAAGGTATCCATTGTCGCCACCCGCCGTTTTAGGGATTTCCAAGCTCCCACATAAAACGATTTCCCGCACCAAAATTGTACGGGGGATGTCAGGATTAATTGCAGCCAAAAATTGTGCAGCCATGCGGGAATAAATGGCAGATGCAAGCCTGTCATCGCTGGAATAGCGCCCACAACTAGCAGGATGCTGATGATACCTGCTGTCCAGAGTTTCCGCTGCAAGGTTTGAGATTCCGATTTGCGATCGGCTTGTTCGGAATCATCCTCTGTCGCCGCCATTTCTTGAAGCGGCAAAGCTTGGTATCCCGCATCATCAACCGCCGATTGAATTGTTTCTAAGTTGGTTTGCTTGGAGTCGTATTGGATGGTTGCTTGTTCCATTCCAAAATTGACATGACACTCAATTACGCCGGGAACAGATTGGATTGCTTGTTCGATAGAGGAAGCACAAGAAGCACAACTCATGCCCCGCAATTTAAGTGTGAGATTGTCCATAGGGTTACTCCTAAATTATAAAGTTACCTTCTGTCTTCAAATGACCTCGCCTAAAAACGGATAACGTGCGACGTACTCCTGTCGTGGAGAATCAAAAATTTTAGACTCTTGTTAAATCTTCCAGATTCAAAGCTGCAAGTAAATCTAAAATCTAAAATCTAAAATCTAAAATTGACTTGCTGGATAGCCAGCAGATGCGATCGCTTTCCTAACTTCACTTTCTGACTTAGCGGTTTGAATCGTGACCAATTTTGTCTTGATATCCGCCTCAACCGTTGAGGCTGAGTCAATGGCTTGGACTGCTTTTGTGATTGTAGTCGCACAAGCAGAACAAGCCATCTTAGGAACTTTTAGCTGTAAAGTCATAATTTGAACCTCAGCAGAAACTACTCTGCTATATAAATGAATTAACTGCATTGTAATGTCTCTAGTCTACTGGAGAGTCAAGGGGAATTGCGAAATAAATCAGGAATTCTGAAAAAAGTGGTTTGACACGCTACCCATAGGGGTAAGGCGCGCACTGTCTACCCTACATAATTAGGTTCAAGTGAGTTCTGTAAATTTTAACTTTGAGTGCGATCGACGGCACAGCAATAATTCTTTACAAGTTCTCAGCAAAAATTTCATCCTAATTTCATTTATAGGTGAAAAACTGAAGATAAATAGCCGTTTTAAGGATATAAGCTCTATGAAACCAATTTCATTAAAAACAGGCTTTGCAGCGCTGATGTTGACCGCCACAACTGCTTTAACCAGTGGAGTGCTTGCAGGTTGTTCAAAAGCCTCTTTCAGCGAAACTCCAACCCCAAATGTTACCGCTGCAACCGAAGCAAACAACAAGCAAGACGTGGCACAAGGCGGCATGGGAGGCATGAATCCTGGCATGAATCCTGGCATGAATCATGGCATGAATCACAATATGTCAATGGATTTAGGCCCGGCTGATGCCGACTACGATTTGCGGTTTATTGATGGCATGACAGTACACCATCAAGGAGCTGTAAACATGGCAAAAGAGGTGCTTAACAAATCAAAACGCCCCGAAATGAAAAAGCTTGCAAATAACATTATTGCTGCTCAGAACCGCGAAATCAATCAAATGAAAGAGTGGCGAAAAACTTGGTATCCCAAAGCCAGCAGTACGCCAATGGCTTATCACGGTCCAATGGGTCACATGATGGCAATGACTCCCGAACAAATGCAAAGCATGATGATGAGCATGGATTTAGGTGCCGCTGACGACCAATTTGACTTGCGATTTATCAATGCGATGATTCCTCACCACGAAGGAGCTTTAGTGATGGCTGAAGATGCTTTGAAGAAGTCAAAACGCCCGGAAATGAAGAAATTAGCTCAAGAAATTCTGACTTCGCAAAAGCAAGAAATTGAGCAAATGAAACAGTGGCGGCAAGCTTGGTACAAACAGTAATTTAGCTCACCTCAACAAAATGTGATCCAAATCCGGAAAATGAGTGACATTAATCACAGTAGCTCAAGAGTTCCGAAAATACTTGGTTCACCAAAGCAAGAAATTGAGCAAATGAAAAAGTGGCGACAACCTTGGTAGACAAAGTAATGTAGCTCGACTGTGGCTGTCAGCATTTGTCTGACTCCACCTCAGTTTCCTGAGATTACCTAAACTTACTGTAGATAATTGAGCCGCCCTACGTCTAAAGTAGTAGAACTTACGTAATAATACTGTAGACACTTGCTCAGCCCTACCTCTAAAGTAGTAGGTAAGTCAGCAAAAAGCTATCTATATAGATAGAGAGGGTAGTTTATGATATTGAATAGCTTGGAATTAAACACCACTTATAAATCAAATGCAGCCGTAGATGAGCGAGTGAGCTCATTGACAAACGAAATTGAAGCGCAAGCAGAGATAAAAAAACCGGAAAAAAATCTACAGCACAATCGCTTTTCATTAGGCACAACTTATCTTCGTATTTTAGAAGCTGGTGGGCATCTGGGCTGCTGATGCGAAATTTCATCCTAATTTCATTTGACCGTGAAATACTAGGTTGAGTAGAGCATTTCTAGCTCTCGGTCATTGCTTAGCGGTCGCTTCTTGGAAAATGCTAATAAGTAAATTTACTTAATGGGTATCACTTACTTACCTTGGCAAAATACCAACTGCTAAACCTGTGGCACTCAACCTGATTTCAAGGACAATGCCAACGATGATATTCCACAAATATGCTCAATATCCGGCAATTATTAGCAGCTTTTCGGGAAGTTTGTTCAGCCTAATTTTGCTAAGTTCTCCGGCCGCTGTTTTTGCCCACGCTGGCCACGGAAATGAATTTCACCAAAGCAGCGAAACAACTCAAACTCCTGCTGCTATTTCTGTCGATGCCGAAACAGCAAAACGGTTAGGAATTAAAATCTCCCCTGCCACCCGCCAGAGACTAGATATTGGCATTAAAACCACTGGACAAATTGAAACTTTGCCCAACCAAAAAGTAGAAGTGACTGCTCCTGTTGCTGGCAAAGTAGTAGAGTTGCTGGTTAAGCCTGGGGACAAAGTATCAAAAGGTCAACCAATTGCGGTTTTATCGAGTTCAGAATTAGGACAATTGCGGGTTGAATCTCTCTCAAAACGTGCCGAAGCTGAGGCAGATTTGCAGCAAGCGGAAGGCGATCTCAAACTAGCACGAGAAAATTACGATCGCCAAAGTCAAATATCCGCAGCAGAAATCGCCCAAGCCCAAACCCAATTGACAGCGGTAACTAAGCAGTACCAGCGAGAACAAGAATTAGTAAACAAGCGTTCCGTGGTGCAAGCCGCTCAAGAAAATTATCAGCGTCAAGTTGAAATAGCGCAAGCAGAAATAGCGCAGGCAGAAACTGAACTGACGGTGGCTAAAGAACAGTTCGATCGCGACAAAGAATTAGTGGCATCTGGGGCGATCGCGCGGCGCACAATGCTGGAATCGCAAGCCCACTTCGCAGAAGCAAAAGCCACTGTTGCTAAGGCAAAAAGCCGTCCTGAAGTTATCAAAGCCCAAACCGAAATTAAACAAGCCGAAGTAGACCTGCCAATGCGGGAATTGCGGGAATCTCAAGGCAGAGTAGCAGAAGCAAAAGCTCAACTTACCAGAGCTCTGAGCCGCCGGGAAGTCCTAGAAGCCGAGAACCAACTCAAACGCGGCAAAACTGCCGTAGAAGTCGCTCAGTCGCGCATTCGCTTGGCTGACGCAGCCTATCAAGCGCGACTCCAACAATTAGGAACTGTTGCCAACGATCGAGGACTCGTTACCGTAGTTGCTCCGATTTCGGGCACGGTAGCCGATCGCGAAATCACCCCAGGCGAGTCAGTAAACGCTGAAAAACCGTTGATGAGTCTGTTAAATGACAGCCGCGTTTTTGCCACAGCCAATATTTACGAAAAAGACCTGAATAAAGTAAAACAGGGTCAGGAAGTCAGGGTAAAAGTCGCTAATTTACCCGATCGCACTTTCAAGGGAAAAATCGCCTTAATTGGGTCATCCGTGTCAGGAGAAACGCGGGTTGTACCCGTGAAAGCAGAACTAGATAATATTAACGGCGAATTAAAGCCAGGACTGTTTGCGGAGTTGGAGATTTTAACAGACAAAACTGCCACAAATATTTTAGCAATTCCGAGTGCGGCGGTAGTGGATGTTAGCGGTAAAAAAACCGTTTACGTCCAAAATGGCGATGCTTATCAAGCTGTTGAAATTGAACTCGGTCAAACCGCCGGAGATTTAGTTGAAGTTAAGAGGGGTTTATTCGAGGGAGATTTGATAGTAACGCAGCGAGCACCTCAACTTTACGCACAATCTTTGCGGGGCGGCAGCAAGCCCTCAAAAGACGAGGCAAAGAAAGACGCAACTCCAAAGGTAACAGAAATTAATTTTAATAATTTACCCGTGTCTTTATGGTGGGCGGGAATAGGGGGAGGAGTTGCGATCGCATCCCTGACTTTCACAGCCGGCGTGTTGTGGGGAAATCGGCGCAAATTGCCAGCAATAGTAGCGGATTCTGGAAACAATAGTGCAAATAATGGTTTTTCCGCCTCAACATCGACCTGGGACGATGAATTGCTATTACACAATAACAACCATCACGTTAAAAATGCAGAGGCAGAAGTCAAGAGTTTGAAGTAACAGCACGACAGGGAAGTCACGGATACACGGATAGCTGTTTTTATCAATGCCCAATGCCCAATGCCCAATGCCCAATTCCCAAATTATTAAATGTTCAGCACAATTCTCAGATCGGTAATTAACCGTCGCTGGCTAGTCGTTGTCGCCACCATTATTATTAGTCTTTGGACATTTTCTATCATCCCCCAAATGTCCCTTGATGTCTTCCCTCCTTTTGCACCCCCGCAAGTCGAAATTCAGACGGAAGCACCGGGTCTCGCGCCGGAAGAAATTGAGTCTTTGGTAACACTACCGATCGAAAGTGCAATTAACGGAACTCCTGGGGTGACAGCAGTGCGATCGTCCTCGGCTGTGGGCCTTTCTGCGGTTAAGGTAATCTTTGATTGGGGAACTGAAATTTATCAAGCGCGCCAGTTGATAACAGAACGGTTGCAGCAAGCTCAAAGCAAACTCCCGGCTGGGGTAGAAACACCGCAAATTTCTCCGACAACTTCTCCTGTAGGCACTGTTATTACCTATGCTTTTACGTCAGAAACTACTCCTTTGATGGAAGTGCGCCGTCTTGTTGACTGGCAAGTCACAAATCGGCTTTTGGCAGTGACGGGCGTTGCTCAAGTGGTGGCTTACGGAGGCGAAGAAAGGCAGTATCAAGTATTAGTAGAACCTGCCAAGTTGAAAGCTTTTAATGTATCGTTGCAGCAAGTAGCTGAAGCGGCAGCGGCTGCGAATGTTAACGCGCCGGGGGGGTATTTAATTACGCCGGATCGAGAAACTTTAATCCGGGGGGTGGGGCGGATTGAGTCTGTGGAAGATTTGCAGCAATCGGCGATCGACTCTCGCCACGGAACACCGGTCAGAATTGGTGATGTAGCTGATGTCAAGATTGGTGCTGCTATCAAGCGGGGCGATGGCAGTTTTAACGGCAAAAAAGCTGTGATTGTGATGGTAAACAGACAGCCAGTTGCTGATACTCCGACGGTAACGAAAGCGGTTGAGGCAGCAATGGCTGAGGTGCAGCAAGCTCTGCCCAAAGATATTAAAGTTACTGTGACTTTCCGCCAGGAAGAATATATCAATTCCTCGGTGGAGAATGTGCGATCGGCTTTAGTTGAAGGCAGTATTATCGTCACCCTTATTCTCATCCCGTTTTTGATGAATTGGCGCACTCTGGCGGTTGTTTTGCTAGATTTCTTTCTGACTTGGCTGTTGGCGCTGCTGGCGATGTATTGGCTGGGGCTGGGGCTGAATACGATGACTTTGGGGGGTTTGTCCGTGGCGATCGGCACTGCGATCGACGATGCGATCGTCTATGCCGAAAATACCTACCGCAACTTGAGGGAAAATACGTCTTCTCTTCATCCGCGCCCGGTGATGGATGTGATTTTTGATGGCAGTCAGGAGGTGCGCGATTCGTTAATTGGAGCGACTGTTATTGGCATTGTGGTGTTTTCTCCTATTTTTACTTTGCCCGGTGTAGAAGGTCGAATTTTTACGCCTATGGGGATTACTTATCTGGTAGTTGTGGTGATTTCTAGTCTGGAATCGCTGTTAATATCTCCGGCCCTTTGCGCTATTTTATTGCCTAACAAACGCATGAGTGGAAAAGAACCTTGGCTGCCTAAATTTTGCAAGCATATTTATCATTATTGTATCAGGATATCAATGCGTTATTCAGCGATTATTTTAGCTTTTGCTGCTGCTAGTATGGTGGCGGTATTAATTATTTTGCCATCCTTTGGACGGGTGTTTTTGCCGGAGTTTCAGGAGCAAACTTTGGTGAATACTATTCTGCTTTATCCGGGGGTGTCTTTGGAAACAACAGATAGCGCGGCTTTTGCTATTGAAGATGCACTGAAGGATGATAGCAGGTTTGAATATGTGCAAGTGCGATCGGGCAGAGCTCCGGGTGATGCTGATGCTGCGGGAGTTAATTTGGCTCACATTGATATTGGTTTAAGCGAGGAGGGCATGAAAAACAGGCCGAAAACTTTGGAAGCGCTGCGGCAGGAGTTTGGTAAATTGCCGGGAGTTGCACCAAATATCGGCGGTTTTATTTCTCACCGGATGGATGAGGTTTTATCTGGTGTCAGAAGTCAGATTGCTGTCAAAATCTTTGGCCCGGATTTGGATCAGCTTCGCAGCATCGGTGCCCAAGTTGAAGAGCAAATGAAAACAGTTGAAGGCATTGTGGATTTGCAACTCGAACCCCAGGTGCCAGTGCAACAAATTCAAATTAAGTTTAACCGCCAAGCTGCGGGTAGATACGGTTTAAAAATCGGAGAGCTTTCTGAAATAATTGAGACAGCTTTAAACGGCAAAGTTGTTTCTCAAGTTTTGGAAGTGCAACAAACTTTTGACTTAGTTGTTTGGTTGCAGCCTGAAGCCCGAAATAACTTAGAAACTATTCAGAATTTGCTGGTTGATACTCCAAGCGGCAACAAGATTCCCCTCGCCCAAGTTGCGACTGTCAAATACGGTACGGGTCCAAATACGATTAATCGCGAGAATGTTTCTCGCTTGATTGTGGCGGCGGCGAATGCTAAAGGTAGGGATTTGCGATCGGTTGTGAATGAAATTCAAGCTAAAGTCAAACGAGAGGTACAGTTGCCTTTTGGCTATTTTATCCAGTACGGCGGTCAATTTGAAGCCGAGCAAAGAGCTTCGCAAAATATTATGATATTTAGTGCGATCGCCTTTTTGGTAATTACAGTATTGATGTACTTGTCCGTCAAGTCAATTCCTTCAACTGCTATGATTATGATTAATTTGCCGATCGGATTAGTAGGAGGAGTAATTGCGGTAGCTTTGACTGGCGGCATCATCTCTGTAGCTTCCCTGGTTGGCTTTGTCACATTATTCGGCGTTGCTACCCGTAACGGCTTGCTTTTAGTAGACAACTACAACACTAAATTTGCTGAAGGACTGCCTTTTAAGGAAGCAATTATTAAAGGTTCGATGGAACGGCTCAACGCCATCTTGATGACCGCTTTAACTTCAGCTTTGGGTTTAGCACCTTTAGTCTTTGAAGGTGGGGCGGGCAAGGAAATTTTGCAACCGCTGTCAGTAGTAGTTTTAGGAGGGTTATTTACTTCTACAGCACTAACTCTGTTAGTTTTGCCAGCTTTGTATGCTCAATTTGGGCATTTTTTACGACCTCAAAAACCTCAGCCAGTTATTGAAGACGGGAAGGTAGTTAAAGCTGAAATAGCGAACTGATAAACCCTACTGAACTCCCTCAATCAAACTGCAAAGTTGCTCGCTATGGGGATTGTCGGAAGCTCGATTTGTCCAAAGTTTTTTATAAGCTTCCAACTCAGCTTTGAACGCACTCATGCGCCGAATTTCCTCCTCAAGGAAATCAATTTTGCGACTTAATAAGTCTTGCACTAGCGGACAAGCTGTTATTCCTTGACGGCGAGAAGCCAAAATTTGCTGAATTTCTTGAAGAGAAAAGTTGAGTCTTTGAGCTTTCTTGATAAATTTCACTTGTCTGGCAGCATCGGCTGTGTAGTAACGGTAACCGCTACTGCTGCGTAAGGTAGGTTCCAGTAACCCTAGGCTTTCATAGTATCGCAGGGTGCCTACAGCAACACCAGTTTGCTTGGCTAGTTCTCCAATTTTTAGTAGCTGCTTTTCTAGGGATTCTGTTTCAAATTTTGTCATAGCAGTTCTAGATAACTTTGAACCCTATCATTATAGCGGTAGCCAGTTTCACTTTTTTGTGCTGTTATAGTCACCCCATTTTTCATTATATAATATTCTATATTGCCCATAATTCTAGTGGCTAAAAAAGCAGCAGTAACTCAAAATTGAGTTACTGCTGCTGTCGGATATTCTGTTGCTTCTCCCCTGCAAACAATCCATGATATAATCTACACACACCGGGAAAATAAGGATTATTAATCGCAATTCGCTTGCGGGCAGTCAGGAGTAGGAGTAGTGCAGTGGCCGGCGGCAAAGACAATACCGGCAGTACCTGCTGTCAGGAGAACTGCCGTCAAAGCTGCGAGAGTGAATCTTTTTGTCTGAGTTGCTTTAATCATGAATTTTTACCTGTGAATTTGCTCGAAAAGTTTCTTTGGGAAACTATAAATAGTATAAACTCTCAAGTCTGGTATAGAGTCAAGGGGGGAAACATTAAGAATTATAAAAATATTTAATTTCCGAGGTCGCGCTCCTAATACCTGTATGAAAGTCTGAAGATTTCATCCTGATTTCATTTTTGCGTGTCAACCTAAATTGAATGGCGATTTTAACGCGGAAGAGCCAAGTATTCAAGGGGAACTAAAGCAGCCTGACCCTTTAACTAAGATATAGCCTTTCTCAGAAAGATGGAGTACGCTAAAACCCTGTGTTGTCAAGCTTTTTAAGTTGAATTGTGTACCTCATCTACCCAAGAACCGCTATAAGCTTTTCTGCCTTTAAATTGTATCTCAAAAAAAATCAAAGTCTTGTGGGGAGTAGGGTTGGGCGCCCCGCCCGCCCTGAATATACAATTTAAATGCGCGACAGCTTATGCTTAATTCTATTGTCAAATGGTCGATCGCCCAACGGTGGCTAGTTGTCATCGCCTCTATCCTCATTACCCTTTGGGGATTGCGAGTTTTGACACAAATGCCGCTCGATGTTTTTCCCAGCTTTGCTCCCCCCCAAGTCGAAATTCAAACTGAAGCACCAGGACTTGCTCCTGAAGAAGTCGAATCTCTAGTGACTCGACCCATAGAAAGTGCGATTAACGGCACTCCCGGAGTAGAGACGGTACGCTCCTCTTCTGCTGTAGGCATTTCCGTCGTCAAAGTCATCTTTGGTTGGGATACTGAAATTTACCGCGATCGCCAGTTAGTAACAGAACGGTTGCAGCAAGCGCAAAATCAACTTCCTCAAGGGGTAGAAACGCCGCAAATTTCGCCCATCAGCTCTCCACTGGGAGCCACAATTAAATATGCTTTTACTACAGATACGACACCTTTAATGGAAGTGCGACGTATTGTTGATTGGCAAGTAAAAAACCGCTTTTTAGCAGTTCCAGGTGTCACTCAAATTGTGATATTTGGGGGTGAAGAGCGCCAGTATCAAGTTTTAGTAGAACCTCACAAACTGAAAGAATTTAATGTTTCATTACAGCAAGTTACTGAAGCAGTTAAAAAAGCAAATGTCAATGCTCCGGGCGGATTTTTAATTAGCCCAGACCAAGAATTGTTAATTCGGGGAGTCGGGCGAATTGAGTCGATCGAGGATTTGAAACAATCTGCGATCGCAGCCCGAAAGGGCACGCCAGTGCTGCTGAGCCAAGTAGCTGACGTGAAAATCGGTGCAGCACTCCAACGCGGCGACAGCATCTTAAATGGCAAGAAAGCGATTATAGTCATAGTCAACAAACAGCCTGCTGCTGATACCCCAACAGTAACGAAGGCGGTTGAGGCGGCGATGGAGGAAATTAAACCGAGTCTGCCTAAAGATGTCAAAGTTACTGTCACTTTTCGGCAGGAAAATTTTATTGAAGCTTCTATAGAAAACGTGAGAGATGCTCTGCGGGATGGCATCATCATTGTGTCGATCGTACTAATTTTATTTTTAATGAACTGGCGCACAGTTATCATCAGTCTCAGCGCCCTCCCAGTGTCTTTGCTGCTGGGAATGATGATTTTAGATTGGACAGGACAAGGCATCAACACGATGACCTTGGGAGGACTTGCTGTGGCGATTGGTTCGGTAGTAGACGATGCCATAGTTGATATGGAAAATGTCTACCGTCGCTTGCGGGAAAACCAGCAGGCGGGAACACCTGTTCCAGCACTAGATGTGGTGTTTAATGGCTCTGTTGAAGTGCGGGTCAGCGTGTTATTTTCCACAGTAATTATTGCCGTCATTTTTGCGCCAATTTTTGCACTTTCTGGCGTAGAAGGTCGAATTTTTACGCCGATGGGCGTGTCCTATTTGCTGTCAATTATCGCTTCGACATTGGTAGCCCTAACGTTAACTCCGGCACTATGTGCTTTGCTATTAGTCAATCGCCGTTTGCCTGCAGATGAAACTTGGATTGCTCGCAAATCTCACCAATTATATCGCCCAGCTTTAATGTTTTCTATCCGCTTTCCTCAGATTGTTTTGGTAATAGCTGTTGTGGGCTTTGTAGCTTCGATGGTGATTTTACCTAGTTTGGGGCGAGTTTTTCTGCCGGAGTTTCAGGAACGCAGTTTGATCGTTGCTACTTCTCTCTATCCGGGCGAGTCTTTAAATGCTACAAATCAGGTGGGTTTTGCGATTCAGGATGCTTTGAAAAATGACAATAATTTTGAAGCTTTAGCTTTGCGTTCGGGACGTGCTCCCGGCGATAGCGATGTCGGCGGTGTGAATTTTGGAGAAATGGATGTAGAGATGAGCTCACTGGGGGTGAAAAAGCGGGAAGCTACTATTGAAAAGCTGCGAAAGGAATATGCAAAAATACCGGGTGTCGCGGCTAATATTGGCGGGTTTATCTCGCATCGGATGGATGAGGTGCTGTCAGGAGTCAGAAGTGCGATCGCTGTTAAAATATTCGGCCCCGACTTGGAACAATTAAGGGCTATCGGCAAACAAGTAGAAGCCACTATGACAGAAATTCCCGCTGTTGTAGACTTGCAACTAGAACCGCAAGTACCCATCAAACAGGTACAAATAAAATTCGATCGCACTGCGGCTGGTCGTTACGGTTTGGCGGTAGGCGACTTAGCAGAAATTATTGAAACTGCTCTCAACGGGCGAGTCGTTTCTCAAGTTTTAGAGCAACAGCAAGTGTTTGACTTAGTTGTGTGGTTCAATGAGGGCGATCGGCACAATTTAGATATTATCCGCAACTTGTTAGTTGATACTCCCAGCGGACAGAAAATTCCCCTCGCACAAGTTGCCAAAGTTGACTGCGGCACCGGCCCCAACACCCTCAACCGCGAGAATGTATCCAGGCTAATTGTCGTTTCTGCTAACGTCCAAGGGCGAGACTTAGGTTCTGTCATCGCTGATATTCGCAGTCAGGTCAAACAAAAAGTGCAATTGCCATCGGGATATTACATTCAGTACGGAGGCCAATTTCAGGCTCAAGAACAGGCAACTCAAACATTAATGGTGGCGGGCTTATTAGCCTTTGTCGCCATCACTGTACTGATTTACTTCGCCGTTAAAACAATTCCAGCTACCGCGATGATTATGATAAACTTGCCCTTAGCATTAGTCGGCGGCGTCATTTCAGTTGCGCTAGGCGGTGGAATTATTTCAGTCGCTTCAATGGTGGGATTCATCACCTTATTCGGTGTAGCTACCCGCAACGGACTGCTGCTAGTTGATAACTATAACAACAAGTTAGCAGATGGTATGCCTTTACAGAAAGTCATCGTTGAGGGTTCTATGGAGCGGCTAGTGGCGATTTTGATGACGGCTCTTTCATCTGCCTTGGGCATGGTTCCTTTAGTAATTGGCAGCGGCGCAGGTAAAGAAATTCTGCAACCGCTAGCAGTTGTAGTGCTGGGAGGATTGTTTACTTCTACTGCATTAACGCTGTTAGTTTTGCCAGCTTTATATTCTATGTTTGGAAGGTTTTTAGTTGCTAAAACCAGTGTTTTAATTGAAGCAAAGATAGTTAATGCAAGTTTTGATGCTTGATGTTAAATCAGGAGTTTTATCTCTTAGTGTCGCGTTGCGCGGACGCAAGTTTGTGCAGTAGGGGCAATCCCCCCGTGGTTGCCCGGGTTTCAACCGCCGAATGATCAACGGGGTAACTCACTTTCAACCTGAAATAAACATTGACTGTTTTGGCACAAACCTATGAGAATTTTGCTAGTTGAAGACGACGATCGCATTGCCAAACCTCTAGCAGAAGATTTAAGGCATCAAAATCATGCCGTCGATATAGCGACTGACGGAATCGAAGCTTGGGATTACATCCAATCAGTTAATTATGACCTAGTTTTGTTAGATTTGATGCTGCCAAAATTAGATGGAATTGCGCTGTGCAAGCGTCTGCGTGCAGCTAAGTCCAACGCTCTGATTTTGATGCTGACAGCACGGGATACAACCTCAGATAAAGTCCTTGGACTCGATGCGGGGGCTGATGATTATTTAATTAAGCCCTTTGAATTAGAAGAATTATCAGCACGAATCAGAGCTTTATCTCGCAGAATTCCTGAAACCAAGCCGCTGATTTTAAGCCACGGCGATTTGCAACTCAATCCCAGTAGCTGTACCGTCACCTATGGCAATCAACCTTTATCTTTAACACCCAAAGAATCAGAAGTGTTGAATGATAAGAAAAGATTGCTAAAATTGGCCCAACAATGTATAATTGCAGAGTTATAAATTATTAATAATCAACTGAAATGCTATTTTCTAACTTCCCCAAAATTGTCAAA